>Ga0179593_1550880_pt1 | contig 15546 bp, 14 predicted proteins | sample CZODoug2_1_08_16_FD_185931 | JGI IMG/M metagenome (GOLD analysis project Ga0179593, IMG submission 185931) | Vadose zone soil fungal communities from Angelo Coast Range Reserve, California, USA - CZODoug2_1_08_16fungal (PacBio error correction) | ecosystem: Environmental > Terrestrial > Soil >... | reverse complement strand
CCTCTTTCGCCGCTGTACGCCTCTTCACTTATCCCCTTTTCCGACGGGTGTAACTCCTGCCCGGCATCAGCCATTTGCGCGTCCTTTAAAATTCCGAGCGCGCGCCAAGCACCAGATGGCGGTTTCCTCCCCCCCCATGGCGGTCACTGGGTCCTGGTAGCTTTTCCTTCAGTTAACAATGTTTTTCTTTTTGTTCTTCCTTTCGGGCTCGTCGGGACCACCCCCCCTTAGTCCTCTCTCCCCGCGCTGACATTTCTTTTTCCTGTTTGCAGAGAAACTGCTTCCCTTTGGTTTTCCCCTGAACCCGGTCTTTAGAGCCAGGCCGCCTTGTTTTTTTTATGATTTCCTATTCTAAGCCTGCTGGTCCCTCCCGTCTTTACGTCCCTCGCCAGCTGAGGTCCACTCCTCCTGTCTCGACACGACATCCGACGTTTCTTTTTTTCCTGGCGTTATATCTTCTTTTATTATAGGCAGTCCCGTGTATCATGGTCGCCATTGACCCCCATCCTTTTCCCGAGCTCACGGACAGGTTTTTTGACTGGCTTCGCCCCCTTGTTCACGACCTCTCTTGACGCTTGTTCCTCCCTTCCTTTGAGATAATGTGAGTGTAGCCTCGCCTATCGTTCCGGCTGAAGATTTTCCCCTTTCTCTGGTTTTTTTTTTCTGGGTCGGTGGCACGCGGCTCTGAGAAAGTTTACATTATGTTCACGTCAACCAGTTCTTCCTCCGGTTCCCGTTGGACCCACGCGATTCGTTTCAGCTTTCAGACCAAACCCCGTGTGTTTGGCACCTCCCTCTTTTCATGATTAGTCAAAGTCGTCGAAGATTCATCTGTTTTCTTACTGTACCTCGCTCTTAGAGTCCGGAGTGCCCCCCTCACCTGGTTGAGGTCCCCCAACTTTTCCTTTCCCCTTACCGCGCGAAGTCCGCCCTTTTTGGCCCAGTTTTCCCACAACCCCCCCACACATGCTTTTCACTTCTTTTTTTTCGTACGGACTTCTCCGCCCCCCGGGAAAATTTGTTCCAGCATAAGGAGGCTCACGGAGCCCCGCGAATCTTTTTTCCCCCCCTTATCGCGGACATCGCCTCCCCCAAATGGGCCGACGTCAAAAACCTTTATATTTCCCCCCTTCCTCGCAATTTTTTGTCGACACCCACATCTTGCCCCTGAACAAATTGTGTCTTTTGTCCCCCTGCTCGGGAATTCCCGCCCCTTTTTACGCCAGGTCAGCTTTTTCCTGGCTCCATGGCCCCAGACTTCTTCGACCAGATCTGTAGGATACTGATAACTCTTTTTTCACGATTTGAAGTACTGTCGGGCTTTAAGAGGCGCCAGCTTTCTGCTTTTTTTCGGTCATCGGCGAGCTTCTCCCTCTTTTCTATGTCGCCCATCGATAACTCCTCCTCCTTTTTGCGGCGGTAGGGAGAGGATCTCCATTTTGCGGATCCGGCATTTGCGGACCCCTCTCCGGAGGGACTTTTTTTTTCCCCCCCCTTGATCAGTTTCTATCACTTCTTAGAGATCCGACACCCGGGTCTGCACCTTCCTCTCCTCTTCCCTTCTGCAAGTGGGAACTGATACTTCGAACGAGTCTCCCGATCGTGTACCTCCGCGCAATTCTTCCAGTCCCAAACGCTTTCTTCCGTCTATCCTACAGATCTGGGCAAATCCTAACCGCCGCACGATCCACAGTGGCGATTTGATTTGTGTCCGCCTAGGTCGTCGGTTCACTTTGTGGTCCTACTTAAGTGATGCCCTGTGAGTAGTGACCTCCTTCCGCCCTTTTTTTCCCCCTGACTTCCTTTCTCAACACCATTTTCTTTGAAACGCCACCCTGGGCTCGTCATTCTTTTTCTCCTCCTGGAGCAGCGTGAGGAATTATTGCCTCTTGTGTGTCTTGCACTCCGCCGGCATGGCCCCTCCTATCAAAAGATCGGGATCCCCCCCGTCACCCCTCCCCTTCACCGCTTGGAAGCCCCCAGCCCCTTGGTACAGACCACTCGACTCCCCTCTCTTTCGTAGCGAGATAGGAGAATCCTATCTATCTTTACCTGATACCTTACATAAGAGTCCAGCTATGCGACCCACCCCCCTTCCATTTGAGGAGGTGCTCGACTACGGTTTTCAGTTCTTTCGCCAGGCATTTTCCACGTTCTTTCCTTGAGCTAGGGATTAATGTCGAGCCTGATACTATGGTCGGCCACGGGCTCTGGCTTTTCCTCCTGGTCTTCTTCTTCTGGGTATTAATTTTACCAAGCTTTTTGACGGCGATTCCAACCCCTCTTTCATCCTCGCGCTTTTCTCCCGAAGAATCCCTCCCTTCCCCCCACGACCTTCGAATGTATATTACTTACCATCTTTCTCGCGCCCTGATCAGACCTTTTGTAGACGTCTGATCGTTCCCCATACCGCGCTTTGCCCCGGCGATCCCGCTTTTCTTCCCCGCCATCTAAGAGACCGCCCCCCTTTTTGAGCTTTCCAGACTAGACGCTGCGGAGAGAGAATTTAAGCGGGAACCTTCTGTCCTGCTAACCCCTTCCCCCCCCCCCCCACCCGTTTATCATGGCCTGTCCTGGTGACTTGGCACTGCGAGCGGATTGTCGTCACCCGCCTTTTTTTTCCCACTCCGGATCGCGCCCCTTTATGGCGCATTGAGATGGCCCCTAACCTTTCAACCTTTCTCGCATCCCCCGGGTTGCGCCCTCCCCCCGGCGGGTCGCTATCACATGCCTGATCCACGCACGCCTTTTTCTCTGCGGCTTCCACTCCACAGTACCGAGCCGTCGCTTTTTCCTCTCTCCTTCCACCAAGCTCTTCCGCAGCGGTAGGGGTGAACTTTACCCTTTCTTGCGGGATCTCATGGCTTTCCTTTTTTAACCCAAATGGATGGGTTCCCCCCCAAAACCAACAACCTTATACTCGTAGGGATAATTATTCCCCCTGGACGTCTGATGCTCGTTCGAAACCCTTCTTTACTTATTCAAGACCTGAGGGTAAAGTCTCCTGATCTTTCTGGTTAAGACTCCACTTTCTAGATCGCTGTTCTAATTAAACTGATCTCCTCCTTTGCGGTTTTGCCGCTGTCACTTCTACCCCGAACATGGCACCCCGTCCCCTCTGATCCCGGTCGAGTATTCTCCTGTTTTTTTTTTTTTTTTTGCCCACCGCCCAGCCTGAGAACCCCTCATTCTTTCTCCCCTCCCGCTGGACGTTTTCCTCCCGCTCTTGCCTCCATTAGCGTTCGAATTTCCCCCAGCGTCATCTCTTCCCCGCTTCTTTTCCCCTTCTCTTCCCCCGAGAAAATTCGGTTGCGGATCCCACTTATAGGAGTCACCTTTTTCCCCGATCTGTGGCTCGGCAATTGAGCCCTTGTTTCGCATTTTCCCTTTTTCTTGGGTTCTTTTTTTAGACTTTCCATATTGCAGCCTCCAGTATCCCCCCCCTCCCCCCGATTCGGCTTGTCTTCCACCGCTCGGGCTCTCTCAAGCTGCCCTTCACCCTTCGACTGCCTGGTGATTATGGACCTTTCCGGCTCCCGCTTGCTCCCCCCTCTCCGCCGCCCCGGTCCTCTTCTAGGAAGACAAGTTACTTCGGTTATTCTGAAATTTTCTACAACTCTTTTGCCCTATGAAACTTCCCCCCTCTCGGGATGCCCCCCTTTTTCTCCTTTCAACTTGAGCCGGGCGTTCTCCGCGACCCTTTGGCAGTAATAGAAATTGCCTGCATGTGCGGTTGCGCTCGCGCGCTTCACGCTTCCCCCTTTTAATTCGCCCATTTCCACCTATTCCCGACCACCTCCCGATGGTCCCCATGAGTTCCCCCTACCGACACCCCGTACGATCAACCTATACGGCCTCGTTCCAGCTGACGGTATTTTTCCGCCCCCCCCCCTGGAGCAAAGTCCGGTCCTCCTGTTGAACTCGCACCAATTGGGCCTCCCTTTTCTAGCATCAAGAGAAATTGCGCTTCTCTCGGCTGGCGCTGGTATGCCCCGATTTCCTTCCGATAGATCATTCCCCGCCCCTTTCTCTCTCCGCGCGCTTTCACCTGATTTGATCGGGATTTCCGGTTTCCCTTTGATGGGGGCTTTCCAATTCGGCAAAGGGCGGGCGGACCTGACGTTGTGAGCGAGGGTCCCTTTTTTCTTTTTCGCGCCTCCCGAAGCGCCCAGCACGGCCCCCGTCAATTTTCCTTCCTCAGACGATCTCGTCCCTCTTGCAGGAAAAGACGGGTTTGCTCCACCATTTTTGAACGTTGGTGGTGGCCCGAGGATTTCTCTTTTCAAGATTTTCTTTTCCCCCTCACGACGAACCTAAGCTCGGCATCTATGCACACGAGTCTCATTCCGGTTTTTTTCCTTTTTTCCTCGAGGACGCCGACGAGGACCCCTCGTGAGTGCTTTCGGAGTGGGGGGCTCAAAATCCACTCTAATTCCCCTATTTTGAGGATTTTCAACACTCCCAAGTCTTACGTTTCTTCCCCCCTACGGAATCGCTTTTTTTCGTCAGTCGGTCCCGATCGAGGCTCGAGGCGCTCGGCTCTCGCCCCGGCGGTTAACCTTCCGAGGCAAGGTGAAGCCTCTGTCCGGCTTGAAGAGATGCTTTTTCCGTTTTTCCCCCCTTGATGGGCACGGCGCAGCCCCCTTTATGGTGCCGGCCCCTCTCCTCTCATGCAGCCCAGAAGGAGTCCTCCTCATGATCTCCTATGTCCAGACTCGCGCCGAGGCGGACGTTTTTCTACGCTGTCCCCGTTTTTTTTTTTTTTACGCATGCGAAGGCGTCTCGTCGCCCCCTATCCTTTCTCATCACCCACCTGAAGACAGGATCTGGTATCTCCTCTATGCGAGATCCCGATCAGGATCCCTTGTCCGGGGTGGTTGCCAGCGGGAACCGCTCCGTCTGAAAGCAGATCTTTGGTCAGTACCCCTCTTCTCTGAAGCATTAAAAATGCTTATGTGTATAGCATCCCGGATCACTGGTAGCGATTATGGGTGACCCACGGCTACCTCTCCACAATGTTGCCGGTCCTTTTTCACCGCGTTTTTGAACTTCAATCCGTTTTTCCTGATATCTCTTGGTGAAGATAGACACATTTTCCTGTTTCGATTAGTCCCTGATCTCAGAGTAGGAGACTCGTTGCTCTCCTTTCCAATTTTTTCCGAGTGCGGCCCCGTTTTTTTGGGTCACGCAGTCCTCATCTGACCCCCTTTGAACATCTTTCGGGTTGTGGCCCACTTTTGAGTCGACGCTCTGGTCCCTCTGGAGACCCGACCCCCCCTTTTTCTTCAGCCTTTCACCCCCGCAGATCGGCTCCCCCTTCCAATGCGGTTTCCCTTTCCTCCCTCTAGAGTGAGATGCTCTTCCCAGATCTTCCCTTCATGGACTCACTGCGGTCTAGCCCCCTCCTTTTTTAGTGCTGAAACGTCGCCTCTTCCCCACGGTTGTCAGGCCGGATTCCCAACTTTTTTCGGTTCCCCAGGATCCCCAAATATTTCACCGTTCGTCCGTGAGATTCGTTTTTTTCCGCACTCATAGTCAGGAACATGGTGTTCCCCCTTTCCGATCGGTCTGCTGGAGTCGGTTGAGCTGGCTTTTCCTCAGCATGCTTTTATCTTCCCCTTCAAACAGTTTTTTTTCGTTGGTAGTGATTCCTTGCTCGCAAACGACGCCTCCCTTCCCCCTTCTCTTCGGAAGATGGAAAATGCTCTGGTCCAGCCTTTTTCGGGGCTAGACAGTCGAACCACGTCCTCGCTGTACTTCGTTTTTGAGACCGGTCGCGATGTCGATTGGCCATTCGTCCCTCAGTGTTTCTTTAAGGGAGTCGAGACCTCTACCACGCCGAAGCACCAAGACAAGTGAGTAACTGAGCTCTTCTCCCGGTTTGCCTTCCCCCCCTCCCGACTCGAGCAGTTTCCCTCTCCCAAACAACCTTCCACACCACTTTTTTCCATCTTCTAATAATTAGAGTTTTTTTTCTCCAGGCGCCCAGCACATGAGTGGGGAAAACAATTATTAAGTTCATTTGCCCCCTCGACTTCCTTTTCCAATCCATTTTGCGTTTTTTTTTTTTGAGCCCCCCTTCCCCCTGCCCCAACTATTTGCGGTTTTTTTGAGATAGGGGTAGATGTTTACGCTGTGTTTTTGACAGGCTTTCCACCCGAGTTTTTAGGCCCATGTTCCCTGGTGTAGAGGCACCGCGGTTCTTTCTTCCTTTTCCCCTCTCCGTTGTTTTCTCTCTAACCCTCGTGGTAATCCTCTCTCCGTGTCTGGCAACAAGGGCGGGGAATAGGGCTCTTTCTTAATAAGCCTCGCGTCGTGACTCCTAGAGCGCTGGAACTCAACGCCCCGACGGGGCGGTTTTCCTTCCCAAATCAAAATGGAGGGTCACTTTTTTCGAGGGTATGAAACTGCGAAGATCATTTTAAAATCAATGGGATGAATGGAGACGTTCGGTGGGTTGTGACCAACCGTCTGGATAAATCCTGACCCCCCCCTCCTCTCCCATGTGAGGTTTGAGTTTGACTTTTTACCCCTTGTTTTTTTGGGTTTTTTTGAAAGTCTCTCTTGGAGATGTCCCTTCCTGTCTAGAGAGGAATTAGCATGTTTCCTCCATCTTTCGTGCTGGGGTCCTCCGCGTCCCTTTTCCCTCTCCAGCTTAACCCCGATGATTCCAACTCGACATCGACCGTTGTTCCCAGATTTTTTTCTCTTTTTGCGTGATTGCAATAAAAGTCCCGCATTTCTGATGAGCCGGGTTCGGTTCGGTCCCTCCTCCGATTCAGGGGCCCCTCTTCCCTTGTCGACAAACGGGTCATCCACTCTCTCGAATTCCTAGGGGACCCTCTCTCCGTGTACCTTGACTATCTCACCTCCCTGCTCAGCGCGATCGGCCGGCTTCGCCTTCTCGAGCTGTTTTGAACGACGACATATTGGCGGTGATGGATCTTTACCCGTAACTCGTTGACTTTTTTTTCTTTTCGTACCCCTCGTAATCTTTCATCCCTACTCCCGTTGTTTGGCGAAATAAAGCGTTGTCTCATTTTCCGCAGATCCTTGCCATCTGCCTTTTCTTGTTCTTTTTTTACTTCCACAGCTCCGTCTCTTCTTTTTTTTTGAACCACGAAAAGGTTCTTTCCCCCCTCTCCCATCTCCGTCTACCCCCCCCCGTCGGCCTCGCCGACTTTCTCACCATACAAAACCGACCCCGTCTCCCCCCGATTCCTTCAGTCCGACGACCAGTTCACCGCAACTACCCTTTTGAAGCAGGGGTCTCTTCCATTGTAAGATCGCGGACATCGCCCCTTCCCATGGGTGCAATCGTCACCCAAAAAGCTCCCTCTCCTTGACCCTCTTCCTAGAAAAAGCATTGGTCTGTACCTTCCCCCTTGTGCGCAGTGGAAGCAATTTTTTTTCCCAAGTCCCCTCCGTCCCGTGCTTCTTAGCCAGCGCCCTGTTCAGCCCCCGTTGCTGTAATGGCCCCTCTCGGTCGAAACCCCCTCTTGTTTAGCTAGCCTTCCCGCGGCCTTTTTGAGCTCCGGCTCGGTATTCGCAATCGGGCAGCTCTCATTGCTCCTTCTGCCTGCATTCGAGGCCTCCTCCTCACGCTCGGAGGTCGTCCCATAGAGAAAGAATTCAGGCACCTTTTTTTTTGTAGCCAGGAGAGGAGCCCTTGTCTTGTTGGGCATGGCGGACGCCTGGGGAAAAAGAGCCGTCCAGGGCTTCTTTCGTCCCGTGCCTGCCCATTTATAAAGGACTAGAGCGCCCTCCGTTTGCCTTGTCCTCGATCGCGGCCTAGATATCCGTCCGACCCCGACATACTTCTATCCCTTTTCCTACAAAGAGAAGGCAGCCCCCGTATCCCAACGCTTACGAATATTGGGACCGGCCGTTTTTTTCCATAGTACGAATCTCTGTATTTCAAGGAGTCTTTTTCTTACCCCTCCGAGAAGCCCTCCTAGTTTATATCCATCAGATACGGTCTTCCCCATTCGACGTCGGTAGTTCCCCTCGAGGCGTGTCCGCTCTTTGCCCTGAAGGGCTACCCCCAATCCCCAGCTTTAAAAAACATTATTTCCGTCTTATGGTCTCGGCACATAGGAGATTCCTCTTCTCGAAGATCCCCTCTTTTTGATTATGACGCGACTCTTTCGGTTCGTAGGGCTTTCGCTTCCCAATACCTATTAACAGCCACCAAGTTCTAGTTCTACAGCCCCTAACATTCCTGAAAAAAACATACAACTTTTGGAAGTCAAAGGGCCTCAATCCCTAACTCTCTCAAGAAGTGAAGCCCGCTCGGTGCTCTGACTCTTTGTCTTTATATCTCTACTGATCGTTCAATACCGCTCCAAAGCCTTTTTCGTTGAAGCAAAGTCAGGACCGAAGCCTCCTTCTTTGATAGACCCTTTCCTTTCCCCTTTGAGTTTAGAACATTCCCCTTCTGCCAACAGCTGGTGTTCGCCTTGGATTAAGAGAGCACTGGAGAGTTTAACCCAGTCGGCGGCCCAGGTGCTTTTCGTATCTTCTCCCCCGTCTTCTTGGTAGGTGGGGATTACCATATAGTCCCTGGTTCCCTCCTTCCGGCCTGCGATAAACAGTTCTCCTCCCCTAAAATCCCCCCGTCCTTCCCTCCTGATTCTACGGCCAAATGGGCTCCCGCGCCGCCGTCTCAGTGGTAGGGCTTCTATATTACCTTCAGATACCGCGTTAAGGGGGAAGCTTTCACTTCCCCTCCCCCCCCCTCGTGACCCTTGTGCTACTGCCCCCCTTTCCCTTTTGGAGAGAGCGGCCTTCCCTACTATGTCCACTCCAAATCAGGCAGACTGCTGGTGGGCCGCTGGTACTCTCTCGGATTGTAGTCACATCCTCCTTCTTTTTTTCCCATACGGTCGGCTGCAATATGGCTTTGGTCCGTCTTGCCTCAAAACGTCTGCAACTTTCCCCTACTTTTCCCCCGAGGAAACCTACTCATGCTCTTTCTCTTCACCATGACTTATCACGCCCGCCTTTGCTTCGGCGGCGTGCACCTTCCCCCCCCTTCCTTGTTCGGCTGGTGGACTTTTCTTCACTCCTCCCCGCTAGGCCGCATCCTCGTGCGCAGTGTGACCCTTGTTTTCCGTTCTTGGCGAGACTGGGGTTCCGGTGAAAAGCAGTTTTGCAACCCCCCCCACACCACAATTTCTCTGGTTTTCTTTTGTATCCTGACCGCCGGGCCGTTCCTGGTAAGGGTAGACCTTCATTTCCCTTCCGAAAGTCCGCGAGCGGTGGATTTTAGGTCTCCGTTTTGATCTTCTCTTTTCCTCCCTTGTTTCTCGATCCCGCTGCTACCCTCCCCCCAACCCTTGCGTTGCGGCGTCGTTGACCTTTCCTCAACAGAGCCCCTGCAAAACTCTCCGTCCCCCGGATTCAGGCTTCCTTTTCGGCGAAGTGTGGTTTTTTTCCCCCCCCCTCTTTGCACCGACGACCCCCCCCCATCCGCCGCAGGTACTGTTTTCACTTTTCGGCGTGCTTCAACCTCCTGTTTAAGTCAAGTTGTCCCTTACAACAGAGACTCTTTTTCGCTTGGCGGGAGTCTGTCTCCGAAGCTCAACAATCGGGTGCTCATGAAGTGATATCCTTTCCACCAGGAACTTCCCCCTCTTCCCCGCACCGAGTGACCGGCACTTTCTTTTCGGTTGAGGTCGGCCTTGATCTCCCTACCATATTGAAGCTCCCCCAACCGATTGGCTTGAAGACCTCCCCTCTTTTCGAGGCCAAGAGGACCTTCCATTTATAGCGTCCCTTCGGCCGTGTGCTGTTGGCAGGACATGACCGCTTCCTGTCGCTCCGCCCCCCCCCCAGTCCCTTTATTTTCCCCTTGCGCTCCTTGATGCATCTCGTTAAATGACGGACCTCGTGAACTTCCTGAACATCCTTTCTTCAGATCTTCGTCTATATGAAGGGCAGTCTTCCCACCATTTGGATCCTCCCCTTTTTGTTTGCTGGCGGTCGTTTTCTTTCTTCGAGCGGATTAGCGGCCGCAGCCACATATGGCACAATCTGACTTTTTTTGCCCCCCCGGCCCCGCGCGGTTCTCTCCTCCGAGACGTTTTCACCCGACGGCCCCGGATCTTTTGCCCCGCAGGCGCGCTCAATAATTGATTTCCCCCAGGCTTGGCCCCCCCAAAGTCGGTGCAGCATTTTCCCCCCCTCGACAAAAGGTGCCTCAGCCGTATTCGCCTCCGCGACTGGCGAGCTGTCCCTGAATCTCGGGCGTTTAGGTCCGATAGTCCGATTATTTCCCCATTCAAATCCGCCCTTTCCTTCTTGACGCGAGTGAACGTCGGATGGTTCTCGTGAGGGATTGCGGTGGGGCTTCAAAGAGGGGCAGTGAGGAAAAGGTGGGTCTGGGTGGACGGCTTTTTCTCGTCTATTTGCATGCGGCGTTCCGCAAAGCGACACTAAACTGCCGTCTCTCGGGCCGGAAGTTTTCACGTCACCCTGCAGAAAAGGAATTCGTTTGGGAGACCCTCCCGTTTGGTGAGAAGGTCGTTGTCATGGAATGCCACTTAGGCAGATTCCCCCCGCCTGAACAGCCCCTCAGGCCTGCCCCCCCCTCCAGTCAGGAGGCACCACGAAGTCGTCAGCTCTTTTCCCTCCCTCCTCTTCGGGGAATTTCGTTTTTTCTCCCCCCTGGCGCCCCCAATTCAAAACATATTTGAAAGAGATGGAGGCGCTTCTCCCCCAAGGGCCGTGCCAGATTCTCCTTTGGATCTCTTCCTTCTAGAGTTGGCAGGCCGTGCTCGATCGACAGATCGGGTCAGAGGAGCTCGTCCCTTCCCTTTAAAGGTTTCCTCGAGGGGCATCCGCTCTTGAAAGGCAGCCCGCATTCCTTTTGAGAAGATGAAGTTTTTCTTAGCCGGGCATGGGCATCCCATGTGGCGAGGGTTTTAACGGCCGCCCTGCCTGCCGCAGCAGGTTTCTCAGGCCCCATTGAGTACTGCTTGCGCGGAAGTCCCCCTCATATCGGCATTCTATTGGCGAGAAAATCCTCCAGAGACGTTTCTTTTCCCTATTCACCAGCCTTGGAAACCCCCTTCCCTCCGTTCTTCTCTTCTGGATTGCATTCAAGCCTTTTATTCCTTGAGTGTGCCCAGCTTTCAAAGAGTTAGCGAGCCGAAATTCCCGCATCTGGTCCATCGGGATTAAGGCCTTCCCCTGAGCATGGAGTTCTCTTCATCATCAATCTGTGCTCTTTGGGCCCAAACAGGCCACTTGGCCTTCCCCCCCCTTTTGATAGTCAAGCCCCCCTTTTGTGCAGCCTTTACCTAGATGGAGTGTTGAAGATTTTCCCCTTTTCCTCTGGTTCCCGCGGTTCAATAGATCGTTTTCAACATCTCCTCCTTTATTTCGGACCCCAATTTTTCCTTTGAGGATCTCCCCCCATGGTCCGCTTCCTCTTTTTCGAACCGATAGTATTTTTCTTTTCACCCTTTTTCCAAACCGTGCGTCGTCTTCTTTAATTTAGGACCGGATCAGCCTTTGACGCAGGCTTTGTTCACAGTCCCCCTTCTCTGCTGAATCGTTCCTGGTGCGTGCCCCTCACATGAGTCTTCCTGCTTTTCTTCTTCTGCCTAGACTTTGAAGGGATACCCTTTCATTTCAGCACCATGTGTAGGGGCCCCACTTTTTTCTGGAAAAGATCGCGGTTTTCGTCAACGTGTCCTTCCCACTTCCCCTCGTTCCGGGAAGGCACATATACCAATCTTTCACCTTTCTGACTGCGCGTGCCAATCCTAGACAGTCCCCCCTTTGGCGTCAGTGCTTTTCCTTTTTTTTAGAGCGTAGGTTGTTGTCCGTCCTTCTTTACAATGCAATGCTCGTCCCCTTTCCCCCCATCTTCCCGGTGTCTCCTTTTCTTCCCCCCCCCCCCCTTTGGTCCCGAAGCGCTCTCCAAAACTCCAGCGCCATGCAATCCTGTATTCCCCTTTTTTCGGACCATTTCATCGGAAATTTTTGGGCGGTTTTTCGACCTGACTAGCCCACTGATGAGTCACGCAAGGCAATCGCTCCCCTCCTTTCTTTGAACATAGATTTCCAAGCTGGGCTTCCCCCTCGATTCCCGCCCTTTAAGAATTTTGCAGATCCCCCTGAATCCCCTTTCCCCCTTTACTTCCCGGCCGCTCTCGGGTTCGCTTCCTGCAACCGGACTTGAGCTTTCCCCCCGAGTAAACATTTCCACCCTACATTTTTCATTTTGATCATCGGTTTGGCGAATTTCTTCGAAGGACGCTCCCCCTTCGGGCCATTGAATTCTTTCCCAGTTCCTCCCCCTTCCACCGACACCTCCATTTTGCTTTTGGTGGTCGTTGTCGTAGTTCGGGCGTTGGTCTGTGGCCTACTGCAGTCGGTTTCCTTTGGGCCCCCTGCTCTGGGGGGATGGCTGATGCCTGGTTTAGTTTTCCCCCTCTTTTTTCTTGGAATCCTCGGGCGAGTTCCTTTCGAGTTAATTCTCTCTGTTCATCCATACTCGTTGTTGTTTCCTTTCGTCGGTAAGCCTCTCGCGATGGCCAAGGTTTTTTTTTTCCCAAAATTAGGTGCCCAATCCTTCCCCTTCCTTCTTGCCCAGCTCACGAGCGCGTCCCACCTCTCCACTTTCCGAGTGGTCCTGTTACGACCACCCGACCCTTCAACATGGGGCCGGCGTTCCCCCCCTGAAACTGACTTCCTTATTTTTTTTCCCTTATTTGCTGTTCTTGATTCTTTGACACCTCTTCTCCAGCGATCCCGCTGACCCCTTATCTGTTGCAAGGAACCTGCTACGTGTAGTTTTTTTTCTGCAGATGCACCTGGTCTTTTGCTGCACTTCTGGATGCTAGCGCATCTTTTTCTTCATAGACTCCCCCCTTCTCCCCTCTGCTTCCTTTGACCAAATAGAAATAGACCCGATTCCTCCTTCTTTCTTGAGGATTCGGCCTTTTCCAAGGCCAAAACACCTTGGCTTCCGAGAGCAGGTCTATTTTTTAGTCGTTCCCTTCCGATGGAAGGGCGATGGATTTTTAGTCTCAAAAGTCATCACCCCAGAATTCTGTGTTCTTCCTCCGAGCATTATGAGTGTAAGACCCTTTTCATAAACCCTAATTACGAATCTACCTGATATTCGGATGCAGCCATGGTTTCTTATCTCTTCCCTTTGGCCGCGAACGTCGTTTTTTTTCAGCCCCCCATTGTAGGGATGCCCCCCCCCCCTTTAGGAAGCTTATTGAACCTAGTAACCTCTTTTAGTAGCTCCCCCCGTTTTCTTGTTCTACCTCTTTTGTCATGATTTATCCTTCAACCTCGACCCCATCTTCCCCTTCTCTCGCTGTTTTCACGGTTTCTCGCCTTTATCGCGGCGGTGAACACCCGAAATGGTTCGTCTTCTTTCCAGTCTATCCCGCTCCTTTCCCTCCCCCCCTCGTCCGTCCTCCCGGTTTTTTTTCCACCCCCCAGAGGGTTCACCTACGGTCCTCCCGGTTTCCGCGAATTGGACATTTCCCGCCGTTTTGCCGCACACGGCGTTTTCTTTTGTTCCCTATCCTGTTCCCCACAAGATTTCCGGACCTTCCCTGACCCTGGCTCGTCAAACCACCCCTTTATTTTCCCCATGTCTTTCCTAAAAGCTTGGTAGTGCCGTTGGTGACCGGAATTGGCTGGTACAATTTTTTCAGACTGATATGTCCCTCTCCCCTCCTTCGGCAGGTGAAGGTTTCTTCCCTCATCGGTCCACCAGATCTTTTTGGTTTTTCCCTCCCTACCAAGCAGGTTACCGATGGGCCCCCCCTTTTGGAGTGACAATCCGAGTTTTTCTTACGAGATTTGAAGGGTTTTAGCCCATGCGTCCTTTCCTCCTGTCTCGAATTCTCAAGTATAGGATTTTTCTCCAGAGCCCCGCCCTTCTTTGCTTGCGCGCGTCGAGTTCTAGTGAGCTATTATGAGTTTCCGCTTCTTTTCCTTTTGGCGCATTGCCCCTTAACAGAAGTTCCCGTTCCGCGAAGTGCACTGTTTTGCTCTCAACGGCATCGTACTAAGAAATCTTCTTCCTCGATGCGGCCATCAGATTCTCCATGACCTTTACGATCTTATCGAGCCTCTTGTGTATAGTGAGAAAGCGACTCCCAATTGATCTTCTTTTTCTTCCCCCTTTCTAAGTGGAACGTCCTTTTTGACCTCCTCCGCCGCCCATTTCATTCGATTCTTGGCGCCGTTTCCTCTTCCGACCAGCCCCTAGGTTCTCTTCCCTAGGGTGCTTTAGACTGCTGGGTCTATGACCTCTCTTTTTAGCTGTATAGTCCGAGTTGCCGGACAGAGTCCCCCCTCCCGATCATTCTCACCACCATTTGTTCTCCAATTTCCACAAAAGACCAATCATGGTGCTTCACTGGAGCTTCGGGCTCTGAAGATATAGTTAGTGAGGAATTATTTTCCTCTTTTGCTTTTATTGTTTCGCTGAAAAGACTCATTCCTCCCCACAGATCTGATCCTAACCCGTTTCAATTTGTTCCCGACAAAATTGAAAACCGTGTTCCTTTTTCCCTGCACCGCAATCCCGAAATTGCCCCCTAAGAAGTGAAGATGAGATACTTCTCCTCCCCTTTAGGTGGCATGATCTTCTACCCATGCTCCTTCCTTTCCCTCCTCCCCCTGCAAGCGATGCAGACAAACATCGGCCTTTCGCGCTTTTCCTCGACTACGGCCCCATTTCCTTCCTGCACTGCTTTGCCAACGGCCTTCTCCTTTTAATGAGCCGTCGCTGTTCCTCTTCTTCGGGTTCTTGTGAACCCTCTTTCTCTCTTTCCCTCATAGTGCGGCGGAGGATTAAGCCTCTTTTCCCCAATCTGGTGATTTTCTCACTTTTGTTCCTCCGCGTAACATAGGACCTTATTCCCTACCATGCCCACGACCTTAGAACCCCCACCTTTTTGTCTCGGGGCTCTTGAACTTCTCTTTTTTTTCCGGCGGATAGGCCCCAGAGTTGAAGTGCGGACTTTTCCCTGAGCCATTTTCGCCGCGGCCCAATTTTTGCATCTTCCCTTCCCCTTTCGTCTGGTAGACTAGCTCCTCTTTTGCCAGAACGACTATGTCATTCCCCCCCTGCCGATGGCTTCGCAATTGGGTTTGGCCTCCCTTCCTAGTCGTCACAGACGATCGTTGAAGCCTCCTTTCTTTTTCCGGCTTGATGCGCATGATTGAAGTTTTCCACCGGCGTCCACTTCTCGCACTCGGTTAGGCCCCCTTTAATTAAGGTCTTTCTTACCATGCCCTCTCTCCCTCCCGCATGCGGCGGCGGCATGCCCCTTCCCATAGACCGAGAATCTTTTTTTTCTTCGATTCCCCCTCCCACGCTATGGCCTTTAACCCTCCCGTCTGTGACCACTGACCCCTCTTCCTTGACTGTTGGTTCGTCTTGTACCTTTCTTTTTCACAAACCCCCCCCCCACGAAATACTCGACGTTCCCTACCTTTTTGGTGGCCTGTTCGTTTCAATTTCAGCTACGACCGCACTCTCGGTTGTTTTACCTTTCGAGCGGG
>Ga0179593_1327886_pt1 | contig 15546 bp, 14 predicted proteins | sample CZODoug2_1_08_16_FD_185931 | JGI IMG/M metagenome (GOLD analysis project Ga0179593, IMG submission 185931) | Vadose zone soil fungal communities from Angelo Coast Range Reserve, California, USA - CZODoug2_1_08_16fungal (PacBio error correction) | ecosystem: Environmental > Terrestrial > Soil >... | reverse complement strand
TTGCCCGGTGTCCAGATCATTTCTGGTTTCGTGCGCGAACACGTGTATAGAGTCAGTTGTCCTTTTACCCATTCCTCTGGAGTAAATTGTGGTGTCTCTCTTCTTCCCTTCAAAGCGGTGATGGAGAAAGGGATACGTTCCTCTTTCCCCCTGTATTTGGCCAGTTAATAATTTCATTCTCTTTCCCCTGCTCTCAACCATGCGGTCGAGGGTGCCTCTTGAATAGTCATCCGATTCCTCCGTGAGTAAGTATGACCGCTCGCCGGCCCCTCCACTCGTACGGTCCTTTGCATTCCAGATCTGGTCGGTTTTTTCCACGGCGCCCTACCGACCTTCGTCGGTGGAGTGTTTGTTTTTTGACCGGTCGCGATCGTCCCCCCGCTCACGTCCCCCTTGTCCTTGTTTTTCCCTGCTGCGTCTCATACTGAGTGAGTCGACCTCATTGAACCCTTCTTTCCCCCTGTAAGGGGGTTCCTCTTTGCCATCGTCCCTGATTTTCTTGGCTGCTTCTCCCTCTACACGCGCGCTAAGGACACGTCTTCTTCTTGCTCCTCTTTTTAGAGAAGTTATTGACGCTGACAATGAATCCGGGCTCACCCTTTTTCTGTCTTCCCCACAGTCGTTGCCCTCCGCCTCTCCAGACGGAGACACCCCCATCCGGCTTTCCCCCCTTTTGAAAATTCCGACGGTCTTCCTTTTCACCTGCCAGCGCAGTCACGTTCTTCCCAGCTACCATTTATGTGGTTGGCCGCATTTACTCCCGACCGGCTGTACTCTCCCTCCCTTTCCCATTGCTTCGTCGAGCAGGTGGCTTCCCCCACAGACCATTGATGCTTCCTTGGTCAGACTCTTACTCTTCTTGCTTTCCGCGAAATGCAGTTGACCCTTTCGCGGTCCGGCTCTCCTTTTGGCAGTCCTTTTCCTTTTTCCTGAGGTAGTTTTGTACCTCTTTCTGTTTGCCAGTTCCCTAACGTTACCTTAAGGCCTTTCCTTTTTTTGTCCTCAGGCCCAGCAGGATCGAGCGGCATTCCTCTTCTTTTAGTCCCGTTCGCCCTCCTTTCGCATCTTAACGGCCATGTAGACCTCCAGCCCCGATTAAGGTTTTCTCCTTTGACGGGAGACCATGCAAACCGAGGAGCGTTGACGTCTCAGTTATTTTTTGTACTGCGACCGTGTGCGTCTGGTTCTTTTTGTCTGGATCTCGTACCGGCACGCATTTACTTAGTCCCCCTGTACTGGCCTCTCCTTAGTGGGTGGTTTGGTGCCGTCTACCGAAATAAAGACTCACCCCCCCCGTTTTTTCGGTAAGCTTTTTTTCAGGCACTTTTGTGGCTCTCCCTCCCCCACATCTTCCAACGGCCCCTATTACCAGGCTCCTGTGCGCACTAGGCTCCGTACACTTTCATCTTAGCAACGGCCCCCCTCTGGAACCTCTCTCCCCAGCTCTTCATTTCACTCACCTAAGAACCGATCATTTTTTGTTTTCTGTTAGAACTTTGCTATTCCCCCTCCAGAGCACGGCCGGTTAGCTTCCCCGCCTTTCCCTAGGTCTCTCCCTGAACTGCGCCTCGATTGTTCTGCCCAGAGTCAGGGAAGGTGCCGGTTTCCTTCTTCAAGTCCAAATATTAAGCTTCTCTTTATCCTCGCCCGGGCGGCCTTTTGCTACCCCGCGCTGCCGACGAGACACGTTTTAGGAGGCCAGTCAGTTCGTAAGTCTCATGGTTTCCGATTCTCCCTCTTTGTAATCACCGTTTCCAAATGTTTTCCCCCCCCGTTGCTCCGTTCGTCCGACATCCCGAACTAGCCCAGACATCCCCCCCGGCCATTCCCTCAAGTAGGAGGAGTAGGAGTCGACTTGAACGCCCTTCCTGGTTTAGCTCTCTTCCCGAGCCTTCTTTACCTCCTGTTCAAGTTTCATTTGTGGGGGAGGCCTCACCTCGGCAACCCTAACCCTTCCCATCGTGCACTCGCCTCCTCTCCAGTAGCTGTGCGGCCCAGGTTGAGCGACCCCAACTGGAGAGGACAAGAGGCGTCCGAGTTTGCCTTCAGGGCCGGCACCCTACTCCCACCATCTTCCCTCAGCCCGTGATACAAACTCTGCCTGTGGTACCTTCTCTAGTTATCCTCTTCCAATGGGGCAACCTGGTTTCTACCTCCTACTACTGTCGTAACTTGTTCTTAGACTGCTTGAAGAAGCTGACGTATGAACTTTGAAGGCGTTCTATTACTTCGTTTTTCCTCCCACTCCCAGCAGGTCTCCAAGACTCCGACCAGACTTTGCCCGTGTCATTGCAACAGTTGCTCCCTCGGGAGATTCCTCATGAACCGCGCGTTCCCTGCGAATTTCTTGTAAAGGATCCCAGGAACCCCGCCCCTTCCTCCTTAGGCTTTCCCTGAGTGGTTCGGTCTCTGAAGTTTGATTCACATTCTGCCCCTGTACTTACTTTTTTTTTTCTCGTCAGGACCGCCGAGCCTTCGAGTCACCCCCTTCCTCTCCCTCCCCCGCCACAACCCAACGTGAGACTACCGCACGGTGATAGCTGCATTCCATCCCCACCCTTATACCGATCTGCCCCGTTCGGTCTCCCCCTGCGAAAAGCCATCGCCCCCCTGTCTCTTCGGCCGCGAACGGTCCCCCCCCCCGAAACAGGACCAACTAACCTCTTTTCTTCTTCGAAGGTTTCTTCCCCCCATTTTTTTTTCTTTTTGGGATCTTCATCATTATCTCCTCTTTTCTTGTCCAAATGTATTTTTTTTGCCCGAGTTCTTTCCCTGTTCATTAACCCTCTCCTCGGTAACTTCGTCCGATCCCATTGTCGGTGAAGGGCACTACCTTCCCAAAAATTTCCCTCTTCTTATTGTCGTAGACCAGTTCCTCAGCCTTCCTCTGTCAGTGACCACGTCCCGAACCTCCCCTTCCGTAGGCCTCTGTAACCTCTCCTTCTGCAGAGGCCCCTCGCCACTGTCGTCACCTTCAAACGACGTCGCCGTACTTGAAGACGGGGCCCCCCCCCTCTGCTGGGCTTTCCTTCTTTTTCGAGCAGCTTTCCCATCCTTTGGTCTCGGGGAACTCGAGTCCCAACGGACCACTCCCCCTTTGCTCTTTACCCCCGACAAGCGTTTCTCTTCGGAGCCCTGCCAGGTCGACGCAGCGACTGCCCGGGCTAGAAGCGGCAGGCCCCTTGAGAGTTCTTCCGTCTGAGCATTTCCTTTCAGTTGGTTCGGATGTTCCCCCGACCGGGTTACAGCTCCAGTGTCAAGGCGTCGCGGCATTCCCTTGGCTAGGCTCCTGACTTCCAGCCCCCAGGTCTTTCTCTTTGTGAAAGAATCTTTTTTTTCTGCGGCGGCCAAATGACGACGTCGAAGTTTTCCCTTACGCTTTTTTCAGGTATTTTTTCTTCTTTTTCCTTTCTAATAACAGTTCGTCCATCTTAGAAAGTTTAACCCCTTTTTTTGGCCCCGGTGCGAGTGTTCTTTTTTTTTTTTCTCCTCCAGAGGTTTTCTTCTCTCCCGAGACCATGATCTATCTTCCTCCTCTTCCTTTTTTTTTGTTGATATCTCTCCGTTTCTCCGGGAGAGAGACACGCTGTCTGAAGAAAACTACTTCTTTCTCACCCCAGAGATGAAAGAACCCTTTTCCCCTTTGAGGGATTTTGTTCCCTCCATGTTAGGACTCTGGTCCGCCGAAGACCCTGGGACTACTTTTTTTTCTTCCCCCCATAAAGCTCTTTGCGTCGTTTCCCTCCCCTCGACCACAGGCCTTTCGTCATCCTCGCTCGACAATGTCTGATTTGGGCCGCCTTGAGTCCTCTCCGGGTACATGGCGTACCTCCCCTTCTCATTTGGATCTTTCACCTTTAGTGGTCCCCGAAGAATGACCCCGGAACTGCTGGAGATGTTTCCCTTGCATTCGTCCCCCCTTCCAGGGTCCTGTCGCTTTTTCCCCCGAGAATTCTTTGCGCCCACTGCTGCGGTGTTTTTTTCTTTTCACTGAGAGAACGTCCGTTCTTATTTCCCCCCCCCCCTAGTGGAGTTTTCCTTTATTTAGGCTAGTGCTTTTTTCAACTGAGACCTGCCTCTCCCGCTTTATTCGATGACATTAAGGATCGTCCGAGGGTTTTTCTCCTCTTCGCCCTCTTTACGGGTAGTTCCGGCTATTTTCCAGCCTTCTGGAAGAGTCCTTTTTAATCACGCGTCATGGGCCGTTTAGGAATTTTTGAATCCCCTAGTTTTTCCCGTCCTTGGCTACTTCCCGCTCCTCTTCTGTTGACTTCCCCTTCACCCCTTCACCGACATGGTTCTCTGTACTTACGTGACAGAGGTAGCTTTCACGACAAGGATTTTTCAGCCTGTCCTTTTCCTTCGTCGTATCCATTTAAGATCCCCCCCCCCCCTCCTTGTGTCGCCCTCTCACCTTTTAGTTGGTCATGGGTATTTGGAAGTGCCTTCCCCTCGTGACTGCGATGGCGGTTCTGGCTTTGGTAGCGACGACGTCCTTAATCCGATTTCAGTGACTTTTTGAAGGCCTCTATCCAGTTTTTCTTTTGGTGTCGCCTTAGTGCTTTGTTGCGTTCTCCTTTCTCTTTGACCTCCTCGGCCCTCCCCGAGCGGTCTGCCGGAGAACTTTCCTTTTCAATTGGAGCTTGTTTCACTACGATACTTTTCCACACTCCTTTCAATCAAAAGTCTCTTCTGAGGTTTTTTTCATTTGAGAAGTTAGCTTATTCACGACGCGCTTCTTTGCCTCTCCCGCTTTGAGGCCTCTTTTTCCCTGTTACCCGCTGGCCGCGGTGCTGGAGACCATGCGGTTCTTTTTTGTTTCTGACCTCCTTTGAATAAGCCGCGCCGCTCCGGGCCTTCCTCCGTACCTGGCGTCTCATCAGAAACCAAACCTTCCTTCCGCTTGGTCCTTCCGATAGGTTCCAGTTTTTGAGGTCTACCGCCCTCGCAACGGTAACACTTCCTGCGTTGAGGTTCTGTCCTTTTCCCCTATGTTTTTTTTGTTGAGGACCTTGGACCTGACGCTACGCATTTCTTTTTATTCCTCCCTTGTTTCTCTGACCCCGGTTAACCGCGCTGCGATCTTTTATTGCACGATTTCCTTTTCAGTTTTTTGAAGCGGTGATGGCAGCCCCCTTCACTGCCCTCGTTTCAGCGGCTTCTTCCTCTTTTCCCCTTCCGGGACTTTCAATTCCTTTCCCCCCCGCCGACCGTGATGGGATTTTTTTCAGCTGGAATTTTGTGGCTGGATTTTTCCCTCCCTCTCTTTTTCAGACGCGCGGCGCCACAGGAAACCGTTTTCCCTGTTGGATCAGTGTCCGTAAGTCAACCAGGACGGCGTCTAACGGGGCTTTCCGCGAGAAAGGTCGTAGCTCGCTTTGCTCACATGTCAGCCCTTTTTTGCCGGTCTTTTTCGCCCCCTCTTTCCTCTTTTTCCCGTGACGAGGCGCACTTAACGTCCATTTCTTGCGAACCCGTCTTTCTCTTATCTTATGTAGACCCTACGGCCCTTGCCGGTCGACAAGGAATTTATGCTTGTCTCTATTCTCACTGAGAAACTCCTTGAAACCAGTTCTGGGTTCAGATTGCTCTCGGGCGTGATCCGTGTAGTTCTCTCCCCCCTCTTGTGCAGGTTTTTTTTGCTAAGATTGCACGTTCCTGCCGAGTGCCCTGCAAGTAGTCATGGTAATCCTTTTTTTAGGTTTATCTTGCTTTTTTTTCCGGCGCCCCCTTGACTCTGGAGTTGTCCGTAGACTTTCCTTGGTGTCGGCGTCTTTCGTCTCCGGGCAACCACACCACCTTCCCTGATCGACCTGACCTTCTACTGGACAGACGTTTTTTGCTAGAGACCATAACCCCCCCATTACCCGGCTCCCATTTCGCGAATGGGACCCCCCCCCCGCACTTAACTCTCACTCCCCGTGAACTTTTCCCCGTAATCGTCGTCCCTAAGTTTTGCCTTTTGACAGCAGTGAAGCTGGAGCGGAGGGAGAGAAGAAACAAACAGACCCCCCCCCCCCCCCCCCCCCCCCCCCCCCCCCCCCCCCCCCCCCCCCCCCCCCCCCCCCCCCCCCCCCCCCCCCCCCCCCCCCCACCCAAAGTCTTTCACTGCAGGAATGCGAGCTTATTTTAGCCTGGAGTTCCCAAAGTGTTCGCGCAGGTATCGTGCTTTTCGGACTCGGCACCCTAGCTTGACCCCGACCCCCCGTGCCGTTTACATTCCGGTAATCTGCTCTCGGACTGATTCCCTTTTTTTTCACTTCATTGAGCTTGTCTCCTCGATTCGTTTAGCCTTCATTCTTCCCAGGGACGTCTTCCTTGGTCGTTCTGGCCTTCCTCCTCTCGAACGCCAGCACGTAGTTTCGACGAGTACAACGTTCTTTAGCTGAAGGCATGGCACCCACCATACTTTACCTTGGTAAAGTTTTTACGTGCTGATATTCCCTTATTCCCCGCGCCGGCTTTCTCTTTTTATCCTTTTTCGTCCGGCGGGCGCTTTTCCTTTTAATACCCTTTGATCGTGGCCGCATTAGTTGGTTGATCCGGCTGCCATTTTTTGGGGGTAGTTGGACCTCCCATTTCCCGAGATAGCTTTCCCTATTACGGGCGTCGTCCCTTTAGTTTGCGTTTCACGACGCCAAAGACTTTCCATTTGGCCCCTTTCCTCCACGAATTCCCCTTTTTCTAGAAGCGCCCTTCGGTCTCTTTCACGCGAGGAGCATCATGTGAACCATGGTCAAATTTTAGTGATGGTGAAATTTGTATCGCGACCCTGTCCCAACTACCCTACGACCGGTTTTTTCTTTAGTAGCTTGTGACCACTAAGCGATGTCGCCCCCTTCTGCCCCTTGCGATGACCCTTCTCGGACATATTCTCCTTGATCGAGGCGCAGTCCCTTCTCATCTGCCTCGTAGATCCGATGCATGAGAAAGGTGATGACGGATGGCTCATCTCGCCCCCCCGTTGCCCGGCTCCCGTTATAATCCTCCCCTGGTGAAGGGGAGCTATCAGAACCCCTCCAGCTTGTCCGTTCCTATTCCCTTGTCCCGACCATGAGAGAGACCCGGGCGGTTTCGAGCCCCGCCCCCCGCACATGCTGATAAAAAGTTAATCTACCTTTCTTTCCCTTCACCTCCGGTGTTGTTTTTTGAGTTTAGCCTTCCAAAGTTCGAGAGTTTTGCGGGGAGTTTGGCTGTTTAGCGAACATCCAGGTCTCTAGCAGGTGGCGGGTAACTTACTCCGGATTCTCCCTATGCTTGGGGTTCGAGAGGCTAAACGGTACAAGTAATGGCCTTATTTCCCCCCGCGGATGAAGTCTCACTCTGGTGGCGAGACTTGTCCCTTCCCCTTTAATTCTCCCTGTCATCCTTTCATTATGTGAATCGCCAGGCGTCGTTCGGCTCGATGACCTTCTCGAACGGTCCCCCCTGATGCCGCGTCATCTCAATGAGTCCCTTTTCAGATCTTACAGAGCTTTTTCTTTTGGCACTGCTTCCCTTTGAACTAATACCCTGATCTTGAGTTTGAACTGTTTTTCCATCTTCACCCGCTCCGCCCTGGGAACGTTGCTGTTTTCCATTTGCTGTAACTTACTCTGTTGCCTAGTCCTTTTAAGGTCGAATTCCGTGTGATCGCCTGTGCCTGCCTTCCAAATTTGCTTCGTCCTCAGGCCAGATCGCGCAAAGTGTTTTCAAGCTTCTATTTTGGCCCCTGGGCTTTCCCCTCTGACTGCCGCGGATGAACCAAGGAAGGGTATGACACACTTGAGACAAGAGTTAGGACCCTGCCTGCGCACAAGCGGGTTTTTCCAACCCGTGAGTCCCGCTCGAAGCGTTCTGTCAGGCCGCTCAGCGCAGCCCGGACCTGGTCATCGCAACGTACTTTTTGTGGGCCAGTGCGTGCTTAGCACTCCTGGTCTGATAATCTTCTCCAGAACGGTATGAGTACTCCGTTCATGTCATGCCCTCCCCCCTTTTCCACCATTCCTGCCTGTTTCCTTTGAAGGACGCCGCCCCCTCCATCCGCAGGCTTGCTCCGTCGTTTTCACTTTTCGGGACCCTTGTTTCTTCTTCTGTAAGTTTTTTTTCCCACTGTCATCGGGTATTAGCCACCCCCCCCCCCACTACTCCCTTTTGTAGAGAAAGTCCCAGCCCCATCTCCTCCCAGCGGCCGCCAGGGTGGCACTTGTGATCCCTCTCTTCTGCTCATTACAGGCCCTGGATCTTCTTCGTCGAGCGACGTCTCAATGCCAACGGTCCCCGACTCATCTATAAGTTTTCAGAGATTGCACCTTCCAGTCCTTAGGTAGGTGCCTTTTAGATTCTTTGTGTAGGCGCGCATTTTTTATTCTTGTGTTCTTTCCCCTCGACCTTACGTATTTTCCCCTTGAGCCAGTTCTGTTCTTAGATGTGGGGGGTTGGTGCTCTCATACTCCCTACGACAAACATGCCATTAGATGAAGACCCTCTCCTTAAAATTTTATACCGTTGCCCATCCCCCCACACATGCCGTTCAAATTTATCCGTATCAGGGAGGGTCCCAAGTGAAAGTTCGCTTAACCCCTCCTTGAAAGACATTTAGCTCGCACTCATACATCAAGACCACGCTCCCGCGTTTGCACCGCCTGTTTTGGTAGATTTTTTCTGCTCCTCATAAACATCCTCCCCTTCCCGGTATACGTGCCCTTGTCTAGGTACTCACAGGCAGCGACCTTTTAATCTCTCTGGGGCGAAAATAGTCAGGTCCGGTTGAACCTCCTCCCAATTTACGATCCCGTACACATTCCCGCCAGGTTCCTACGCCGGATCGACCTTTCCTTGCTGGCTCTCAACCGGATATGCTCTGACAGTTCGCAGATCCTCCCTTAGAACTAGCCTTTCCCTTGTTGTTTGAGACGCTTTCACCTCGGTGTAAAAAGTTTTCCCAAGTTTCTCCCGAGTCCTTCCCTCCTGATTACGGGCCCCAGCCCCTGACACTTAGTCTCGAAACGTGGTCTTGTGGTCGTCAGGTGAAGCCTGACCAACCTCCCCCCCTTCGTTTTCCCAAAGTCTCTGCCTCGACGGCATTACCATTTCATGTTCATGGTTTTGGGCCACTTCCCCTCCGTTCAAACGTGACGTCCCATTAGTGACTTCCCTCCAGATCGGTCAGCGATTTCCGTGATTTCCCCTCGAAACCCAAGTGAGTCTTCAAAGGCGGCCTTCGAGGCTTCCCTGGCCGGCTAAAGCCCCCAAGCACAACATCTGGACTAGCAAGGCCCACTTCCCTCCTGACATTCGGGTCGCTTCCGCTTCTATACCATCGGAAATTGGCACTGATAGCGCCCTGACGATTCCTATAGTTAAGGGGTGGTTTGGCCTTATGTTTAAGTTGTACTCGTAGGTTCCAATTTCAGTTCTAGTTCGGGGCTCCCCTTCGTTCTACTAACCCCTTCCCCCGCGTCCCCAAGACATCCTATGCCGGTCCGTACTTTCCATCTCCTACGCGGTGGATCTTCCTCATAACTGCGCGCTCCTTAAGCTAACCTCCCCTTAAACCCCTAAATAGAGTTCAGTTTAGTCCCACTCTTGAGTCATGATTTTAGTAGTTTTGCACCCGCCTTCCGGAACCGTCATTTTTTTCTTTCTTAAGTTCCCTTTTGTACGAGCAACTTTCTAAGATCCTACCTACCCCAACTCCCCAGGATACTTCCCCAATCACAAGGGATAGCTTCATGGCCCCATACACGATCCCCAGATCCCGTTTTTTTCCTGTCTTCGGCTTTCCCCCAGACCTACCCCTCCCATTCTCCCCCGGTTATCGGTCCTTCACAGTTACCAACCCATTCCCAGAACCAAACTCCCCCGATGTGATAGGTAGACCGGCTGTCTCCCCCGTCTAGTGTTCTCAGGAGCGACTCTCCGGACACTTGAATGCCTTTTTCCTCTGTAACCGGTACCTTTGCCCGAACGCGGCCACCTTCTTCCTCGCCATTTTCCGGTGAAGGGCAGGTCTTAGCCCCCCCCGCATGTCTCGGCGTTGATGCCCCGGAATTAGCGGCATCGGTAATTACCAACGGAAGAACGACCAGATCCGGACTCCTTTACTCCGGCCAGTCATTCCTTACCGCTGTGTCCTAACCAGTAAAGGCTGTCTCGACGGTCCGCGTTTCCCCCCCCCCATGAGTTGTCTTCCGGTTGCGGTCTCGAGCGGAGTGTTGGAGTGTCTGAGTGAAACCTTCGGAGACCCCTTGCAAATCGGCTAAGACGCCCCGTTTTTTCTCATCTCCCCAGGTAATAACCTGCCGAAGGTAGCCTCCCCGTGACTTTTGCTCATTTGTGAGAGGGCACGGCAAGTAATTGGCTTTTTTTGGTTGTTTTGTTTTTTTGGGGTTGGTTGTTTTTTTTTTTTTTTTTTTTTTGCTTTGTTTTGTGGTTTTTGGTGGTGTTTTTTTTTTTTTTTGTTGTGAGGAGCGCCCTTCAAGGCGATAATGATCCCGCAATGGCAGTTGTTCCATGATGACGGCCACAACCCTTAAAGTTCCCCTGAAGCCCCCGGCTAAGGGGTAGGGAACTGGACTGGCGCGGCTTCCGGCAGCGACCTCCCTGTTGGCGCGTCGGCTTGCTTCTCAGTACGCGTGGTCTCGTTCCCCTTCAGCCCGTATCCTTCTTAGTAAATTGACGCACTTTTCGCAATTTCTGATCCTTCTAGCGCACGACAGTTCTCCCACCCTCGAAAAGTTTTCCCTGGCGTTCCTCGTTTTTTTTCTTTGTAATTCTTTTTCTTCGAAGCGGTGTAGAGATCCGGTATCCCCTTCCTATCTCTTCCCCCTTGTTGTTTTTCTGACTAGATACGTGGTCTCGTTTTTTCAGTAGACCCTCTTCTTCCCTGCCCCTACTGCTTCTCCCCCACAACGCTCCTTCTCAAAGGCTTTACAGGGGCGTGGAGTGACTTTTACTCCTTTTTTTAGACCTTGTCAATACTCCCTTTGGACGAATTTTTACAGTGACTTCCCCTTTTTCCCCCCTTCAGCCTGTTTTTTGTCCCTAAGCCGCCCACGGCGTATTCATCAGCCTCCCGTAAGCGAAACCATTTATGCGCTCCTGAGCCGCTCCCTTTTATTGGTTTGATCCCTCCCGTTATCATGGTTCTTTTTCTTCTGACCCCCGTGGGTTCTTCCCTTGGAATGTCTAATTAACTGATGTTTTATGCTTCTCATTTCCGGAGAAGTTTTTCTTCTTTTTTCAAGGCTTCCTCTTATATTCCCAACTCTCATCTGTCTCTCAACTGGCTCATGGTTTGGAGCGATGTAGACCCTATTCAATCACTATTTTTGGAGTGGCAACGTTTTAGACTTATTTCCCTTCGCCCCTTCCCCTGCCCCCCTTCTGTCTTTTTAGCCCCCGGAAGAACTCTGCCTGGCGTTTTCCTTATGCGATTGGGTGGAGGGATCGAAGATGTGGGGCCCTTAGGCAGCCAGGAGCTGACACGCCGTAAGACATAGTGGACAGGGGCGGTTCTGGGACTTTTCCCTGAAAGCGGAAATAGTCTACTGGAACGCACCACCCCCGAGCCCGCGTCTGTACCCGGACCCCATTGAAGGAACCTCATGGGAATGCATTCAGCACTCGTTGTTCATATTTTTCCCGTTTCCAAGGATGAACTCGTCCCACCCCCCTTTAATTTTTTCCCGTTTACTATATCCTTTCTCCCTCATACCCCCAGAGACAAGTCCTTTGACGCCCCCCCGATTGTAGGGTAAGGCGGAGTGTCTTTTACGGAGCAGGCCACTCTCACGGCGATTGATTGGGATGTTTTTTTTGTGTTTTTTCTTTTTTTCGATGACGAAGTCTTGCAGATTGATAGGTTTGTAGGATGTCAGATCCCGTGGTGATTGCAGTCTAATTAGGGCCCGCGGGGGGAGGCATGCTTTACGGAGAGCTTAAGCTGCACCTGCACATCAGGCAGGAATGGTCCAGGCTTCCCCCGGACATGGGAAAGTAATGCGAGAGGTTGTATCCTTCAGAACCAAGGGTACCCCATAGGGCAACCCCTAAGTTCCTGCTCGGCGGTGTTTACTTGCTCGTGTAGAGTGACTCTATTTCAGTTCTTCTTCCTAACCTATTTTGAGTTTTCGTCCCCAAAGGTACCCTCTTAGCGGCGTCTGCTTTTTTTCTCCGCTTTTTGTTTATTTTCCAGCTATCCTTCCTATGAAGTAGAGACGGTTCATGACCTCCCTGCGTATCAGGCTTTCTCAAACCCACGGCCCCTTCCTCTCGGGGCGATCAAGGCTCCACAGTGGCCTATGTGCTAAGCGCGACCTTTACCACCCGTCTTTTGAGTGATTTTTCAGGTTGCTTCCCGAGATTGTCCGGATGAGGGCCCTTCCTGTCATCGACTCCGAAGTAAACGGTTCCATCCATCCTTGGTTTCTCCTTAGAAAACCAGGTGCGAAATGCGATTTCCGCGGAGAGGGCCAAACCCGCATGGAATGTACCACGGGGTGAAGAGGTGAGGGCGCCCAAGGACAAGACAGAGGTAAAGTGCTTCGTACTCTGGTCCCCGTAGTGAGTTGCACCGGAGTTTCTCCCCTGGTCGTCAGGTTATGGAATTTTCTCAGTTATTTTTAGTCTTTCCTTCTCTCTGACTTGAGTCGTCGAGTTCTCAAACGGCACCCGTCCAGTGCTGACTTTAGTATAATATTGTCCACCCCCTTGGGATTCGCTGGAGAACTTCTGACCCGCTAGAAAGGTAATTAGCACTCTGTTGTTGATCAAGACCAGGGCGGCGACGACACTTTTAGTTGCTCCCCCGTCGAGTTTCCGATGCTGCGGAAAACGTCCCGTGAGCTGCGCCCCTCCCGCTTGCCCGAAGGATCTCTTGCGGAGGACCCTTACGTTCACATTGGCTTGGTGGCTGCAAGGACCTTTTTGCGATGATCCGGTAGACCACATCGCCCACCCAATTCTGTAAGTTGGGAGACGGTCTCTTCGTGTATTAAGATGTGTGGCGGATGCCGAAAGGCGTGGCCGGTCCTGTAGGCTTCCGATTTCCTCTCATATTCGCCCTTCGGACTTTCCAGATCTCGCGGTTTAGATGGCTCGATCTCACCCACTTTTGACTTTTCGGAGTTGCGTCTTCCTTGTGCGGCTCGAGTTCATTGATGAGTGAACACCCACCCCCCCCATGATTCTCACGGAAAGGCCATCCCTATTTTCGTTCCTCCGCTCCCCCGAACCCAACGACATCTAACAAAGGTACATTTTTCCACCCCTGGATCTCAATTCCCTCCCCTCCATCTTCCCCATTGACCTTGGTTCCTCCCCGCGGCCCTTAAGATTCAGCTACTAAGCTGTTTTTGCCCTTTTACTCGACGACCGTACCGAATTCCTTCACCTTGCTAAACTAGGCTTGTCTCGTTTGTCCCCAAAACTGGTTTAGATCCCTTTTCTTGTTTTTAGACGTGTGGTTTTGATTTGTTCTTACCATGGGAAGAAATGTCCCTTTGGCCAGCTTCTACGAAGGGCCCAGGAATCTTCCTTAAGACCTTCCTCGCTGCTCAAGCCCCCGTCTCTCCAGTCTTCCAGTTGCCTTCTTTTTTTGTTTTTCCGCCGAACTGTACCCCGTCAGGAGTTCGCGTAGTACATCCTTTCATTTGTCAGGACTTTCCCCCCTCCAGCTGACGTTTTTTTGGTACCTCCTTTTTCTGAGATTGAACTTCCGGAGTTGGAGCTATAGGGTCGACGGTGATGGAAGACCCCCCAGTCCTTGGTGGAGCCCCCGGTAAGGGAGTTGTTTGCCCGCACTTTTTGCATTTCCGGGGGATCTGTCTTTCATTCTTCTTGTAATTCCGCCCTTTGATGAATCTAGTTTTGCCTGACCGTTGTCCCTGGGAGCCCCTTCTTTTTCTCTTTTGAGGGAAGCCCAGCACCACTGATCGCTGCCCACGCCCCCCCGACTGACAGGCCCCCCCCCGTGGCTGCCCTGCTTTCGGCTTCCGTATGACCGCAATCTTCCCCGGGCGTTCCTCTTTTACATTCTTATCCTTACAAAGAACACGCAGGTCTGACACTAGTCTGACACCTCTCTCTCCTCGCTGAACTCTCTTGGATGAGTAGAGTGCCCCTGATAACACATACAGTTCGATATGAATTCGCGTCCTTTTAGTCTTTCTTATGCCTAGGACATGTTCGGACCCCCGGCATATCGACCCCAGCTGGTCCCCCGGATAAGTCTACTCCTCCTTTTCAAGTTTTTCTCACTATCTACACCCAGAAGTTGTTGGCGAGGACCCCGGTCCCCTGAACCGGACGCATCCCTTTCTGTCTTCTTCTTCTTTCGACAGAAGCCAAAGCGAAAAATTTTCCTATATATATTTCTTTTTCCCCCCCTCCAGTGTGGTTCCTATCTGATAAACGTTGTCAGAAGCCTTGAGGGGGGGATTGAGAGAACCCCCCTCTATCTGCAGCCGAATGCGCTTGACATCCTTCCTTTTGGAAACTTCTCGGAGAAGTTATTAGGGGCTGAGAGAGGACTTGCAACACGGGATCCTTGAGCCCCAGTGATCTCCCAAGCGGACGGTTGAAATTAGGGGGAGACGTGTACATGGGACCCCCCAGTAAATCTTCCTTACTGAAGGTAAGAGTCGCCCTCTGTGTAGAAAGGCAGGAGTTTCTTGAGCGAACACCGCGTGGACAGGACGACCAGGAACTAAGGCTAGTCCCTGAAGAGCCGACCCATAGGAGGGCAGACGAGGACCGTCGCTTCCAGTTTTGTAAAAGGCTACCGGGCCAGTCAAATGCTGAGTTGCCCGACCGTTAGAGAGCTTACAGTCTCAAGAACTTGCAAATTGAGTGCCGCGTCCCCGGTATTTAATTGTTTCAGGCTTTGAAATGAAGCCGTCAACTGCGGTGTTGCGATTTTGACAATAGGGCCAAGAGCTTTTTTTTTCCTTTGTAATGCCAACGTTTCTTCCAAGACGCGCGAATTCCCATTTGTCACGGACATCTCCTTAGCCCTTGGAGTGACACTTCCTCATTTCCCTAAAGGTTTGCATACCCCCGCTTTTCTGCCCCCCCCCCCCCCCCCACCCCCCTCCACAACCCCCCCCCCCACACCACCCCCACACCCGGCGAAAGCCCTGCGATTTCCCCAAAAGAGAAACCAAAGCCGGCTACGGATACCCGCTTCTTTACGTTCTACGCCAGGAATGGTTGAACCGAGAGAACAGGGCTCCAACCAGTAGCTGGGGGCCTCTCTGAACTTGGGCCCCCCATCCTGCTTTCCTCGCTAACGACGGTTTCTCCCTTGACAGTTCTTTTTTTGAAAAGACCCATGCTCGTTCAGTTTTTTACGAAGACGAATGGATACACGCATTGCTCAGACTAACTTCCTGTCAGTTCTGCTTGAAGGATTCGCCCGAAGGCTGTTCAAAGGGAAGCTTCCGTCCTGATAGTGCTTTCGTCCCACGACGCCCCCTTTCCCGGACGAGAGACGGTTTGCAGGATAAATCCCGTATTTGCGAAGCCCTTCCTGGGATTTTTTCATGCCCGAAGCGCGCCTTGATG
>Ga0179593_1819418_pt1 | contig 15547 bp, 29 predicted proteins | sample CZODoug2_1_08_16_FD_185931 | JGI IMG/M metagenome (GOLD analysis project Ga0179593, IMG submission 185931) | Vadose zone soil fungal communities from Angelo Coast Range Reserve, California, USA - CZODoug2_1_08_16fungal (PacBio error correction) | ecosystem: Environmental > Terrestrial > Soil >... | reverse complement strand
GCTTCTTCTTCCAACGGGATGAGTTATATTCTCTTCTTTTCCTTCCCTTTCTTCCTTTTTTCCTCCCCTCTCAAAGCGACGCCCCTTTTTTTCCAATTTTTCCCCGAACCTCTGCCCAGGACGAGATTCCTTCTCGCCACCGCTTCCTGTGAGTGCACACCCCCCCCGGTAACACCGGCAATGAAACTTCTCCCCTCGCCTTTTTTATACTCGCCAATTACTTTTTTTCACATGTAAGATGCTTTCCCCTCTCTTCCCCCCTTCCCTCTCGCACATCGGAATCAATCTTCTTCCCTCCCTCCTTCCCGGTTCTCTATTTCCTAATCCTAAGTGTTTTTGTTTCCTCCCCTTCTGATAACCTAGCGGGAGATTGATGCCCGCTTTCTTTTTTCTTTTCCCCCCTTTTTAATAATAAAGCGGAAAACCCTTTTTTTCCCCCCCCCCATACATATTGCATGGCGAGGGGGAGACGCTGTCTTTTCGTGCCGGTGTTAAAGCCCCTTTTCCTTTTTTTCCCCCCTTCATCTTTGGCTAGGAGAGAACGAGCTCTCTCTCTCCGGTACATCCCCCCCAACTTCGCAAAAATTTCCCTGGCGCTTTTTTTCTGAAGAGGGAGTAAGTCCTTTTTACTTTTCCCCTCCCTCATAGGAGAAGAGAAAGAATCCTTTTTTCCGGCGCCCCTTTTCCCAGCCCTGAGGGTCTTTTTTTTTAAGACCCCCACCCTCTTTTTTTCAAGATTAAGAGTGAGGGGGCCCTCCTTCCTCCCTTTCCTCTTTCCCTTGATGGTTGATTTCTTAGATTGTAGTGATTGTGGTGTCTTTTTTTTTATGGAGCTAACTAGCAGTTTTCTTCCTTTCCTTTTCCTCGCAGAAGATGTTCAACTGTTTTTTTTCTTTTTTTTTTTTTTTTTCAGAGACCGTTCTTTCTTTTCGTTACGGTATCAAGGTAAACGGCTCCTCCACCCCTTTTTTTAGAGGGCCAGTGTGGTGGAGATTTTCCTTTTCAGGATTATGATTTTTCCTTTTTTCATGCGAAGGAGAATATGTTCCCTTTCTCTTTTCTTCAACGGAGAAATCGCTCTCCCCCGATGAAGATAAATTAGGATCCTCCCTTCCCGCTGGACATCAACCCCCCCCCCCCCCCGAACCCCACGCCAGGAAGGCCTTTCTTTTTTAAAGGCAGGTGAAAGCGGACGCCTCTCTTTGTGATAACTTCTCTTTCTTCTTTTTCAATTCTTCCAGTATGATTTGTTTTTTTTTTTTTTCTCTTTTCTCGTTTTTTTTTCGAAGATAAAAGCTATTTTTTTCCTCCTTTCCCCTGACAGTTTCCCTTTCTCCGTTTAAGAAAAGGAGAGGCGTTTCCCGGCGGCGGTTGAAGGCCTCCCTTTCCTCAAGCGGAGGAGAAAACAGTTTTCCCTCCCCCTTTCCTCGAGGCCCGAGGTGAGGGTCTCCCTGGCGGAGACAGGGACGAAGCCATTCCCCCTCCCAGGAGGGTGCGAGCGGAGATTCTTCTTCCCCCTCGGCGCGCACCACTTGAGCAAGCCGACTTCCTCCATACACACAACTTTTTCGTCTTCCCCTTTCTCTTGACCCTAAGACCGGTGGTGGTGGTCTTCCTTTTGACTGTTCAACAACTTCTCCCCTTTCCGCTCAAGTTGGCCCCCCCCCCCCCCCCCTCCCTCACATAAACGAAGCTAGGCAATTTTTTTTTTTTTCTCCTGAAACCCCCCTTCATGTGGACTCTCTTTTTTTTTTTTCCCAAGGACAAGTGGATCTCCTTCTTTCTCCCCGGAAAGCTGTTCTTTTTTTCACCTTCCCACGGCAATACGTGAAATTTCCCTTTGAAGATCGTTTGGAGGCAAGGCTCTCCCCCCCCTTTTTTTTTTCCTTCTCCTTTCATGAATGTGGTGCCCGATGTTTCCCCTCTTCCTTCCCCTCCGAGAACGCCTCCAAGTTTAAGTCTGGCGGCCAAATATTTCACTTTTTTTTTTTTGTTGTTGTGGATATTTCTTTTCCTTTTTGTTTCTTCCCCGAGTATTGCGAACGTGGCTTCTTCTTTACTCTTTTATCTCCTTCCTATCCAGAGAACGTGGGTGCTGACTTTCGAATTGACATAATTCTTCCCTCTCCCTTTTTCTTCCCAGGAGAGATGGGGACGGTCTTTTCTCTTATCTTGTCCCGGTAACCCTTGCGTTGAGGGATCCCTCCTCTCTTTTCCTGATTCTTTTTAGAGTGCTTCCTTTTTTCTTTTTCCCCCTTTTTATGAAGCCGATGGCCTTTAGGCTAGTATGGCGTCCCCGTTCCCCTCCGGCTTCCTTCTTTTTTGTTTCCTTGTATGGAATTACGGCCATTCATGGTCCTTTTTTCCCCTCCTTTGGGGCGTCTTTAACTTTTAAAATTATTACTGGCGCTTTTTTGGGGGCTGAGCGAAATGGAGCCCTTCCTTTCCTCTTCCTTCTCTCCTTCCTTACGAAAGATAAGGCGCGCGGCGTTACTTTTTCCCCCCCCCTTCTCGCTGCTTTACTTTGGGAATCGGAGTCTTTTTTTCTTCTCCGGCAAGGGAAAGTCCTCCCTCTTTTTTTCTCCTTCAATTACCCCTCTAACATTTTTTTGCCGAGTAGTGATCTTTTTTTTTTCCCCCAAAACGACAATAATTGATGGCCTCATTCCTTTTTTTTTCCCTTTCTAGAGAAAAAATGATGATTTATTTTTTCCTTTCCCTAGCCCTGGCGGCCTGATTGGAGAAAAATTCTACTTTTGACACCTTATTTGGAGGGGTTTTGAGTCATTTCTTCTTTTTTCTTTTTTCTTTATTGCTCTGTCGACCCGAAAATGATGGGAAGCTGACTTTTCTTTTTTTATTGAAAGCTCGCTCCCTCTTTTTGGCTTTTTTTTTTTTTCTTCTGTTTATTCAACCAAACTTCTCCCCTCTTTTTCCCCTTTCCGAGCGGCGGACGATGTTTCCTCCTTTTGGCTTTTTTTTCTTTTTTTTGGGCCGAGTTACGCTGGTGTTCTTTCGCCGGAGAAAAAAGACTTCTTTTTCGTTTCTTTTCTCGTGAAATTTCTTCTTTTTGGTTGTTTTCTCAGATTTAAAGTCTCCTGCATGATTTTTATACGGAGAAATTCCTATCCTTTCCCCCTCTCCTCGGATAGACCTTTCCCCTCCCAAGCCCCGATCGAAAAAGAGTAGCGCTCCCCCCCCGTCCCATAGATTTCCTTTTTTCTCCTTTTCTTTTTAACACATCTCCTTCTCCCCCCCAAAAACCAGCCACTTTCCATAAGGTATAGCAGAGTGCCCCTCTTTTTCCATAATGGGCATATAAAATCAGCACTCCTTCCCTTCTAAACCCCTCCCCCACCTCGACGTGAAACAAATAATTTCTCCCGGCTTTTCATCAGCCCTGGCGATGAAAACCCTCCACATATCAGGTTGTCTCTTTTTCTCCCCCCCCTTTCCCTTTCCCCTTTTTCCATAAATGATTTTTTTTCCCCCCCCATAACCAGCCTCCACAAAAGCGATCAATCTCTTTTTTTTAACCCCCTCATTTAGTGGTAATGAAAGAGAAAAGACCCCCTCCTTTTCCTTCCATTGTAGATGCCCCCCCCCTCAGGCACACCCCTATCCCCTCATTTAAAAAGTCAAATTTTTCGATGTATAGTAACCTCTCCTTCTTGCTCCTATCTTGATTAAGTACGGAGTATTTTTCCCATTCGACCCAAGACCTTCCTCCCTCTATATAAAAAAAGGTCTATTCCTCCCTCCCCCCCCTCCGCAGGAATAGGTGAACCCTCTCCCGAGAGTAGGACCACTTTGGGATCCATGATGTCTCTCCTCCCATACAAGGCAACTCCATTTTTTTTCTTTCAGGATGGATGATACGCAGAATAGCTTTTTTCTTGCAGCACAAGAATTTTTCCCCTCTCTCCTCCCGAGACCTTCCCCTTATCATCCTCCCCCAAGGTCTAGGCGCTCCCGAAAAGCAAGGACCCTTCCCCTCTCACACACGCTAAGCAATCCCCCCCCCCCCCCTTCTCCGCCCCATCTATGTCCAGCAAGACGAATTTCTAATGATGGAATTAGTCCCCCTCCTTAATGCAGCACCCACTCCCCCTTTGACTCGGCTCCACATATTAAAGGAAATGTCCTCTTTTTTCCGTTCGAACTCCTTCTCTTGCCCCCCCCTCCTATGAAAGCTTAATCTCGCAAAACAACTCTCCGGTGACCCTTTTTTTTTCCTTCCTGGTAGTAATGAGCTTCTTTTCCCTCAGATGCTTAACGGTCGAAGGAACCCATTAATTCCTTCTCTGAGAATCCGATTATAGCCCTTCCCCCCCCCCTTCTTCTTCCCCTAAAAAGTTGGACAATTTTTTCTTTTTCTTTTTCCGGATCTTTTCTTGAAAAGCGGTAAGGGGCTCCTCCCTTCCCTTTGCCTTTTTTATCGGAAGTAGGTAAAATGTGATTTCCTTATTACACAAAAAGAATCTTTCCTCTTCTTCCTTTTCCCGGTGATGAACCAAAAACTTTTTTCTTTCCAAAGTGAGAAGTATTTTTTTTTTAACGTTTCAAGCAAAAAAAAACCGTCTTACATCTCCCCCCTTTCCCCTTTCTGAAAATTTGTAGTCTTGTATTCCCTTGGCCTTGCATAAAGTTGTAGCGCCTTCCTTCCCTAGTCTCTTCTCCCCGATGACAAGTCTCCTTCCTTTTCTGATTCATGTTATAAGAAGATGATATTTTCCTCTATCACCCCCCTCCTGTCCTCACGAGACGTTAAATTCCTTTCTAGCCTCCAATGGGAGAGAGGCTTCCCCCCTTTGCTGACTGGACTCCCTCCCCCCTTCGGTTTCAAAAAAGGCCCTTTTCCCTCCGCTTGTCCACCAATTCTTTTTCTTTCCCCCCTTTTCCTAATTGGAATTAACTCCTGTTTCCCCCCCATGTCGCGTGCTTCCTTTTCAAAGACTTTTCCTCCCCCCCCCTTCCAATCCACTCCCTTCCTCTCGCCTCCTTTGATTTAAGCTCTGATTTTTTCTTATCTGAAGTGATCGAACCTTGATATCGCGATTTCTCACTTGGCCTACGCATTTTTTTTTTCCTGGGCGCTTGCGCCAACCCCTCCCCCCCCCCTTTCATAATAATTAGGGTAAAATTTCCTTTTGTTCCCCCTTCTACCCCACTGGTTGTCTTTTCCCAAAGTAACCGAACTCCCTCCCTCCTTTTTTTCTAAAGGGTTTCCCTTTCGCCTTTTCCTCTGTGGATTATAACTGCTCCTTTCTCTCTCAATGTAAAGCGCCCCCCCCCGCAGACCCCCCCAAGACACTATCCCCGAAAGAGAACCCCCCAGTGCGAGAACTGTCCTTCTCTTCTTTCCCCTTTTCTGCACGCAACGTATGATGGTTCCTTCTGATCGAGCTCGCTGCATTTCTTTTTTTTTTTCCGAACGGAGGACGTCTTTTCTCCTCCCCCCCCCCCCTCCCTTCAGTATTAATTGAGACTTTCCTCTTCCGCCCCTTGAAATACCGGAATTTTGAGACTTCCTGTAAAGGATCTCTCTCCTGCTCGTGAGCGCTATCCTCTTACCCCCTCCGGTTTTAGGTAGTCCCCCTGAACGGTCGAGAGACTATCCCCCCCCTTCCCCCTCCCGCCAATTAAATATTGATATTTTCCGTTCCTTCTTTTAATTACGATTGAGCAAGGACGGCGCTTCCTCATCAATATGCCTCGTCTTTTCCCTCGTTTTTTTTCTTCTCGATAGTTTGACGAATTCCTTTCCTTTTTTTTTTCTCGAAACTCTAGTATGGATAAAATAAGCGTTTTTCCCGATGTGCGCGAGGCCTTCTTCCCCGTTCCCCTCTGCGGAACGAGTGCATGTCCTCTCTTTTTTCTTGACTTTGTTAGGCTTACTGGATGGAGCTCAGTCGCCCTCTTCGTGTTACAGCAAAGGAATTTTTTGCCTCTTCCTCCTTTTTAAGAGATGACTTTTTTCCCCTCTCGGCTCCTGACCCTACAAATTTCGAAAACTCCATGGCGCGGGCTATTTTCTTTTCTTTCCTATGCGTCAAGGGAATACTTCAAATTCTTGGTTTTTTCCGATCCCCCTCTAAAGTTCTGTTCTTTTTCGCCTCGAGCAAATAAGCTCTCTTCTTTTTTCCCCCTCCTCCCCGTGCGGGAATAAATCTTCCCTCTTTTTTTTCCCCTGTGATTTCTTCTCTTGCGTTATTGTGCGTGGTAGGAGGCTCCCCCATGAGCAAGTCTTCCCCCCCCCGAAGACGCGCTGCTTCTCCCTTCCCATTGGGCCTCGAGGATTTCTGTTAAGTTACCCTTGGACAAAACAAGTGGGGTGTCTCCTTCAGTGCTTGGTTTCCCCCCTTCTCTTATGGGTGGACGCACTCTGCTTTTCAATCTTAGGGCCAAATTTCTTTTCTTCCGGCGCAAAGCTTATTTCTCCCCCCCCTTCCCTCCCTTCGATAAGAACTTCGATCCCTTTTTTTCCCACCTTCCAGACCCTCCGAAAAAAACTTCCCTTTCCCTCTGATTGCCGAGGTCAAGGTCCTTTTTTCCTTGTCCCCGCAAGAGCAGTTTCCCCCTTTTTTTCTGAATTTTTCGTGAAGGCGCCTTTTTCGCCACTTAAACGCTATTTGTTTTCCCCCCCCTCTCCGAAGTGGACCTCCCCGACCATTTGAGTCGGACGGCCCCCTTCTCCACGGCGGGCGTTGAGAATCTCTCTTCAGCAGGCGCACTTCCCAGCTGGACTGCAGAGGAGAACTCCCTTCCCGGCGGATGAAATCTCCCTTTCCCTTGCAGGAGACAGGTCCTTTCACTACCTAGCTGTGAGAGAGGAGCTCTCCCTTTTTTTTTTTAGCGCACAAATTCTCCCTTCCTCTCTTTCCTCTCCAAGACACACTTTTTTCTCGACCCTTTTCTTCCCCGAAGTGAATAAGACGGTTTTTCTCTCTGGGGCACCCCCCCCTCCCCTTTTTTGTGAAGATAGATCAAGTTGTTTTCCCCCCATAAACTACCCCTAAGGCAAATTTTGTCGCGTACAGAATTCCCCCTTTTTCCCTCCTCGGGCAAGACATACATCCGTTTGGTCATTTCCCCATTTTGAGCCCGGAACGCTTTTCCTTTTTTCTTCCCGGACACACCCTTCCTGGCACTCTTCAAATTGTCCAATTTCCCTCTTTTTGAGATCCCTTCCTATACTCTGATAGAAAGCTTCTTCTTTTTCTTCATGAATTTGTGGGACCTTTCTTTTCGAAGTCTCCTCTTTTTCCCTCTTTCCTCCTCAAGATCCCCCTCTTTTCCCCTGCGGCAAAACCCCTGCTGATTGCTTGTTTTTTTTTCTTCTTCCGCGTTAATGATCGTGTTTTCTCCCTGATTCTTCAACGTTGTCCCCCGGCCGGGAATTTCCTCTTTTATCTGAGCAAAGATAAGTCCTTTTCTCCCCTTCATATCTGGTCTAAGAAATAATTCTGCCGATCTCTTCTTTTTTGGAAGGAGAGAGGGGCTCCTCTCCTTATTCTTTCCTTCGAGGTTCATTCCCCCACCCCAAAACCCCCCCCCCCCCCCCCCCCCTCCCAACCACCCCCCCCCCCCCCCCCCCCCCCCCCCCCCCCCCCCCCCCCACCTCCCCACCCCACCCCCCCCCCAACCCCCCCCCCCCCCCCCCCCCCCCCCCCAACCCCCCCCCCCCCCCCCCCCCCCACCCCCAAAACCCCCCCCCCCCCCTTAATTGATTTTTTTCTTCCCCTGCGCTAGCTTGGGATGCTGCTTCCTTTCTTTCTCTTCAAGGCAATAGGAGGAGGGGTTCTCTCCTTTGGCGAAGGCTCTCTGGCTGATACGTTAAATCGGAGGCATTAGAGAGTTTTTCTATGGCATTAAGGCCCTTTCCCCTTTGCGAAGAGGGCGTCCTTTCCCCTCCCTATGCTGGCTTCTGGATTTGATTCTCTTGACCTGGCGATAGGGAGGAGCCTCTTTTTTTTTTTATCCGCAGGACTAATGCACTCTCTTCCCCCTTTTCCCGTTAAGTTGGACACACCATAGGTATTCTGTGGGAAGGATAGATGCCCTTTTTCCTTCAAAAGGGCCAGGTCATCCTTGTTCTTAGTGTCTTTTGACTTCCAAAAGCTGATGGTTACTTTCCTTTCTCTAGTGGTGATATGGGAGTGTTTCCCCCCCCCCCCGCCAATAATTTGATGTTTTTTCCCCTCTTCACTTTCGAGCGCCAGATGATGTTTCTTCTCCCGAGCAACTGAGTGATGATTTTTCCTTATTCTGGTTAAAACCTCTGAGTTGTCGTCTTCCCCCTTTTCTTCGGGAGGTCGTTTGCGATGAGCTTTGTCCCGCTGGAAGAAGAAATTTTCCCTCGCGATAACGGATTGCGCTCTTTTTTTTTGTCCATGCGATGTTTTATTCCCTTTATAATTTGATGACCCTGAGCGGCGAAGCGTCCCTCTCTAATAAGTGATGGTGGGTATTCTTTTTCCCTTTTGGAGGAGATCCCCTTTTTTCTCCTCTTAGAAAAAATAATTGCTTTGGTTTTTTCCCTTTCCCATCCTTATGATTTTATAATTAAGTTGTGTTTGTTTCTTCTCGAGATTTAAAGAAGACAAAATTCCTTTTTCCCCTGTTTCAAACCGTATACGCAACCCCTTTTTCACGAAAAAGGAATCAAAGCCCCGCACTCTTTTCTTCACCAGACGTCGCCTTCTCCTGCTGATCCTCTTTTTTTGTGGAATTACACCCCCCTGGACCTGCAAAAAACAGCAACGCCCTTCCTCCCTGGTATCTGTGAACATTCTCTCTTTCATGGATATAACCTCCTCGAAGTCCCTCCCGAAGAAAGCGCAAACCCCCCCTCCCCTCTTTTCACCAAATAAGCGCGGAGTCAATTGAGGCCTCCCTTTTTTCAAAACCAAATCCCTTCCTTCTAGGTTTGGCGCTCTCCCATCCCCTCCCCTTCCACATTCGGGGACATCACTTATTTCTTCCTCCCCCAGATCACCAACGGCGACCCTCCTTGTAACAATCAGTTACTAAAATGAGAACGATGGAAATTGTAGATCCCTTTCCCTTTTCGATTCCGGATTAAAAAAGTCACCCCCCTTCCGCTAAAGGGGATAGGGCCAACTTCTTTTTTCCCCCAACGTGGAGAGTTCTCTTTTTTTTCATCTGCAAAAAAGCGCCGCCCTTTTCCCGGTCGCTATCCCAAAACGAATATTAAACCCTCCCCAGAGAAAGTTCCCCTTTTTTGAACGTATCCCATCCGCCCCTCTTTCCCCCTTTCTTTTCTCCATGATGGCTCCTGCCATACAAGGCAACCCCTCTTTTTTTTTCGGAGGGGGAACCCCCTCCTCTCCTCGCCATCGGACTTTGCCACCCTCCTTTCTTTGAAGCACTAAAACAGAAGGTTCCAGGATAGGAGATCTCCCTCTCAAGGAACTGTGAGTGAAACCGTCTCAGGGCACCTCCCCCCCCCCCACTCTCTCCGCCACCAGCGCTTCGGACCGCAGCCGCTCTCTCTTTTTCATGATGGAATTAGTACCCCTCCCTCCCGTAGAAAACACTTTTCTCTTCCTTTTCTCCGCTAAAAGATTACCCGACCCTGAAGGAGCGGCTCCCCGTGTCCAGAACATCCAGAACTTCGGCAAGTCCCTCCATAAGAAAAGACGCCTTTAGACGTCCTGTCGAGAGTGTGAGCTTTTTTTTCCCCCCCCTCAGTCGAAATTTTGACACATAATGACATGGCTTCCCCCGATATAGACTTGATCCCCCCCTCTCTTCACAGGAAACCCGGGACCCCCTTTCCTTTTCCTTTGGAGTTTTCCTTCCGTCCAGGAAGCCTTGACCCCCTTCTCAAAGGAAATGATATAAAAGGGTCCCCCCTTCTTCTAGGTAAACATTAATCTGATTTTTCCCCCCCTCTATGCCGGTGCCAGATGCGGTTTTCCTTCCCCCCAAATTGATAAGAGAGGGCACCACGGTGTCCCTCTCCCCATTATGCACGCTTCCAACAACGTATTATTCAACTTCCTGAGAGACAATTTTTGTGTATTTTTTTTTTTCTTTCTTCTTGATAAAGTTTTCTTCCCCTTTCCCCTCTTTATCGCCGATCGCACCTTCCTTTAGTGGAGGATACCCTCCCGTATAAGAAGACTTCCTTCCCCGCCACCGGAGGCTCCGGTCTCTTCCCTTTCCCCCGTCAAGATTCATTCGTCGGAGAGATGTCTCCCCTAAGACGTGCTGGACTCAGCGAATGGTCCTCAACCTCTCTTTCCACCTGTACGAGCTTGTTCCCCCACAAGATTGTAGCGGCGTTCCCCCCCCCCCTTGCGAATTAAAGTAATTCCCCCCCCTCCCAAAATGAGATTCTCCCCCTTTTTCACATTTTCCCTTGGCGCTAAATAACTCCCTTTTGAGATGTAGGACGCGGTTTTCTCTCCTTGGCAGAGGGTTTAGCTCCAGATGTGAGAGCACTAGAAGAGAGTGCCTTTCTCCGAATTGGCCATCTTCTCTCCTCGCAACCGCCCCCCTTTTAAAGATAAAAAAGCCCTTGGTACATGAGACACCCCCTTTTTGTCTCTTCCCAACGTTTCCCCACGTTGCTAACAAGTAAACCCTCGCGATCAAAGGTCCCTGGCATTGCGCCTTCCCTTTTTTTCTTCATAAATGCATGGTAGAGCACTAAACCTTCTCCCCAAAAAAATAACGGCCCCCTCCCTCCCCTTTTCCGGTTTCCGGTTCTGTTCCCTTTTTGTATAAAGAAAAGAAGGAGGCTCCCCTCTTTTTTCTGACCTGAAAATGGACACCTCCCCTTTCTCCTTTCCTCCCCTCCATATTCATTTTTAAGTCCAGATTCCTTGACGAAATCTTCTCCCCCTCTCCACGCGCAGTTCCTTTTTTCGAATTGTAGCACGGCCATAGACTCTTTTCTCGAGCTAGCCACTCCTCACCCCCTTCCAAGGTGTCTCCCCCCCTTCCCTGACACGGTCGAGCAGATTAGACAGGTATCTCCGCCCCCCCCCCCCCCCCCCTTTTTCTTCCAACTTTAAAATGCTTTTTATGGGATTAAAGATTGAGCCCTTCCTCTCTTTCGTCCTCCCCTTCTGCAAGAGGATTTTCGCCTAAGGTTATGGTTATTTTCTCCGTTGTTGTTGTTGAGATTTTTTCCTTTTTCACCTCCGCGGGAGATTGATGCCCCCCCCCCCCCCCCCCCCCTTTCCTCGCTGCATTGACTAAATTTGCCTAATCAGCCCTTTCTTTTTTTTTTCCCAGAGCAATATTGAATTGGCGGAGGTCCCTGTCGACGAAAGTTTAATGCCGGTTTTTTTTCCTTCCCGTTGGAAGTGTGTACGGAAGCGGTGGCTTCTTTTCCATATAGAGAAGTACAGATCCCCCCTCCCCTTTCCCTGGCGCGGGATATTGGCGTCGCTTTCCTCCTTTCCTTCCCGTGAATAATTCAAAGTCCCCATTTGCATATGGCGGAACTTCCCCCCTTAAAGGTCTTTTTTCCAGCGAAGCCTCTTTTTCCCCATCCCCGCCGCAGTCGTTGAGACCCTTCTTTTTCTGGCCTAACAGAAAAGTCCTCGTTCTGGTGATTCGGAGATCTCTTTCTTTTTTCCCTTCTTCGCTTTCTTGCAATGTGCCCTTTTGAATAAAAAGAAGATTTTTTATGTTCACATTGCCCCTTTTTCTCGGCGGATTTTCTGGTTACAAGGTAAACTTTTCTTTTTTAGAAGGGGAAAAGATGTGGTTTTCTTTCTGAGGTGTCCGTTCTTCCTCTCCTGTCTAATCTGGCCCCCCCAAAATGACGGATTCCCCTTAATATCAAACCTTGCCCTAAGCCACTTCGAGCCCTCTTCCCCTCCACCGCGGCCGACACCTTACCAACGTAGTCCTTCTCTTCAAGGCAAGTGACAAGAGGGCGAGAGCAGGTGGACCCTCCTTCTTCTCTTTTACTTTCAGGCGCAGGATTTGCCCAGCCCCTTTTGACAAGCGAGAAGTTTCCCGACCAGTCTGTTTTTCTTCTTCCCTCCCTTCTCGGGTGCATTACGAGCGCCCATCTCGGAGCAACAGTTCATTGAACTTTTCCTCCTGTGCAGGCGGTTACCATATCAATCGGGCCTCGGGAAGAAGAAGGTACTCCTTTTTGTGTGCGAGAGGAGATAGACCCCCCCCCCTATTTTGAGAAGCACGGCTCCCGCCCCCACTCTTCTCTTTAGCTGAATCACAAATTGTAGTCCCCCTTTTTTCCTTCCTTTAAATAAGCCCCCCAGTCCCCCCCTGGTTTTCCCGTTAAGCAATGGGACAACACCTCCCCCACCCCCCCCCCCCCCCCCCCCCCCCCCCCCCCCCCCCCCCCTTTGCCGACGATCCCTCCGCCAACTTCACCCCTTCCCTCCGCTTCAGGACCCACCCCTACCCCCCTTTTTCCGCCCCCCCAGCGGGTCCACCCTTAAAAATTAACACCCTCAGGCCGAAGAAACCTTTCCCCTCCCCCGTGGATAGAATTTTTCGGGAGCCCCCTTCCGCAAGGTTGAAGGCCTCCCCCCCCTCAAAATGACCAAACTAAAACCTTCAATTGACAAAGTTTCCCCTTTTCATATCGTTGGATCCCTTGATCTTTGCATCGGGATCCAATTCCTTTTTTTTCCTTGAATGTGGTAGAACGCCTCCCCTTTCCTCTTCAAGAGAACGCTCCCTTTTCGAACAGGGACGTCCTGGATTCCCCCCCCCCCCCCCCCTTTTTGCTGATTGTGGTGTTGTTCCCCCGGTGAATTCCCCTTTTGACACTAGCATGGAGCCTGTGAGATTGCAGTTACTTTTCCATCTGGGAGAGACCCCACCCCCCCAGAGAAAGGGGTCCTTCCCTTCTCTTGTGTTTAGAATTGACATCTTTAAATCAGCTTCTTTTTTCCTTTCTTATGGGGAGGAACCCTGGATTGCCTTTTTTTTCCTCTCAGTTAATTGATTTGCTTCGATCGTCTCCTTCTTTCTTGCACAGCATTATTTTCGCTTTTTCGCGGGCGGCGGGGGATTTTTCTCCGCAGGCATTCTGGCGGATACGTTCCCTGGAGCTAGTTTTTTTTCTCCTTTTTTCCCTTAGGCAAATAATTCTCCCCCCCTCCTATGGGAGGATGGACCCCTTTCCCTTGGCGATGGATTTTTTTCCTACTTTTTTTTTTCTTCTCTACCTGGGAGAGAGGGACTGCTCTTCTATCAGAGCCCTCCTCTCCCATTCTCCTTCTTTAAGTTGGGAAATACCTTTCTTCATTCCCTTTGAGGAATAGAGATTTTGATACGAAAAGGGACCTTTTTCTCTTTGTTCGTGTATAATTTAATTACCCTCTTTCTTTTTTCCCGTCCCTCTCTTTCGAGTTGAGTGATCGGGGATTCCAAAAAGACAAATCCTTCTTCCCTTCCACAGATGCTTTTAAATTGGAGAGCGCCCACATGATTCTTTTCTTTTTTTCCTTTCTTGTTCAGCGACAATGTTTCCAGAACTTTCCAGACGCTTATGGTGACACCCTCTTAGTTGGCTTTGTTTTATCTCTTTTAGGATCGTATGATTCTTTTCCAGTATGGGCCCTTTTCTCTTCTTTGCAAGCGCGATACATGATTGTTTTTCTTTTCTTTTTTTCCTCTTTTTTTTTTTTTTCCACAAAACGGATCGATTTCTCTTCGAGGGAGCTTCTCTCTTTTTTTTCTTTCTAGGTGATTGGCTTGGTTTGATTCCTTTTAGTTCCCTCCCTTTTTATCTCGAATTGAAGAGAGACCCCCCTCTGGGTATAGTGACCCCCCCCCCCCTCCTCCTACGTTGTTGGTTGATCTCTTCCCCCTCCGATACCCGACACCCCTTAAGAAAATTAAGATATCCTTTCCTCTCTTCGACCCCTTCCTCTTCCCCCCCTCCCCTGAGACGATTCTCGATAGAAAAGGGGCTCCCCTCCCCCCTTTTTTCTTCATAAAACATTAGCAATGCCGCCCACCTCCCCTCTCCCCTCAGGTATCGCGCTTTTTTTTTTTTCCCATAATGGGAATCTCCACTTTTTCGCCAGAACGACCCCAACCAACCCTCCTTTCCCTCTTGGGAAACCAAACTTTTTCATCCCTTGCGGCACCCTCTTCTTGAACAAAAAGATCCCAGAATAACCCTCCCCTTTTTTTTTCCTTTCGCAAAGTTTTCACTCTTTTTCCATCAATGATGGAGTTTTTTCCAATAAAAGATTTCACACCAACCCGCTCCCTTCCTTTTTTTGCGGGGGTCCTTTGTGGTAATGTAATGAAATGAGACCCTTTTCCCCTCAGTTATTCCGGCCTTTTCCCCCTTGCAGCAGAGCCGATTACACTTTTCCCCCCCCTTCAAATCTCTATCCCGATGTAGTCCAACCTTTTCCTCGTGTATATGCTTTCCTTTCTCTTCCACAAAGCGCCGAACTAGCGCCCATCCCGCTCTCCCCCCCCCAGGAATATGTAATGAAGAACCTCTCCCTCCAGGAATGTTAATGGATCATCCCCCCTCCCCCCCATGGTTGGGAGCCATGATGGCCCCTCCTTTCCCCCCGGAAAAGACAAACCCCCTGCTCGGAGGGGAAAAAGTTTCCCCGCTCCTCTCCTTTTCCTTCCTTCAATCCCAGCCGCACTCTTCCTCTCCAGAAAGAGAAAAAGATCCAAAAACGCTCTCCAGCATCCAACGGCGCGGCTCGCTTTCCCCCTCCCCAAAATCTTCAATGATTAGTGACCCTTCAGCCATAAAAAATCGATTCCGCCCCCCTTCGCTTCCCCGTCCGCTGATCGGCAGCAGAATGATTTTTTTTCCCCCCAGATATGAGTCAGCACCCCCCTCTTTTTTCCCTCGCTCACAGATTCACGGCCATGTACGGCCCAGCCCCCCTTCCCCTACTATTGTCCAGCACCCTCCATGCACCTCCCCCTCCCCCCCCACAGCAATAAGCACGTTTTTTGCCGCCAGAGTCCCTGGCCGCCTTTTTCTTTTTCCGGAACTTTTCCCCCTTCCTCCCTGACCTCGAAAAGTCGGGCACCACATTTTGACGAAAGATGGCTATACGATCTCGCCCCTCCCCCCCCTCCCTCTTCACAGGAACCCGTTCCTTTCTCCCCCTTTAGTTGAAGGTTGGCGTTTCCGGATGTCTTCACAGCGGTTCCGGATTGCTATCCACGTGTCTTCCCTTTTCCCTTCGATCCGTCCCAAATGAATGGTGCATTATCCGCATATGAATGAGTTTTGCGTTAGTTGAAGTTGCTGCCCCCCTCTCGAGGGAAACCCCGGAGAATTGTTTCTCTTCTTCAAGCACAAAAAAACGTCCTCCTCGCCGTAAACGGCGCTCCCTTTCTTTTTTCTCTCCAGATAGGATTGCTCCCCATTTGTTTTGCTCACCTTTGATAGACATCTGTCTTCCCCACAGATAGCCACCAGACGCTTTCTTTTTTTTTCCCCCTGATGAGGAAATGTATAGGCGATTTATATTTGGATTCGATTTCTTCTGGTCAAATGAACGTTGCTCCTCTCCTCTGTCTCTCCGGCTGCAACCTC
>Ga0179593_1593647_pt1 | contig 15548 bp, 22 predicted proteins | sample CZODoug2_1_08_16_FD_185931 | JGI IMG/M metagenome (GOLD analysis project Ga0179593, IMG submission 185931) | Vadose zone soil fungal communities from Angelo Coast Range Reserve, California, USA - CZODoug2_1_08_16fungal (PacBio error correction) | ecosystem: Environmental > Terrestrial > Soil >... | reverse complement strand
CCCCTCTCACAAAGGTGATGGAGGTGTCCCTTTCCTTTTTCCCGCCTCTTTCCCCCCGCGCTTTGTTTCGATACTTCCTAACATACGACACCTTGCTTCTTATCGTTGCCCAGCTCTTTTCTCTTTTGTTATCATTATTTTGAAAAGCTCTTTTCCTTTTCGCCCTCTTTTTGTTAATTGGGGATTCTCACCCACCTTCCTCCTTCTTTCTTTTCTGCACTTCTACTCAGTTTTTCCCTTTTTTTTCGTTTTGCTTGGATTTATCTCTTTTTCTGGGCCGCGCCGCCACCCTTTCCCTCCTGGCCATCTTTTTTTTTTCTGGCGACGAGTATTTCGGAACTTTTTGTGCCTTGCGTTTCCTCGTCGCTCGGTTTAGCAAAAAGTTTTTTCTTTCCCTTCCCGATGAGCTGGAGGCGCTTCCCTCACAGAATGTTTTCTCTTCTCTTCGTGAGCGAACAAAGTATTTTTCCTCCTCCTCCCCTTTTTTTGTTTGAGAGAGCCCCTTTCACGCAAGTGGCCATGTCGTACCTTTTCTCGCGTCCCAGTATTTTCTTTTTTTCTTTTCCTTTTCTCCCCCTTTTTTTCCCCGGAAAAGCCGCACACACGATTTTTTCCCCCCCCTTCGCGTCGTCTCCCCTTCCCCGATGAAATGTACGCGGCCCTTCTTAGGTCTCTTCCCTTCGCGCTGACTCCAACTCCCCTTTCAAATCAGAAAAATGGCTCTCTCCTTGCCTTGAGACTTCTTTTTTTTTTCCTCAACAATGAACCGAAACCTTCTTTCCCCGGCGACCTCTAGCGATGCAAAGAGAAACACCCTCCCCCCTCCCCCCCCTGCAGCGAGTGTTCAGCATGCAGTGACCCTTCCCCTCTTTGAGTCTTGCCTTTCCCCTCCAGCGATCGCTTCTTAGGCGGGTGCCAAAAAATTTTTTCTTTTTTCGACACCTCCATCCCCCCCTTTTTGGAAACCCCCTTTTCTGGTACCTCCTTTTAGAACCAATACTGTCTTGCTTGTAAGGGTGGAATCTCTCCTCAGCTTTCCCTTTTTCACACCATCGCTAGTTTTTCTTTTTCAGCCCTCTCCAAGGATTAAGCAGGGGCCCCCTTCTAGTCAGAGTCTCCCTTCTTGTGAGACGTCTCTTTTTTTGTTGAAAAGTCGATTTCTTTCAAGCCCGAGATTGCACAAGAGCGTCTTTTTTTCTAAAGCAGTCTCTTTTTCTGGTCGGCTTTTTCGGAAAGAGTTTGACGACACCCCCTTCTTCCCCTTTTTTCGTGGTCGCCATAGGTGGACATTTTTCCCCCTTCCCCTCAGGCAACCAGCAGGCTACTCCTCCTTCCTTTGCTCCGCAGTCTTCCTCTAGAGCTCTTTTCGTAGCGGTGCGCTTTTTGATTCACCAAGGAAAATTCCTTTTCCCTTTTTCATCCAGCTTCGCCCGTTTTCTTGTGAAATTCCCCGCGCTTTTCTCTTTCCCCCTCCCGGGACTTTTTTTTCTAGAAAACCATAACGCGATCCCTCTTGCCCCGCATCTTCTCTTCTCCGGAACTCCGGTGGGCGTCCGCGCAAAGTTCCCTTCTTTCCTTTAAGATTATACCCCCTCTCCTGTCGAGCGGGCCTTCTTTTTTCATGCCTCAATCAGGTTTTCTTTCGTCGTCCTTTAATAGACGAACTTGCCTGGGTTCTTTCTCCTCTTTTCAGAGCAGGTTCGTATTTTCCTTTTGAGAATGATCAGGCGGATTTTCCTCCCCCCCAAGACTTTTTCTTTTTTTTTTGCATAGAATCTCGATCCCCTTTCCTCGACCTGGTCACCACCGAAGACCCTTCCCCCTCCTTCGCCTGACGACAATTTTTTCTAGCGACAGTCCCTTTCCCTCCTCCGTATCCTCTTCCTGAAGAAGACAGATCCGACTCTTTCCCCTGGTGTACTCTCACGTGCAAAATCGCCGTGAGTCCTTCTTTTTCTATCCTCACCACAACTTTTCTTGATGGCGTCTGTATTTTCTTCCCCTTTCCCTGTTAGTCCCCCTTTTTTGTAGCATAAAGAATTCTTTGTGAGGTCCATCATCGAAAACTCGACACCATGGAGTTTTCCCCCCCATTTCGGCAGATTCGTGAGGTTGCCCTCTCCCGAGACGTGATGGGGACTTTTTCCTTCTTTTTTTTTTCCCGCAGAATTATGCGCCTCCCCCCGCGATGCAGCCCAATCATGTCCACTGCCTCATTTGCAGTTTCTGCCAGGTAAATCGCCTGCTTCTTCCACCGTCCTCCTTGCAGAACCCCCCTTCCTTTATCATCGTAATCTCTCTCTTTCCTCTTTTTTTCTTGCGTATTAAGATTTCTTAGGTTCATTTTTTTTCTCCGGATTCGTAGCTGCGCGGCTTCCCCTCCCCCGCACTGCAAATTCTCCTTTTTTTTTCGGAAGCGCTGGTGACGCTTTTCTTTCTTTTCGCATTCTTTTCCCCGGTCCTCACGATCACACTTCTCCTGAACTCAGTCTGGGGGCTGGTATTTCCCCTCCTCTCCTTCGACGCGTTTTACCCTTTTTTGAGAGTGGATTTTATCCCATTTTCCTTTCTCTTTAGCCGACCCCTCCCTTAGCGAAAATTACCAACCCTCCCCCCCAAACCTGGAGAAATACAGACCGCCCTTCCTTCTGCTGGCTTGCTTTCTTTGCAAGAAAACTCGCCCTTTCTTTCCTTCCCCCGCATTTGCCCCCCCCCTTTCCCAACGGTGGAAACTTTGATCGTCTTGTTTTTCTCCCTAAACCTTTTCTTTTTTAACAGGGACTTGTCTCTCTGTTTCCCTTGAAACTTTGTTTCCTTTTCCCGCGTGGTCCGGTCTCGGGATGTTCCCCCCCGTTTTCGAGGAAAATGTCTTTCCTCTCTTCATGCCCCTTCTCGATCTCTTTTTTTTTTCCTTTCGTACGACTGATCAGTCTCTTCCTTCTTCCCTCTACGACCTTCTTTCGAGACAATTCCTTCCCTTTCGCTTCCGCCCTTTTACGACGAAAGACCTCTCCCCCTTTTTTCTTGCGGCCTCCTTTCCTAAGCCTGATTCCGTTCCCTTCCTTCCTTCTTTTCAGCGCATGCTCCTTCCCCTTTTTTGTTCGAGCTGCCACCGGCTCTTCCTCTAGTTCTACGAGATACGCCCTTTCTCTGGATCGCTGGTTCTTTTTCCCCTTTTCCTTCAAGCGATGTCTTCGGATTTCCCCCCCCCTTTTTCGGTCCCCTGCACGTTGGGCGAGTCTTTAAACGGGGGCATTTCCGGAATTTTTCGGCGTTTCTTTTACCTGCTAGACGATCTCCCCCCCCCCCCCCAAATAGTGGGATTTTTCCCCTTTCTCGTAATTCTTTTCTTCAGGTTGTTTGCCTGCGGTCTCTTTCGTTAGTGTCCCATGGCGCCAATCGAATACCCCTTCTCCTTTCTTTTTCGTCAAATTTCCCTTTTCCCTTGCCATCCGATTCCTCTGAGCTGCTGTTTCTTTTTTTCTCCCCCGCGCAAATTCTTGCAATCTAGTGTCTTCCTTCTCGACGGTCCCACCCTTCTTCCTCTAGACCCTCAAAACATGACGTCATTCTGTTGACCCTACCCTCCCCTTGATTAGTGCTGACCTTCATAGCTCTGTGTTGTGGGCCTGCTTGCGTTCCTTACTTCTTCTTATCGCTCTCCTCCAGCACGGCCCTACTATTGGTTTTTTTTTTTTTACAAATAGTTACGAGGGTACCCTCCGCTGGTCAGCCCATCTCCCCCTTTTGTGTACCGAACATCTCATTTTTTTTCTCCCTCTTCTAGATGCTGTGTTTAGCTACTTTCTCCCAAAATGGTACCCAAAGGCAATGCCTGATAGTTTCCCAGCTCGCTGCCTGGTTTTTTCTTTTATTTGCAGAGCTGGCCTCTTTTTTCCTCTGCGCTCCTTTTTCATGGTGATTTCAAACCTACCGACGCCCTTCTTGACTTCTTTAGTAGTTTTGATTTCTTTTTTCTTTCCAGCGCGCAGGGACGCGACGCAAATTTCTTTTTACATTTCTCTTTGATGGCGGCGAAGTCTTTTTTTGCTTGTTTCAGGTAGTGCCTTCCCCTTTTTTCCCCTCAAGACGATTCCGTCCCATCTCTTTTTTAGCTCTCCCTCCGAACGACATGGAGGTTTTCTTCCCTCTCATGGCAATCTGAGTGAGAAGCAACGTACTTCTTTTTTTCTTCCTCAGTTGTGTTGTTCTCTCTCCTTTTCCAGCTGGACCATGCTTTTCCTTCCTTCTCCCCTGTTGTTCGGTCTTTTCCCCTATCATCGGATGGGAAGGGATTTTCTCCCAAGACCTTTTTGGACAACCTCTTCCACTAACGGAAACTCCCTCCCGCGTTCGCCGCATCACGATTCCTGTCTTCCTTTCCTTTTGGCGGTCTCTTGGTTCTGCTGCTCCAATAGATAAATCCTTTCCCTCCCATCTCTACCAGAGACTCTGAGTACTCCCTGGAATTCTCTCGGCGGCGGGCCTTTCTTTTCTCTCAACAATGCCCCCCCCCTCCTGGAGACGTGCGCATCTACACTTCCAGCGCTCCCTCTAACCCCAAATAAACTCCCCCTTGAGCCTGTTTTCCACGATAGGCAATGCTTCCTTTTGTTTGAGTCCGTTAGAGAAACACGCAGCGATTTCCTTTAGGGCGGCGAAAAAATGAGCCGTTCCCCCCTCCTACTGTTATCCCTCTTTCCATGATGGTAACCCTTCTTTTTTCCCCACCGTCTGTTCGCGACCCCCCTTTTGGAGGGATAAGGGTGTATAGATCCTCGAAAGCAGGTCTTCTTCCTGCAAGCAGGCCCACAACCCCCGTTGCAGGATTTCCTCCCCTTCATATTCCTTCAGGCTTAAGCAGTGGCAACGTTCTTTCCTGAAGTCAGTTTGCCTCGATCCTTTCGACGCGAGTGTCTTCTTTTCTTGATCCAGGTCCACCGAGCTTCCCCAGACTTCGAATTTGCGCGATTTTGTGCTCCCCTCTGATGGAATTTTTTCTTCGGGCCCTTTTTGGCAAGAGTTTTTTTTTACTGCACCGATTCCATTTTATTCGTAGTTTTCCCATTTTCCTTCATTGCGTCAAGAAGGCAAAACCCCCTCTCCCTCTTACGCTCTTTGATCCGCCCCCAAGTAACAACGAGTTTTCAGATCTCTTCGTAGCGGTTTTCAACAGGACCTTCCGATCCCCCTTTTTAATAAGCTTCTCCCTCCGGTTCCCCGGTCTGGGTTAAATTCCGTTCTGATAGTTCCCTCCCTGCTTGCTCCTTTTTTTTTTCCCACGCGTCCATCGTCGGATCGTATTTCTTCTTCTCTCCCTGAATACCTCCGTTGTAGCGCGACACCCCCCTATTTTCAGATTCCTCGCGCTTATCTCTTTTTTAAGGAATAAGGATGATATCCCTTCTTTTTCAACTCAGTTCGAGAGGGTTTCCCGTTCTTCCCCCTTTCTATCGAATCAACTTTGCCTTTCTTTTTTGCGAGGGCAAGAGCAGTTTTCTTCGGCCTTCGCCCGAGAATGAGTCAGTTCGTAAATCCCACCCCTTCTCTCTGAAGAGGCATAAGATTCGTTTCCTTTTTTCTCGACAAAGCGTTCATCCGAAGACCCCTTCCCGACCCGGGCCGACGCAAGGTTTCCCTTTTTTCAGTTCGCCGAGCTCCCCCTTCTTTTAAAGAAGACGTTCTTTTCCCATGGAGCTTTCCCCCGATCCGGACGAAGGCCCTCACAAGTGCAAAATCGCTTTTCTTCCCCTCTTTCGCGTTTATTCTCCCCCTCTTTTTCAAGGCCGCATGCCCGTATTGTCGTATGCTTCTCGGTCCTTTTAGCTTCCCTTTTTTTTTTTGTTATAAAGAATCCCTCTTTTCCTTCAGAACTCTTCTAAAAACTACGACACCCTTCTTGTGAACATAGCGTCGTTCCGATTAGTTTTTTTTCTCAATCCAGCCACCCCCTTCATTTTTTTTTAAGTGATGGATAGTGCTTAACTTTTGTCCCTGTCAGACTCTCTTAAGATTATGCGCATCCCAAACCTTTTGATGAAGCCCCTAATGAGTGCAGTAATTTGAATTTTCGGTCCTCTCCGAGCTCCCCAAGACGCCTTCCCTCCCCAATGCCCGCGACGCGTTATATCCTCTCTCTCTTTTCCTCTCTAAGTTGTGTCTTCTCTCTTTCCAAAGAGGCCGCGGGTTCATTTTTTTCCCCTGTCCGTTGTTTTTTTTTACGCCGCCACTGCCCCTTCACGGCATGATGGGCGGCATCGTTCCTGTTTTGTGAGTTGTTCATCTTTCCCAAAAGGTCATCACCCCTCCCTTTTTCCCAGGGCCTTTTTCCCCTCACGAATTATCCGACGCAGATTTTTCCCTCCACTTTTGTTCCGGGTTGTCGGATCTGGTCTTTTCAAAGGCGGAACTTTCCAGATCACAACGGTGAGCGCCCCCTTTTTGACACTACCGACGCCCCTTTCTTTTTTAGGCCTTGATGGTTTACTTGATAGCAAACGCGCATCGCCTTCTTTTGACGGGGCTCCTCCTTTTTGAACCCGGCTTTCTTTTCGTCTTTCCCCTTATGACGCGAGAAGCCTTCCTTTCTTTCACAGGGACTTTCGCGAGGCGCTCCTGAAACCCCTCCCTTTGGTCGGAGAAGGTTTCCTCGGAGATGGTGACCCGCGTTTGTCTTTCCCCCCAGGCTTAGAGATTTTATGCCTTTCTCCCGATCGTCCTTGGATTTTCCGTTCCTGCATATCATTTCTTTCCGATCAGACGACCGCTCTTTCTCTCTCTCAGTCCAATTACCTCCCTCTTTGATTACAGGACGAAAGACTTCTCCCAACTGATTGCGGAAGGCTTTTTTCCCGCTGATCCTCCCCCCTCTTCTTTAGCGCGATGTATTAACTTTTCCTCTTTTTTTCTCTCGTTGCGCTCTCCCTTTTTTCTCTCATCGAAACGATTAGATCCGGTCTCTGGATCGTTTTTTTTTGGTGTTCTCTGTTATTTCTCCCCCGCCGAGTCCCTTTTTTTTTCTGCGATCACCATCTCTTTTTTTTTTTTACCGCGACAGCACCGTTTCCGCTGATCTTGGAAAACGGGAAATGTTGCGGCTTTTTCCGTGTTCCATCCGCCTCCTCCCTCTCTCCAAAACTCGTGGGGATTCCCCTTCTCCCTTCGCGTCTTCCTGTAGCCGTCGGTTGTTTCGGGCGCATATTTTGCATGGGCCCTCTTTCCCAACCCCTGCCTTAAAAAGGACGTCTTTTCTTTTATTGCCGCCGAAATTATTGCCTCCCCCAATGCCACCCTCTTCTCCGACCTCGCGCCCTTGCGCCCTTCCGGAGTTGACGATTATCGCTCCCCCTCGAGCTCCTCTTACTTCCTTCCATGACGTAATGACTCGCGCTTTTCCCCCCCTGCTTACTCATTGTGCGGGATAGTGCTACCCTCCTGCAAATAAGCTCTTTTTTTTCCGGAAGACTTGCGTCTTATCCCTGTCTTTTTTTCCCCGACAGCTTTTTTTCCTCGTGGAACGAGTTCTAACAGCCCGATGTGCTCCCCGATCACCCCTTTTTCCCCCGTCGCATTTTGTCACCGCCCCCCTTTTCTCTCTTTGTTCTTTTTCCCAGCGAAACCGGAAATGCCTTTTCCCTTTTTCCGCTCTTCCGTTCTGAGTTTTTTTTTCTCTTTTTCCTTTTGTGTGCCTCTCTTTTCGACTGAGCTCAAGGTTTCTTTCCCATCACGCGACGTCTTGTTTCCTTCTTCTTCCTTCTATCGTTTTTCTTTTTTTTTTTTTTCTCCTGAGACAGAGCAGCAGGGTGCTCACTCCCAACTTATGGGCCGCTTTACCTTTTTTTTTTCTTCTTCGACGCTTCTTTCTTTTGCGGGTTTCCGGTAGTGCGCTCTCTCTTCCCAGTGTTTCTTGCGCCGATCTTTCTCTTTTTTTCGCGCCGGCCGACCCTCACAGACATGGAGGTCTCCTTCCCCTCCCTCGCTTGCGTGAGCCGCAACTTTCTTTCTTTTTCCCCCCCTTTCCTGTTGTGTTTGTGAGTCTCTTTTTTTTTTTCACGCAAGACTGGACCTATTCCTATCCCTCTTTTTCGGTCGGCCGCTGCTCCCAGCTCTTTTATGATCCTTCTTTGCGAACCCCCCTTCCTCCACGCCGCCTTTTTTCCGCGTCGCGCACTTTCCCCCTTTCCTTGTACCTAGGCCCAGAATTGTTTCTCGGCCCTGCGCGCGTGCTCCCCCCTCCTTTCCCACGCCCTCCGAACCCTTTTTCTAGCCGGCCCTTTTCCTCTTTCGGGAGGGGTTGAGAATCAACCCCGAAACCGCAACCTTTCGTTCCTCGAAATATTCGCGCTTTTTTTCCCTCGACCCCCCCAGGCCAGCGAGATGGGCAACGATTTTCCTCCCTTCCCCCGATTTTTTTTTTAGTACGTAGCGAACCCCTCTCCGATCTTGGCGGATAGGCGGGAAAACCCCCTTCCTTTCGAACCTCCCTACCTTGTGATCGCTTTCCGAACAATAGTCTTTTTTACCCTCTTTCCCCCTTTTCAATAGCGGTCGATGATGGATAATTTTCATACCCCCGATAGAAGCAGTTCCTTCGAAGCAGGCCCCCCTTTTGAGGAGGGTCATCCCTTTCTCCCCCCAGCAAATTCCCTTCCCCCACGAGCGAGTAATCTCCTTCTGTTGGTAGGGCTGCGAGCTCTTCTTTCGCGCGCGTGGGAAAGTCGTCTTTCTTCCAGTCCACCCCTCTTAAGGAATTTGAGAGAGGTTTTTCTCACCCAAGCTGTGGCATGAGTCGGATTTCCTTCCCCCCGGGGGCAATCTCTTTCTTCGACTCCTTTTCTCTTTCCTCTTGGGACCCCCCTCTTGCGACAATATGCGTCCCGCAGTTCCCCAAACCATTATACAGCTTCCTTCCCCCCTTGATAGCCCCTGCCACGGAATTTTTTTTTTCTCTTTTCGCGGATTGCCCCCCCCCCTTTTTCCCCTTCCGCGCATTGCCGTTTCATTTTTTCTCCCAGACCCCCCCTGTTTTGCGTTTTTGTCAAAGTTCCTCTCTTTCCGAATCCCAGAATCCCTTTTTTCCTCTTCATAACCTTTTCAAACCAAACCGCGACCATCGTCGTCCTGAGTTAATCCTCTCTTTCCTGAATCCCCTTTCGAGCGCAACCGGAAGAGCCCTTTCAGTTCATGCTTTAGACAGCCGAGTTTCGCTCGTACTCATGCTTCTATCCCATGAAGCCTCCCCTTTTCTCTTTAGTGTAATCCTTTTCCCTCCTGGCACTGCTTTCTTTTTCAGCGATGGCCAGAGCAGTTGGTACGTGTTTTCTCTAGACTGATAGTGTCGTATCCCAAGCCTTCTTCTCCGGCATAAGAATCTCGTCTTTTTTTCCCGAGGGTCACCCCCCTTTTTTCGGCGAAGACGCAAGTTTCAATTTTCTTCTCTCTCGCTCACTCCTTTTTCCCCGAAGACGTCTCTCCTTGCGTCCGGAAGCAGAAGATCCGCTTTTTAATCCGCCCCGTGTCCCCACATTTCTTTCTTCGATGCGCGTTTTTTCTATCCCCCCTCTCTGCGGTCGCCGTTTTTACTTAGCGCCTTCATTTTCTCATCACGGTGTGATCTTGTCCCCTTCCTCCTCCTTTTGAGAAAATCCATTTTCTTGACACCATGGCTTTTTTTTCCCCCTCGCGTCGTTTTTACTTCTGAATGTCCAGCCCAAGACCCTTCCCTGTTCCTGACCTGGATCTGTGGGACCGTTTCCCCTTCTGCGGCACGCCCCCACAAACCTTCTCTTTTCCCAATAATGCACGTGGCATTTTTCATTTGCGCGGCGTCAACTCTCCCTTCTCTCCCCCACGACTCCTCCTCCCCTTTCCCCCGAGCCGCGTGATCCTTTTCCTTTTCCCTTTCTTTTTCCTCTTTTCCCCCCTCCGTGTTTTTTCTTTCCTTCTTTAACGGCGCGGTTCCTTTCTTAACGGCGGTGCTGTTGGACTCTCCGCGATTGACTCCCCTGCAAATTCTGAACGTGCCTATTGTGGTCTTTTCCCCTTTTTGGGAGGGTTGTTGTGGTTTTGAGCTTTTTTCAACTTCCCTCCCCCCCACGACCCCCTTGACAAGTTCAGTTTTCGTTTTTCTGGGACTTTCAACCCCCTTCGACGCGATTTTTCACTTTTTTGTCGCGTTTTTAGGCTCTTTTGATTTTTTCTAAAAGGCGTGTTTCTTTCTGCCGCCTGATAACAACGGTGAGCTCCATTCCCGGCTCGAAAAATACACCCCTTCCCCCCTGGCCTGCGGCCTTGATGTTTTTTTCCCTATCCGAAACGCTCTTCCCGCGATTTTGCACGGGGCGTTTCCCCCCCTGTGGTTCCCCCTCGTCGGAAGTAGGCTTCCGTTCTTATTCCCGAGACGGAGTAGGGTCCCCCCCCCTTGTAGCTCTTTCCCTTGAAAACCCTTTTCGGAGCCCCGCGTGGTCTTCTGATGTTTTGAACCGCGCTTTCTCTGCAAGGGCTTCTCTCTTCTTTTTTCTTTTCTTTTTCTCGATCCTTTTTTGAGTCCTTTTTTTTTTTTATTCTCCTCCTTAGGGGCTAGGAGTATCCCTGCTCTGCCCTCGCTGCTCCCCCTCCAAGGCCCTCTTATTCGAAAGGATTACGACGAAGACTCTCTCCTCTTTGATTTCAGGCATGGATATCAGCTGCTTTCCTTTCCGCACTTGCGTTCAAGCGCTTCTCCCTCTCATGGTGCGCTTCCGGTTTTCGCTTTTTTCTCCCTTCTGTCATTCAGGATCTTTCTCCCTCCCCTTACGATGGATCGCTGTTATCTTTTTTTTCTCTGGTTATTCATTCAAGGCGATTATTCTTCTTTGATGCGATTCCCCCCTTCTTCCTTTTGTTTTCCCCCCCCTCGACTTTTAAGCTGATGAAACGGGCAATGGTCTTCCTTCCGGTGTGCATACGACGCACCGCCTCTCGTAGGCCTCTACAACTGGGTTTCCTGCGGATAAAATGGCTTCTTTCTCCGTTTTGTGTTTTTTTTTTGGCACCTATGGCGCACTCGCCTAAAAGGCGTGTTCGCAAAACTGTGCCGCCGAAAAGGTCCTTCCATTACGAGACTTTTGTGCTCCCCTCCTCCTCCAAATTCTCTCCCCCTGGACTTTCATATATCCTCCTTTTTCCCCCCCAACTCTTTGCTCGTTAGACTTCTTTCCATAAAACATGCCCGTTCATGGATCTTCTTTTCTGATTAAGCACTTTGCTGCGGGCTTATTTCTCTGCAATATCAGGGTTGTGGGCTGCTTGTTCCTTCCCAAGGACCTCTTCCCCACCACTTACCAGCACGATCCTTTCCTCCTCCCTCGTGCCGGGGCGTACAGACGATTGTTTTCCCCTCCTCACAGGTATTATTGTCGTAAGTCGCCTCTTATGCTTTGTTCGCTAAGGACTTCCCTCTCCCACCGGAACTGAATTTTTTTCCTTTATGATGCGGGTTCTGGAGTCTTCTTTTTGCCATTCTTTAAATTTCGCCTGCGCCTCTTCCCGGTTCATTGTTGATTCCCTTTTCTTATTCAGGGACGGATACTCATCTTTTTTCTTTATTTTCGTGCTTGTTCCCTTTCTTTTTTCGCAGGCGCGCCGCAATCTTTTTTTTTACATGGCCTTTGATGCGGACGCGTATTGTCGGACTCTTTTGCGGGTTTCAGGTAGTGTTTTTCCCGGTCTTGAGCCGATCCTTTTCCCTCGCTTATCTGGGAGCTCTTTTTTTTTCCCCGACATGGAGGTATAGTTCCTTGCCGGCTTTGTGTTTACTCGCACAGGTTTCATCTCTTTCTTTTTCCTCTAATACGTTTTTTGATTACTTTGCGGCTCCCTCTTCCCCTGATCGGAACATAGACCTCCATGTCTTTTTCCTTCTCGCTCTCGTCTCCTCCGGATGGGAAGGTTCTTGCGAAAACCGATTCCCCTTTGGGAAACGCTTCTTCCGACAATTACAGAGTTTTCCTGCCATCCTTCCCTGTACCCGTCGGCCTTTTGTTCCGGGCGGCCATTTTTCCTTCTCAATATCCCTTTTCCTCGTGTCCACCCCCATCTCTCTGCGGAGCCTTTTCTTGCGAAAGAAGTCTTCGTGTTCCCATGAACACGCCCTGGAGCGCCTTCGAATATCCCTCGAATGCAAAAGAGTCCCCCCTCCCCCCTCAGAACCCTTCTTCTTTCTTTTCCCCACGATAAGCAATGCAGTGCCGGTGTCGATTTCTTCCGTTTGACACCCAAGCAGCGGCTCTTCTGCGGGAAAAAATGTCTCCTTCCCCTTGTGTATCGATGGGTTTTCGGAAACCCCCCTCTTTTCTCTGTCAACGAGGTCGAAAACCCTCTTTTTGTGGGTCAAGGTGGCATAGCGATAAGAAGGTTTTCCTTTTGCCACCTCAGGCAACCCCCCTTTAGGGTCAGCACTACTTCCAGCCACTTTCCGGCAGGTGGGCACTTTTTTTGTAGCTGCGAGTTTCCTCTTCTCGCGAGTTTTGTCTTGAACGTCGCGGAGATAGTTTTCCCCCGATTATTCAAGAGATTGCGCTCTTTTTTGCTAGGCGACAGCAGTCTCTTTGGTCATTTTTCCCGGGATGGGCACTTTTCTCTTTCTGACAGACACGATTCGCCTTTTATTCTCTTTTTTTCCTGTGCCCTGTGCTCATATGCGTCCCGCTGAAACCTTCTCCAGTAAGCGAGCACATTTTTTCCTTTTTTTTTAAGAGCTCTTCGGAGCGGTTTTTCGGTGCTTTCTTTTTTTCATTGCAAGTTTATAAGCTTCGCCCATCTTCCCTTCGAGTCTTTTCCCCGCGCGCGTTTTATCCGCATCCCCTCCCTCCGCTTGAAGATTCATCCCCTTCTTTTTTTCCCCACCGCGATCCATCGTCGTCTCTTCCTCGATTCTCCGGAACATTTCCTTTTGCGCGCAAACGGGAACTCTCACAACTCTTTTCGAGTATACATCTCGCTTAGACCATCACGGATCGGGACGGTTCTCTCCTCCATGCCTGCTCCCCCTTTCTTGTGTCGCGAGTCTTTTTTTTCCTTCGGATAGACGAAACTGTTTTTCCCCCTTTCTCTCCCAGGATGGCCAGTGAGCCAGTTTCTTTCGGCTTGTCGCCTTCGCCGATTCCTTTTCGTCCTCCTCCGTCCTCTCGAGAATCTTTCCTCGAAGAATTGTACTTCCTTAACAGTAGTGTCACCTCCCGAAGGACCGGATCGGCGCTGGACGGCAAGGTTCAATTGCTTTTTCTCCAAGTCCCTTTTACCCCCTCCCCAGTTCTTTCGCAGGAAGCCGCTTTTCCGTACGCCTTTTGGACACCTTTTTCTTCCTAAGCCCCGTGCAAACTCTGCCTTAGGCACGATGCTTTCTTTTCCACTACATGCCGCTGCCGGTGGGTCTGTATTTTTCCCGCTCACAGGTTTCTCTTTCCGGCCTCTCTTTTCGAAAATGCACTCGTCGACCCCTCCCCCATGGCTTTTCCCCCTGCGTCGCCGATTTCGTGTTTTCTACTCAGCCCCCAGAAAACTGCCTCTTCTGTTCTTGCCCTTTTGAACGGCATCTTCTTCTTTCACCGGCACCAGCGCTTTCCCCAATTGACGTGCAGGCTTTTTTTTCCTTTGCAGTGTTCCCTTCATACGCCGCGTATCTCATTTTACGCACCCTTGCATCAACTTTTTGACCTCGCCGTCTTCTCTCTTCTCTTTTCCCTTTTTTGATTTTCTCGAGATTACTTTTTTTAACGCGGCTTTTTCATTTTTCTTGCAGGCGGCTTTGTTCTCTCTGCGGCGATGACGCCCCAATTCTGCCACGGGCATGATTGGTTGTCTTTTTTCTTTTTCCCTTTTGTTTGTCTTCCCCCCCTTTCAAAAAAGTCCTAACGAATTCCCCCCCCTCTCTGGACCCCAGGGCAGTTTCTTGGTTTTTTTCCTTCCCCTCAAGATCTGCCTTTTCTCCCTCCCATGGTGTCGAGGTTGTTTTTTTCTGTTTCTTTTTTTCTCCCCCCAATTCTTTATGCGGACAAGACCCCCCCCGGTGAGCGACCCCTCCAGAAGCATCCGGTTTTTTCTGTCCTTCTTTTGTGGCGAGAGAACCTTTCTTCCCAGGAGATTTTGCAAGGGTTTCAAAAATCGTGGAACCGGCGTCGTTTTTCTTCCGTCGCCTTATGAGCGCTCTCTTTCTTCCAGGGAATTGTACGCGAGGCGCCTTCTTTTCCCTTTTCGGCGACGATGAGCTTCTTTTTTTCCAAGCGTGGTCTCTCCCCCATGGCTTCGAGCTCATTTCATGCCTCTTCTCGCTCTCTGATGATTTCTTCGAAGCGATCGACGTACGAATCCTTTTCTTTCTCCCCCGAAAAATTCCCCCTTAAGTTAGTCTATCGGAAAGGATACCCATTTTCTCCACTCCCTCGCTCCACTGTCTTGAGGAGGCCTGTGTATTTTTTGCTTACGTAAAGATTTCCTCTTTTTTTTTCCGATGTATAATATTCCCTTTCTGGGGCTCCTTGGGAGAGCGCTATTACGGTCTGATAATCTTCTCTTCTCACCCATTCCTTACGAGGATTGTTTTTCTCTGTATGATACTCGGTATTTCTTTTTTTTTCCCCCGCTCAACCTCCCCGCGCCGGGAACTTAGCGACCCCACCTCTGTCCCGATTTTACGTTCCATGGCTTCATTTAATGGGTGTCCGCGCCCCGAAGAGCTCCAAAAGTTTCGACAATGGCCCCGTTCTTTTTCGGTTGGTGCTTTTTTTTTCCGGTCGCATTTTTCACTTAGATAAAATTCTTTTTCGTCCCAACTCGTGCCGCGGCAACTCACCAATTGCTCCCGATCCTTCTGTGCGAAACCTCTTCTTCTCCCTCTCGCGGGACCCTTCTCTCGTCGTCCCAACTCGCCCTCTCCGACTTAAGTCGAGACTACCTTTCTATGCTCGCGCGTTTTCCCCTTCTTAAGCACTTTGCTGGAGTCCCCTCTGCACTTTTTCTTTTTTCTGCATGATTGAGTCTTTTTTACCGGAGTCTTATCCGTTCCCCCCCTTAACCTCACCGACAGTGGTTCGAGAACTTCCCTTTTTGCCCAAGATTGTTTACGCCCTAGGCATCACCCGGTGATGTGAGGTCTTCGTCGCATTCCCCCTCTCTCAATGCCCCCTCTATGATTTGTTCGATACGGACTTCATCGACCTACTGCATTGCTTCTTGCCCATGAGCTTTTTTTTCTGAGAGTTCCCTTCTCTTTTGCAAGCCTTCGGACTGAGATCAGGTTTTTCTTTTCATCCCAATTTTCTTTTTCACCCCATACCTTCCGGCTACTCCGAGTCTCTCTTTCGTTTCTTGGCTTATATAGTGGACTCTTCTTTCTTGCCGCGAAGCCAAATTTGGGCCTTTTGCATCGTTGCGTCTGTCTACTAGTATTGTCGGAATAGGGTGTGGCGCGTTTTCGGTCGTGCGCATAGGTTTTCTTTCCTTTCCTCCAACTCCGATGAGTGGGGAGACTTTCAGAACGACCAGCCATTTATGTTACGATCCTGGGCCAG
>Ga0179593_1294910_pt1 | contig 15548 bp, 13 predicted proteins | sample CZODoug2_1_08_16_FD_185931 | JGI IMG/M metagenome (GOLD analysis project Ga0179593, IMG submission 185931) | Vadose zone soil fungal communities from Angelo Coast Range Reserve, California, USA - CZODoug2_1_08_16fungal (PacBio error correction) | ecosystem: Environmental > Terrestrial > Soil >... | reverse complement strand
CCACCTTGTATTTCATAATGGACATGCGCACGCTCCCTGAAGGACAATCCCCAGGATGCTTTTCCTGTCGAGTCTAACATCTAAAAGACCCACAGCCGAGGCACCACCGACGAGGAACGTTGAGGGCGGCCTCTCCCTCGTCCCTCTTTAAATACCAACCAATCCACCACTCTCCCACCCGGCGTCGACAATGTCGGGGTCCTGGACCCTTTCACAGGTGCAGTTTTCCGGTGCCCTGTTGATGATCCCCAAGAAAACGTTGTTGCCATGTCGTCATGGTACATTAGGACTCTTTACTCCTACAAGAGCCTGACCCCCCAAGTATGGGGAACATTTAGGCACGCCCGACTACGAACCTGTTTCTCGCAGATCTCTAACTCCCCCTCACGATAGACCCCCCTTACTTCTTTTTCCGTTATTTCTAATGACTCGCGTATTGTAGGGCTTGCTTCTTCCAGGCACGTCAGACAACACTAGTCTCCTGGATGTTGCGGTTCGATACCACCTCAATAAGGCGGCAGAGAAGTGACCTATGAGAGCCGATATGTCTGAAGCCGTTCCCTAACGCGCTTCTAGTTGTCCCCTCGAGAGTAAATTCCGCCGGATCAACTAACCGCCTGCTTCTCATGTGCAGCAATTTAACAGGTGCCCCGTGAGAGGCCAATCTTTACTAATGTCCACATCCCTCTCAAAGCCAAGCAGTCCTTGTCACGGTGAAGCCCTGGGCTAGCCAGGTTTAGACGATTGACCCGAACGGTTCTCTCCCTCCTTGCCTTGACTCGGAACAGCGGACCGCGCCCACTGGCTGATCTGCCTCTTCCTGTATGTGACCTCCCCCAGTTTTAACACCCTCTACCCTCCGCTTGTAGCTTTTCCGAATTTAGGAATACCAAGCAAAGAGACGGTGCCGACGAACGCGCTCTACCTGCTCCTTCGGCGCGGTCCCAACCCCCCCCCGAAACCTGAAGTTAGGTTTTTTGAAGAAGGATTTTTTGCCGATTGGCGTGTCGTTTTTCTCAACCCCCATGATTTGCTGTTCGATTGGTTCAGGACACACTTTTAGAAATAACGTGTGTTGTCTCCTTTTGTGATGGTGCATTGCAAGGTACGGGTGCCTTATGGGTTTGTCTCTTTCCTTTCCTTAGTTTCGCTTTGTTTGAGGTCCCGTGTTGCCCCCGAAGTCGGAGTCTGAATGTGCGTGATTTCCTCGTGCTAACAGCCGGTCTTTCAGTGTTTTGTACGAGGTTTGTAGATCTCATCTCGGTTAGCCAAGCGCCGGTCTTTTAAAATTTGGAGACGGAGTCCTAGGCTGTAGTAAGCCGTCCCGGGCCATTCTTCCACCGGGGTCCTGCGATGCGGTCACCCGTCTCCGGTCGCAGTTGAACGTGGTTGCGGACCGGTAAAGCAGCCACCATGGTTTCCTGGAGTCCGGCCAGAGGTGGTCCTCTATCTTCCTGAACCTTTTTATTTTCCCAGTTTGTGACTAGAGATCCCACCTTGGCTGGACCTGCGCCGGTTTAACGCCTCCGTGATTTTCCCGGTGGTGGTCCGGGATGCTCTTATGGGCCAGCTCGAGTAAAGTTATCCTTAGAGTCGCGGTCACCTAATTTGAGCCTTATAAGCCCGATGAAGAGTTTCGTCACTTCGCCCCTCAGTAAGGGTCCCGTAATTGATTTAGAAAGTGCGGGCCATTTCGCATACCCTCTGTTAATTTCGCCGCCTTGCGTCGGGAGGCCATTTGAAGATATTGTACCTTTCCGTAAACCTGTCTTCGACAACTGTGCGTCCGACACAGTCCAGCCCCGTGTGGCCTCCGAGATGCGGCAATTGCGTGCATCTAAGAATAGGATGCATCAAAGAAAGAAAACGCAGCGACCTAGGTTGACAGGTTTATTATCTTCCCTAGAACGTGCAGGATTGGGGAGATAAAGCCGGGACTTCCTCCTTCTTGGTTCCTTTGATTTAGTACTCTTCCTCCCGTCCATGGCAACCCTTAGAGCATTTATAAGGGGACAAGGTGGGAGCAGGTAGTCTTTACGGGTGCAATGATAAAGGTCAGCCCGGTACGGTTAAGAGTCTCTTTTGACACCACCACCTCCTGGGTCACACCCAATCACTTCCCCCCAGAAAGCCTCATTTCCATGAAATCGGGCCTTGTTTCAAATCCCTTTGCAGGCCAGGTGGCCGCATTGTACTCGCTCGGCTGAAGTCCTCTTGGTCCGCCCCTGGATTTAGTCTTATTTCAAATCTTCCCCTCTCCTCGTTGCCCTTTCCTGTCGCCAGCGCGGGATCTTGTGGCAACCCGGGTGGCCCAGCCTTCCGTCCCTTTCCTTCGTCCAGTCCCCGATTTTTCCCTTCTCCATGTGTTGAGACTGAAAACCCGAATTCTCCCTGCGCGTCGCGTTTGCCCCCCCGGCCATCTCTTTTCCCCCCAGTTGTTTGTCGTTTTGTTATTTCAACCGAGCTCGGAGCGTCAGGGGCCAACCTTTTTTTTCCCTTTTTCTGCGCACCAACCACATGCGCTTGATGGATGGCCGTCTTAAATTTTTCCGGCATCCCGCCACGCCCCATCTTTACTGTAAGCGGATCGCAGTCGCTAGAAGACGATAGCACTATTTTCTTCTTTCATGGTTCCAGGCTACACTTATGTGTCCTTTACGGTTAGAGCTACGAGCTCTTCAGCCTCAGTTGTGGATGGCCCCGGTCCTCTCAACTTTCGATTTTAACAAGCGAGAGTTTTTCTGTTCTTTGATGACGGTCCTTTTTCTGGCGAGCGTTGTTGTTTTCGAAGCCGCTTGAATAAAGTATGATGGAGTTTTCTTCTTTTTCCTTGCTTGCCTTTGATGGTCGTGAGCCGTGATAAGGCCTTTAAGTAGTTCCTTGCTTCCACCCGGGGTTATGTTTTTTTACGGTCGGGGGTTGTCCCCATCACTGAATTCGGAATCGTTCTTGCTTCTGGCAAACTCGCTGTCGCTGTCCTGACTACCACTTTTGGCCGCCGACCCTGTTCAGCTGCGGGTTGGCCGTTTGTATGCTAGATGTTAGCAAGCCGTTTCCTTCCTCGTAGATGGGACCCCCTTACTGGGTTCTTGGGACTTTTTTTTCTGCTTTCCGGTTCTTTGAAGGGCGCTCGCCCCGTAAAGAAATGTACGGCTCGTCTGAAAGCGCACCCGGCTGTCCCCGCTTTTTTCTGCGTTTTTCCCGTGTGCCTTCCCCGGCTACCAAGTCCGGAGTGGATGACTTAAAACGTTTGCTTGTTTGCACGCTGCCCGGTTGGGGATTCCCGCGTCCCCCCCCTCTCAGTTACAGAAATCGACCATCCTTTACCCAAGACGAGCTGGCCCAGGACTGCTGCACCCCCCTGCGGACTTTCCGTTCCGTTCTTTTCCTGCATGATTAACAAGAGAGTGGAGTTCTCCCCTTATGGGCTCGCTCGGCGGCACCCCCTTTAGCAAGGTCCTGTAGATTAGGCGCCTTGTTTTTATCATCTGCCGTGGACTTTTTTTTTACCGTTCATGTAGGCACGCCTCTGCGGCCTTGGTTTGCCGTTGACATCTAGGACCTCCAGGTCCGGCCGGGCATCTCGCTGTGCATAAAGCGATTCCGCCTGATATCCACGACTTGGCAAGGGATAATGTCCTATGCGTGGGCTCCCTGAGCCCTATCAAACACTACTCACACTGTTTATTCCTTTCGAGTTTTCAGCCCCCGGCTAGGAATCACTCCCGGCACTCTCCTTAGTATTCGGCGACGCATCCCCATAGGAAAAGGAACTTCCCTTTTTCTGGCCGCCACCTACGGCTCCTGCAAGTGACTCAAAAAGTGAGTTTGTCCGCTCTTCCAACAGCCACTCCATATATCTCTTTTTATTGGCCCCACGGCCAAAGTCCCTCTCCACAGCAAGTTCGGTCACTAAACGACTTCGTGGCGGTGACGTTGCGAGAAGAGGACGGAATTGTAAGTTTTGGGATGTCGGCAAAAGCGAGGTGGTACTCCTCATTAGGGAAACGCCCCCCTGAGAGTTGTTCCAAGTCTTTTTCTAAAAGCACGAGGAGATCTCCAAAATGGGCGTAGTCCTTCGCTTTGGGAGTCTGCCCCGTGCCGTTCGGGTTGATTTTTTTTGCAAATAGGCCCGATAGGCCCGGCACTCCCCATTGCCATGTCATCAAGACATTATCTTCTTTGTCACGGTTGCCCGGGACCTCAAGTCTAGAATAGATCGTTTTTGGTGCTCTTCGTGATTAACCCCTTTTTTTTCGACATCGCGGGAGTGGGATTTTCTCTTCTCCTGGGGACTCACTCTGCTTACACTTCCGTTTTCGCTCTCTTCTATGTTTCAGAAACCACTCAAGTCTTGACTTTAGCCTGCTCTAACGTTGTATTTATATTTGCTCGTTATTGTTCGGCAGTCGGAAAGCATTTATGGCTCTTCGCGGTTTGTGGAGTGACGCTGTTCCATCCGCTGATATACACATCTTTTTCTACTGGCACCGGGTAATTTTGCGTTTATTGCCGCTTTATTCTGGTTCGTGAGGAGCGCTTTGCCAGATAATTCTTTATTTTTATTTTTTGCGTTCTTTTTGTCCCGTCTCTTGTTGTATCCCTTAGTGGTCGGCCCGGCAGGAAACGTTTGATAGATAGTCACTTTCACGGTGTCACCTGTCACCTTCCACTGATTGGTACCAGAACGATGGTAGCCCTTGCGGTGTTTCTATCGGTTTCTGTTGTCTCGAGGAGATTTCTATCGGGTAAGGCACTGGGCCCCCCGTGCCCTGAGGGCTTGGATCGGCTGTTGTTCCTTCCCGATGTTGATGCGAAAATGGGACTCCTGGTGTTCGTGACCCCCGGCTAATTCTTTGGTGGCACCCTCCCCCCAAAGGAAAGAGGTGTACTTATCTTTCTTTTTTTTTCTTTTTTTTTTTTTCTCCTCGTGAGAGGAGATAGGAACCATCGTTACGTTTACAGGCTGCCCCCCGTTATGCTTCCCCAGCTTAGTTCCTTCACTCAGTCGCCCTGGATGGCGATCAGAACAACTTTTTACCGCCACACCTTCCAGCCCTCCCCGCTCCCCTGACCTGGCGGGCCCCGAATTCGTAAGAAGGAACAGTGACCAAATTTTTTCCCCCCTTAAAAACGGATTTCACTGTTCGGTCCTGATCAGTTTCACTGTCCCGTTGACGCGTGCAGTTGACGTTTTTAACTCAGGTTTTAACTTTGGCAGAAGGACTAGTCAACCTAGAATTGCCGAACGACACGCCCCACCTCTCCGGTCACCTCGAAAGAAGACACTTTTGAACGAAACATTTTTGTAGCGGTTTCCTCCCGCCCGCCGAGCAACCACGAGTTACGGTCGTTCTCACATGCGCAGTTGACCATTTTTTGTTAGAAAGCTCTTTCGTCCTTGCAGTTCCCGGCAATCGCCAGCACACAAGAGTCGAAAATCTACGTTTTCCTTTCGGCAGTGCCTGCCCTTTTCTTTTTGCCAAGCCGCCTGATTTGCAAGAATGAGTTGCCTCTCGTTGATTGACTCTCGGATTTAAGCGCGCCACTTACCCGTACACCGTACCCGCCGCCCGATCGGCTTTGGCCCCCTCCTCGTGGACCTCCTGTTGCGACATCTTCCCCCTCGCTGGACTGCAGCATCCTGCCACGGGTGAGCAGAACTTTGGCCGGCCCCCCCCCCCCACTATCTTTTCTTCCGGGAGGACCGCTCATTCGGTGCCCCTCAGTCCCTGGTCCCCCGTGCTCCTCGTTCAGCGTGCGACCTCCTAAGGTCGGGATGTTGCCCGCAAAGTCGTCGACTTTAACTTGAAGGGCCCCCGTCAAGCATTAGCCAGGACGGCAGACAAGAGCAACTGTTGGCTCGCGGCCGCGTGCCCCCGGTTTTTCCTACCGGGCCAAAAGCGTCCGCTTTCCGTTAGAGGTTAAGTTCCCGCACACTAATGCGCCGGGACGACATCAACCCGCGCAGCAGTTTCCCAATGCGGTGCCATGCGTCGTACACCATGAACCGCGGTAGGTGTTTCTGTGAAGACGCGTTCTGTTCTTGGCTGTCGACCTTCCTCCCCAGTTCCCTGTTGAGTTTCGATTTTTTCTAGTTTTCCCACTCGCCACCTTTGGTGATGTCGCGGGTGGTTCTTTCCACTCAGTCGTGTTACCTGGGTCTTTAGCAGCTCGGTACGGGTCGCGGTGGTGAATTTCTCTAAGAAAGGGACTCAGTAGTAGTGATTTCTTTGCGTGTTAGGCTGCCCCCTTGTGGCTAATCGAAGGACGACTTGCGTTTGTTTTTTGTCGCCTTCCTCCCGCTCCCAAACCTAGTTCCCGGCCTATCACATTTTAAAGATGGGTGCTTTTCTTTCCCATCTCTTCTATGGCGTCCCATTCATCCAGGGGACAGGACGGAACTTTCCCGGTCTCTCTTACCCCCCCCTTTGACCTTAAGACGGCGTCGAAGGAACTTGTTCTTACAAGCCTTGAAACTCTTTCTTTAGAACCCCTTTTACCATAGGACTCCATCTCCGTACACCTCCCAGGGCTTGATTGCAACCAGGTTGTGGTGTGGACTTGTTTAATGCCTTCGTAGAATAAGGGGTACCCATTCCCCCTTTTTTTTTTTTGACTCACGCTTTTCTTCCCCTCTCCGGTTCCTGATACGGGAGGGGTGTTGAAGCTTTTCTTTTCGGAAATCGTCCAGGTCCCCCCCTGATACTGTCCCTCTGGCGGGTACCCATCTCGTTTTCCTCTTGAAGAAGGCAGAGTGCGCCAGCATTTCGTTCCCATGACGCACCGTCGGGTAGTGTCTTCTTCGGAGGCATTCTGGCCCTAAGGTAGGTCAATTTAAGTCCGCCCTTAAGCGAGGCCGTTACATGTCCGAATTTACAGGTTTTACGAGAAGCCCTTTGTAGACCTCCCCCTTTTTGGAGACTCCCCCTTACCCCGTAGGTGGTGGGAAGAGCATTCCCGGCTTGTTCCTTTTCATCCATACGCCGTTCCTAACTGGAACCAGTCCCACGAAGATTTCCCCCTGCATTCTGCCATTGGTTTTGGTAGGAGGACCCCTAAAGGTTTAGTGGCCTTATACCGCCGATCCGAGGAATTTTCCCCTCCCCTTTCCTTGCGTGCCGCCCCCCCGCCAGCACGGGCTTCCTCGAAATTGGTCCCCGCCCCGGCCCCGTTGGTTCCATTCTCCAGAGGTCATGGCAGTGTCCCTGCGCCGACCCTCGATGAGCCTTTCTCCCGAGCACATTTTTTTGGCCCCGGAGGTATGTGTTCCCAAAAACCCGGCCGGCGGCCCAACCGCGTGACTACCTCCAGCCTCCCGTTTGGAAGAATTCTGGTTCCCCCCCTGTAATGATCGAGTCCTTGTTGCCCCTCCCCCCCTTTCGGACTACGGCGTTATCGTCCCGCTCCGTAGACGTTCTTATTTAACCTCCCAGCTTTTCGTTAGCTGGTAACAAGCAGAAACGCCTCCCCGGAAAGTTAGCTTTCGATCTTCTTACAGGGCGTACTTTTTTGTTACACGTGCCCGGGCTTCGGAATAGCAGGCTCCAGCCCGAGCCCGTAATCAGGGAATGTGGTTTTGTTGAGTTACAACGGGAAACCTCTGTGTTTAGCGTCTCTCTAGGTTACCAGATCATGATTTTCTTCCCCTCTCTTTTTTTGTTGTTGTTTTCCTCTATCTTGACTCTTCTCTCAGGCGCCCCTATGGTTTCCTTTTTCGTGTTTTTAAGATTTGCACACCACATTTTCGTTGGGTCGGATGGAGGACGTGAACCCTTCCCCTTTCCCCGGCCCCCTTTTGGAAACCTTCCCTCTATGCCCTCTAGACGTTTCTTAGGAGCGTTTTTGTATGCTCGTAGCAGCGCGCTGGTCGGACAAACTTTCCCCGTGCAGATCTTTACCCTAAATTTCTTCTCCCGTTTGTTTTAACCTGGTTTTGACAAGTTCCTTTGAAAAGTTACGATGATCCATGCTATTTGTTTTTTCCCCCGAACAGCTTGGTAAAGGAGGTGTTTTTTGGTCCCCCGCGAAGAGGTCCATCCGAAAATTCTGATGCTGTTCTGGATCAGGGTCCTCAATCTTTTTTTCGGTGTCAACTTTTTCCCCTCGTTCACGCTTTTCTGCTGAAGTTGTGAGATGCAAAAGTGGTTACGTGTTACGCGATTGTTGAGGGGATCAACCCGTCCAGATGCCTGGCATCTCTCTCTGTCTTCTTAACACTCCTCTTGGAATTTGCGCCACACCCCCAACACCCCCCAAAGCGGGTGAGTTTTTCGGTCTTTTTTCAAGTTGGATTCCTTTGATATTGCTGGAATCCCCTTTGACGGAGTTTGGGCCCCCCAAAATTAAGGGCTGGAACTTTTTTTCTTATGAGCCTTGCTTCTCCCCTTCCAGTGCGGCCGGCCCCGCACCTCTCTTTTCCTGTGCTTTTTCGCTGCCAGAGCGCCCGGCGGTTACCGCCCCGACTTCTTCGCGGTGACTACCCTTTTATCTCCAGGTCCTACAGGGAAGTTTCTTCTTAAGTCCACGGCACGAGTTTAACGTAGGATGGCGGATCCTTTCCGCCTGAACGCGATCCCTACCCATAAAATTACCCATGATCCTGGGGATTCTGGATCTGGCCAGCAGATGTCACCTCCCTGATCCGCACGGAAGTATCCAGCGGGAGTTTTGGTAAACTGGCGTGCTTCAGGTAGAGCTGCTTTACTCGCTGTCTTCCCACCGGTACTCATTCCCTGTTTTCCTGATCCTAGGAACAAGCTTTTTCCGACGAGGCGTCCGGCCGGTGGGTCTTGTAACGTCAAGCCATGTCTCTCCGACGTCTCGTTTGATGGCCCCGCGGCCTCCCCCGTTTGCCTCCTTACTGATGTGGTCTACTATTGTTTTTCAGGATGATAAACGTTTCCCGGTGCTTTCCCATAATCTGGTTTCGACCCTTACAGATTGTCGTACCTAGACCCCTTGTCCTCTGACGGATGAGCAAGTGGATCCTTCACGCTAAGACTCCGGGATCTCCCTTTGTCCCCACGGACCTAACCCCACCGAACCTTCCTGGATCGGAAAACCAGCATCGCCAACTCTTTCCGGCACCCGTACACTTCTACGGTCTTTTTGAGGGACGATCGGGCCCCCCTCGAACAATCAAACCTCTGAGCTGGCTTTCTTTTCCCATGCGACACCCTCCCCTCGCAACCGCACTCCCGGGGGAAAGGAACCGGAAAAGGGTCGGTTACTTTTTAACGAACGTCCAGTCAGTCCTTTTCATACTTCCTGGTTAGTCGGTTTCAACAGAGGGAGTTTGGTACGAATGGTCCTTTACGTGTCCCCGCGTCTTAGTTGTGTTCCCCACAGGCTTTTCTTACACCCAGGTCCAAACTGGCAGCTTCCCCCCACTCCGATTCGTCGGAATTAGCGTTTTTTCTTAGAGTCCCGGCCGTCTCCCTCTTTCCTGTTCTTCACGGGCTTTCACGGAATACGTCTCGTCATGATTCATAACGTGGACCATGACCAGGAGTTCCTGGCTCTTTCTGCTGCAAAGGATTAGCCCTATCTGTTTGGAAGACCTTTTCCTCACAATGTTCGGCTGATGGACGGTTTAGGGATTTTTAGTCTCCCCTATTATAGGGGATCCCTCGGTGATCACTCTCCTATAATGTGATCTGCGTTTCCTGTACTCAGAGGACCTGTTTCTTTGCAGGACCCTAGGAAGCTTCTTCCTTCCAGTCTCTTTCCCTGCGGTGAGTCGTCCGCCGGAAGATTAGTTGAAGTGTTTCTGTATTGATTGACTTTGTTTAAGAATTCAAAGTTACATCTCGAGAGGTATATTAGGCAGTCGCGAGTCTGACCTATGTTGATATGATTCTTAGGATTTATGTTCAGAGAGGTCCATCTCCGGTGTGAGTTTACGCTTATTTGAGTTGCCCCGAAGATGGTTTGGTCAGGCTCGGCGCGACTTCTCCTTGGTCTTTTTTATTCTCCCACCAGGTTAGGCAGCCCGGCACTTAGATGAAATTTCCGGTCAATGATAATTACTCCACGTTTTGGTTTCTCTGTTCCCCGTGTGGTATCGGGTGTTTCTTTTTGTCGGGAGGCAGGCTGGCCGACTCGGTTTAGCGGATCAACCGTCTCCTGCGTCTTTTCCTTTCTTTGGAGTTAACGGTCTGTTTGTCGACAGAATTTCTCCGCATGAGGTAGTAGGCTCTTGGAAGAAGTGTCTCCTTATTTCCCTCCTCGTCATATCCTTTCCTACTTCCTCCTTTTTTTTTTGTTGCTTAGGGAAGTTTCCCACGCTCCTCTTTGCACTAAGGGAAACCCCTATCTTCCCCAAGATCCCTACCTCTTTTCCTCTTCTATCTCCTTCCCCCCCACTTTAACCTCCACCACGCAGTTCCCGCCGGGTCGCACGTTAATCTTTTCCCTGCGAAACCTGCCTCTTGCCATCCTTCCTCCCGACCCCACCAACCTATCTCAACCTTCAATCGCAAAGTTCTGCAGATCGTGACGGACATTGGCGCGTGGCGGTGCGCAGAGTGATCCGCACGTGCATCGCATCGAACCCCGAGGAAGTCCCCTCGTATCGCGGTCACCACCCTTCGGGACCAGCGCAGCCCAGCCTTCCCGACCCCCTGTCGTTCAACGTCCATCAACAGCGGCCGATAGAACAGCGAGATCTTCGGACTCCCTTATCCCACGTCAGATCTTGTAGCCGGCGTGGAAGGGCGCCCAGACCAATAAGAAAGGAAACGGCGGTTCGCACTTTCCCCCTTCGGTCCAGCACGACAAGCTCGGCACGCGCCCGGGGTAAAGCAGCTGCCGTCTGATCTATCTCCCGGAATCTGCGGGCCACGTTTAAAGGCCCCGCCTTTTTCTAAGGGATAAACAGCTGGCAGTCCCAACCTAGCAGCCACTCACCTCCTACAAGAGATCCATTCTAGGCACAGTGGAATACGTGCCTCCCCCGGCCCCACAAGTCGACGAGTCGAATCGGACGAGCAGCCCTCCTCAAGAGTTGACCACTCCATCCTTTGTTACAGGTTTTCTGGATAAGGCAGATTGCCCTAGTGTTTTCGCCTCGGGTGATCCACAGTGATCGTCCTCCCGGCGGGACTCTCCTCACCCAGACAAGGTACAGCGGGTAAAGACACTCTCTTTCGTTCAGTGCCTCTTTGTGAACATCAGGTTTTGACACACCAGAGAAGTATTTTGAAGAGAGGAGAACTTCCCAACTCACCGATACCCCTAGGTGCAGACTCAACTGCGAAGTAAGGGCAAATTGGGACAGTCTTCTTACTTACCGGAAATCTTTCTTTTCTTTCTGAAGGTGATGTCATCTTTTCTTGGGTTTCACTTCCCCCATTCAATAGGTGGTCTTTTGAGATTTGTAAGTAGTAACCACCTGCCCCTTTCACGGTTTGAGGGTTCGCGTGGTTTTTTAGGGCCCTGTAGTTGTCGATGGAACCGGTAGCCTGTCTCCTTATCTTGGGATTTTTTTATGCCGTCCGCGATCATGAAGACAGTCGGCTCTATTGACTGGCTTGATGTGTAACAGCCTTTTCTCATCTGTCATCCAGTTCTGTTAAGGGGAGATCATCGTAAATTTTGAGTAAACCCTCTCGTCCTGCACTATAACAGCAACATCTGTAGATAAGGATAAAATGCCAATTATGAAGCATATCGCTTCGGAAAAGGGAGTATTTCCCTTCACCGTCCTCGCCAGGCGCATTTCAGTGTGTGCCGGTCATCCGGTCCGGTTTCTTTTTGCCGACCGCTCGGCCCGGCTCAGCTTCAAGGACGTGCCTGCGGCCCCACGGTTTTTGTGCCCAGAATGAGCCTAGGCAACAGGGTTGACCTCTTCTCCTCGGTCCTCTACTGTTCCTCTAAGTGGCCCGGAGTTTTTTTGGGGGTTGCCGTCTTCTGGTCCCGCAGTATTTTTCCCCTTGTTCAGGTCCTCTATAGCGGTCAACGAATTTTTTTGGCGATTTCAGCCGTTTGACCTTTTCTCTTTCCCCCGAACGGTCCCGCATCCGGGGTTAGTCTTCGGTATGCTCCTGGTTCCGGTCTCCTCCCCACCAGTGTGCCCCGCCGCCGTGCCTCTTAAGATCCTCCAATTGTCAAGATATCTTTCCTAGAATCAACTCTTTTCGCAGAAAATTTGCTTTCCCCCCTTTTCCTGCCCACGCCTTTTCCTCGATATGAAGGTCCACTTCTTTCCTGAATCCCGACGTCTAATTAACCCACACCTCAGTCAACGGCTATGGAGGTCCCCGCTGGTATCGCCAGATAACTTTTTTATTTTCCTACATCTTAGCCTCTGAAGATTAGGTGACTTTTGATCGAAACTCCGAATTCTTCCCCTTTCAGAAGACTTGGTCCCAGACAAGGACGTCCCATCTTTTCCCCTTGGAATTGATAATTGTCCTCAAATTTCTTGCGATTCTCAATCAAAGGGTGAGGGGAAATCTGCTTCTTACCCACAAAATTTGTTTTGGGGAAACACCCGTCTGTCCAAGCCATCCTTTATCAGTTGACCCTTTGTGTTCCACTCGCTTAGCGAAGTGTCCCCAAAGCCACACCTTGCGGATCCGTTCGGTGATTTGTCAACTTCTCGTACCTGTTGATGGAAGACCATATCTCTTCGTTCTCCGTACAAGCCAAGAACGCTCCCCTTCCAGAGTTTTTTCTATTTTCCTTCCCCCTCTCCACTTTACAAGCCCTGTTCAGGCTTTCCAGGTCTAGGTTCCAGACCCCTCCTCCAAGCCTTCCAGGTGGTTGTCTCTGCCTGAACCCTGGCCCAGTTTTTTTTTTCCTGCGCTGTCGCTTTTTTTACGATATCTTCCCTCCCCCATTTGTTTGTTTTTGAGGAGTCAGATCGGTTTGCCCTGAAGAGTTTCCTGAGTTTTACTCTGGTTTGCCCGGGTTCGGCCCCTAGCTAAAAACCCCCGGGCCGGTCCTTCGGGTCTTTTTTCTTCCCGGCCCTCTTCGACTTCAACTGATGTAGCCCTTCTATCCCCCCCCCCTTTTGAGCTTCGCGCTTGCCGCGAACTTTTGCCGTGATGTTCCCGGGCTACTGAACCCGAGCGCTGTTACGTCTCATTTCGTGCCCCCTCTATTTTGAAAGAGAAGTTTTTTGGGCCGTGTTGTGTTTTGAAACCTTCCGCGCACTCTCATGAACCGCCAGAGGTTTTACTGATAGGAGTTATGGACTTCAAAATTTGGTGTCGTTGTTTTTTTTTTGGTCCCCGACGCCGAGGTTAAAGCCCTCACACTTGTGGTGGAGCAGGAGAAGATTTGGATGATCCCCCTCCCTTAAGTTCTATGATCTTCTTGAGATGTTCCGGGAGTTATTACTTCCCTAGGGGGAGGGTCCTTTCAGTACCACCCTCTAGTCCTTCGGATCGGCCCAGATGAGATTTAGACATTTCCTCCTTCTTGATTTTTCTATGTTGTCCCCCCCAGTGTTACGCCGTAGTTTGGATTCTTTTTGAAAGAAGTTGGAAGTCTCCCCTCTCCTCAACCTCCGGTGCTAGGTCTTGCAGCACCCCTTTTTTCCGGTTCGTTCTGCTAGGACGGTCAAGATCCTGGACTGCTCTGCAGAGAGACTGGCTTCCATGTCAAGGTTCTGTGTCTGATTTGCCCTTCCCTGATCCCTTCCGGAATGAATTGTGAGGGACAACGGTGGCCCGACTTCCTTTCCTTTTTACTTCTATTCCCTACTTCACGCTCATCCCTTACTGATAATTACACCAGTGGCCCACTTCATAAACACAGAACGGACTCCCGACCCCTTATCCGATAACGTCAATACTTCTGCAGGTTCTGGTGATACGTACTCTTACCACGGGTTGCCTCCGTCATGTACCCTTTCGATAGGAGTCAAACGGCAGCGCGGTCTTGGAGGGTGGACTTCTTTACCCGGAAGGACAACCTTTGCCGCGTCAGTTTTGTTTCCGGGAAATCGGCAGAATTGGCCCCTTTTTTCCCCTTTGACATATCCTGCTGGCCGTCCGGGACCATCGGTTGCCATGCTGGAGGGAAATTAAATTCTTTTGCAAGTCCCGTTGTTTTCTGTTATTCCCCCCCCCGGCCCAGAATTTCCTAGGCGAGCGTCCCCCCCTTTGGGAACCACGCCTTCCAACTTCCCCTTCTTACGTCTCGGGAAGGTCCATCCAATCCACCCTCTTGATGTTCCTACCAACAGCATGCCACTAACTTGGCAATGCCCCCGGTCTTCCCGGTTAGTGTCGTGGTTTTCCTATGACCCTTTGCCCCCCCCCTTCAACAGATGGGTCCCTAGACTGAACCTCTAAAAGCCCGCCCCCTGCCTTACCATACCGGGTTCAGTGACCTCCTCCTTGGGGGTGGCCTGTGGAAGGTGACTCCTTCTCGTTGGAAACAGCTTTCTTTTTGTCGTCCCCAGGCCAAGTCAGATGGTGTCTCAACAACCTTTATGTTCCTTCTGAGGTACACCACGCCTTACTCTTTTCCTCCCCCATCCTTGGAGCTCTTTTTCAGCGGTGTTAGCCACCAGGAAGTTTCGGATTCGATAATGTTTTGGACACCTCGGCGACGTCTTTCCTTAGAAGAACTTGATCATCAAGACAAGGGCTAGTGCGTTTGACCCATTCTGTTTTTCTCCTTCTGTGATTTCGACAGTCTCCTTTCGCTTTTTTTAAGCCGAACTATTCTGATGCATAACTGTGAGGGTTGCGAGGGTTCCTTCGGCGGTGGGGAGTGGAGCAGGCCGAGGTTTTTCTTCCTATATGCTCCGGGCTCATGTTCAGATCTGACTAGTTTTAGGGGGCTTTGCATAGAAGTCCCCCGATCTCCCTATCTGAGCACTCATTTATGAGTCTTAAGGGATTTGCCCTCCCTTGTTGCATTTGCCTTTCGCCCTTTTTTCCCACCCCCCCACCCCTCCTCCCTCCCTTTCGCCCACTGTTCTTTCTTTTTCCTCTCTGGCCTTCGCCCTTGTCTCACCTCACTCCTCTCTTTTTTCCCCTTCCCTCCACCGTTTTTTCGTTCTCTCCCTTTCCTCCTTACCTCCAGCTGTTGCCCATTTTTTCCGACCCCCGAACCTGAAGTCCCTCTACCCTTCTCCACTCACCGACATTTCTCTTCCCGTTTGCTCTCTCGTAGCGGCAGGCCCCCGACGGACGTTTCTGCTCCCGATCGCTTCTTTTCATACTGAGGGAATCATAACGTTTACTGTAGACCTTAGTAGAGCGGTACACTTAAACGTCAGACGGTGTTCCCGATTTTATTTCGCCACTCCCACCTGACTCATGTTCCCTCCAACAAATTGTACCCGTAATCGCTGCTGGTCTTTTGCTAAATGCGTTAGCACAGGCGCCCCCAGAGCTGCTATTTTCCGCTTGCATAGACTTGCATCGTATTTTTCCACGTGTTTTAACTATTTTACACCACTACACGAAGCGTATCCAACGCACTGTAACTTCTGACCGTCTATCGGATAAGTAAGCCTGGAGTAACGGACCGCACGCATTGTGGAAGGATAACCACTTCAGAGCAGTACGAAAAAATGACAAAAA
>Ga0179593_1457146_pt1 | contig 15549 bp, 15 predicted proteins | sample CZODoug2_1_08_16_FD_185931 | JGI IMG/M metagenome (GOLD analysis project Ga0179593, IMG submission 185931) | Vadose zone soil fungal communities from Angelo Coast Range Reserve, California, USA - CZODoug2_1_08_16fungal (PacBio error correction) | ecosystem: Environmental > Terrestrial > Soil >... | reverse complement strand
TGCCTGCGCAAATTTGGTCCCTCGGCCTAGTGCGTGCTCCCACCGAAGGAGAATCTCCTTCATCTCTTTCAAATGCAGCCTGGTTCTTCTGTTTACTTCGACGCCTGTGCCCACCCTCTTATAGATGTCGCCATTTTTGTTTCGCTGGACCCGTAGGCTCGTCCTTTTTTTCGTGGCTATGGAAGAATAGCGAGTGGTCTTTTCTTTAATTTTCTCCCCCATAGTCGCGAGTCCTTCATTTCTCGTTATTCTTCTTTATCGAAGAATTTAAGCTCCCTCGTCCCGCGTATTCCCTTCTCCTTTTTCCCTTCGTGTTAATGCGGCGTCGGGCTATAGTATAAATTTCTTCTTTTTCTTCGCCCTCTTTCTTCTCCTTCTTTTTGAAGCCTCTCCCTATTTTTTTCTCAACCTTAAGTTCACCCCCATGGTACCGACCCCTTACCGGGTGGTTTCACTTAGGTTCCATGCCACGCCCTGAAAGGGCTGACCTCTTTGCCTGCTTTTCCTCCCCGTTCTGTTTCGTTCCTTCGAAACACTTTTTTTTTCCGTTCAGTTGCGTTTTTTTCCACTACGAAATATTCGGAAGATTCAAAGCTCCCCTTACCCTGCCTTTTACCGACCCAAACAGTCCATTTTACTTGTCCATTTTTACACAGACGCATCGCTTATTCACCCATCAGAGGCAGCAGCCTCCTTGAATTTCCCACTTTTTCCCTTTCGCCGTTCTCCCCTTGAGACTGATAACTTCCTGACCTTGCCCTCGCGCTGCTAATCCAAGTTCTTTTTTATACCAATGATTGCTGGGTACCTCTATTCTATTCAGAGGTTCCCCCCCTCTTTTACGCCTCACTCGACGTTCTCTCGTATTGGCGTCCCATCCTCATGGAGTGCTAAAGCTTCCGAGACGTTCTCTGATTTTTCGCGGCTTTCTTGTCTCGAAAAACTGCTTAGGACGCCTAATTCCATTTCTCTTCTGCGACTTTCTCAATTGCGTCCAGTCAATAGCGAACCCCATGTTGAGTTTTATTACCTACCACCTTTTCCCCCTTTACTCAGGATTAGATTCCCCCGCGTTTTAACTCCTCTCGATTTTTTTAGCCTTTCTTCTTTTTGCCCCCGCACTCTTCCAGAATTTGCTTGTGGAGGTCCCCCTTTTCGTTGTTTAATCAGCTTCCCGAAACTTTCTTCCGGTCCAACGGCGATCAGTCCTCCCCCCATCCACATGATCTGACAGCGGGCCTTCTAAACCCAGCCGGTCCTTTTTCCCCCCTATAAGTTTTTCTACTCTTAAAGCGTCCCTTCTTTGAGCTTTGTTTTTTTGTTCTACAGAAAGATCTCCTTACACTTGATTTTTTACTTTTTCCATCTTTTCTTTTTCTTCCTGACCTGCATGTTTTACTCCCTCTCTCCCCTCCTATTTCCCCGTACCAGAACTCAAGAAGACTGTGTAAGGACAATATTACTTATTTGCTCTAGTTCTTCCCTTAATGTCAAGATTTTGGCCCCCGGTTCCCCTCTTTAAAGAAGCAGGGAGAACAGTACGCCAATGGACTTTCCGGTGTACCCACTATTTGAAGGAGGGTCCCCCTTCCTATTTCTCAAATCTGAAGTCAGCAAGGTCTGAGAAACTTGCAGTCTGAAAATTCCCTGTTGTACAGTGATCTTCACTTTCTTGGAAAGAGTGTGTGTGGGCTCCGTGTTTGGGTTGTTTGTTTTTGTGTGGGTGTAGTGGGTTGTTTTTTTTTTTTTTTTTTTTTTTTTTTTTTTTTTGGTGGGTGGTGCCCTAAGAATTCCCCCTATTTTTATTCGATTTTTCTTCCCTTCCCTTCGTCTTTCGGACACCCCCTTGCTCTCGCAAAGCCATGTTCCCGAACTTCCGTGCTTTCACGCGCTAAGTGGTTTAAACCGTCTTCAGCAAACGAGCTAGCGCAGGACCTCTTTTTTTACCGGAGAGCCCCTCTCCCGTTGACTGACCAACCTGCCGCAAGCTTCTTCTTTTGAATTCGCTCTAGGTTGCATTGTTTTGGAGTCGGGTATATCCTAAGCCGGCCGCCTATGAATCTTTTACGTCACAGCCCAGCGGCCTCCTTTCTCTCTGGAGTTTTTGCAAGCCCTTTCCCCCCCCCTGTCCAATATTTTACGGTACTGCGAATCTCTCTTTTTCCTCCCTCCGTTGTGTTTTTTTATCTATCTAGTCTATAAATAAAATTTTTAACCTCTAGCTCCCCCCCCCTCCGAGCGCTTTTTCGCTATGGAATGGAGAGACGTCCGCTCATTTTGTACTGTTTTCGCTGCCTCGATTTGTTTGTAGACCCCTCCTTCCGATCTAATCGCAACGATTAACTCCTCCTGCGTAAAACCTCAACGTTTTCCCTTCCCCTTTATGTACTCTTGAAGTCTCCCTTACCAACTACGTTTTATATAGATGAATCTTCTTCTATAACCCCTTTCTCATCAGAATCCCTTCCCCTCGACCCAATAGACACTCCGCCCCCCGTTTCCCCAGTCGCCCTTCTCCCCCTCCCCCCATGCAATTACCATGCCCCACGGACCAACGACTGAACCCATTTTCCCCAGCTGTTACCCCCTTTGGCCAAAACTCCCCTTTCGGAGCCCTGCGGTACGGTCACGTGGTCGATCTAAGCCTCACTTTCCCCCATGATGTCCCTAGACCCCCCCCCGTTCCTGACTGATGACGGCTTTCTCCTTTCCGTAGGCCCCCGACCCCCCGTTCACCCGTTTACTGAGCAGCCCCGCTCCCCCTCCCCCAGCAAACCTCACCCCTTAGCTCTGCCCGATCCCCCTTTCCCTCTTCGCTGTAGTGAACAGGAGCATGATTCTACCTGCCTTTTGTCCCATAACCACAGGGGTAACTTCTCCCGCCCTTTTTAGGTAACAATTTAATAGCAGATCCTCTTGAAAAAAGTTCTTCCATTTCCCCATTCCCCCCCGAAGACTCCACTTATCTTGCCTTAACGGCTTGTTTTCTCTTATCACCTTCGTGAGGTTCGTCACTTTCTGTATAGTCTTCTTATTTTCATCTTTTTTCTTGCTTCTTACCCCTTGCGTGTACCGCCTTCAAGAGTCATTAAACGCTTTTCTCTCTTACGTGCCCCCTTCAAGCTCCGGTATTAGACTTGTCCGTCCTCTCTGTGGAACCCTTTAACTGCCCCTATCCGGCGTGCATTGTTCCCCCTTGCCGTGGAAGAGTATCCCGTGAGCAACCAGTCTGACCCTTTTCCCATCCTGGAGCCCCCTCCCCCTCAGCCCGTTAGAGAACTCCTGTCACAGGAGACAATTTAACCACCTCTGTTTTTCCGCTCTCCGTCTCTAACCTGACCCACCCTTTCCCCCGTTCGAGAGAGAGCTCTCCTGCCTAACCCACCCATTCCTCAGCTACGCCTAACGTCTCCTTCCCCACAGATCCAAACTCGTTTTTCGTCCGCGAATGCATGATACCCCTCTTTCCCCCCCGATTACCCCCGACAAATTTTTCGCCCTCCTCTGGGATAAAAGCAGTTTGAGTCTTCGACGTACTCCGTTCACTTTTCTTCCTCTTCCTCCCCCCCATGTAGTACTCCCACCTTTCTTTCCTTCCCACGACATTTGATGCGCTTTCATGCTATTCCATCGGTTGTGCTTACCGGTCTTTGCCATTCGGCTTCCCCTCACCCTATTTCGTTCCAGTCCCCTCTCCTGAAACCCCCCGCCATCGCCCCTTTCAGTCCACCACCCCCTTTTACTTCCTGAAGGGTCCCCCCCCGATTTCCCCACTCAAACTTTCATTTTGCTTCTTTATCGTGGCCGTATCTTTATGTTGATCTAACGATCCGGTTGATATACCCCCCCTTCCGGTATGCCTTACACTTTGTTGCCTTTCAAGAGTTCTTCACAGACTCTTTCTCCCCCTTGCACTAGAAATTAGACTCCCACCCCCCCCCGAGGTTTTCCGCCTCACGACGCCACTATAGCCGCTCAATCTAAAGACTCCCTTCCCCCCCTTACCCCCGCCCTCCCTCGATTTTCGTAATACTAAGTTTTTCCTTCTTTCCCTGCCCGATTGACCACGTCCTTTTTAACGTGACCTTTCTTTGACCTTAAATTCAGTCCGCGAGCTCCCTTCGACCCCACGCTCCTCTTCCTAGCCCCCCCCCCTTTAAAGAGAGAATCCCCCCCCCCCCTTTTCAAGCGACCAAACCATCTCCCCTAGCCTGCTTTAACTTGCTTTCCCCGTCCGCACGGCGCGAGACCCTTCCTGTAACTCCATGAAGGTTCGCCTTTTCCTTACGCCCCCTTGTTCCCCTCCCCTACTGTCCCGCGAGCTGACTTGAACCCCCCTTTTTTGCGCAATCCAATACCTCTCCCTTTTTGTGTTGCAGCGATCCATTGCTGCTGCAAGATGGCGCTTGACACGCGACTTTCTTCGTCAAGAAAGACTTTTCCACATCCCTAGTAATTTTTTCAAATGCCTCTTGGTCCTCCTGCGTGTCTGAAGACTCGACTCGTTCCCCCCTAGCTTTATCGACGGCATTGTGTGCGCTTTCTTTCTGGCCTGTAAGTTGTTCGAATTCTTTTTCCCTGCATTTGCAGAATCCTCTCTGAATTAGGAGGATTCCTTTTTAATGTCCAATAGCTTCTACCCCGTACGTTTTCACAGTTCTAGATTTTGGTCCTCCTTTGACTCCCCCCATTTTGCCATCGTGGAACTGAATCTTTTGCAAATTGTTTTTATACACCTTTTCCCCCCCCCCCCCTTCCCTTTTTTTTTCCCCATTCATTTTTGCGAGTTTATCATAGGAGCTTCGATTCTTTTTCCTGATGCCTCTCGATAATTGAGTTTTTCCGGTCCCCTCTTTCTTAATATACCCCTTTTCAGACACCCCGTGCTTTTTCATCCCCTGCGGGGACTTATTCCCCAGCCCCAGATCTGTCCCTATACGTTTCCCCCCTTCTCCTGCTAACCCTTGAGAATGTTACCCTTCGGTTGACCTCATGGGTCCCTTCGTCCATACGATTTTTTTCGTCTTTTGAACCTTTTTGAGAAGGTCGCTTTTTTTCAGCTTTTTTCGCGTTTTTTAAGATGTCCCAAACTCCCGCCATTACCCGACTTAAGAACAACTTCCTGATAAGCCTTTCCCATAGATGACCTCACATCCGCTTTACATCTGTGGGAGCCTCTTGCTGCTAATTTCTTTCCCCTCCAGGCCCTTCGCGATCCACTCTCAGAAATCGAGAATCCATCTGCTTAGAAAATGTTTGATTTTACTTTCTTTTGTACTACTGTCTCGTCCCACAAGAGTTTCGAGAAGCACGTCTTATTGACTTTATCCTTCTTAGATTTTCAAGGAATTAATCCCTCGATCGTTGTATTCTCTTCTTCTTAGAGAAAACCCCCTTCATTTTTTACTGGTCTCCTTGCCTATTTTTTTCTCTGCCTGCGCTTGTGGTTTCCTGGTCCTAGTTCTCTTTTCGCCTTTTGATTACCCAGCTTACCCCCTTCATTTTCATTTCGTACGTATCGTTTTTTCCTAAAAATTCCCCTATATTTCCCGCCCCCAAGCTTTTCGTAGTGCGGTGCACGAATATTTAGGCCCCCCTTCTTCGCAGGTGACCTTCTTTATTTCCACCCCGGCTTTCCATCCCGACTCCCCTAACCCCTTTTGATTAGGAACAACCCTTCGATTTATAACCAGCACATCTGTACCAACGCCCTTTCAGTTTATCTCTCCCACCCCCCACCCAAGAAATTACAGTATTCAATCCCTTGTTCCCTCTCTGCCTGTTAAAGGAAGCGGCCTTTTTGTGATAACAATACTGCCTTTTCCATTGTTACTCTTTCTGTCTTTTTCCCCCTCTTGGGTTATTTTCCCGATGAATTTATTCCTTTTCCCCCTCATGCTTTTCCACCTACGCCTATCTTTATGTTCCGTGCCCCGTCGTCCTTTGGTGAAGTGGATGGTTTATGTAGGCGTCTTCCTGTAGAGTTTTTTCCCTCTGGCTCCCTTTCCCCTCCGCTACACCTCCTAGAACGCCCCTTTCCCGTCAGCCGCTACAGCGGCTGTGTCATTTTAATTGGATTCCAATCCCTTTACGCCCACTCGCCCGTTAATGAATTTCGCTTTTGATTCGCCATAGGCACCCAGGTTGAACCGCTGAATTTTTAAGTTTTCCCCCTCCTTTACTACTTACCCTCTGGGTTTCCCTTAGTAGACTTGATCTTTCGGCCGTTTCTTCTTTTGTCGCTTTCCGAGGCGATCCTTCAGATCTTTGTTTTTTGACCTTACCGTAGCCTTTCATTCATGAAAAATAGTTCTAGAGGTTTCCTTTCTCTCCTCCCCCCCTGTCCGCCCCCCCCCCCCCCCTCCCCAAAAAAACCCCCAAAAAAACCCCACCACATAGAACTCCCTGGAGTGTCGGATTGTTAAGAAGGTCTAACTTTATTCCTGTTTCTTCCCTGCTCCTCCTGCACTTTTCCCTAGGTTGATATATTTCCTGCTAAATGTCACTCCCCCATCTTTTCCCTCTCTTTTAGGTCTCCATGGTCATGAGCTTTACCTTTTATTTCCTGAACTTTTTTTTTTCTCCCCTCAGTTGTTGTTGAGAGTCGTTCGATACATTTTCCTATGTTTTCAGCCTTTGAACCCCCCCTGAAAGCGTCTCTGCGCTTTCTTTCCTGGACACCTCCTCCTGCTTAAACTCGACTCTTTTAATGATCCCCCTTCTTCCCAGGAGAACACTTTTCTCCTCCCTCTACAGTCTTTTTACATGCCACCAGGTCTCCTTCCCCCCCGGCCCGTTCTTCTCCATCCCCCTGATTTCCCCGTCCGCTATTTCTACATTAGAACCCCTGTTCCCCAGTTTTCTTTTTTCCGGCAACGGCTCCTATCTTTCGCCACCTCGCTTGCCGTCCAGTTCCCGCGCGTCCCGAAAGCGAAACCCCCGCACCTGATCCCCTCTTTTTCCATCGCCGTCCAAGTCCCCCCCCCATTGACTTATCAGAGTCCTTGCCCCCTACACTTTGTGGTTTTTTTCACCCCATGCCCCTGCCCCCCCTTTCTCCCCGCGGCCCCTTTTCCCAAATCAAGAAGGATCCCTTTCGTCCTTCAGGTTTTCAACGTAAACCTTTTCCCCCCCTGAGGCAACTACCTCCTCCCTCGGTCGATCCTTTCTGCTCTCCCTTCTTTTACGGCTCCGGTCACGCTTTTTTTCATTGAACCTCTTCCTTCTCCTCCCCCTCTCCCCCTAACCTTAACCCCCTCAACCCTCCCCAGCTAGTTTAGAGGAGTTTTCCCCCCAGTTCCCCCTCCTCTCGTCTTTTTGAAAACACTCGAGGAGAGCGAAATTATTTCGCCAATAACCCCACTTCGGGACATAGAAGCCCCTCGTTGGCTGGTCCCCAACTTTACCCCCCTATCAGCTACTTCTTCCCAAGAATCCTTCCTACAGGCATCTCCCAAGCCCCCATTTCTTACCGGAAAGTTTGGTGACCTCCCTCTCCCCCTCCCCCCCGCTTTACGTTCTTCTCCCCTTCGGGCTTTCTCTCCTGATCGATGTTGTCATATTTTTTTCTTTTCTCTCTTGATCTCCAACCTCCCCCGACTACCCCTCCCCTCCCTCTTCCCTCTGACAAAATGTTCGTCTTGGCCGTGCCCCTTTTTCCGCCTGCCCGCTACTCCGCCTTGATTCCCTCCTTTTCTTTTCCCCTTACATAAACCTTTGCTCCTATTTTTTTTGAACTAGGAAGGCTCACTCTTTCATTTTCCCCCCTCCCTCCACCTCCATCCCTCTTGACCGCGACCAATCCTCGACAAGGCGCAATTTCCCTTTCTTTTTCCGAGAGACCTACCAAAGAATGCTTTTCCGCCTATCCCGCCTCATTTACCGCACCCTCGCGCTTCGATCTCTTTCAGAGAATGCAACCCCTTCCTTGACCCCCAGTTCTTTAGATTTTACCGTAAACAGAGCAGTCCCCTCTTAACCCACTCGTTGAAGAGGCATGAATCACCCCTCCACCCCTGAATTTTCCCCCCCGTGACACCTTTCGACCTACCCCTGACAACAGGATTACCCGCCCCTCTAATCTTTTCTCTTCCTTCTCAGTCACTTTTTTCCCGCCGACGCTCCCAAGGTGTTCCAGGCCTCGCTGACCCCTTTTTATTCTAATCCCCCCTTGAATGTTTTTGCTGATGAATTTTCCTCCCCCCTTTTTTTTCTTACCCTGTTCTCTGTAATTTCTTCTTTTATCTACAGCTATTCGGCCTCAAGACCTCCTGACAATTTTTCCCCCCCTCCCCCCAATGTCCCCCCCCCTCTTTCTTTGACGAAACATTCTTTTCCCCAAAAAATAGTAAGTCCTGTTATTTCTTTCCTGTCCCCCTCGTCCCTCCCCCGGAGACCCGCCCCCTCCTGGGTTTTTCTTTAATCCCCCCCCTTTCCTGGACGTGCATCAGTTTTGACAAGAAGAGCCTAGTCTCCACTCCGTACGGAGTCACTATCCTCCCTATCCCCCGGCGTTTTTTTTTTTTTTTGCAATTAAACTCCCCCCAAACCCCCCACCCCCCCTTGACGACACAATCCCCACGATATCTTTCCCCTCTTTCCTCTTGACCTTACTCCCGATTCCCCCCGACCCCCCCAGAGCCCTATAGAACGATCGAGTCTGCAGCTTGGTTCCCCCTCCATTCCCCCCTCCCCCCCCACGCGCGCCGAATTATTTCCCCGAATGCACCTCTTTATTATCTCCCCCCCCCCCCCCCCTCTTTCACGTACTCCCCTTCCCGTTTTTCCCCCCCCCGCGACCAAACTTATTATCGAGAGTTTGCTTTTCCTCTTGAGTCCGACCGTCTCTCTTGCCTTTCCAAACTGACTTTTCCTTCGGCAACACCAAAAGGTTTTTCCCCCTGCACCTCTCCTCTCTCCTCTCCCCTCCCCCTATTGCCGCAGACACCTTCCCCCCCTCTGTATAATCCCCAGGTTTTGTTGATCGCTTCCTTCGTCTCCTCCTTTTTGCGAATTTTTCCTGATCGCGGATTATGTCTCCTTGGCCTCCTTCTCCAACCTCAGTCCTTTTTTTTAAAATGCCCCACTTTTTTTTATCGCGCTTTATTCTCCGACTTCCCCCGCTCTTCCCGATGTCCCCCCCTCCTTTTGGGTGCTGGTAGGCAGGTAAAGTCGGACCCCTCTTCATCTTTGCCTTCTTAATGTGACCTGGCGCTTTAGGCTTCATGGTCATTCCCCCCCCCCTTTTTCTTTCCCCCTTTTTACCTCGAGTTCTTTCGTGGATCGCATGAATTTCCTGCTCATCCAACTGCTTTATCCCCCTTCCGTGTCCATTGGATTTTGACATTGTCGGTTTTTAATTCTTTTTCTTTTTCTTCTCTGAGTTTCGTTTCGCGAGCTGATTCGATCTTGAGTGTCCCCTTCGTATGTTACTAGCTTTCCCTCCCCCCAGTAAACACCCTTTCATTCATCCAAAATGACGGTGGTGAAGGATTCACTTTTCTTCTCGTCTCTCTTTCCTTCCCCTCCCCCTCCCCCCCCTTTCTCCTTTAATATTTCGGTGACCCTTCTGTTGTCTACTGTTTGGTAACTTGGAAATTTTTCTCCGTAGTTTCCTCTTTTGCCTTTTTCAAGTCTCCCTATGCGGGAAGCTCACACAGCCCTCCCACCCCTCCCCCTTTCCTCCCCCCCCTTCTGTCACCGTCATAATGCCGTCCGGCCCCTCGGTTCCCGCGGGATCTCTCCTCTTCCCTTTCCTTTTTTTAGATTCGATCCGGAGATGACCTCTCAATCCCTCCTCTTCTAATCCCCGCTTTTTACTCCCCCCCCCCTCACCCTGGGACTTGGATTTGGACCCCCCCTTTCTCCGGCGAACGCCTCTTTTATGTGACCTTGATTCTTCCTCTCTTGTTTAAGAGAGCAGAGAAGTATATCTCGTGACGCTCGTAGTTGCTTTTTATTTTTCGATCCTGCGAACCAATGTTTGTCCTCCCAAATACATGTTCTCTGCTTGCGCCCTGTCTTCAATTTTTTTCCGAGGTCATCCGCATTTTGCTTCTCGCTGCTTCCCCCTCCTTTCCCCCTTATCACATTTTATTTTCTCATTTTACTACACTCTCTCTCTATTTCACTTTTCGTAGCTGTCTTTATGAAAAAGGGAGCTGAAAGATGTCTTTATCTCTTTTAATCTTCCCCCCTTAGGTCCTCTAATGATAAGGACAACCCCCCCCCGCTCCTGGATACCCCTCCACTCCTTCTTCAACAGAGGGTACTTGATCTTGAAAAAGCTTGTCAAGGTTCCTTCCCTGGTCTGCTCTCTCAGGTTTAAATGGAAGTCTTATTGTCCGCCCACTTCAATGACCCTCATTAAATGTTTACACCAGTTTTTTTTTTTTTTTTTCCTCTTCCTTTTTTTTTCCATTTTTTTTTCTTTTTTTTATTTTTTTTTTTTTTTTTTTTTTTTTTCTTTTTTTTTTGCCGTTTTTTCTTTATGAGTTCTCTCTTTTCCCTAGCCCCTTTGCATTTCGCTCTACCCTGCCGTTCATCTATCTACTCTATGTTTTCTTACTCCCCGACGCCTACTGGTTTCCCCTGAGGTGCAGCGCTTGCTCGTAGCTCCTCCCCCCTCTTTTTTCACCTTTGCACTTCTAACGTCAGAAGAGTTTACCTACCCCCCTCAATTCCGCACTGTTCTCCCAATGAATTATGTTTCCTCATTGCGCCCGTCGGAACATATTTCGACTTCCCCTTCCCTCCCCTTGTTTCCCTTTCTGCCTTTTTGATTTGCCATCGCACTCTTTTTTAAGCTGCCCATTTATCAGTTTTTTTCATCTTCTGGTCACATGTTCCGGTGGTGGCAGACTTTTTCCGCCTTCTTTTGCCGTCGGAGAGGGTGCCTCCGATTTGAATGGTTCCCTTTAATTTGAAATCCTTTCTAACCAGGAAGAACCCGTGACGCTCTTCCCGCCTTTTCGAGGGAAGGGTCCAAGGTCCTTAACTAAAAATGCTTTTCCCCCCCCAATCCCCCCCTTTTGTTTTTTTTGAGTTTGTACTCTTTTTTTACTTTCCCTACCTTCTTTTTTATTTTTAAGACGTCGTCTCTGACCCACCCCCCCCCCCCCCCCTCAAGAGCAGAACCTAAATAAGTTTTTATTTCGCCCTCTCTTCATGGCCTCCTCTCCTTCCCCTAGAGACTGAGGTTGATGCTCAAGTTAGGCAACCATTTTTTTTTTTTTTATTGGTACAATTCTACCTTTTTCCAATACGAAAGTTGGTGTTTTGACTTATAGGGGTCCATTACCTTCCAACTTTTTTGACTGACTTTTCTCACTCCATCTCTCTCGTGCCTTTTCACTTGGAAACCTGAAAGCTAACAGTCACTCTCGTTCTTTTTCCCTCTTTCTCCCCACCTTGCTCTCTGACTCCCCCCCCGTTGCTGAGTTCTTTTTATCCCCCCGCAAGCATTATATCACCCCCTTTCCCAACGGATAGCATTTTTTTTTCCCCCCATTTCCCTATCTTCGCTCCGACCCAACTCTGGAAATCTTTCTATCTTTTTTCTTCCCCCCCCCCTTCAACTTCCGTCTCAAGACCCACATAGTGCACTCCCATAGTACCCTCCTTGAAACTTGAAAATATCCCTTTTCGACGCTCTTTCCCCTCCTTTCCTCCGCCCCTGCCATACCCTCCTTTTTTATGCACAAACTTACCCTTACCCGTCCCCCCCTATTTTCCCTTTCCCCCTAAACCCGATGTGAGTTAAAGGAACGAGCTTCCCTCCCCCCAGTCTTTCATTTTTCCACCCATGATGACTGACCCCGACTCCTCAATTTCTCCTACTTCGAATTATTGTAACGGCGGTCCTTCCCTTCTATCTTCTTCCCCCCTGTGAAATTTCATGCAGCCTCACTAAATACCATCCCCCTTACCCCTTTCTGCGTTTTCTGCTACCAGAAGCGCCTTGCGGATTGACGATCGATCTTTCTCTCTCTCCTTCACTCCCGGTCAGCATAACCAACCATTTCTTTACCCAGGCCATTTTACCCATTTACTAGATCTATTCCGGTCCAAAACCTCATTCTCCTTCCAACCTTCTTTTTTCATTAAATACGCTCCCCATTCACTAAAAGTCCTCTTTGTGCCCTTTTTCTACTCTTCCCTCTTTCTTTTTTCTCAGGATTGGCATGGCCTCCGGTTTGGCTGCCCTTTATTTCCCTCCTTTTTCTTTTCTTGACCGCCTTTTTTCCTTAATGGTTCACCTGCTCCAACTTTTCCGGCCTCCCTCGTCCGAATGAAAACCTCCTGCTTCCCTCTTTTTTCTTACTCCTCTTAGTAGAACACAGGTCGCGCTTTTTTACATACGATTTTGTCCCTTGTACAACTCCTTCCCCTCAGCATATAAATCTTTGAATTCTCCCGAACCATTTTTCCGGCGCCTCCCTAACCCCCAGGTTGAATGACAGAATTTTTTTACCATTAATCCCCCCTCCCCCCGCGAGTCGACCGCCCCAACTACGTTTCCCCTCTCCGAATACAAGTCCATAACTCTCTTCCCTGAAATTCATCAAACGCTTTTTCCTCGACTTGAATTTACACACCTCAAAGAGAAGTCCATTTCCCCCCTTTTCCCCCTCCCCTTTACTTCTCTCCCCGCACCGCGAATATCATCCTTTTTAACGCCGCCAAAAAGTGGTATGATTAAGCCCTCTCCCCCCCTCCTTATGCCTCCTTCATGATGGGTCTTTTTTTAATTGGAAAGACTCTTTGGGACCAATTTGGTTTCTTTTTTCCTTTTTCTGCTTTTCTCTTTTCACTCCCTCTTTCCGTGATAGCCCCAAAATCGACCCCCCCATTCCCCGAAACACTAATTCCCTGACGGCAAAATCCCTCTGTACCGAAAATATTGGAATCCTCCTGCGATTCCTTTCTTGGTCCTCCTATAAGCTACCGGTGGAATCCCCTCCTCTTGAATACCCTTTTTTATTCCTTTAGACCGAGTACCCCTTTCCAGGAGACTCCTGTCCAGTACTCTTCCCTACCTCTCCCTGACCGCAATATAGCAAGCACATCTAAAGCCTCCCCTTCCCCCTCAGTACATTTCTATCGCATACTCACACGAACTCTTCCCTCTCTCTTACCCCCCCCTCTCCCCCATATACGTGCCCCCGGCGACCCTCTTGAAATTTTCCCTTTCCCCCGCCTCCCCCCCTGCTTTTTGTCCTCTTATAACGCCTTTTTCAAGCTACCTCCTCCTCCCCATCCTTCCCCTTCTTTCCCCCCCCCTTAAAGAACCCAACATTTCCCCTCCCTTCCCGATCCTGTTTCCTGCCTACGGACCCCCCAGTTTTTTCGAAACGTCTTCTGATCGCCCCTTTTTTTCCCCCCTAATTCATGACCCCGAGTCGCTTCGCATACACCCCTCGCGCTAGCATATTCTCCCCCCCCCACATCTTTGCGCAGCATATTTTTTTACGACATCCTTTTTTGTGGAGCTTTTTCTCTCTGTTTCTCTTTTTCCCCCCTTGCTTCCGTCGTTTTCTCAGCTTAGTTGCGTGACCCCTTCCCTTTCTTTCAAATCACCTTCTCTCTCCTTGCTTCCTTAGACGAACCGTCCTAGATACTACGTCCTTTTTTTCTCCTTTACCTGTTTCCTGGTCCCCCCCCTGTGAGGTTGGCTGCGAATATTTTTCTATTTCTGGGCGAATCTGCGCCGCTGGTCTGTGCTACTTGCCCTTTTTACAAATATTTTCCGTTCCCTTTCCCCTCTTTTTCTTCGTTTTCTTTCGCAATCCAGCCCTTCTTAAATTTATTCGATCGCCCGTCTTTTTTTTTTCTTTCCGTCCGTTATAGATCTGATTGAGATATTGGCGTTTCTTTCTCTCTTTTTTCCATCGGTAAGGAAGATAGTCAATCTCGTCCACTTTCCAGTACCCAAAGTTTTAAGAAACTGCACTCTTTTGACGTACCACTTTATAGTCTAATCGTCAATGACCACTTACACAAACTTCTCCCATTCCTCTTGACCCTCTCTTTTCCTCCTTACAGTACGATTTAGGAATTTAGTAAGCTCTTTTCTTTCCTCCCCTCACTTCGGAGAAGCCCCAGATACCATGCAGGTTTATCAAACTTATTTTAAACTTTTTTGAACCCTAGCACTAGTGAAGGCTCGGCCTCCCTCTTTTACACTCCCCCCCTTTTTTCTCTATGCGCTTAGCAAGCTTCTCCTTGGCCCACTCGACCTAACCTTTTTTCGAGCGCTTGAATCCCCTTCATTTTAGGCTAACCTGTTTTTCTTTGTGCCCTTTCTCCTTCCGCCAGTTACCCCCCCACGAGTTTTAGGTCTCTCTCCGCGTTATAGAAGGTCCCTTTTCGATTCTTTTTCCAGAGATTATTTGAGCGACTTACAGACTTAGAATCGCAGGCATGCTGAGGTTTATTATTGAGCACCCCAGTCTTTATGGGATTAGGCCTGTTCTGATTGCTCTTTGTAGCATTATTGGGGTCGTCGCCGTGGGGACTCTTCCCTTTCACCCCCTCTTCCCTGCAGCGAGTAGCTTTTCAGAGTTTCGTTCTCTCCTAATTTTAGCGTCTCTTTATGCACTGTAGATGTATGCAGAGTGTTTGCTCCCTTTCTTGTCTTCTCCTTTTGTAACTACCTCTCCCTTAAACTCTCACGACTCTTCCCTTCTCCCAGCATCCTTATCGACCACGTCTGGAGAGTAGTTGCCAAGAAGCGGGTTTTCCCTATCTTTTTTTTTCCTTGCTCCTGTAAAGAACGTTCCTGGAGAAATTAAAGTACCTACTTGCCTACATATTTCTTTTATTTCTTCTCTTGCATTATAGAATTCCCGGATTTGTTCTTGCTTAGATCTTTTCCCTTCTCCCCCCCACCCCCCCCCCCCCCCCCCCCCCCCCCCCCGACTCCTACTTTTTTATTGGTAGGGGGATGTATTGATACAGAATGACGTTCAAATTTTCTTTTCCCTTTCCCGATCCCTCCCTCCACCGACCCTAATATCCGACTCCCCCATAATTGCTTTTTGTGGTTGTTTTTTTTTTTTTTTGTGTTTGGTTTTTTGTTGTTTGGGGTGGGTTGGTCGTTTGGATTCTTCTCCCCATGCCTTTTTGAACTCTTTCGCAATAGACCAGTTCCTTTTCTCCTTTTTTGTCCCATGTTGCCCTCTTGAACTCGATGAAAGGATGTTTTGCGAACTTGTATTCTTCATTTTGAGGAGAACTTCTCTGATTTGATGGGCCGTGTTCGTCTGTTATTCCTCGTCGTGTTCAGTTAACGCCGTATTTTTTTTTTTTTATCCTTCGCCCTCCTTACCCTGTCGAGTTTACTCGGCTTTAATTCCGGATCGCCGTCATCTTCCCAATAACTGAATCCACCCTTTAACAGGGCTTATTTTTCCTTTCTTCTTTTTTCAGCCGGTTTCTGCGTCAATGAGACATTGGGAAAGTCCACCTCTTTTTCGCGATGCCTGGACATTTTCAATGCATCTTCCCCTCGCTTTTGAGGTTTCTCGTACATAACATATTTTTCATCGC
>Ga0179593_1464077_pt1 | contig 15550 bp, 17 predicted proteins | sample CZODoug2_1_08_16_FD_185931 | JGI IMG/M metagenome (GOLD analysis project Ga0179593, IMG submission 185931) | Vadose zone soil fungal communities from Angelo Coast Range Reserve, California, USA - CZODoug2_1_08_16fungal (PacBio error correction) | ecosystem: Environmental > Terrestrial > Soil >... | reverse complement strand
CCCCCTCCATTCCCATTCACCAAGACCTTTTTTGTCCCCCCCCTTTGCATTGATTATGCCTCCGCCCATGCTCCCTCCACCGTCCCCTCCACGAATTTGACCCAGGCGATTTGACCCCCCCCCTCTGCCCGACCCTCCCGCCTTATTGATTTTTGCGGTGCGCGCACGGTAAACTTCTTCCCGAGCGTTCCTCTTTCGAACGGTTTCGTAAAGTGGGGCGTTACTCGTCTGTTACTCACCTTGAAGTTCCCTCTCCCCCAGCAACCCTATTTCTCTTTGCTTCCCACATCTTCCCTCCTTTCCCGCATCCGACCCGCACCGTCTCCCCTATCATCTTTGACACACAGTAGTGACGCCCCGATGTTCGAATTGCTTTTCTCGCACCCTGCACATCTTCTCCGCGGGCCCCTTCTTACTATTGGCCTTCCCGTACTGACCTACTGGACCCTTTATGGCGCCATCTCTCTAGTCTTCTACGCTTTTAACAGTGGGAGCTCCAGCCTTCCTTTGAAATGTTTGTCTTTCTGCTTCACTGAATAGATAAGGTCTAGGTCAACTGTAAAGTGACGAAACATGCCCCCTTCATAGGCTGTTTTTGAGGCGGTCAGTTAGCTCGCTCTCTGTGATGTTGGCATCTTTCAACTGGATATTGTCCCAGAACGTGCCACCTGAGTATTTTAGCCTATGTTTCTATATTTTTGTCCCCCTCCATAGCCTTATGCCTTCCTTCCGCCATTTTCCTACCACATGTCAGATCGTCGCGTCGGGAGTAGATCCCGTTCCTGATCCGCCCGCCCCAGTTTCTAGAACTCGTGCGTCCAAGCTTTTTTTCTTCTCATACTCCTCTCAAAGAATTTCTTTTTAAAAAATTTTTTATTCAAGTTTCCCCTCGTCAACCCACACCCCGCCTGCCGCCCCATGAGAGCATCTCCCCTTCCTTATTTTTGATTGCCCTCCCCCTTTCCCCCTTTCACTGTTTCAGTAACGGAGAGGAAGGCCGTTCTTTCTTCCCCCGCTCAGTATTGTCGATCCCCCCCCCACGACTTTTGTTTCCTGTTTTTCGCAGATCCCAAAAAAAAGTTACCCCGTCCCCTCCCTGCACCAGGTGTCTTTGAAGGGATCGACAAGTATTTTTTCCCAATTCTGTGATGTCCCCGAGATGCCCTAGCAAAAACCTGACTATATTACCCTAGTATGAGGCCATTTTCAATTTTCGATTTTTCTTCTTTAACCTCTGTTACTTAGATTTTTTAATTTCTGAAGCCTTTTTTGTATCCCTCACTTCAATTATTCTTAACTGTTTTGACCTCGTTTTTGTTTTTTTAAAGGTCTTCCCCCCCACTTCTCTTCTTCCAGGGCTAATTCGGGTACAGATTCTCTAAGTCCTGCTTAGACCGTTCTTAGCAATTTGCCACCTTCTGATTGGTAAAAGCACACTTCCTTTTTTGAAGATTCACACTGAGATGCGGTCGCCGTTTAACCTCCCTTTTTCCCACGCTCAATTTTGTTTCTCACTTCCCAAAGGACTTTTCACGCACCCCCCCCCCCCTTGTTTGCCCTGACCCCCTCAGGTTCCTGTTCCTTTATAATCCCGATTCTCTTCCCCCCACCCTAATTGCTGTTCGGCCCGCGTAACCAGGTTTTTATTTTGTCCCCCAGGTTAGAGGATTTGGTATAACCCTCACCATTGTGCGCCTCCCCCTCCGGGCCGTCCTTCTTAGTGCGGTCCTTCCTTTTTCGCCACCACTTGCGTGCGTCCCGGCCTTTTTGTTGAACTCCCGAGTCCACTTACCCCCCCACCTCAACCCCAACAACCCCCCCCCCCCCCCCCATGATCTTTCGTCCTTCATGGTTACCTTTATCTTAGATTTTCCAGACCAATCCCCAATGACTCTTGAGACACTCCTCCTTCATTCTCCGCGCCTTGGCTGTCCTTCCCCTATCCTTTTAATCCTTTTTTTTAGGCTTCCGCCGAAACCGGGCGCTCGACTAGGACCTATGAGACCCTCGTTCATTTCTTTCCCCTGTACAAGAATCATCAGCTCCCTTGCGAATTCCCTTTTCGAGGACGAACATTTCCCAGGGCCGTAGTTCCTCTTTTGAGTGTTAAACTCCCCTGTTCTTCCTTTCTCCCTGTTTTTTAGTGAATTGTACCGCCCCATTCCGAGTTCCGGCACAGTTTTTTCTTCTTCCTGTTGGCTGACACGATTATTTTTTTCAATCTTTTCCCCCCCAATACCCCCCCTGCCCGTAGGTCTACACATCAGGTTTTGTCGTTCTAGCGATTTCCCTTTCCTAAAGTACCTTATTCAGCACTGAAGCCACTTCTTCGGCGCAGCGACTTTAGTTTTTTCAGTCCCATCCCAATCCCTCGTGCTACACTGAGGTCGTTTTACCCTCTTTCTGTCCACTCGCAGACTTGTTGAACCACCCCTCCCATCCACGTCGCTTCGTCACGTTTGCCAGCTTTGTCTTACTTTCCTATGGTATCCTCTCTACTCTCCTTCTACTCCCATTGGACCCTTTTCTACTTAATCTCTTTGGTCTCCTCCGTAACACACTCCCTCATCAACACTTTTCCCTCCTTTTCCTTCCAAGACGCCAATCAACGGTCTTATGCGCTAGTTCGCTTTTCCTCCCTGGGCGAAGAGTAGGGATGCCTTTTTTGTACCGTTCGAACCCCTGTTACCTTGTCCTCCCTCTTTCCAAGGCAACTATGATTCCGGTGTGGTGCTCGGCCATTAGTCTCCCCGGCAACCAATTGAACCATGCGTTAGCCCCCTTCACTCCAGCTAACGCAGTCCCCTTTCTTTTCTTCTTTTTTTTTCTTTTCGCGTCAATTCGACAAGTCACGCGTGGTTTAGAAAATCCGCGCTTGATGAACCTTCTGTACTCTTTCCTACAGCATTCGGACCCGCCGACCATTTCCCAAGGTAGTGGGCCCCTTAGTCGTGATCCGTTCCCCTCTTTTCCCCGATGCGTGAGCTGAGGCTTTCTTTTTGTGGAGCCCCTAACTCGTTCTTTTCCAAGAATTCGTCTTTTTTTCTTGACGAACCCAACCTTTCCTTCGATGAACTCCGCTGGCGTTCGGCCTGCCCTTGCAGCTGGCGCGTTTACGCCCTCCTCTTCTCTTCCCTGCTTGTGAGTAAAGGAGGAGACCTCTGAATTCTAAGCATGTGCTTGTCTTATCCCCTCTGAACCCTCTCCTTGTTTGTTGAGTCCTTCCCCTCCCACTTCCCCTCCATTGTGCAAACTTTACTAGCCGAGCCCTGAGAGGTAAGATAACAGAAGCCCATGCGTGCAGATTTTGTTAGAAGCTTTTCCCCTTGTCCACGCCCTTGACGATTTCTTTTTTGAATTTTCCCAGCACATGATCAACTTTTTCCCACGTCAGGCAACCTTTCCTCCGACTGTACCCCCTCTTTATCCGCTCATAGGCGAAATTCGGTCTGGGTTACTCCCCGACAGCTTTCATCAGACGCGGCTACAGAGGTCGATAGGTCTTGACGACGAGTTCCTTAGCCCTACCTTGGGTTTGTTTTAGCGTGTTCTTATGATTCTTCCCGAGCTCCCTTTTTGGAACCTCCCCCATTCTTTTGTGCTTTGATTGCCCTTTTACGCCCTGAGGTTTCCTAGACCACTTTCGGCCGTCCTCAGGTCAGCGACTTCCCCCGATTATTCTCCTGTTCATCTTCTGCAGCGAAAAATCTTCCCCCCCTTTTCACTGTTTGAGCTTTTATGAGTGCGCGGGTTTTTTTTTCCCTCCTGGCGCTTCAATGGATCCCAAATGTTGCTGTTTTTCCTCTCGGTGGACATGTCTCCTGATTTTTTTTCTCACGAATAGGTTTACTATTCTTTCTTTTCTGACCTCTTAGCTTACGAACCCTCTCGTGCTGAATCACAACACGCCGTTCTGCCGTTTCTTGGCCACCAATTCTTCTTTCCATTTGGAGGATGTGCTCCTTCCTTTCACTCGGGTGAAGAGATCGTTCTCTACTATCTCCGATCTGACTGAGAGTGAGGATTCTTTCAGGGAGGATCTTCGCGAACTTCTTCTACCCGTCATTGGTCGCCCTGCATTCACCTCTGACCTTGTGTCCCCGTAGCTTTTTGCCCTCACTTTGAGGCTTTCAGATCCCGCGCCCCCCTAATTTAATCTTCCTCCAGCCCACAACCCTCTGCAGATCTGAAACACTCAATTGCAACCACTTTTCGTTACCTCCGATCGCCGAGACATTTCTTACCCTTTTTCCCCCCCCCTTCTTGGGCTTCTCCCCTGAACCCCCGCCGCTTTTTTTCGAACGCTGAATTCCCCACGGGCTATTGGTACGCAGATGGTAGAATTTTGCGTCTTCCCCCCGGTCGATGCTCCCCTCTTTCTGTAGAAAGTCATACTGACCCTTCTCTCTCCTTTTCTCCCCTGAATCCGAGTTCGTGAATGTCCTTCTTTCGGTCTTCGACAGCGCGAGTCCAAGTAAGTCTTTCATTTATTCGCGATTTCTGCCCTCTGTTCCCCCATATCACTCTTCCCGTTTTTAGAGTCTACTTCGGAATTTGGGTGTTTCTCCTTTACCCCTTGGTACAAAAAAGGATTAGGTCTCCCCCCCCCACCAAGCCCTTTTGGCATTTTTCCCCTTACTGATGGAGTTCTTTCTCCTTCAACACCCCCCTCGTGCTCGTACGTCTTTTCGTCGAACAGGTGACCCCTTCTGCGCTAGGGATCTCCTTTCTTCCAAACAATGTTGCGGGTTTCTTTAGTTCCTGGTCTCCCTCCTCAGTCGGTTTCTCCCCTCCAGCTTGGTTTCCAGCGCCACGGTTCTGAGATTCCTCCCCACTCAGCCCGGGTCTGGATTCCACGAATCTCTCTCTTTTCCCCCTCAGGTTTTGTTATCTCTATCTTCCCAAATCCCCGTACGTACCTGGAACGCCGGACGCGTTCTAACGTGCCGTCGATTGCCCCGTCTTCTTTTGGACTCCTACCTGCTTCGTTAGGATATATGACCCTTACTCACCTCCGACCTTTTTTCTTCATCCCTAGTCCCCTATCCTCTGTTTTTTTCCCAACTTCGACTCCCTCTACGGTTCCTCCTGCCCTTCGAAGTTACAGATGGTTCCCGTTATTTCAGTTGACAAACTCGTCTTTTTTTTCGCTGATACTCGTTCACTGACTGGTCATGTGGACCCCACCCGAGGCCGGGCTGCCCATCTTCCCCTCTTAGAATTTCTCATCTACTTTTCCTTTGCCTAGCAGGAACTTCACACATTTTCGCTCCCATTGATAAGGCTGTTTCGTGTCTGAACCCTCCCCCTTCCCCTTTCCCTAAGCGGCGAATAGACTCATCGTCCGCTCTGGTCCAGTATTGCCTGAGATCACGTCTGCTCCCCGCCCCCTTTTGTTACCGAAAACCTTTCCTTCCCCTCTTCTGTACCAATAGAAAGTTTCTTTCCCGGTAGACCGTCCCCTACAGGTACCGCATTTCATCCCCCCAGATCTTGGCGCAATCCAAGATCCAGCGATCTTCTCTTTTTGATCCATGGCGTTCATTCTGTAGAATTTTTTTACTGCTCGCTTTCTTCTTGGGCTTCAGAGAGTCGTCACTTAACGCTGTGCGGAGCCGCATCCATCTTTTCCCTTCCCAATCTTCGTGCCCTCCGTATATTGTCCATTCTTTCCTTAACTTTTTTGTCCTTGCTGCTTTTTTTCGCATTACTCAAGCAGCCAAGTTTGCAACCTTCCCCTCTCCAGCCGAGCTTTTAATGTCAGTCATCGATCTCCTGTCCCCGCTTTCGTCATGTTTTCCTAAGGGTAATTCCTACTCCTGGCCAACCCCCGCCCCCCATTGCCTCCCCCACTCACTGCAAGAAATTGTGCTGTTCTCTTTTCAGTCTAGTGCGTGTCAAAGTTGCTTTCCCTGTTCATCCCCCCCCATCCCTTACGATTTCCCCACCCTCAGTCCTTTCCTCCCCCCAGTAACCCCCCCCCCCCCGCTCCCCCAGTCAGCAATGGATCAATTGCACAGGCGCGTCCCCCCTCGCCAGGAATACACTCCTCCGCCCTTGATTTTGTGGCTCGGGCGCTGACCCAGTCTGGCCTGCCTTTACGATTTTTCTCGCATTTTAGACCTTTCGAAAGTTGTTCTTCTCGAAGACTTCAAGGGCAGTTTTTTTTTTCACGCCGCCACGCCCCTTTCTTTTTCAATTTGCTGCCCTCTCCATACGTCCATCCGAAAACCCTCCCCGGGACTCCCCCCTTATCTTTTCACTGCCCTTAGTCGACCAAACGAGCCCATTCTTTCCTCCGAGGGAGATCCCGACTCCCGGTGAGCAATCCAGACATCGGAACCCTTTGCGCGCAGCATGGATATACGGTTTGTAACTTTGGCTCCTCAGTTTCCTTCATGTTCTCTCCACCCGTTTGGCTTCCTTTGCTTCCTGCCTCGATAAGTGGTTCTTCCAGGAACCCTTGCGTCCGAACCTTCTGCATGGCCTGCGTCCAGGGTGGTGTCTTGACACCTGCCCTCTCCTAGCACTATTCTTGAAGAGTTTTTTCCATTACACCCCTTTTTTATTACCCCCCTGCCACCTTTATTCTTTTCCCCTACGATTTTTTTATAGCGTCCCAAACCTCCTCCTATTAGCATTAATCGCCCTTTACTTTCTAAACCTCTCCTTCCGAATTTCTTCCCGCCTTTTTCCCGTCCCTTGCCACTTCCTCGCGCCCTCACCAAGAGATTCTCGACTCCTGCGTAAGCGTCTTAGGCTCCCGACGACGCGACCAATAGTCGTTTCCCAGTGACCTCAACCCTTTTCGTTTTCCTTTTCAGCGCCCCCCCCCTCCCCGCTCGCATCTCCGGCGAGCGATCGGTTAATTCCGTAAAGAGGGACACAAACCTTTCATCTTAATAGTAAGTTGCGTCGGCCCTTCTCGTCGAATCATGGATTCATCCCTCTCTCTATAAAAACACCCGAAGGCCGTCCGTGGCAGCGATTTTTTTTTTCTTTAAGCAGATAATCCCCCACCGTGAAAAGATTCCCTTCCCAAGTGCTTTTTTTGCAGGGAAGACTCCCATTTCTTTTTGTTTTAATTTTTCGGCCATGCTTTACGTATTCCCCTCATCCCCACCTTGGATAATTGTGGTCTTTCACCTGCTTTTCCTTTAAGTCCCTTTTGCCCCCCCTCTTTTCCGCTTAGCCCCTCCCTCCGCGTCTGCGACCGTGATTTTTCTTGCATCAATTCTTTCCTTCCATTGTTTTCAGTCAAGGATCGAGTGGTTCAACTGATTCCAACCTCTTCTTTCTCTTCTTCCCCGGTCCCTCTTGTCAGGCATACTCCTTCGAGTTCCGACTGGTTTTTTCAATCTACCCTTCCGTTCTACCCTCGGTCCAGATCCTGAGTTTTGTCGATTCCTTCATGTCTTCGTTCGAGATGTCCCCCCTTTGTCTCCCGTCTTGGGTTTTGTCTCAAATGAATCGAGATCCTCCTCCTCCCCTGCAGGGTCTGATTCGGAAAAGAGGTTCCTGTACAAATGTATAAATAGCTCTTTCGTGCCAAACTTTTTCGCTCGAACCTTTTTTCTTTGGTTGAGTGTTTGCTTCGAGTTTTTTGTTTAAACCCCTCCCGTCCCCCAGACTTGGGATTAATGAGCCAGTGGTCCACATCTTCTTCCCCACCACAATGGTTAGTCCGGCTCTTTTTCCTTGTGCCCTCCCCTCCCCCTTCACCTTCACTTGTCCCCTTTTCTTTCCCTCTGCCCTGGCTTCGGAGCTGTGAAGATTTTACATTTTGACGATTTCAAATGCAAATTCTTTTTTTTCGCTGATCTTCTTCCCCCTCCTTCGCTTAGCAGGTTTACCCTGTCACCAGCATTTCTCTCTTCCCTCAAATCTTTTGTTGTTGTTTCTTCTCTAGGCTTTTTCCGCCCTGAAACTGGCGCGTTTTGTATCTTCTTCAGCAGGTGAAATTGGGCTTTTCTTTTCCCTTTAACCTGCCCCAGCAAATCTTTCCATGTCATTCGAGGTTACGCCTTTCTTCTACCTCCCACTCCTTCTTCCATTCCTTTCCTTCCCCCCCTCCCCTCTCCTTTTCCCCCTCCCCCCTCTTTCTTCCCGCCCCATTCCTCCTTTTTTTCTTCTCGCCCCCCTCTTTTCTCTTCCCCCCCCTCATCCCCTGCTTTTCCTGCCCCTCCCCCTTTTTCCGCCCTCCTCCCCTTTCCTCCTTTCCCACCGCCCCCTCCCCTCTTTTTTTCCTTTTCACATCTTTCTCCTAATCGTAGATCCCTTTCTCTCTTTTACCCCTTCCCCCTCATTCCAAATTCCCCTCCCCACTCCCCCCTACTCTTCTACACTTATCTTCTTCCATCCATCCATTTTTTCCCCTCCCCCTTCCTGTTCTTTTTCCCCGCCCTATACCTCCCCTCTCCATTTCCCCCCCCTCCCCTCCCCCTCTCTCTGCTTCCTTCCTCCCCTCTTCTCTCCTTTTCCTCTTTTCTTTCACCCCACCCCTTCCTTTCTCCACGGCACTCCCTCCCCCCCCTTCTTTTCTTTTACCGCCTTTCCACCTTTTTTCGCCTTTACTTTTTCTTTTTTCCTCCCCCCTTCTCCCCCCCCTTTCCCCCTTTCCCCCTCACTCGTTCTCTTTTTTCTCCTTTTTTCCCTCTGTTCCTCTCCCTTTTTTCCTCCCCCCCCTCTTTCTTTCTTTTCCCCTCCCCTCTCTTTTTTTTTTTTGCTCCCTTCCGTTTCTTTCAGTTTTTTACATTATTTGGATCAAACACCCTGATCCAGGTCGACCCCCTTTTGTTCTTTCATAGTAATGTCCTCATTTCTCATTCCAGGGATCGAGTGTTTAGGCAGAGTTGTTTTTCGACTCCAGCCGCGCCCGTGATAATCCACCCTTGCGCGGCTTTGGCGCCCGAACCCCGGTTTTGGAAGATCCCCCTTCTCGCGTTATCCCCTTTGTTACCTCTTTTTGACAGATACCCCGAAGCCGGAGTCTGCTTGTTTCTTTCTCCCCAAAACTATGGTCCGATTGTGCCATGCCTTTCTCCTGTCGTCCTTTTATCGCGATTTCCTTATTTTTCCTACCCTCCCCCATTCCAGCTCTTTCCGGAGGGTCGACCTATTTTTCCCCTTAGGTTCCCCCGGCTTGATTTTTCTCTTCCCTCCCAATGTTTCCCGTGCATACCCCCTTCCCTCCTCTCTTAGGATCTGCGCACCGAGAGTCCCCTTTTCCTTTCCCACAAAAGTTACGTCTCCCTCTTCCTCCGGCCCTCCAAATCACGGTGTTCCTTTTTCGAATTAGCGGTCTGCTCCTCGTCTTGGGATGCAGTTTGTATAACATCTCCCCCCCCCCTTCTTTTTTTTTTGGACGATTTCCTCCTCCACATCTATTCGTCCGGTTTTCTTCTCGGCCCGGCTGAGGCCAAATCTCATTGCCCACCCACAGGTTTTTTCCCCTGCACGAAGAGCCGGAAGGTTGGCCGTTTCTTTTTCCCCTTTTGGTGATATGAGAAGCTTCTGACCTCTTTTGCCTCTTCTTGTTTTCTCCCCCCCTTCTTGGATGAACAAAATGAGACCTGGATTCGGAAGAAGCCTCTCTTTCCTCCGCCCCCTTTCCCAGTAATTGTCCCCTTTCCTCTGACTACCTAAGTTACTCCCCTCCCCTCTCGTTCGCTGCGGCTGGTGTTTTTTTTTTTTCCCCTACTTCCTAAGACCCCAGTTCTTTCTGTTTTCCGAGTCGTGAGTCGTAGTTTCTGATCGAAAACTTTTTTTCTTGACTTTTCGAACTGATAATAGTCTTTTCTCGTCTTCAGGATTGCCTCCTTTTACGCGACATTTCCCTTGGTTTTTTTTTCCCAACCTGGGAAGACTGGCCCGCCCCCGTTCCGGCATTTCCTATGCACTCCGGCGCCAAACTTTCCGTTCTTTTCCCGGTTCTCCCCCATGTCCTCGCCCCCTCCTGCTCCAAACGATGATAGATACCGCTGTTCGCCTCCCGCGATGAAGCACTCCTTGGGCTTTTCCTCTGTTTCCCTGAACGACCTTGATTAGGGAGGAAATTGAAGCCCCCCCTTTTTCCCCAGGATTTTTGACATTCACGCACTGTTCCCAACGCTCCCCTAGTCCGATCTGCGGAGACCCATTCTCTCAGTTTTCTTTTCCCTCTGCCGCTTGCATTCTTCCTCCGGCATAAGATGTGCCGTGTTACTCAGACGATGCTTTCCCTCTATAAACTGGTGTCCGCTTTTTTTGATCTGTTCGTTAGTCTTGCCTCCCCTCGCGTGTTGAAAGAACCTTCGTATTGATTTGCGTTGATTTTGACCCCTTTTTCCTTACAAGTGGTACCGACCATGTATTCCTCCCCCATTTAGCCTGCGGATGAGTCTGCAGTTTTCTTTTCCTGCCACTTCAGCGCCCCGAGACCATACCCTCACCGGTTTCTTTCTAGACTTTGGGGTTACCGCGCCTTTTGCCCTTAAGTGGATCAATTGGGAGCTTTCTCCTTTTTATTGCTCACGTGGAGCAGAATCTGATCTGGTGACTTCTTGTCTTTTTTCGGGACCGGGCTAGCTTCCCGCAAGTGAGAGATGTCCCTACTCCCCCCACGCAGTTTTCTGTACGTGTGGGTACCCTTTTCGCGGATTTAAAGAGGAGGAGTCCTTTCCGCAAATTTCCCTTTTTTGAAGCGCTGGATTCCTCTCCTGTAGCCCGTAGGCGGGTTGAGTGAAGTGACTTCGGAGTGATTTCCTTATAGTAATTTACGCGCCGACGCGCTTTCCTTCACCTCCTCACTTGACCGCGTTGTGCAAACGGTTTTGGGTTTTCCGCATCTTTCTTTATTTTATCCGCTGCCCAGTATTTTTTGACGCGTACTCCACCCCACCCCCGAGCCGTCACCCTTCTGCCAGATTCCCTCATGGTTGACAGCTGTCTCGATCCCCGTTCGTCCTATTCTATTAAAATTTACTGCCCTTCTTTTTCTTTTTTTCTCGCCGATTGGAGGAGCCCGTCTTTCCATACCCCGTTTCGAGGTCGATCTTTGCCACCGAGTTGTTGTATTAAAAAAGTGTTTCTTTTTGACTCCTTTGCGGATCGTCGTAAATACTTAATCCCTTCTCGGCTCCTTCTCTTCGACTATCGACGTCAAGTTTTTCCCTTATCCTTGTCTTACGCGCGACTAATAAGTATTCCTGTTCCTTTTCCTCCCATTTGATGCGGGAGGAGTATCCCACTCTTTCCCTGGATTTTTCAACTGTTCTCCCTCTCCTCTCTATTTCAGTCTTCCTCTTCTGTGTGCTACCCCTTATTGCCCCCTTCTTTTCCCCAACCATCATTTCCCCCACCAAGTCAGGCTCGGCTTTTTCTTGCGCACGATTAGTCTGTTCCCTATCTGGAAACAATTTCGAGAGTGGCTTCGCTGAGTGTATCTCGGTTTCCCCTCCGCTCTCTTTCTCTTGGTGGAACACAATCTCTTCTCCCTACGCGTTTTCCCTTTCTCCCCCACAAGGAGTCCTCACTCCCTCCGTTTGAAATTTTCCCCTTAGAAACGCGAGTAACCCGTCCCTTATATCAAGTTGGTATTTTCTGAATCTTCTTCTCCATAAGTTTTTTTTTTTATAGATCTCTTGAACACTGAAAAGTTTCCTGACCGGAAGCCTTCCCCTTGCGTTCTACCGTTCCCTTTTTTTTCCCGGATGTCCTTCGAGTCCTCCCCTCTTTCACACGCTTTTTCTCCTTGACCTCAATCCCCCCCTCCTTGACCCCTTGTTTCCATGAAGCTGGTTTTCTACTCTCTCTTGTTCAAAGACTCACCCCTCCCTCCTACTCAGAGAAGAGCATTTGTTAACTCCCTTCTTCCCGTAATTCCTGCCCTTTTTTTTCCCTCACCTTCGCCCCTCCCCCTTCTTGTGTGTGTGAGGATCTTTTTCCCCCGCCTCGGTCATTGCTGGAACCCCCCCCTATTCGTGCCCTCTCTTTCCCCCGCGATAGCACGACTTTTCGCTCTTGACCTTTTAAGCTAGAAGCACGAGTCCTCCATGGAGTCTCGTTATGACTTCTGGAGTAGATGTCCCCTCCGACCCCAAACCCTTACGCCTTATTAGTTATATACGGATAAGACCATCCCTCTTCGTCGTGACCTGTTCAGTATCTCGTCTCCAACTGTTTTTTCCGTACCCACTTTTCTGCAGATTCTTCCAAGTCTGCCCTCGGACTCCCCTTGTATCCGCCATGAGAAGCGTTCCCCCCCCGTTGAATGAATTTAAACTCCTTTCCGTTAACTTGGGCCTCCTCCCTCTTTACGGGAGGACCTTGTAACGACTGGTCTTTTTTTACCCTCCTGTGACGTGTTAGTAGTCGCTTGAGGTGGGCTTTCTAGTTCCCCGGACAGTATCGGCCGGCGTTAGAGTGCCCCCCCATTGTGTTTTCACACCGGCTATTGTACTCATTCCCTATTTCATTCGGAGAACCACTTCGTGTCTTGCTTGTACTTTCTCCCCTGACGAAAAGCCCAGTTTTGTCTCCGCACGCGCCAGATCTCTTTTTTCCAGTTTTTTTTTTCAACGAATCCTCCCCCCTCTTCTTACCCCGTTCGACCGAGGAATGCATCCCCTTGCAATACTCTCCCCTTTTTTTCCTGCAAGCTACAGCCAGACTTTTTGGTACCTTTCTGGGCCTTCTTTTGGCTTCTTTGGACCCCCAAGCGTGTCCCATTGTCCTAACCCCTCACTTCCCCCTTCCACACCCCCCGTCGGTAACCATCCGAGTTTCCTTCCCCCCCCTTGAGCCCACTCACCGTCCTCTCCTCCATCTTTACCACTTTAAGACGGTCTTTTTTTGGACCAAAACAAACCCTAGCCCTTCCAACCCTCTCAGCCTTCTTTCTTTCCATCGGTGCTCCCTTCATATCTGGCCCATGCCCCTTCCGACGAGTTTATCGCTGAATTTCCTTCCCCCTTTTACCCTACTTTTCGACTCGCCATGTACTTAAAGGGCCCTCTACCAGACCCTATGACTTTACCCACGCCATAGTCGGTAAGCATACAGCAAATTAACCCTTTTACCCCTGAGGACCCCAGGTGCCCCTCTCTTTGCCCAGCTGAGTCATGATCCCTCCCGAGCCCCTAGCGAGAATGCCTGCGACCCCCTCCGCGGAGGACGCCCTTCCTACCTCCCCTCCTTTCAAAGCGAGTTCTTTCTCGATAGCCCGTTCTTTACAGTGCCCCAGTCGTCTCAGACAGGAATTTAGTCACGTTGTCCCTACGCTCCCCCATGACTACTATTCCATTTTCATGTCAGCGTGCAGAAAGCCCCCTTCTCCTGCATTCGTGGCGTTTAGGCTAACAGGCGCCCTTCCGATATCGTGGATAAGCTTCTGGAGCTTCCCCTGGCGACTCAGAAGTGCCCAAATCCCTTTAGTTCATTTTTCTCCTTTTATAGGAAACCTCCATAGCTTCTTCCCTCCAGTCCCTAACTGGCCCGCACCTCTTTCATATTCGTCGTGCGTTATGTTTACCGCGCAGCTGAGCGTTACCCCTCTATTTTCTCACCAGGTCCTTTCCAGCGTTTGGCTCAGTAATCCTAAGCCATTGCCCCCTTCACTACTACATTTTTTTCCTTAGAACCCCACCCGTCCCCGCCGCCAGCCCAACGCGATCTCTCTTAAGTATTCAGTAGACGAGTTCCCTCCTCTTCTTGAGGTAGTTAGTACCGGAGTCGGCCCTGTGACTTTTCCCCTCTGTATGTTCACCCCCCTCTTTTAGTTTTAGAGAACCCCCATCCAGCTTAATTGTCGATTTCTCGTCCCCCCCACCCCCCTTGAACCTCCCGTCCTGAACCTTGATTCGTGGCCCTGGTGAACTTCTAATTGATGGTGTGTCCCCGATTCCTTCCTCGCAAGAGTCGCTGACCCCCTTTCATATATGTGGCTCTATTTCATGCGGCATACTGGGTCTCGTTATATCTCCCATCCTGTTCCGATTTCGACTCTCTTTCGCGGCCTTCGTTCCAAGTGATTTGGTTCCCCCCGGCCTCATTTTCTCTTTTGTCACGTGTCTTCAGTACAGCCTCTTCTCCTTTTCTTTTCCCTGCTGCGATTATCTGTAGACCGAGGTTTCACCCCACTTCCCACCACACCCCCTTGCCAATTCTTTCGCCTGGGCTCTAGCGCTCGCCTCCCTTAGTTGCCTCCGCCCCTTGTTCTCCCCCCCAGTTCCCTTCTTGAGTGAGGTCCTTTCCAGATTCCTTCAGGCCCCGATTTTCCCCTCTATTTAAAATAAGCTTCTTCACTCCGGGTTGACTGACCCAGCCCCCTCTCTCCGACTCAAGAGAAGTTTATTCTTGGTGCCACTCAATTGTCCCTTTCTACATGTTCGTTTTCCATCTCCTCGATCGTTTTCACCCCCGTCTGTTCTCCTCCCCCCCCACCTCCTCTTTTGGGTTAGTGGGGAAGCTTTTCCTGCGGTTTTCCACCCCCCCCTTGCCTTACCAGCCTTGGTAGTCGTGCGCCTTTGTACCGTTACATTCCCCCCCAAAATTTTTTCCACTTGCTCCGTCTCCTCCTCATTTCGTCACTTCCCTGCAGAAAGGGTTTCTCCCCCTCAACAGTCTATTAACTTGGATCTCGTTTTTATGCGGTACCTGACGACTTCCCCCCCAATTTGAAAGTATTTCGTCATCTTCCGAAGCTTGAGGTTTCTCGACATCACTCTTTTTCATAATAATAAGTTTGTTGAGTCTCTCTTTGTCCGCCTTAAAGAGCTTTTCTCTGCGGATCACTTTTCCTCACGCCTGGGCACCTTTTTTGATCTTCCCATGCCCCCACAGCCAGGAATTCTTTCGAGGGTATAACCCTTTCAGGGAAGGTTTGACTACTTCTGTTATTTTCCAACACTCAACGTATCGGTCACCCCGTTGCTTTGGATCGTACTCCGCGTCACGATTGTCAGCGGTCCCCTTTTGGTAGCGGCGAGGGTTTAGAACCCCATCCTTCCAACGCTAACCCCTTCCCCACCCGGTCAAGCTTCGCCCATGACGGCCTTTCCGAAGATACAGAGCCCGTCTCCCCCCCAGTTTTTAAGTAAAATTCTGACCATCCAGCCCCATCTGCGTCGTCTGGCGTTTGCTCGTCTCCTTCTTGTACCCCCTCCCAACAACTGAGCTTCTTGTCCTCCTTCCGGTTAAATCAGTTCGTCCCTCTCTATGAATTCTGACCCTCCGCATCAGTCTTGGACTTAGTTTGACCCTCTTGTGCGATCTTTCGGCTCACTCTTCTCTCCTCTCCCCCCGCATGGCCCCACCCATAATCTTCTTGCCCCTCCTTCCCCCAACGAGCCTTTATCAACCCCGTGATTCTTTTTCTTCGACCAACTCACGGTCGGCATGATCCCCTGACAGTATTATGTCCTCCAGGACCTGTTTTTTGCTTTCCTTTCGTCACAAAGCGATTGCCTCCTTCCTCGGAAAACATTTCTGTTTTTACCTTTTTTTTTTGCCCCCTTAAGTCTTCTCTCAACCCCATTAAAACAAATTTTTTCTTCTGTGACATTCACGACGA
>Ga0179593_1258710_pt1 | contig 15550 bp, 23 predicted proteins | sample CZODoug2_1_08_16_FD_185931 | JGI IMG/M metagenome (GOLD analysis project Ga0179593, IMG submission 185931) | Vadose zone soil fungal communities from Angelo Coast Range Reserve, California, USA - CZODoug2_1_08_16fungal (PacBio error correction) | ecosystem: Environmental > Terrestrial > Soil >... | reverse complement strand
TTTCCCCCCTCAAAGAAAGTTTCCTTTGCCCCCGTTCTCCACCTTCCCGTTTTGTCCCCATTTTGCCGATCCGTTCCCCCGGGTTTGTTCCCTCCCTTTTCTTTAACACCCACCAATCTCCAGTGTTTACATGCGCTGCCTTTCAAAACCCCTTGGCTCCTTCCCCCCTCCCCCCTTTTGAGTTTTTACGTGTCTTTCCTTTTTGTTCCCGCGGCACCCTTTTTTTTTGCAGTTCTTTTTCCTCCTAAACGTCCCCCCTTGTGAAAAAATGCTTTTTGCGCGAAGAGTTTGATTGGAACTCCCTGCTTTTCCCACCTTTCCCTTGTCCTGCTCGATACCGCGAAAAGTTCTTCCCTTCCTCTTTTTGGCTTTTTTTTTCCAATGGTTTGTTTTCTTTCGCGTGCAAGTTTGAATTTTCGTTTTTTTTTTTCCACTTACAATTTTTGTTTGTGATTTTTTTCTTTCCCTCTCCCTCCCCCAATCGGTTTTCCTCCTACTGCCTCCCTCTTCAACCCACCCCCCTTTTCCCTTGCCATTCCCTTCCTGCACCGTCCTAGGCTTTGTGTTTCTGCGGGCTTTTCTTTGCCCGTTGAAATCCCCCTCCTTTTTTTTTTTTCATTGACGCCCGTCTTGACCCGTGATCCTTACCCTTTCGATCCTTTTTTCTTCAGGGCCCCGCCCCCAGCTTTGTTTTTCCACCGCACACACTTTTTTGTTCTGACCCACGGTAGAAACTCCCTCCCCCCCTGTCGTGCTTTTCCTCACTCATTTCAAGACCCGATATTCCAGGTTTTGCGTTGGCCGGATTTTCTTTCGGTTGTTTTTGCGGGACCGTTTTCAGTGAGGAGTTTGTTTGTTTGCCCTTTTGCACCTCTCCCCCCCCCCCGGTCCCTGCAAGATATCCAACCCGACGCCCCTTCCCGACGGTGTTTTGGAACACCTTTTCCGCACCCCCCCCGTCCGTCCGCTACACCCCCCTTCCGACGTCGCCCCCCCCAAACACCCACTTCTCCCAGCTTTTTCCCGCTTAGGTCCTTCCCCAAAGTTTTTTTTGCAATGATTCCTCTTTTTCCCCCCTTCTGTGCTTCCCTTTTTCACCTATTTTTTACGTCTTCTTCTCGTCTTTTTCCCTTTGAGAGTCATGCGGTCCCCCCGCCACCCCCCCCCCCCTTCCGATGGTTGACGTTTTCTTAGGTCCCGCGCTTTTTCTTCCCCCCTTTCCCTGGCCGCCTGGTACTTTTCGCCATCGTCGAGTTTCTTTAGTTTTAAGTGGCCCATGGCCCACCGAAATGGGGGGTTACTCCCCAATTTTTTCGCCACCCCCCAAGTTTTTTTGGTTGTTATTTTCATGTCTGACCCCACGGGTTTTTTTTGCCACGCCCCAAGCCCAAGGTTTTCTCAGCACTCAATTCGGTCCCTGCCCATGCAATGGACATTACCGGGCTCGGGCGGTTTACTCACTTACAATTGTCAACCCGATAGGTTTTTTGACTTCTTTCTCTGCTGGCTTTTCGTGAAGCTCTTGGTTCCCAACCGCTCGCCGCATTGTGTGCGCCTTGAGTTCCCTCCCTTTATTTTTCCGCGTGTGATGCCGGCAAATTCCCTTTTCTCCCTTCGGCCATTTCTCCCTATTCGTGCTTCGCTCCGTGTTGTCAATTTTTCGTTTTTTTTTTTCTTCAACAAAAGAAACATCCACATCCCCCTTCTGCTTTGTCACCGGGGTCTGCAGTGGCCTTTTTCCCCCCCCCCCACCGCGGGCACTCGTCCATACCACCTGTATTTTGGGGTTTCATTTCCACCTTATCTCTTATTTTCATTTTTTATATCAGTTGTTGTGTGAGAGATTATAATTGTTTCTGCCAATCCCCCTCACCCCGTTTTGTACTGAGAACTTCCAGGTCGCAGTTTTGAACCAACCCCCACTCTTGACGTTTTCTTTTTTGTTTGCCCACTTCCCCTCCTTGCGTTTATTTTCTTTTTTTTTTTTCTGGGCGGGGTATTCTCACTACACCCCAAAATTGTCTTCTCAAACCCGCTTTCAGAAATGCCCTCTACTGACGATTGTTTGCCTTCCCTTCCTTCTCGGCGTCAAACCCCCACATTTCAATTGTCTTGCCCCTTTAACGGCAGTTCCCCATTCTTGCTTTCCTCCTTAAGCCTTTCGGTCTCTTCCGTGTGATGAACTTAGGCAAGCGTTTGGCGCGTTTTCCCCAATTATCGGTTGACCCCAGTGAAAGTGGCAGCTCCCCTTCCCCTCAGGTTCCTTTTTCGGCTGTCTTGTACAGATTTTTTTATTGGCTACTTGGGGTTTTGGAGCGCCGTTTGGCTCGTCCTCCCGTGCACCCCACCCCGGTTGGTGGTCTTTCCCCCCACTTGGCGTTGTTTTTACACTTCGGCTTGCGCTGCACTGCTCCCCCCCCCACTTCAAAGTCGCTGATTGGCGTTTCAAATTTCTACCATTGTGTCCTTCCCCCCCCCCCCCCCTTGAATGGTCCCCAGAAGCCTCCCCACCGTGGAAACCCTTTTCCGCCTAACCAGAAGTCAAAATTTTTTTTTTTTTTTTTTGTTGCGCGTTCAGGTTTTGATATTCGCTTTTCTCTGCCCTTCTTGTGGGGACATGTCCTTTCCTTTGAGAAAGGTGTTTATCGGTACTAGGGTTGGGCGGTTGAATATTCGATTAGGCCTCCCGGGATCGATTTTTCGTTTTGGTGACTGTAGGTCCCTTGCCTTCTCCGCTGTGTTATTGAGGTTCCTTGTTGTTTTTGTAGGATTTTTTTTCACTGTGTTTGCGTCCCCCTTTTTGTCTTTCCTTTACACCCAAGAGTGCCCCTTGGGTGTCCTTTTTTTCCCCCCCTGGCGATGGTTTCTTCCAATGATTTGCTCCTTCCTTTTTTTCTCCAGTGGCCCCTTCCCTTTTTCGCGTCTTCCCAACTTTCGCTTATCCCGTACTTACTTTCGTTTTTTGTTTTTCCACCAGTGAGACGGCTCTGGTCGGTTCTGAGTTTGACACCCCCTTCGTTTTCCATTGGGGTTTTCGGTTTATTTATTTCTTCTTTTTCCCCCCTTTTCCCGCCCTCGTGTGTTTTTTTTTCCCCGCTGGCTTCTCTTTATTGGGAAGTCGCCCCGGATCGCACGTACTTTTGTCCCTTCAATCAACTTTCAGTCGCTTTCTCTTTTTGCTGATTTCGGTGCCACCGGCGCGATGTCCCCCGACCACCTTGGGGTTTTTGGCTTTTGGTTGTTTTCCTTCCCCCCCTTTCGTTTCATTGTCGATTGACAACCTCTTTTGTCGATTGTTGTTGCAACTCCCTCGTCAAATCCCAACCATGGGTTATACCCCCCCCTGTTTCAGAATTCTTCGCCTCTTTTTCTGATGATTTTTTGCAGATTCTGTGCATGGCGTAAAGAGGCAAAGCCCTTTTTTCCCGTTCGTAAGTTCGTTGGTTCTTCTCCCCCTCTCCCGGGCAATTACTTTGAGGTATAACACCTCCAAAACTGTCTTTGCGCGCTTGCTGGGTGTTCGGTCCCTACTGTTCCACCAACCCCCCCCAGTAACCCCTGGGAACGTTTTTTTTTTCTGAAGTGGTTTGAATTGTGCATCAGTTTTGTGTAAACATTCAAACTGGTGGAATATTCTTCCGGTGACAGGATGTGTCACCCCGGTTGTTTTTTTTTACACTTGCATTTTCTTTTGCCTGTTAAAGGTCTCTTGTTTTGGTCCTTTTCAAACCTTCTTTTCCCACCTGGTTGGCCGGTTCTCCAAGTCGGCAGGGTTGGGTTTTTTTTTTTTGTGGGGGGGGGGTTGTATCCCCCCCTTGCTCGCGGTTTTATTTTTTCTTTTTTCTCCACGCCCTTCTATTGTTTTATTTCAATGTCTCAACCTCGTATTTTCCAACGCCCTCCCCCGGGACAGTGACCGTTCAGGTGCTTTTCCTTCCCCCCCCGCTTGAATGCTTTTCTTTCGTTGGTGACGGATACCTCCAGCCCTGGTTACTTTTTATGGAGCGACCGTGCCCATTGATGAACCCCTTTTAGAGGCCCGTGACCGGTTTGTCTTTCGCATATGAACCTCCACCTCACTCTATTTGCCCCCTGGGCCCCCGTGTTCAAAACCTTTTTTTTGACGACGTTTTTGGTCGCCCTTAGGCTTCCCTTTGCCTTTCTTTTGAACCCCCCCCACCGCCCATGCTTTTGCAAATTCGTGTTTCCCATCGGCGGAGGCATGTAACGGCTCCCGCGATCCATGTTCCAGGAACCCCGTAACCCAAGTGCACAGAAGGTTACCCCCCTCTTTCCTTGATCTTTTTGTTGACTCCCTCTCTTTTTCCCCCAAACCACCTTCCCCTTTGCATAATTTGTCCGCAGGGTTTTTCCACTTCCTCCCTAAGACCGGCTTTTTGTACTTGTGTATGTCCTTCTCCCCAGTGGGCCGTTCAGTTTTATGTGACCCTTTTGCCCCCTGTTTTTTTTTTTCCAAACAGAAAAAAATTCTTTCCTCCCCCCCTTTTTTTTCCCCCCCTCCGTTTGTGTTTTGTGGTGTTCGCTTTGAGATTTCAGTTGTTTTCCCCTCCTTCCCACACAGTTCCCTCCCTTTTTTACCGGCCCCCTGATTTCTGCGCCTCCCCCAGCAACGGTTGCTTTTTTGTTTCTTAGACGACGTGAGCTGCTTCCATCTTTGGTCGGTTGATGTTGTTTCCTTTGGTTTTGGCACAGGCCAGCGCTTTCCCCCCCCACCAGTTTTAAGCGCTTTTTTTCCCCGCTTTTTTAAGCGCTGTTGCAATGTGGGTTTCCCTTGAACACGGGTTGAGTAGAGGTTTCCCCGTCTCCGAAACCCCGTCGTTCCCTGCTTGTTTGATTGCACTGTTTTTTGTTTTTTCCGAGGGAACGGTGGCCCGTCCTCTTGTTTGTGTTTCGGGCCACCCACCCTAGGCTTCCCCTTTTGTGGACCCAAAGCCCTTAGTTTTTTTCGTTGTGTTTTTTTCTTTCGCTTTAGTCCTTAACCGTCTCCCTTTTTGTTTGCCCCTTTCCCCAATTTTTCCTTTTTTCTTCCCCCCTGTTTCTGCTTGCCCTTTTGCCAACGGGAACCCTTTTCAACTCCTTTTCCCGCGGTTTTCTCTTTCGAGCACTACCCTTGACCCACACTGGGACAAAGATTTTTCTCTTCGGGCAAAAGTGTTATGTGGCCTTTCCTGAAAATTCCCGACCCCTTTTGCGGGGGGGGGGGGCCCGGTGGCGGCCGCCAGACCCCCGCCCCGCCCCCCCCCCCCCGCGGGCCCCCCCCGGTGCGTTGGCCGGGGGGGTCCCCCCGGACCGTTCTCACCTGAGGTCCGCCCCCTCACCATCCACACCCCCGCGACACTCTCCCACCCCCGGCACCCTCGGACGACCCGCCCGGTCCACCCCTTTTGGTCCCCTGCCAGGTCCGAACTAATATCATGGTTTCCTCATTTTCACCTACCGGTAACTCCATTCAGTAAGCACTCCCATCGTGCACAGTCAAGCCAATTTTGCGTAGAGCTTACTCGTATTTCTCGATTGAGGAGAGATAAGCACTAACACATACTGTCCATATCGTACACTCGAAAACTCCGTGCTGACCTGTACCGCCCACACCTTTGCAGTAAAATACACCCACTTACAATAAAACTAAGGGCAAACACCCCACGCAACCCCCCCCCCGCGCCACTTGGAATGGACTATGGCCATAGTCTACATTTTAGTAGCTTTTATCCCACATCCAAAACCCCGTTAGCATGAAAATTGAAAAGATAGAGAAGCAATACAGAAGTGAGTCGGGGTTGTGCATTACAATTTTTCTATCTTTAAGTGCTTTGATGAAGTACTTCCTCCCCCTGTTCTTTCCCACCCAGTCTCACTGGGTCTTTAGTCCTTTTAATTTATCCCCCCCTCCGTCCACCCCCTCTCCCCTCCCTTGTTCAAAAATCAAAGTAACATGCTTTTTTCAGAACAAGTACATCCTAACGCCTTAATCTTCTTTATCTGGTTGATAAATTTAACAAACCTAAACACGCTTTTGGCTTTCCCAAAAGTCTATTGCCGCCTTATACTTCTCTTCACTTACCCTTTTTTTTTATACGCAGATTCTATTCATCTCCACCACCTAGAGCTCGTTCGGTGCCTTTCCCCCTTGCTACGCCGCCCCCCCCATTTTTTGGCTTTAGGCCAGGTGAGCAAGCGTACGGTTTCTAGGGTATCAACGTTATACCACCGATCTTAACCCTCTCCAACTTTTTCTCCTGTTAATTAGTTGTGCCTTCCTTCATCGCCGCCCCTCTCCCGTTCTTCTAATTACGGACCACTGCCACCCTCTTCTTGTGAAACAACGTTTGACAGCACCCGCTACCCCCCTTCGGCAAGTAGGCTGTGTTCTCCGGCTGTCCTTTTTTTATTTGCGTCCAATCCCCAAGTCCCCCCTGTCCCCTTTTCCTTCCCCAGTCTTTTGCTGACCCGGACGCACGACTTCTCTTTTCTTGTTTTTTCGACCTCTCCCCTCCTTCCTTTTCTTGGTTCATTTCAAAACCCCACGCCTTGCTTTCATTCCTCACGGTCTGACTGACCCCCTCACCTTGCGCGTTTTTTTTTCTAAGACCCCTCCTTCTCCTCTTCCCTTCCCCGGGGGTTTTCGGAGGATTGACTTCTTTGCCTGTTCTCAAACCTTTTTTTTCTCTGCTAACTTTCCTCACCTGAGTCCCCACCGTTTTCTTCGTCTTTCCAATACGGCACATATCCGTTGGCCCCCCGGGACGTACCAGTCCCCTTTTTCCTCCTTTTTACGTTTTCCCCCAAACCCCCATTGTACCTCACGTTTACCACAACCCCAGTCTCACCTCCCAGTTGCGGTCTCCGAGGAGCGGCGCTTCCCAAAATCCCTCCCCCCCGATCGAAGCGTGTTTTTTCACCTCCTTTCATTCCGACGTATGCCCTTTAAGTCATCGAGCTTCTCATTTCCTTTCTTTCTTTTTTCCTTTGGGGCCACGGTCCTTGAGTCACACTATTCCGCGTTTTTATTTTTTTCCTTTCTTTTAAGATTTCGATTTTGGAAATTCTTGGTACTCAAGTCCTGTGCGCCCCTCTCTATTTCTTTTGTTTAAGTGTTAACGCATTGAGTTCAAGTCCCCTTGGGGCTCCCCACACCCCCCGTTGTTTTTTTGACTCCCTCTCTTCCCCCTTGGCGCAGTAAACTCCCCGGCGCGGTTTAAATTATGCCCTTCTTGACCCGCATACACTGCCTGACTTTTTTTCCCTTATTTGAACGGTCCCCCCATGTTTCACCGTTCAGGTTTGTTTCTTTTTTTTGTGATCCCTCTTTATTTTTTTTGCTGTTGCCGTTTTCATATATGTTAGGCTCCCCACGACTCGGAGGGACAACAGGTCTTCTCCTTGAGGGACCCTCATGTTTTTTTTTCCCCCTCTTGTTATGGCCGGCGTGCCCTCACTTGCACTGTGTTTACGACGTATTGCCTTTCACAGTTCGCCACATTTGATTAGGGCGGGTTTTTTCCCTTTGCCGGGTAACCACCTCCCCCCCCCACCACCCCCACGGGGGCGCGATGGTTGGGCCACGTCTGTCTCAGGGGGGCGTGTTTTAAAACCCCTTTTTTTTTTTGCGACTTCTTCCCCCTTTTTTCCACACCACACTTCTTTTTTTCGAGGTGTTCCCAATTTCTCTTTTTCTTCCTCCTTTCAGTTGTTTCTCCCTCATCCCTGTTTATGACCCTCAAATCCCAGTTTGTCACTTTAACGACCCTTCTTTTGAAGTCTTGGTACAGCAATGATAATTCGTCCCAACCTGGGGCATTTTTTTGGTGCGGTGTCTATACCCTGAACCAACACCCTTTTTACTTTCTCCGTTGAAGCAAGATAGGCCTCTCCTTCCTGTCAATCGTCTATCTGACCCAGTGCCGTTTTTTTATACGGTAATTCCCCCTTCGGTACCCCCCCCATTCTGTTTTTCGTAAGACCTTTTCGTCCTCATGCGTTTTGTTGCCGCTCACTCTCTGCTGGTCCAAAGCCTCAGTTTTGCCTGGCATTCATCCTTTTCCTCTTTTCAAACCTGTTGCGTCCGTTTTTCCTCCGCCCCCGAACGTCAGGCTTGATTTAGCTTGTTCGTAACTCCCAAATGCCTTCTTTCCTGCTTGTTTTTGGGATCGATAGACATTGGGCTTTCCCTCCGGGTTTTTCGCAGTTTAAGGCACCCCCCCCCCACACCAATTTTGTTGTAGGCTCCCCCCCGTTTGGTTCCGTGCACGTTTAAATGTCGCTTCCCAATTACGCCAAAGACAACTAACATCTCAGATTTTGGAGTCATTCTGCGAGTAAAGGTTCCTTTTTCTTCCAATCGGCCAATCTTGTTTCATTCCATGCTCTAACCCCTCTTCCTTCTTCTTTCCAGTTTTTTTTGTTTTTTGCGTTTTAAGGGTGCCTTTTTTCTCTCCTAATTCCCCATGTCGTTCCGATCCTTCCTCCCGGTTCCTGAAGTTCTTCTCATTTTTTAGGAGACCTTCCGGGACATTTGGATCTACTGTTGGTTTTTTTTTTTTTATTCGATTGCTTGATTCCTCTAAGGTCTTGGTTTTTATTGATCCTTTTTTTTGTGGTCTTGGGTTTCGAAGTCTTTCCAGTGTGGGTGGTTTTCCCGTTCCCTTCCCTCACTTTTTAGGTGGTGTGGTCCTTTCTTCCCCAGGACCTATTTTTGGCGAATTTTGATGTCCGAGGCGGACGGATAGGTTTTCTTTCTTTCCATTTTTTAACTTTTCCTGACCTTTTTTTCCCCGAACTCCCCCTCTAATAGTCTCTCCCTTGAGTCCCCCCGGGTCTTCTAGTAGTTTGACATCGCTGCCCTGTGGGTTCTGTTTAGTTAGAACCTTGTATTCCCCCGAGACCCTTAGTGTTTGCGGTGGAAACCCATTCCGTTCTTTTATGCGGCTTTGACCGTTAGTTCCACGGATAGCATTTCCCCCCCTTGTCTTTTACAGGATCTTCTTTCGCAAGGACTTACATTCAGAGTCTGTTTTTTTTTCGTGGTTCGCCCCTTTTCCCCCCCGGCTCCTGCCTTTACACCCTTCCTTCTCAAGGGTGGCAAGGTGACGTGGCTTGTTCTGTTTTCCCCCCCCTGGTTTTTTTTTTTCTTCAAGCGTTGCCAGTTTGATGTTTTCCTCACCGTTAGGTTTACTCAACTGTCAAAAGTCTTTTGTGTGGCCCCCGGGAAATTTTCCACTTTTTTTTGTCGAAACCACTGGGACTTTTCGCTTTCTTCCCCCCTTTTTTTTCCGTGCCGCCGGCGAGGCAGGCGCCCTCTCTCCCCGCGGGAGGGAGATTATTTACGTGGTTTCTTGTTTTTCTTTTTCCTTGTTTGCAAATGGTGGGTCTTCCAACCCAGCCCCAACACCTTTTTCTTTGTACCTTGAAAGTTTTGGCGTTCTCCCCTTTCAAAAGATTGACCCCGTTTTTCTCCGGGGCCACCCCCCGGCCCTTTTTTGCACGGGTTAAAACCCCACTTCACTTTGGGATATATCGGTGGCCTTCCTGATGTTTTGGCCAGTGGTTTTTTTTCCACTTAGATGCCGTTTCTTCCCACCCGTGTCCTCATGTTGCCCCTTCTTCCCCAACCCACCCTTCGGACCAACCCGTGTTTTTTGCCTTGATCGAAAAGTCAGTGCTTCTCTTGATCGCGGCGTTCGTTGGCGTTTGAAACGCCCCTATTCTTAATTTAATCCCCCCATTTGCTCTCAAACGCCAGCTTACCTAGTGGTTTTGTGAGTTCCTTCCTCGGGCTCTTCCCCTTTCGTGTTGCTTGCTGTTCTTTGGCTCAAACCCTTCCTCCATTCTTGACAACTGATACTTTTCGGACCCCCCAGTTCCATCCTTGTACCCACTTTCAAAATGGGGACGGCTTTGATTGTGGCTTAACTCGACAGGACCCTTTTCCCTCAGTTGCGGCCTCACCGTTTGTAAAAAAGTGTCCTCACCCGATTGCCGGATGTTTCCTGCCCTTTTTGGCTTCCTTCCCCAACCAGTTTGTTGGCCCAACTTCCCCCTGGTCGGTTGCGTTCGGTTTTTTTTTTTTTTTTTTTTTTTTTTTTTTTTTTTTTTTTTTTTTTTTTTTTTTTTTTTTTTTTTTGGCTTTTGGGGGGTGTGTGTGGGGTCACCCCCCAGCACATCCTCTCCTTTCCCAGGGAACGGCCTGACAATTTTTCTTCCTCCTCAAAGCTTTTTCCTCTACCACCCTTGTGGTTTTTTCAGGCTTCTTTTGGCCCCCACACCCTCCCCCCATCGTGGACTTCCCCTTCGGTCGTTCTCCTCACCCGCTTTCCCCCTGGAGGATGCGTCGTTCCTCCTAATTGACCTTTATGCAAAAACTGCAAGACCGTTTGTTTCCCTGTTTGACCCCAAACCTCTCTTTCTTCCTTTTTGTTTAGGTCTTCCTTTTTTTGTCAGTCTTTGCCCGACTCCCCTGCAACTTGGGCCTTGTTCTTCGCCTGCCTCAGTATTTGGCGCTCTGTATGGGGATCTTTTGAGGCGGTTTCCCCCCTTTGAAGAAGTGTGAGGTGAGGACTCCTTGGGATGGCTATTTTTTGTTCTTTTGGATTGTTTTTCCGGAGATCTCCCCCAAACATGTGATAGATGCACCCCTGGGTTTTTTTTCTCGTGCTTCTCTTTTTGCTTTTTTGGGACTTTTTTTTTTTAAACCGTTTGTGTGGAGCGCTGGATTGCTGTTTACAGTTGCCTCAAATGTCTTTGCCCTCCCTCCCCCTTATTTTGGTTTTTCCTGCTTTCCCCCCCTTTGACTCAGGGCTTGCAATTCCTTTCTCAATTTGACCGTTTTTCCCGTTTTATGGCTCGCCCGGAGTGATGTTTTTGGTCCTTCTTTTGCGCTTTGTCACCCTTCCCTTTCTTCCCGTTTTGCAGTGTCAATGGTTCACGTCTCTTCCTCGTTTTTGTGTCCTGTGACCCAACCTCACCCCCCATTTTCACCTCATCGCGGCGGGCAATCCCCTTTCCAGCTTTTTTTTTTTCCTTCTCAAGCTGGGGCCTTCCCTGACCCAGCCTCCTCAATTTGCGTTCTCCTCCCAACTGAAAACGGTTCCCCCGCCTTTGTCATCATGGATAATCCGGACTTTTCTCCAGGGCACCCCGGCCGCCCTGGTTTCCATCGCGGTTACCCACCCAATTCTTACCGTGCAACGGCGCTGCCTTTTTTTTTTTTTTTTCAACAAAAACCTGCCCCCTCTGTCCTTCATCAAGTGTGTTCGATTGGTCTTTTTTTTTCCCCTTCTCCCCCGGGGCTCACGGAACCAGGTGTCCCTCCCCCTTTTTCCCCTCTGGGAGTTTTCTTCGCCAGTTTGTCCTTTTTCTTCAGTCCTTTGGACTTTTGCTCGCTACCCCGACGACCCGGCTCAAGGTTCTCTCTTTTTCTTCTTTTTACTCCTTGACCTTTCTGCGGAACCTTAGCAAGTTTTTCTTTATGTATCATGCTTTTCACCTGCCTTTTTTTGCGTTTGATTCCTTGACTCCCACTTCTTCCTCGTCGCCCCGTTTTCCCCCCCCCCCGGCCTTGTAAATTCTCCACGTATCTTCCTTTTTATACTTGCAGGTTTTTTTTTTCTATCCAACTCATACTTCCCCTTCGGTGATCTTTCTTCCCCCCCTTTTTGATTGCCCTTGGATCCACGTTTCCCTTCTCTCGTTGTTCGGCAAGTCCCCTAGGCATCCCCCTCCAGGCTTTTGTTTTTTTTTTTTTCCCCCGCAACACCCTCGGGTTCTATAACTGTCCTTCACTGTCCCCCCCTGTAACAACATTGCCTCTGCTTTTTAGACTCTCCCCCCCATTAGCCGTTCTTTTTTTTCGCCTTTTTAGGTTTCCTGCTTACTTTGGTTAAGGTTGAAGACTGTCTCCAATCGTCCCCCGACTTCCAAGTAGCCGCGCCACTCAACCCCTCCTCCTCCCCATTCGGCCGGTTGTTTCCCAGGTTACGCCCCCCACCCTTCCCACTTGTTTCCTTGCCCAACCTGACGGTTCTCCATTTTTTTCCCTACACAGTTCCCAACCACAGGTGCGCCGCTGAGCCATGCCTTTCCCAACCAGACCACCCCCTCGTCCTGAATTTTGGCCAGACTGGTTTCCTCTCTCGGACGGCCTATTTACGCGGCGCTTATGGGCCCTTCAATTTTGCTCCGCCCCGCGGCCCTTTCCACTTCCCCCCCCCCACTTCTGGTGCTTCTTTTTCTCTTTTTATCCTTCTTGGGTACATCCCTTGTACGCAGATTTGCGCCCCCTTTCCTGCTTATTGTGAGGGGTTCCGTCCCTTTTTTGAAGTTTTGCCCCTCCCCTTTTTGGCGCCCTTACACAACCCTTTTGTTGACCGCTCTGAACACGTTTGGCGGGCCCCCCCCCCAAAATGCCGGCGGCTTTTAACTCCTTTTGGGCCACGACTTCTTTTTCCCTTTATGAAGGCCGGCCGTTTCCCCTTCCCCGGACTGAAACGTTTTTTTTGTTTCCCCGATAAGTTCCTTTTTTTTGAAAGCCGGTGTGTATTGCTTTTCCTGGTCTGATTATTTATCTTTTTTTTTCCAAACACCCCCCCCCCCTACGTGTTTTTTTCTGGCACCCCATTTTTTTGGCTTTCCTTTGAACCCCATTCTGAGGAACCCCCCCTTTTTCCTTGTTTCCCGTTTTTCTTTTCTTGCTTTTTTCCCCGCCCGTGATGTCCCCCCCCTTTGCTCACTGGTTTGCAAAGATTTTTCCCCCTGACCGGATCCTTTCCCTAGCTTTTACCTACTTGCCTCTACGTACTTTGGTTGGATATCCCCCTCTCCCAACTGCTTCGTCTTTTTTCCCCGACTGCTCCGGGACCTTTGTTACAAATCGTGTCCCTCCCCCGGCCGTAACACTGTATTGAGATGTCCTCCACATGTCTTCTCCCTTTCTTTCATCCTTCTTTTTGTGTGGCTCTCTCATTTTTCTCTTATACAAATACAGTTTGTAACTGGTCCCGACTTCCGTCCCGATTTTGTTTTTTACCCCTTCCTGAAAGTGTTTCCCCCCCCCCCCGCGAGTTTTTATTTGGGGGTTTTTTTCTGTCCCAACGGACCCCAAAATTGACCCTCGATAAAGCCCCCCCCGATAGGTTCTTTCCTCGCCGGTGCCCGTGCATCGTCCTAGGTTTTTTGAAAACCCATTTCCACACTTTCTGCGTGCCTCCCTCACGTTCTTTTGGTGTTAACCATGATCTTCTTCAATCCCCTTTGCGAAGAAGTCCTTTTGATGTCTTTCTTTGTCCCGGCCAGGTTGCTTCCCTCATGTTACACTTGTTTTTTTTCAAACGTTAAAGTCGTCCCCCTTCCTAAGGAAAGTTTCATTAGTACCAAATCTTTTCTTTTTTCGCGCCGGGATTTGTTTTCCTCTTTGACACTTCTTTGTTGAGATTCACCCCACCCAATTTGTTTACTTCAGTTAAACAAATTGTCGTTTGCCCCTTTCCCTATTTGTTTTCCCCCGTTTTTTCCCCCCTGTCCCCCATCGCGGTCTTGGTGTCACATTCTGTCGGGTCCTTTTTTTTCCCCTCCCCCTGGTCCAGTTTTTCGTGCCTCCCCCGGCCCGTCCCGTTTTTCCCCTGGCGCAAAGCCTGGAAATTGTTTGTAGGGTTAGCGCTTGGTTGTTGATGTGCTCTCGGAATGTCCTTCGAGCAGTTTTTTTTTTTTTTAATTTCTTTCTTTGCGTCGCCCTTTTCTTTCCCAGGCGGCTATCTGATCTTCTTTTTTAGCTTTGCCTCTTCCCCGTGATGGTTTTTTCATTTTTGAATTGTATTTTCCTTTTCTTGGATTTTCGACCTTCTTTTGTTAATTTGTGACGCTTACTTTCCTTTCCGTTTTGTTTGGGTTTTCTTCCTTTTTCCCCCCCCCGGGATTTTTATGGATTAATTTTGAAGTCTCTTCTTCCATTGTGATTTTCGTTTGGTTCTCCTTTTCCTGGTTTGTCCTTTCCTCAGTGCGACCCTCCTTTCCTCGGCGTTTCCGGTTTAGATCGTTTGCGATTTAGTAGATTGTTTTTTTCTTGTACACCCAAGCGTCCTTTTTTCTTTTTTCAGTTTCGGAACCTTGGTATCTGGCGCCCCTTTTTCCGTGTTTTGACCCCCCATCCTTCTTTTCTTCCCCTTCGGACCGTCGACGTTTCCCCTCACGTCCGCATTGCGTCGGCAATTTCCCCTTTTTCTTGGGCGATTCAGATTTTTCTTGATTCCTTTTTCTCAATTCTTCCTCCCTCCCTGACACAATTTGGATCTAGGTGCTTGAGGGTTGGGTTGCCTTCCTTGTTTTTACGGTCCTTGGGGGGCCACATTTCGACGCTGCACCCTTTTCTTTGCGTCTCTGCTAAACAACACCCCAAACACGGAGTTGGTCCCCCTGTTTTTAAACTTTACCGTTTCCTAACTTTTTTACGCAGTTTTACTTTTTCCTCCGTTCTGCGCAGAGCACCCGGGTCCGGATTCTCTAGCCCTCCCCCGGGAAGCTTCTCCCTTGGTTTTCTTGGGCCCCACTCTGACTCTCTCACCCAGCCAAACGCTTTTTTTTTCTTAATCCCCCGCGGTTTTCAAGGTTTTCTTCCCCCAGAAGGTGAAAAACCCGGGCCCCCCCGTTCTTCTTTGTTTTCGACGTACGTGACCCCTTTTTTTTAAAAACACTGGTTGATAGGGGTATCGGTTGAGGCTCTTTTCCCCCCGTTTTTTTTGAACCAATTGTCAGCGACTGTTCAATTTCCTTTTTTCTTTTTCCTTCTGAAAAAGTTCGGACATTTTTTGCCCGGGGATCGCCCAATTAGGAAAGGTGAGTATCCCCCCGTTGATTACGGGCCGTTTCTTTGGCGAATTCCCCAATTATCGGTCTTTTTTTTTTTGTCCCATGACTTTTTTCTTTCGCCGCACTTCGGAGGTTCCCTTTACCGTTTTTGTTTCATTGTCGTCCTCCTCTCGGTCTTGCTTTTTCTCGTCACAGAAGCGTTTTTGCTGAGTTTTTTCTTTCCCCCACGCCAAGTTTTTTTCCCATTTCCCTTCTTGGGAAGGTTCCCCCCTTCTCGTGAGTGCCCTCCCCCCCTCCGAAGTTCCCCCTTGGGGTTTTCCCCAACCATTGCCTGATTCCATTTTGATTTTTTCCCGGCCACTGCGTACCCCCTTCACTTTTTCCTCGGGCAACACGCTTTTTTTTAACTTGCAACCCACATCCATTTGCATCGGGCCTTTGTCGGCTGGTTCTTGGTTTTGAAATTTTTCCCCGTCCGGTCCGTCCCGGATCCAACCCATTGTCCCCCCCCTCCTCTTCCAAGGTCAGGCCGATCCTTTTTTGCAGTTAACTTTTTTCCCCCCCCACCCACCCGCCCCCCTTTTCCTCGGATTTTTTCCCTATGCTCTTCACCGGTCTTCTCCTTTTCCCCAGATCCCGCTTCCACTTGTACACTTTGTTATGATGATTGACTCAGGCCTCCCCCCCCCTTCTTTTCCCTGTGGCACTCTGCAAAAACGCGATGAGGCAAAAA
>Ga0179593_1723702_pt1 | contig 15551 bp, 19 predicted proteins | sample CZODoug2_1_08_16_FD_185931 | JGI IMG/M metagenome (GOLD analysis project Ga0179593, IMG submission 185931) | Vadose zone soil fungal communities from Angelo Coast Range Reserve, California, USA - CZODoug2_1_08_16fungal (PacBio error correction) | ecosystem: Environmental > Terrestrial > Soil >... | reverse complement strand
TTCTCGCGCTTTGAGCCACCAAACCTTTTCTCCCTGCGTTTTTCTCTTCAGCCACTGTAGATTCGTCTTTCCCCGATCGTAAGTTAGTTTTGCTGTAACCCCTTGGCACTGGCAACAGGGACCTCTTCAAGGCTCCAGTAGTCCTCCCCCTTGAATTTCTTTTTCTCCAGGTCCCCCTTTTCCTTCTTTAAAAGCCCTTTTTTTTCGATCTGTAGGGTAATAGACCTGACGTGTAAGTGGTCGCGTCCCGGATGAGATGGCACTCCTTTTTTTCCGGCTCTTCGAGTCTTTTTCCGTATCCCTTGAATACCCCAGTCCCCCCCTTACAACAACCCGAAAATGTAGATCGTAGGGCTTTCCTTGGCTTACCTCCCGCTCCTAGTAGCAGCGCTCCGACCTAGCACCCAGCGTGTGGAATTTAGTATAGAGAGTTCAGTCGTCAGACTATTTCCCCCCCTGGCCAAAGGCCGCCCCCAGATCCGAGTGGCTTGCTCTTCACGATTCGGTTCCCCCTTACTGATCCTTTTTCAAGCGCAGTCTCCCTTTTCCCGGTTCCCGTTTCATCGGATGTCCTCCTCTTTACCTCAACGCGTGAACAGCAAGTGAACGTGTTTTTTACCAAGAATGCCATCAGTCTTTCCTTTTCTAAATTGTCCTCTGATCGTTCACTACACGCTTTATGATATTCCATCTTGGCCTGTCGCCACGGTACTGAATTCTAACAAGGTTCCCTTCTGTCATTGCAGAACACGATGAATTTTCGATTCCTCACTTTCTTTTAATGCCCCATATTCGATTCCTTCATTGGCCGGGACCCCCTTCGAGGACGTCCCGGGAATGATGGAGGAAAGCTCAGATTTCTCTTCTCGGCGGTTTCCTGATCCCAGCAAGTTCTTTGGTGTGCCCTTTCTTGCCCAGTCCCCTTCAGGACGCGGTTTTTTTCGGGATTTCCGATTGTCGTCCCCTTTCAATTATTTTGATTTATTTTCCCAACTCCTTGAAAGAATAGCCTGACCTCTTCAGAAACCGCTTCCTTGAAGATTTTTCTGCGGCGGTCTTTTTTATTTCGGCCCTTTGTTATTTTTCCGTCCGACCCCCCCCTTCCCTCCCCCTTCTTTGGACTCAGTGAATTTGATTTGACATTCCTCCCCCCGGACGGTTTCAGCATCGAAGAAGTGCGCTTTCCCCTTCCCCCCCCCCCCCCCTCTCGTTGTCGACAGGAAGCCCCCCACGGGCTGAGCCAATTAGGCTATTTTACGTTGTGGCTTAAGCCCTGACTTCTCAACTTTAATCTTCTGGTCCGTTAAGATCCCTCCCCAACCAGCTCCACTTTTGGATAATTGTTCTATGCCCGTTTGTTTTAGCCTTGCTTGTCGAAGGGAATATTTTTTGTCAAAAAGCTTTTTGTCATAGAAGCCCAATAATTGTATACTTTTATTATAAATTATTCGTTTTGTTTTTTCTGGTTCTTTTTTTAGCGGATTTTTGCGGAGAATTATCCACCGACAGGTGAAATGAGCTGTTTCCATGGAGGAGATGGTTGGGAGGGGGGGGGGTGGTTGCTTGAGCGTTGGGGGGGATGTTTGTTTGGGGGAGGTTTTTTTGGGGGGGGTTTTGTTGGGGGGGGGGGGTTTTGTGTGGTGAGGTTAGGGGTCTGGGTTTGTTTTGTGGGGGGGTTTTGGGGGGGGGGAGGGGGGGTCGGGGTGGTTGGGGGTTCTTTTTAGTTTTTTGTTGGGTTTTTTTTTGGGGGGGGTTTTTGAGGGGGCAGGTTGTGTTGGGGTGGTGTGGGGGGGCGTTTTTTGTGTGTGTGTTTGGTGGGGGGTGTGTTTTGGTTGGGGGTGGGTTGGGTGGTGGTGTTGGGGTTTTTGTGTTGGGGGGTGTGGGTTGGGGGGGGGGGTTAGTGTCGGGTTTGGTTTCTTGGGGTGTGTTTTTTTTTGGTTTTTTTCGTGGGTGGGTGGGGGGGTTGTTTGTGGGGGGGGGGGGGGGGTGTTGGGGGGAGGGGGGTTGTGGGTGGGGGGTGGGGGTTCCCCCTTTTTTTGTGTTTCTTCGAGGTTTTTCCCCAGTTTCTCATTCCCCCGTCGCTCGTGCACTTGAGACTCGCCCCCCCCCCCCCCCCCCCTGCCCGACCCCCCCCCAACTAATCATTGCCTCTCCCCGCGCCCTTCATGTTCGGCTGCAAGCCTTTTAAGTTTACCTGTTTTTTCCCTCAACTTTCTCGATCTCCTTTCGTTGGCCGGAGTTCTTTTTTCAGTTCCGTTGTTTCTTTTGCGGAAAGGTCCTTTTTTACGACGTACTCTTTGCGTCCCCCTGAGTGCCCTTTGCGTCTGTTTCGCGCATGTTTTGTTCGTGTTTGCCTTTTGTTGTGCCTTGAAAATGTTCAAGTTCTTTTGCTTTTATCTTTGCTTTTCCAGGCTTTTGGGGCCGTACGGTTTGGATTGGTGTTGTTGACCCTGAACAAATCTTTGGAATCGCTGTTTCTTTTCCTTCCCTGAACTTTTTCCCCTCGAATTCCGACCGTTGATTTTCTGCCACGTCAACCCGTTTCCTTTCTTTTTTTTTTTCCATTTCTTTTTTTTTCCATTGTGTCAGAGGCCTGAGGATCCCGAAGCTGTACATCTATTCACCTTGGCCTCCCCTTGTATGCCCACTACGGACTCGTTTAACGTCATTAGGAATTTGGCTAAGGTTTACCTTGCATTGCCGCTCCAACTCGCCACCCACCCCTGGTTCCCTTACTTTTCCTCTTGGAGAGCCTTCTGGCCCCCGCTGGTATGGGCCCCCCTCCCCTTTGAGGTGCTCGGCTCATTTTTTGGAACCCTTCTTTGGTCTTTCTCAACCAAGGTGGCATTTTGGTTCTTTCCCAATTTCATGGCCATGGCCAAGGTTGCTCTCCTTCTTTTTTCTCATCGCGCACGCGACCCTCGCCATGGCCTCTTTCCCCAACCTTGGCAATCCTTTGTTCAGGATTTTCTCCCCTGTGGTGGGTCTCCTCCCCCAATGTCGGAGAAGTTGAATGCTCTTTGTGCCGCCTTCCGTCAGATTAGAACCCCAAGCCCACATTCCGGCGATTCATAGGCAAACGGCCCCCCCACCCTTCCCTTCCTCTGGGGTCATTCTAGCAGTAGCCCTCTCCCACCCGTTCTATTCCCTTCTCTTGATCACCGTCCCATCCCGGTATCAATCCTCCTTTCCCTAATAGTTTTCCCCTCAGTGTATACCCTCCATGGGAAGTTGCATCCAGACTCAACCTTTTCAAATTTTCTCTTTCCCTGCCATTGAACAAAAACCCTGGGGTTTATTTCCCCCCCCCCCCCCTCTTAATGTTGAAATTTTGACTATGCACTCGCTTCTGATTCTTTATCGGATTTTGACCTTCTCTTATTTTGAACCTCTCCCATAGGGAGCTTCGACCATCAACAAAGGATTTGCCCCCTCCCAAACTTGACTCCCGGTTGTAACTGTTCCAGAGAAAACCCTCCCCCCTGAGTCCAGTTCTTCCCCCCCCGATGCCTAACTTACGCCGAGAACCGCCCCTCTTGGCCCCCCCTTCTTCCATTAACCTCCCCCCTAGGCCCTGACGTTCTGCAGAACCTCTCTTCCCATACCCCCCTACATTTCCGAGCCCCGCAGAGATTCTCTCGAATTTTAAAAAGGCGGATCCACTTCCCATTATTTGAAGTTGGGAATCAGGCACTTTATTAACGCCTTTTTCCAAAACTCCCGGTTAGTCATATGACCTCCCGCTGCAACGGTCGGACTCGTTGATTTTTTTTTCCCACCCATTTTCAACCGACGATAGTCTGGACGTTGCTCAGCCCGACCTTTAGTGAAGCTGTAAACCCCTTTTTTGTCCGGACCACCTGTTCGTTTGCCAAGATCCCCCCCGGCGATCTCTTTGATAAGTCGGTCAATACAATGAAGAACGGACCCCCCCCCCGACACCAGAGATCCTTTGCTTATCTCCTCACTTTTTTGGCCCCCTCCCCCTTCCCTTCCTTGACAAAGCAACTCCTCCCCCCCCCCAAGTCTGTTCTGACATCCATTTTCATTCAAAGCCCGAGATTTCCCCCCCCCCTTTACAGCTGGCATATTTTTACCCAGGATTGCCCCTAGTCACCTCGTAATTAAGATTTCCGCCCCCCCCCGGCCCCTTCCGATCTCGGGACTTCGTTCCGACGAGTCGATCCATTGAAGTTGCCACGAATTCCAGCTTTCCGGCTGGCCCTCCCCGGTGCTCTTCTTTTAATATCGCTGTTTTTTCCGGGCGTGCACATTTTCAAACGGATTATTCATCGTTCTCAATACGATGGCATTGGCAAGTTGACCCCATTTTTCCAAAGGGAACCTCCTCCCTCATGCCCACTGTTTACATTCGATTTTTATCTTCCCAAAACCCCTTTTACCGAAAACGGCCCTCACAAACGAAAGACAATTTCACTTTTGGACCCCCCGTCCATGTGTGTCCTTCCTTTTTTCAATATTTTTTTTTCACCGCCCCAGATGTTTTTCCTCCCCAGCTACTATTCAAGCCCCCAGACCCCCCCTTTTGCTAGCCCCTCCCCCAAGCCTGTCCCTTGCTTTTTCGGGTTTTTTTTTTTCTGTTTACCCCCGTGAGGTCACAGGGGACCATCCTTGCTTGGAGTAATCTGTTGAAGGTCTCTTTCTTGGCCCCACGGTGACCTTTCTCATCGAGGCAGGTTTCCCTGTCCCCCCCGTCCCATTTCCAAACTCTTTTTGTTGGCGCTTTTTCTCGAATTTTTTGCCTGCGCGGCTGCCGTCAGGATTCTTCAATACCTTCCAACTTTTTCTTTCCCCCCCAGTCCGTATTATGTGTCCGCACGCTTATTTTCCAGTTTTTCCTAGGTACGCCTCTTCGACATCGACCCGCCCTGACAAGCAACCCCTCCTCTCCGTCCCACCAAAAACATGCTTTCAAATGAGCGCAAACTTCCAGCAATTGACGTAGACTTCCTCTTCCTCTGCCTCAGAGCCCTCTTTCCCTTGACTTCCCACTCAGCTAACAAATCCAGAGCACCCCCCCAAGCGGTTTTTCCCCCTTTCCTCAGTTCCCCCTCCCTGAAACTGCGTGATATGCAGCTTGGTTCCCCTCCCTTTTCTTCCCACCCCATCTGGTAATAAGCCAGTTTTTTTTTCCTTATCGTTTCTTCCTTTCAGACCCCTTTCCTGGCGTCTTCTTCAGTCTTATTTTCCCTTTTTAAGTCGTTTCCCGCGCATTCCCCTTCCAAATTAATGTCTCACAGATCTTATTCTCTCAAACTCCCCCTTCTCAGTTGCTTTTTTTTTCCTGATGAGCACTGCTTACGTTGCTTCCTTTGTAGCCTCACTGTGCTGTTCCCCTGTTCTAACCGTCTTGCCAAGACACGATCCTTAAACTGCTCTTGGTATACCCCCCCCCTTCCGGTTTTGTTGTGCTCGCCCTGAGATTTTTTTACATCCCCCGGATTTCTTGCTGCTTGCGGGGCCAGTTGGGCATACTTTCTCTTTTCCCTTCATCTCCCACGCCCCCGTTGACCTTTACGCTTTCGGATGATGCCTCCTCCTTTCCCCCCCCCCTTACTAGTCCGCCTACCTAATACTAACCTTGTTGCAAATTCTGGTATGCATTGACTACTTCCTCGATTCCGTTTCTTGCATGCACCTACCAGGACCTGCTTACCAACTTCCCCTTTTTTCGTTCGTCGGAAAAACCGCCCCCCCTAGTACGGTGTATCTCCGTCCATTTTTTACTGGAAGAGAACCCCCCCCCCTTGGCCAGGAATCCCGATGCGTGGTTCTCGTTGATCCTCTTGCTTTCGTCTTTTCCCCTTACAGGGAACGCTAAACTTCCCTTCGAGGTACAATCCTTCCATGAATCTCAGTGGCCTGCCCCGGTAATTTTCCTTTTAGGAGTTTACGGTGTTTTTGCGACCCTTCGCCTTACCCACGAACCCCCCTCCTTTTTCTTGGAACCACTCTCTTTCATCCCTCTTCTTTGGGTTTTTTTTTTTTTTTAAGTTTGCCGATTTTTTGTCAGAATCAGTTTCTCCCCCCCCCAAAACTATCATTTTCCCTCCTGATCCTGTATCTCCTCAACACGTCTCTTTCCTTACAAGGTTTGTACCCCTTCCTAATTTTACAGGTTTCTCCCTGGGCCCATCCATTTTTAATCCTGTCCAGCCCCCATCGTCTCCCCAACGACTTCCCCGCGATCCCATTCTTAGGGACTTAAAGTAAACCCCGTCTTTCCCTTCCCCTCTTTTCCAGTGTCTTTTTTCCCTACCCCTGAAGGGTTTTTTTTCCGAAGGTCTTTTTCCCAAGACAAGTCTTCCTGCCATCTGGCTCCTACGAAAATTCCCACAGACAATTCTTCTTTCTTTTTTAGTCCTTTTTTCGCCCTGCTCCTCTAGGCAGCGCTCAAGCATCCCTTTTTTCACGTTGGTTTGTGTTTAGGTTCCTCCGATTGAGGCTAGGACTTATGAGAAGGAACTGTGCGCTTGTAAAGAACCTGCTTGGATCCCCCGGTTCGTACTCCCCGACTCCCGTATTTCCAACCAACCTTTTTTCCAAGATTTTCCCCAGGTTCCCTGGGTTCTTGATTGGGAATGTTCCCGAAGACTGGTCCCCCCTTTTGACCAGCCACTTTAACGTGGCCCCCACAATCCACAGGAAGCCCCCCTTTAGCATCCCCCCTTCCAGCTGAGTTTGTTTATCGAGTTGTTCCCTATTTATCCCCGCGTTTTCTATCTTAAGGTTCTGGGAAAGCGAGCGGACCTCCTCGAAAAGGGGTCATCGTCCCTGCCGCTCCCGAGTTCCTCCCTTTACTTTTTTTCCCCGATCCTTTTCCCCCCCCCAAATACTACTGCTTCTACCCATTTTTTGCTACCTGACTACGCCGCAAGTTGTGCAGGAGCCCCACTTCTTTGCCCTTCTTCTGATTTGTATTTGTTTTATGTGTGTTTTTGAGCCACCTCTTTTCTTGGTTTCCCTTTAGCCTTTTTTTTTTGAGCTTAGTAATGTCTCGGTCGGCTTTTTTTGCGCGCCCTTTCGACTGCAATTCTGACTTTCCCTCCTTTTATTGAAGCATTTTTTGGACAGAAACGCCTAGACGAGGCAGAGACACTCTCGCCCTTCATTTTTGTCTTCCCTTTTTCAAACGTCCCCCCCACGGCGCACTCCTCCTTTGATAAAAGACTTTTTTTCCCATCTTTGTCCCTCGCCCGGATACGGGGACACCGAATCGAGCAGGCCTCCACTTTTTCTTCCTAGTCCCCAGATCTTGTTTTTCCAAAATCCCTCCCTTCAGTTCCGAAAATTTGCGCTTCACCTTTGGGTCTTTAATCTGCAACTTCTCCCCCAATGGAGAGGGGTCCCTTTTCCCTGAGTCCCTCCCCCACCTTTTTTTTAATCACTTTTCCTTGCTTACCATTGATGTGCATAGACAGCTTTTTTAGCTTTCCCCTTTCGGTGCCTTCTTTTTTTGTCCCCCTATATTACCGAAGAACGACCATCATTTCCTTCCCCCAAATTTGGTTACCTTTAACTCTTCGTTGGTCGTAGTATTCCGGGATTGTGAGCCCCCCGCGATTTCAATTCTTGCCTTGGGTAAGGCTGATGGTTCTTCCCCCAGAGGTTCCTTTGGAAGAGTAGTGCGGCACGTCGAGGAATCGTTTCTGTCCTCCGCAGACCATGACACACAATCCCCCAAAGCCTAGATTCTTCCTTTTAGGCCCCTCCGGAAAGCTTCTTTTTGGACACCCAGTTCCGACTACGACATGGATTTTGCCCCCTTTTTCCTTTTTAATTTGCCGTTTTCAGTTTTGATACGCTTGTGCGTTCGATTGCGGCTCCTTGTGTTCCCCTATACCCTTCTTTGCCGGCGGGTTATCTGTGTTTCGCTCAGCGCTTCCCCGCCCCCCCGCCCCGTTCCTATACCCTTGACCTCAAATTGAGTACAGACCGGCTTTTTTGTCTGAGCTTGGTCCTTCCCTAGACTCCGGTTTTGTCGTTAGACGCCAAAGTCCCCGAGGGCTTGGCTTCACTAGATGGTTTTGGTTATTTCCTTTTTTTTCTTGCCCCAGAGGCCAGAATTCTACTTTCCCCAGGAAACTTTTAGCGGGTTATCTCCCCCCAACTAATTATGTGGTTGCCACTGTTGCTAGCGGTCGGGAGTCCCTCGGAATATTGGCATCTATCTTATTTTTACCTTGGGGTTTTTTTGTAGTTCCGCACGGATTCCCCCTTTACGTCCTAGTTTAACGGTAGTTGGTGACGTTCCGGCTTTCCCCTCTGCCCCCCAAATTTAAACACTTATTTGGGCTCCATCCTTTTTCTCCTGTTTTTTTATTTTTCCCCCCCCCTGAATTAGGCCCCCCACTTCGAGTCGGTCTGATACGGCGTGCAGGCTCATTTTTCGTTGGACATTTCGCACGAATGAGCTCCCCCCCCAGGTTTTCTTGTGGTCTTAAGTCCCCTTCATGTGCCATGACCGGTTGCTCGTCTTTTTCTTACAAAATTGCATCGAGAAAGTTTTCACAATTTTAGAATTTTTTAGATGGACCTGTTCCTGATGCGCAACATATGTTTTCCCTTTTGGAGCAATCCGTGATGTCGCATTCAGAGGGTTGAGCCAGATGTTTTCATGCATCGAATCCCCTCCTCCACCGAGATTCTCTGTCACTCTGCACAAGGGAACAAAGCTCTTGTTTCCCCAAGTTTGCGGATAACTTTTGAAGCTGTTCTGAAGGCCCCACGTCTTCATTTCGAGGATGTACATGTTCTTCGCCCCTACTCCTTTTTTTGTTGATCTTAGATAAGACTTGATTAACGGTTTGATGTTTCTCCAGCCCTATCGTGTTTTCCTTCTTACCTTTAGACTTTCCCTTTTTTCCTTCGACACACCTTCGGCTTCAGCAAGTTCTTCCTGGGGCCCTCTTTTTCGACTATTGTGATCCCATCGGTGGCCATAGATTTTCTTCCCCCTCGCTTCTCGACCCTGCTCCATAATTGGCGCCCCCGTATCCATATAAAACTTTTTCTGGTTTCCCATGTTTGCTTGCCAGGAGAACTTTTTTCCTCTTTCTAGTGCCAATCTTATGTTATGTTTTTTTATTTGTATTTTATGTGTTCCATGGATTTTTTTGGAACCATGGACCTTCAATCACCCTCTTCCCCCACCGCGGCGCCACGCACCCGCGGCTTCGCCCGGGGACGACCACTGTTAAGGAACCTCCCCCACCGACCCTTTCCACCCCTCCGAGCCCTTCGATGGATTCCTCTCATTAGATGCGGCGCCGAACGGACAGAACCAAGGACATCACCCCCGTCTCTTTGGAACTTCTGTTTGAATCTTAAGCCCTACTGAAGTCTTCCAAACTACATCTATGTTCCGTTCCCTCGGCGTTTCCCTCACCCGAACTTTGATCGGTGCAAAACCTTTTCACCGAAGCCCGAGTCTAACATTGACCGAATTTAGGCAAACTGAACCCCCGCCCTTCCTTTCCCTTGTCCCCATCCCTCTTTTTTTTACCGCTCCTGGTTTTCCCTTTTCCCGCCACCTTCTTTCCTTTTATTCTTTTTGCTCCGCTGTTTCACGTCCCTCAGGCTATCTACCGGACCCCCTTCTCGTTTCCCGCGATCTGTGTCGTGCTAAGCCACTCCAACCCCCTTTCAATCTTTTTCAAATGTCTAATCAAAGCACTTTGTTCATTTTCAAGTCCCACTAAAAGTCTCACGGACCCCCATGACAACTTCCTAATCATTCCAGGATTCCCCCCCGCCCTTCCCGAGTCACTTACCTTTCCGCGAACCCCGCCCACTCTCCTTCCGGCCATTATGCTCTAGAATAAAGATTTGAATTGCAAACTCCTTAAATTTCTTTCCTTTAGGACGACCAGGGACTTTGAACTCTCTTGGTTTGTTTCCGGTCGTGCGAACCCTATCCTTTTTCATGCAACGGGGTGCATGTCCTTGTTACCCAACACGAAGAGCCCACTCCCCCCTCCCCCTTCATCGATTGCACGCGCCCCCCTTCGATTATCTTCACAACACTCCCCCGAAACCGCCTAACCACGCACGTAGTGATAGGGGTCCCCCCCCCCCTCCGAACCTTATGGTTTCTGGTTTCCCCCCCTCTGCCCTTCCCCAGTCTTCCCCGACAAGTCAAAACCAAGAGGGCCATAGACAGCAATCTGCCCCTGAAACTTTTTGACGTGTCCTTTTTCCATTGAACCCCCCCTTCGGTACTCGCCAGTGTTGAATTGTGTTATTTTTTTTGCACCCGTCCCCCCACACGGTGCTCGCGCATACATTCTCCCGTCCCCTCATTTTCCGGTTTTGGGATCTTGGTGACGACACTCCTTTGGGCAACGGCAGATTCACATTAGAGTGTCCCTCTCTTCTCCCCGCTCATTTTCACTAAGTTTTCCAAGCCTTTATCTTCCCAGGGAATTCGTGGCAGCAGGTGAAGTTGCTCCCCGACCCTCTCTTTCTAATTTACATCAGATTTTTGCCGCAGCAACAATTTTTCATGTCGCCTCGTTTCTCTGCAGATCTGTCCCCCATGTATTGTCCTAAAACATCTAGGCCCACCCTTCGTAATTTCCACGCGGACGTCGTCGCCTAATAAAACCCCCGTAATTTTTACCTGCTCGAAATTTCCCCCCAAAGAGAAAAAACCCTCAAGATGCCCCCCCAAGCGCCGGCAAAAAAGCCTTGCTCAGCTTCGATACCTGCTCTCCTCCTACGCAGCCTAACAGCTACCGTTAGCCCCCCCCCCCCCCCCCCAACTTGTTCTAAGGCCCTCATAGTAATTGGGTTGTGTTTCTTTTTTTTTTTTTTTTTCTGAATTTACTTTCACTTTCATTCCCATGTTTCCTCCCTTTCTGCCGGCCGATACGTCCTAACGTGCCGCTGCCTTTCACTCTCCCCCTTTTCAGATAATGAACGAGACGAGTATGACCCTTTCGTACCTTACCTTTCTCGTTTTCTTCTGTGATGAGCACTTCCCTTGGTACCAACGTACGTGTAAAATGTTTCGTAACCTCTTCTGTCCCCCTCACAACCGATTCACGGGAAAACGGTTAATGCTGGGCCTTTGATCTTCTATATTTTTTTTCCTCCCCCTCTGTTGCTTTCCTGCTACGGTGACTGTTTTAATACGGTACGAGGAAGGTGGCCCCAGTACGTTAGATCCCACGGCCCCCCTATTCCCAAAGAACAGATTCCTTTTTTATGCTTCCTATGGAGAGCTGCTACTAGCGTTCGGGCTAACTCCCCAAGCCTATAACCCTTTATTCCCCCCTATGTTTCACTCTTTGATGATTTGCCAACTGCCTCCCTCCTAGGCTACAGGATTGTACTTGAGGGAACATCAACCTTTCCGCCCCCCCCCCCATTCGCTAGTCCCCCTCAAAGCTGACACAGTCGGTGCCGTACCAGTTTTCCTCTCCCACCTAAGGAAGGCCAGCGCTTTCTTTGTTCTGAATACTCTTTCCGTCTATTGTTAGTTTCCCCCCCTTTCGGTTACCCCCCCCCCCCCCAACTAACCGGAAAGGAGTGACGTTCATCCAGTTTTTGCTTACTTCACCTTGACGGCTTTGTTTCAACCCCTCTTCCTGTTTTGGGTTTGTCCTTGAGGGAAGAAGTTGCGGCCTTTCCCACATCTCCTTCCCTTTTGGTTCTCTTGATAATTTTTCCCGAATGCCCCGGTTGGCTTTTTTTCGCACCAAACTTCACTGGTTTCGACTGCAGTAATGAGGTAGTTGCCCTCCCCCCACTCATTCTTCTCCTTTCTACCTTTTTTATGTCCCTCAGGGCCCTGGCAACAGTTAGATTTTTCCCTAGTCACTCAGAATACAAAGCAGTCCTTCTTTTCTGTTCTTCTAACACTGGTCCTTGACCCCATCCTTCGTTTCTCGGAGTTGTCCTCACCAACACGTTCGGTTCAGTGGTAGGCAAGGTCTCGGTGCATGCCACTCCCCCCTTGTATTTTTGATAAGTATTCAAAGCAGCCCCGAGACCCCTTTCACCCAACAAAATTTAGGATTTAGGGCGTCTTTCAATTTCCCTTTCCGTTTCTGAACATTCTTCCTCCAGACGACGACCCCCATTCCGACGTGACGCGCTTCCCCCCCCCCCCCCCCCCTTTTACTCGACGCTTTAGGATACTTTCTCTACGGTTCTCGGCAAACCAGTGCAAGAATCCTCTTCTGTCCCCCCTACTCGTCTACGAAAACCCTTTTACCCCCCTTTTCTTTTACGCATCCATTCCCCTTTCGCAATAACAGGATTCCGTGTCTAGTTTTTCAAGAGTATTTTTTTCCCTCCAGTTTTTCCCATCCCCTCCGTTTCCCCAGTCCCCCCTTGCTAATCTGCTCCGAACACTAAATCCTTTTTTTTCTTCGGTTCCACCGTCTCGGGTTAATTGATATTAAGTTGCCGGGAACTGTGCACCCTCCTTTTCTAAGGGTTTCTGCGCCGATATGCGAGGGAACGGTGAAAATTTTCCCCGGAGGCCCCCCCGACTGCCCCAAAATTACTATTTCTCTATTACCCTTGTGGCTCTTGTCTCTCTGCAGAGCAAGATTTAAGGTCTTTATACCTGATCGTGAGGAGGTGTTTGCGGTACGAAGTTCAGCTGTCTCTTCTTTATTCTTGCTCCCCCTCCTGACGTCTTTTCGGCTAGCGCGATCCTTTTCTCCCTTCCCCAATTAAGTCAATGCGGCATCTTTAGGACACGATTTTTTTTTTTTTTTCCACCTCCCTTCAATTTTCCCTTCCATTAAAGTTTGCTGCTGAGTTGTCCCCGATAGTCGTATTTTCTTTGTTGTGACCCCGCTACACATACGGCGCCCCAATCCCTTTTTGATTTCACTTTTTCTGGACGGGCAAGCAGCTGACAGTTGCCCCCTCGCCGTTTCCAACAGATGCTGTGCGCCCTTTTCCACCAATTCCAATTTAGAATCTATCTTTATTACACTTTGGGTGATTTGTCACCTATTTTCCTAGAATATAAAAATTAATTTCCCCCCGATGGTTACAAGGTGAGTACTGCGGATAAAAAATTTTTTATTATGGTTATAAGGACTGCTACTTTCTCCCTTTGTTTTTTATCATGTTGAAGAGATGTGCGGTGAATCTTTTTATCATGATTCTAGAACATCATTTTTTACCCATTTTTCCACCATCCATTATTTTTTTAGGAGTTTTCCGTAGATTGGAGAATTTATTTCCCATGTTACTCCTTGATGGGGTGACCTTTTTCCGGCGTTGATTCGAGGTTTCCCCAGTTGCCACGGGCGGCACTTGATTCTCTTTTTCCTTCCGGACCCACTAGAATTCCCACCACCCGTCCTTGCAGCGCCCCTGTTCTTCGGCCCCAGCCCTGTGGCCCGCTGGATTCGGGACGACGACTCGTAGGCATCCGAAGTGGAGATTGAATTTTTTTAATGCCGTCTTTTTGATTTTTGATACTTTCAATGATGCATGACTTTTCTTTCCCGCTAAGCTTTAAGTCGGGCGTGTGTTGACTTTTAAAATTCCCAGTCTTCGCTTATTTGGACTGTAAGTTTTTTTTTGTTTTAAGGTTTTCGTATCACTAAAAGTCATCGCTGGGCCCAGCGCTGGTGTCCTCTTACTTTTTATTTACTTTCCGTTTGCCGACCTTCCTTCTTTCCGGGTCCCCGGAACTTTCTACGTGTTCGCACGAAGACCATGATGTTTGGACCTTGCGCACTCTTTTTTTTTTTTTTACAGCGGATACCCCCTATACCCCTGTGAAACGGGGTTCACGTCACTTGGTTAGTCCTCTTTTCTCAGCTTCCTCTAGTTCTAAAGGGTTGAGTAGACTGCGTCTTCTCATGCTTCCACCTCCGAAGTTTCCCCTTTCTGTTCCTTTGGATCTTCGATCTCTATCGTTTTTCGTCTCGGCGGGCACGCTCATTTTGTTTAAGCTACGTTTCGTAAACCACGGTGCATCTTGTGGGATTGCCTTTAACAGTTCATGGCTTCCCCCTTTTTTGTCTTCGTCATTTTCTTTTTTACGTTGGCCTCATGTTTTGCCGATGCCCCCCCCTGGCAATTCCCTTGGCAGGTTCCCTCGTGTTGCCGCGAACCTTTTTGATGTTTCTTTTTTAACGATTTTTTCAACAGCATATGGCCGCATCAGAGAAGAAAGATCATCCCTTCTCCCCGTGCTATAGGCAAATCGGTTCCCCATTTCTTGGACCCGTCAACCTATAGAGTGGAAGGTTCAGCAAGGTCTGATACTTTTCCGTTCTTGACACAGGAATGAATTTCCTCTATTCCTCCCCACTTGTGGTTGAGATCTTACGAAAACTTCCCCGGACTTGCTAACCGTAAGCTTATCCGCCTGGGGTTTCGAACCAGGCTATTTAAAATATTATTAATATTATTTGCCATTCATGGTTTCATATTTAGAGAATTTGATGGTTATATTGTCCTCTGTTGCGGAATTTCTGCTTTTACCTCTCTCAAAGGCTCTCTCTTTGGTTCCCCCAGTTGCCCAATCCGCCAAAGTGTAATTGCCAACTTTCATCGGCCTTTCCTTCCTTCTCGAGCTTCCCATTTCCCAAACTTCACTGACATTGAAATTTAAATGTACCCCCCCCCTTCCCCCCTCAAACTCTACCCAATAGTTACGGTCCCACACCTTTAGGCCCCGCCTGACGATACCCTCCGCATGTCCTGATTCCCTGCCCCCCTTTCAGAACCTTTCCCAGGACACTCTCCCCCCTTCGCATGTGGGGCATACGTAAGAAGAGACCTTTTTTTCTACCCCCCCCTTTTTAGCTCATGACTTTCCCCGCTTATTTTTCGCCGCCTCCACTGTAGTTCAAAAGGTGTTAAGATTCTCTTCTCCCACTCTCCTTCTAGTTTTCCTTTCCCCACCCATTGCTTTAGTGCGTAACCTTTTTCCCCTTTCACCCCCGGGAAAGAATGCCGGTTTTTTTCGCTCTTGTTCCAATAAAATTTTACCGAACCGGACAAACGCCGTGTCCGACATTTGGTTCTTCCAAACCCCCTCCTTCTGATTCCGCCCCCTCTCCCCGCCGTTCTGACAGTCCCGTTCAAGGAACATCTACGCCGCACTGACCCCAGATCCTCCTTCCCAGAACGGCATCACTTTTTTTTTACCCTTTTCTTTTTTTCCCCCCCCCCCGAGTACCTGACGCTTGCAGCGACAACGCATCCCTTAATCCGGCCCCCCCTGTTGCCCTCTTTAACCTAATGTAACTTCTTTCCGGACCCTGCATTACCTCAATGCCCGTTTCTACGGACCCTTTGAGCTTCCTTTTTTTGTCCAGCCCTTCTCATTTGAGTTTTCGAACCTACGACTGTCATTCCAACTGGTTCCCACTCCCCCCTCCGGAGCGCTTGGACCCCCCCCAGTCGAAAAGCTCGATTTGACCCGCCGCCCCTTTCCTCTTTTCCCCCACCCCCCCGGACAACGCCTCCAACGAGAAAGCCCGTGCTCTGGTCTTCATTCTAAACCGTTTTTACGCAACTCGTCACGGACGCAGAAGAACCACCCA
>Ga0179593_1404020_pt1 | contig 15551 bp, 12 predicted proteins | sample CZODoug2_1_08_16_FD_185931 | JGI IMG/M metagenome (GOLD analysis project Ga0179593, IMG submission 185931) | Vadose zone soil fungal communities from Angelo Coast Range Reserve, California, USA - CZODoug2_1_08_16fungal (PacBio error correction) | ecosystem: Environmental > Terrestrial > Soil >... | reverse complement strand
TCCCTAGCGACAAGTCATTTTTTTTTTTGCTTCGTCCGGAGTCTCTCGCCGTAACCCCGCCGGCTGTCGCCCTGTTCCGGGCACCCCGTTTCCACAGTGCTCGAGGCCCTCCTTATTTCCTAACTCCTGCGTATCGTGAATACCGCTTACCATCCTATTCCTCATATTATCCCTTTCACCCCGGCTCCTCTCTCCACCTTCCGGTTTCGGGTAGAGAGATTCTTGGTTTGATCGTTTGACTTAGGTGGGAGACCCTGGTTCTCCTGGGCCTCCAGGGAAGGATGTGTTACCCCGTTGATTCCCCCGCTGCCCCGCCCTGCGCTGGAGCTCGCATCCGGTTCCACTCCTCACATGCCTTCTTTCTTTCCCTTGACCATATTTAATTCGTCGGCCGCCGAGGATTCTTCATTCGCTGCCTGTCGGTTTTCGCTCTCTCTTCTCCTTGTACAACTTTTTTCCAATACTATGACGGTTTGCTATTACCTTCAGTCCTGCAAGTTGGGGCTCGCGCACCGTAAAATATAATCTTAGTAGGCCCCCTGGAAAGGTCGAAACCCCATGTATTTCCCTTTTTTTACGTCATTCCCTGTTAGCCGATTGTTAGAGACACGAGCAATTAGATCCTTTTATTAGCTTTTCCCACAAACGCTCCCCCGGCCCAGTACTCTTTCCAGGACAGTATCGCTCCACCTGGCACCACCCCGCGTTTTCCCCTACCGAATATTGTCTTTCTACAGATCGGATCCTAGTGGTTTGTTTCTTGCTTTTTTTCCAACTTGATATCACTTAAGGTTTCTTCTTTAGAGGAATATTGGGGAGAGCCGAGTCATCTTCGTCGACCCATTTTAACGTAATCTTTGTAACTTTTTCTTCTGGTCCATCTCACTTCTCCCTTCCCACGCTTTCCTCCGGCAGGAGACTTCCTTAACGGCTCCTCCCATGGCATCTTCAGCCCAGGGCAATCTACGCCCCGCTACCGAAGCCTCCCTCGTCCACGAAGATTCGCAAGGCGCTTCCTCAGACTAAACTGCCGTCCCACCTGTTCATAGTGGTCCAATTCTGCCCCCTGCTGACCAAGCCTCCCCCCCCCCCCCCGGCGCGGTCGCGCAACGTTCTTTACCCTTCTCTTGCTGTAATTTTTCAGTTTTCAACCTCGTCGTATGTCCTATGCCCAGGCTCCAACAAACCTTCACACAACCACTTTGGGCTTCCCGGTCCCAAGAGCCGTACCTGATCGCTGACCTCAGGGGCTTTTTCCATATCTTAAGGACGGAAGCCTCCATCCCTCGTAAGAGTCTCCCTTTAGCCTTTTTTGAACGCCTGCCGAGTCACCGTTCGCATTTTGCCCCCTTACCAATATTTTCTCACCTTCCTGTCTGCTCGGATGAATTCTTCCCTAGTCGAGATAGCGCCCCCCCTTCCGCCTCACCTTTTCGGCAAAAACATCTATCTCATCTTGTGAACCGTGGTTTCTTCGGGATGTTGTCGCCGTCCACAGGGCCCAGCCATTTCAGTCGACCCTTCCCTCCCGTTTTTAGCTGTCCAACCGAGTTCCCCGTCGGTTACGTAGGCTCTGTCAGTATGCGCGGCCAAAGTTGATGTCCAGACAACGCCATTTCGACACCGTCGACCTTTTAGTTGGCAGCCATGATCAGATGATGCCCCCCCCCGTCGTGGCCCGACACCTTGTTACGAGATATACGACTTTTCTAGGACTGCTCCCGCGCACTGTTTGCGACTCCATCCACCGATGAGTTCCCTTTACGTCATAAAATCTTCGGATTGAAATTCGATGCCCCCTGACTCAGCCTGAAAAAGTCATTTCCCCTCCCTCGCTTCCAGCCTTTCGCCGGTTTACCCATTTGTAAGTAATCAGTTTCGCAGGATTCCGTACGCTATACGGGCGCTCCTCTAAAAGAATGGAACTTGAACACTTTTAGGATTTGTTCTCGGCCTCCCAAGCAGCCCTGTTGAACCGCCGATCGACCCGTCTGACCTTGATTTTCTTTACCACCCTCACTTACGCAGAGAACCTCGATTGACGCCCCCCTCATCAGCACTCACACGGCTTTACATCGTCTTTGCTTAGCTGGCTACCCAAGTCCCGCCCCCCGCAACGGACGAGCTCTCCTGCCCGACCGCCACAGTCCGTCTCGAGTGTATCCTCCGTTCGTGAGTTCCAATCGTCCCCTGTGCGACCCCGCCGCGCACTCGTGACTTCTGGCACAGTTTAACCTCGCTTTTTCCCCCCCCCCTCGCTACGCCAGGCCCCTCTTACTCCCCGACGATTTAGACCATCCAAGCGCGGATTTCCACTTTAGATTCTCTGTCTCCCCTGCTTGTATTCGGTGACTTTAAGCCCTCCCTTGATCCAATTGGCTTCGCTAGAGAATACAAGAATCCCCCTTTTTCCCCCTGATTTTATCTCATACCCTCTGCCCCTTGTTTACTAGATGCTCATTGATTTGTGTTCTTCGTTCTTAGCCCCGCCCCATTTAGAATTTTGTAGTCCTCCCCCTTACCCAATAACCGGCTACCACGTCCCGGGCCCCTTTCCGCCCGCCCCCCCAGTGGTATCTAAATAGTCATCGTCGTTTTATTTTTCCCTCTTTCGAGACTGTCGTTTACCCTTTTCTGTCCGTGAACAGTAAGGCACTTGCTTCGTGAGAGACGGCGCCCCCGTCTTCGCTAATGGTCCGCAGGTGGTACCCCCTTTTTCTCCTTTGTCCACGATTCTGACTCCGGCCGAGCAGGCGTTTTCTCCCTTATCCCGCGGTCTGTTTTATTGGCACTCGTCTCCCCTACATTCGATGCACATTATGGTTTTTTGCTCTGGGGGGCTCGGTACCCTCGCTGGAGTACTTAGGTTCTGTGGTTTTACGCCCCAACTCTGCTTTTTGACTAGGTTCCTTTCGCACTCCCTGGGCTGGCTATTCACCCATTTGCTTTCCTTAAGGGATCGACGCTGCACCAGCTACAATCTTTCGTTTAGGTGCCCGGCGTTTCCGGCAAGCTTTTTTCGAAACCAGTCTCTTCTAGAAACTTTCTCTCTGACTGTGTCAACTTTGGACGTCTGGTTCCAAGAGGACGGTAAGACGTCTCAGTGTGTTCTGTTTAGGAGACCGCTGTTTCCCCCTCTGATAAGCTTGAGTACTACGAGTCCATCGTTCCAGCGCACCTCGGTCCTCCCCCCATCTTCCACTTGACGCTCCCCATGTTTAGGTTCTGCCTTTTCCTATCTCAACTTTGTTTGAACCACCTGAACAGTTGTTTCCGGTCCAAAAATATCTTCTTTTCCACGCCTTATCTGACGCCACGACCCTAGGAGATTCGATTTTAGCGGTTAGCTGAGCAGGGTGTTTCGGAGAGTCACCCCCCGAACCCCGTATCGGGTTTATCTTCTCACCGAATGTTCCCCCCTAGGGTAGGCTTCTGGTTCTCTTGTTAGCGTGTTACGTCACCTCTTGCACCCATGTTTTTTTTTCGGCCGTTCATACGCCGTCTATTTTCGTCCCCAACTCTTGATTGGGCAGTGCTCACCCTCTGGCGGCCTGACTCCGAGATTTGCGCCTTTCGCTTGACTAGCCCTCCAATGTAGCTATGAGCTCTTATCGTAAGGATTATACCATTTGCCCTGCTGGGGGGTCCCTAAAGTTCAGGTCTTTACCACTTCCCCGTTTGGTCCGAAGCACTCCAGACCTCGGGATCCCTGTCACATTTCTTACGTTGAACCTTTCCCTCCATCTCCCCCCCCCTCCCCGCTTCATATGACGTCACCCCCACCTCCTTTGTGTTTTCGTTTTCCGCCGCTTGGCATTACTACGGACTTTTTTTCCCTCCATCCACCTGTCCGGAAACACCCATGTTTTTTGCGATTGGCTTTCTTTCTCCGACGTTCTCTTTATACCTTCTAGCGGTTTGCTTCTTTTCTTTTCTGGTTTCTTTTGGTAGCTTTTTCCACTGCCGCCCTTTTGAGACGCCACAGTGGACCGCGGTTTAAATTACGTCCCTATTCTTCCTGAAGCCCTCGTGGTCGTTGTCTCTGCTCCAGGGTCGATCGAACGGACGCAGTGTCGCACTTTTCTACCTCCTTCTCAGCCCGATTTACATGGCCAGAATAATGATTATCCCTTTTTTTCAGTTTAAGACTTCACCGTTTTTCGTCTTTCCTCCAGTCCCATCAACCGGGATCAAGCCGTTCATCCTTTCCCGTCTCGCTTCTCCCCACCAGCAGGAATGGCGCCCAGGCCTTGCCTCCCGTCGTTGTTCCCACATTTTTTTTACGTTCACTTCGCCCCTCATTTATGCCATTTTGGACCGCGCGGTTTTGCGACAGGAACGAAACACACTATCTAACCGTGTGACATACACCCCACGTTACCTCCCTTTTGGAATGTATCTGGCAGGACAACCTTGCTTGACCCCCTCGTTTCTCCGGCCCGTTCTAATTCCCGCACTAATGCTAAGTACAAGGCTGTCAAAACTGTGTCGCCCAATACCCCTTCCCCCAGTTGGTTTTTGCATACTTCCTTTCACCGAATCTGATTTCTGTGTCTCTCATTTCCGCACGAAGATCTGACCGTTTTCGCTCTCTCCATCCTAATCGAGACGTTTCAAAGCGAAGTATGGTGCTAGTCGGCCAATCCTCGTTCCCGCCCGACGAGTGTTCCAAGATGGGCAATGACAGTCTTATTTCATTTTTCCCGGCTCTTTGTATTACCCCGGTGTGACGGGGTCTGTGTACTTTTCTGTTTACCCCCTGCTTACCAGCCCATAATCCTTTTCCCCCTGCTTGACCTTTCCGGCCATTTGGATTTCGACATGCCTCGGTTCCCCGAAACCCCCCCCCAAGCACCGCACCGGTAGGAGTGCGCAGCCTTATCTGAGATATGAAAAGGCGGTCAGCGGTTGAACCCCCTAGGAAGAGTTTAGTACGAGAGAAAACTTTAAAGCCCACGAGAGTTCCTTTTTTAGGGGAATCGACGGCTCTCATTTGCTTTCTATGTCCCGAGTATGAAGATTGTAGCCCCCACCGTGCACGCTATCGCCCTTTACGGGCACTTGTCCCTGCTTTCTTTTATTTTCAGTATTTTCTTTTTTTTTGCCGAAGAGATCCCATCTTTGAGAAGTTTTACGGCCCGTGGTGCGCCACGTTGGCCGCGTATCTCGTTCTACAGCGAATCCGTAAATTGCCCCCTTACCTTCTTCTTATTAGCCAAATCCCTCCCCGCGAACTCACGTCCGGCTACTCGTACCCAATGTGCGAATAGTCTTCACTGACTTTTCCTCCAATAGCGCGGAACCACGTCTATTTTACCTCTACGCCCCTCCCTCACCAAATCCATAACCTTCCCCCTCACTGAGACCCCCCCTCATATGCCGCACCCATGCACCACCTCCCCAAACGCATGCCCCCCCCCTGCAACCGTGAATCTCATCACCCCCCTGCTCCCCATAGCTTGCTCCGGGCGCTAATCCTCAACAACCGCTGTGCCCGCCCATGACCTATCTGGTTCGTCCCTCCCGCTTCCCTACTTAACCCCACTGACCTCCTTCTGCGACCCACTCACCTCGTGCGGAATCTTTAAGTCTTTCCCTCCCCTTCCTAGAGACACAGGACAACTCCTTACTTACTCTTAAAGTAGATCTAACCCGGATCTGTGGTGAAGTGCGATCTTACTTACGTCCCACCCCGACCCCCCCACCCCGCTCAGATTCCCGTTCGATAACGCTAAGCCGCCGGTTTTCCCTTGCCCTCCAGCTACCTCACACACACCATTGTTACCTCTTCCACGCCGTCCACCCCACCATTTAAGGCACAGAGACACCAACCGCCCCTTTCTGTGAGTTTTTTCTTTAGGTCTTGCACGATGGCGGCTCACGCCCGCAGCTGCTGCTCGGTAATATTGTGGGAGATTTCCCGAATTACTTCAAAAGTGACCCAGCCTTCTCTTTAGTGAGAACGAATCCGAGCACGCCTCATAGTTTACACTTTCCAGTTTACCAGGATATTAGGCTGTTCCTTCCCGGCACCCCCCCCTAGTAGTGAATGTACGGCGTCTATTAACGGATTTTTTCTAGAGATTGAACCAGTCCCTTGTTGACGGGTTCCCAGCACTTACTGAAATTTTCTCGTATCTTGCCTTTAACCCTGCAATCGTAGTATCCCTTTCAAGGTCCGTGCACCCCATGTTAGAGCTTGTCCCTATCGATTCTTAAGGGATGTTCTCCTTCCCCGTAATGCTCTTTTTTCTTGTCTTGTCGCACCACCCCGCGTTTCCAGTCTCCTGGACATAGCGTTTTCAGAAGGCAGGTTAAAGTCCCCACTAGATTTCAGTTCTTTTTTTCATGATGTTCGGGATCGGTATACCTCGACCTTGCTCTCCAGTTTCTGCTTTATCTACGAGGTTTGCCGATTAGTTTCTGCTCGCTCGATGATTTGTCGGCTTTTACCTCTAACAGGCACCAGCCATTCACCGCCGACACACTCTTTTGTACCTTCCCTTCATGGAAGTCCTTTTCTATGTACCTATCTTCTTAAGGTGCCTCTACGTCCGCTTCACTAAGCCCTCACGGCCCCTCGGATCCGGCGAACTTCGAGAAATCGCCGCCCCCAGTCTTTCCCCCCCCTATAGTTGCCTTGATGACATCCCGCATACACTATTGTTGTCCCCTGTTTCCGGAGCGCACACGCTCTTCCTTTTAGGAATTTTCCTTTTTCCCCCCCCTCCGCCCTCTTTCCGGTATCTTGGTGTTTCGATGGTCCGTCGTACCAACACCCCGGTCCCGCCAATTCTTTGTTTGACCAGGGCGCCAAGTCCCAGGATATCCTCTGCCCGATGCGTCAGAACCCGGGAGGCTTCTTATACCCGCGCCGGTTTCTCATCTACGTAGAGCGGCCGCGGGGAGCCCCTTAAGACACCAGCTTTTTCCTACCTGCCTTCATCTTGGATGCATCGCAGTTCCCAGCGTTGCCGTCCCCCGCGCTTCCTCCGTAAGAGTATCGTGTAACCATTTAGGCTCAGCTGGTTTTCCCCCTGTTATGGGTTGTGTTTTGCCATCCCTTGAGTCCCCGGACTCCCGTCCGAAAGGCCTCGCTCAGAGCGATTTTATTCCCTCGGAGAGCTTCTCCGGAGCATGACCTCCTCTTGTATCAGCGAACAGACGTTGTTTTAGTTGCCATAAAAGCCCGATACCATTTTTTACCACGATTCGTGCCGCGGAACTACCTTTTTCACCCCCTTTCGCTTGGAAACCATTATCCGGAGTGTATAATTGCTATTTGCTTCTCTTACCTCCCTTTTGCGCCTCTATGATGTCTTCTTATTATTCTAGATCAAGGTTCCCCCCTCCACCCAGTCCCAAACCTCGGCCCCCCTGTCCGTTGGCCGACCCCTCAGTTCCTAGTGTAAACAGTGGCCGTACTCGTTAGTGTCCGACGCGAACATGTCTTGTCCCCCCCCTTTTTTTTTTTTTTTGGCCCCTCCTTCACGCCACTCAAACATTTCTCTAGTAGTTCGCCCTCCGACATTCCTGTGAAGCCCGCCAGTATCTCAGTCGCATTCTCTTGAGCCCCCCTCCTTTCCCTCAGACCTCCCCGCTCCGACCCCCCCTCCTCTCCGAACCCGCTTAACCTTCCGCGTGAAGGGTTCTATAGTTCCGCCACGCCCCTTTCCCTCCGATTTGTTTTTGACCTCTACTCCATAACCCTTGCTTGAAAGCCTTAGTAGCGGCGTATTTTCTCGTAACGATCCCCTTCCGCCTCTTGCCTTGCTATTCTCCGAGATGCTTACCCATAAACCGACGCTCCAGTCTACTCCACTCCCTGTCTCCCCGCCTCTGAAGCATCTTACGCCACCTGCCTGTTCTTTTACCCGAGTTTTCTGTTTCGCTCTTCTGTCCCCTAGTGCGTGACACAGGCCCCCTTGCGGTATACCCAAAATGGGTTACCCTGCTCAGTTTCGTGAGGTGGAGGCCCCGTTAATATCTCTCTTTAATCTCCCCTTTTTTGTTTTTATAGCTCTTGCAGCTTTCTCCTGTCGTGGCTTAGCTTCGCAAGACCACTTTTATCCCGAATTTAAGCATCTCACCTTTACAAAGACCATCTACCCCTCCTGGTATCCCCTAATTCCTGACTGTCCCAATTTCCCTCCATCTAGTTACCGGGGAAGTTGGCTTGAATTTTCGGGCGAGCTTGGAGTTTTCTTTTGCGCTCCTCTTGAACACTCCCCTCCTCTGTGTTTCCTTCCTGCGCGTCGTCTCAATGTGCTCCGTCCTTCTCTTAAATGGTTTTCCTGCTTTTCCTTTTTCCGCACGCTTTGGGGCGCGTACAGGCGTTTATAGATCGTTTTTCGGGTTAAGTTTTCTGTTTTTTCTCAAGCCTTCCGCATTCCTCATCTAATTGTGGGTTTGGCCGATTCCCTTGTTCCTTTTCCCGCTTCCTGCGTACTAGTTTGGTTTTTCCAGATTGCCTTTTGACATTGTTAGCCTCCGTTCTTTTTCTGTTGTTCAATGCTCTCCCCCCCAGCGTTTCGACTTCGTGCTTTCTTTTCGGTTCGCCCTCGTTGTTCTCCCCTCCCGGACTGCCGCGTCCTCCCTGCCCTGTAAATGCCCCTGCGAAATCGCTGATACCCGCACGCGGCGCTGTGGTTTCCTTTTTCTGAGACGTTTCATTCCACCTGTCCTGTCAAATCGGGGAGCTACTCGAACACGGTTTTTCATTCTCGCACCTTCGAACTTGTGTTCTTCCCCCCGAACCCGAAGCATTCTAAATGTTTTAGCCATCCTTGTTCTCCCCGTCGTCTTGTCCCTTCACCCCGACCGACGTTGGAGATCGTTTGTTCACCAAAAGATGGCTTTGCCAACCGTTCATCCACGCCCATATTTTTCCCCGCGTCGCTTTTTTCCCCGATCGCTTTCTTATTTTGTGTGGGTGATGTAGCTACATGTGAAACCCCATGCCTGTTTTACCTATGATGCCATGTTTTTCCCTCTGTCTGGTATAGATCCAGTAGAATTAGGCGCTTATCGTTCTACCTTTTGTTTGCAGTAGTGATAGTCAGCTAGTGGATGTAGTACACCCTCTGGATTGGGTTATTGATCACTTCTTCTTTCATTCATGATTTCCTTTTTTTCCTGAAGTCTGTTATGCTGTTTTCTGCCTTGGCGCTTCTTTTTTTCGCGTTGAGTTAGGATATCCTTCGACCTTGGTCACCACGCCCTTTTGCCCGGGTTGATTTGTCGCCTAGAAAGTAGAACATACGCTGTTTTTTCGTCCACTTCGTCTTAAACCTGAAACTCCGCACCCAGGTGTTTCCAGTGCTTCGCGTTACTGGCTCCCATTGATCCTTCGTTTCCCTCACAAGGGTACACCCACTATGAGTTTTTTGGCCGGTCTTTAATTTCTCGCCTGGACTTTGCATCTCGTCGAGCTGCTTTCTTTCTTGAAGAATTGTTTTTTTTTAGATTCCTATCGTAACGGCATCCCCAGACAGCTTACAGAAGTCCTTGCGGTCCGTACGAAGTGTTGGTGAGACCACCCTGTCCCCGAACTGATTCCTCCTGCATCCCCCTAGTGTTCCACGTCACACACCTCCTTTCGTCAGATTCTACACTCCATCTTCCCCCTCTCGAGCCAGCCCCGAGAAACAGGTCATGAACCCGCTTGTCTCCCTGTCCCTCTATATCCCCCCCTCCAGGTGAGATCCTTTTGTCCAAGCGCGTGTTGTGCCCCCCCCCCTTCTCTGACTCCTTTCTGACCTCACAGATGACCCGTCGCTGTGTTTTTCTGACGACCTCCCCACGATTCATTCTTCCTGTCTTCTCCCTCTATACCCCCGAAATCTCACTCCTCCATATTTTTGCTTCCCCCGTTTTGCATACTGTCCCGGTGTTCCCCACGTGCTCAGCCCGATTCATGTTGAACGTCGCTAGCCATCGGTTTTTCGTCCTTTACACGCAGATGTGAGACCAGGGGCCTTTTCTCTTCCAATGAAGAAGGCTTGGTGCCTTCTGGCCCACCCCCGTACTCACTGGTGACTTTTCCACTTCTCATTCCCTCAGAGCTGGCCCCTCTTTTTTCCACGCAGGCATCCAGAAGGTCCAAATTAGATTTTGTTAACCGGATCCTGGTGTTATTTACTACCCCGACCTCACGTGTCGGTTTTTTTAGTGGTTGCTGTTTTTGAATGAATGAGAGACACTCTCCCAACATACTCCCAACCTTGATTTTCCGCAAGGATGTGCAAGTTTCCTCTGACAACCCACTAATAAAAGGCACGAACCTGATTCTTTTGCTTATTTCTGACTTTATCTTAGGCCGTTTTAACAAGTTCGCGTTTCAATAGACATTAAACGTCATCTCCTTTCTTGAGACCGGAGACCCCCTACTTTTAAGTAGGGTTGACTACTTCGATAGAGCTTAAGGAGCGAGACTGTCCCTGTTCCTGCGCGCACCTTTTAAATTCATTCTGCTATTCCAATTCATAATATATATGTTCCATAATCCTTTTTTGGGTTGCCCCGTTACAAATTCCCAACAGCCGGACCGGTCCTTATATTTTTCGCGAGCGGTCTTGCCTCACCGAAGGGAAGGCGAGTCTGCACCTTCATCATTCCCCTCTAAGTACTTCTGGGTTATTTTTTTTCCTAGAGAAGAATTAGGAGAGTTCTTCCCCCCTGAAAACTTATTTTCCCCAATAATACAGGTCTTTCCCTTCATCCTAAATCCCGGTCTTTGATGATTTACTTACCAGAGTGGTTTTCCCCATGCCACGAGTCTGGTACCGGCACCTTGACGTCAGTCTTCCTTTTTTGTCTCTTGGCGACTCCCCTGATCTCCTACAACCCTCCCCATCGTGGAGAGTTGACGCCTTCAAAGTTGTAGGTTACCCCCCCTCGAACTTAGTGACTGCTCCTTTCTTTGACCACTCAGGGGCTTGCCTACTAGGATTATCTTCCCCCGTCGTTGTCAGCTTGCGTCTTCCGCTTTCAGAACGATAGTCCCTGGCTGTGAGTCAAAGCAATTGTAGATGTTTTTACATTAAGGAGACAAGAGGGCCTCTCCCGATTACACCATTCACTCGTTTAGGCCTTTTCCCCGGTCGACACCGATGGTTGCCTGTCCGTCGATGCGTCCCTGAGAAGTTTTATGAAACGTCGATTCTTTCTTTTCCTGCTCCCCCAGCGTCCCCTTACCAGACTTCCTTTCAACTAGGTTGCCCCGAACAGAAGGCGCACAGGCCACCACAGCTTGCTTTCTAGTCACTCTGATGGCCGAGATCGAGGCTCTCCCTCCTGAAACTCTTTCTACGTTTTCTTTCCCCTTCCTTCCTTTATGTTTTTGGGTTTCGTCCGCGCCTGATTATGTCTCTTTTCTATTCTTTTCCTTTCCTTCGATCGTCATTCTGCCCCTTTTATACACCTTACCCCCCTTGAAGTACAGTCCTCTCGTCCTTACGCTTTCCACTTTGATCGTCGTTTTTGCCTCTCCGCCCCGCTTACGAATTTCCTAATCGGCCCAACCGCACACCAAACGCCACCCCCCACCCCCACTTCCAACCCACCCCAATCCGCCGCTTTTTCAAAGGCGCCTAATACTAAAGCCCGTCCCCCCCCTTTTCCACTCATCTTGTCTTCTTACTACCCCGTCTTCCCCTGGTCTTTACGAAAGAACGCGTTTTACTTTAGACTTTTTGATTTGGCCTTGTCTGGTCTTTTCCCTTAAGAACTCGATTCCCCTTGGCTATCGGACGTAACCCCCGTTAAACACTTCGTTTTACCATAATGGATATCCTCCCCCACAGAGCGCGTTCACTTTTTGTTTCGTGCGACTCTTCTCATACTGTCTATACTTCCTATTTCCCTAGAAGGCGTCCTTTAGTTCTCGCATCGCCACCCCCAATAAAATATGTACTCCCTTCCCCCGTTTTGATTATTTTCTTTTCGACTTCGGAGTGACGCGTTTTTCTGTCTCAAGATTACCCCTTCCCGTTCCTGATACCCTCCTTCAAACCATTCTAAGAGGAGTCCCCAACCGGGCGGGCGGGGTTAGCCCGAGGGAGCCAATAAATTTGTACCTCCTTATAGATACTCAGCGCACCTCCGGTTTCGCCGTGTGCTAGTTTCGGTAGACTATTCGCGGGGACGGCCATGAGTTTTTAAAAGCCGAGAGCAATTCTTCGTCCTTTTGCAGTACGCGAGACACCCCCTAGCGCACCCCCATTTACCTCCCTTCTATTAGATTTCCTAAGAGTTCGATTTGCGAATTTCAAGATCTTGGCTTATCCCCTATTAGCCCATATATTCCACGGCCGAGTCACCCGGCTCAACAATACCTGTCTTCCGTAGTGGCTGAAGTCGAGTTTTCTCCGTGCTCCCCCCCGTTCTCTAACTACAGAGCCTTTGACTTCCGAAGACACGCTTTTTCTGTTACAGATCCCGAGTTTCACGCCTGGCTTTCCAAGACCAGGATTTTAGATGTCCCTTTTTTATCAATTGAACACGGGATTTTTGAGCCTCCCTTGGATTTTGCCGTCTCCGACTTTTTTGACCACTTTCTTCCCGACTTTCGACAACACCAAACCCTTCCGCATCGCTGAGGCAATCCATTTCCGACACACGCTGTCCATCCCGGAGTTGATGCTAAAAGGGCTTTCCCCTCTCACTCCCCGACCACGAAGCTACGTGCTTAACACGCCGGTAGACTGGATCGTGATTTACCTCTAGATTCCGGGAATTCAAGCTCTCCCCTTTGAGCTCTCCGCCTCGAACAGCCTTCAACCTGCTTCGGCCCAGCTGCCGCATTCTAGACAACACCTTTTCCCCACAAACCACAGATTGTCTCACTTCCCCCCAGAGGATTCCCCGACGTAGTGTTTTCGTATGCATGGGCGTCGATACCCTCCTTAACCGCTTTAACGTGGCCCGTTTGTCAAAGCCCACACGTTGTGCATCTAAAGTACGTCATACATCTTTTTTTCCTTTTTCCCTTTCTCTTTGGTTGTTTTCGTCATTTTTTGGTCTTGGATTATCGGGCAAGATTATCATTCGAATGCCCCCCCCCCCCATCCTTTCGGGTGAAGATTAGTCCACCCCCTTTCCACTTCCAAGTTTTTATCCCCAGCCAACAATCCTCCCTCGCCGACCCTTCGGTTGATGGCTTGGAAGGTCCGGATTTCGTCGGAGTTAGTTTCCTGCAGATTTTACTACCGACCTTTTTAACGGTCTTTCTATATTAGAGAGAAGACGTCTAGAATCTTTCCACAGATTTCGGTGACTCTTCGTATAAACCCCCCCTCTGCCTAAGTCTTCACTTTCTTTATTCCTTGGGCTGGGGATTCTTCCTGTTCTCATAAGCCGTCTAGAAATTTTGCTTCGTTAGTATTTGTTTCTTGCTCTCCGTTTTTGAAGATTCTGTTTTTCTTGTCGTGGCAATACTTGCCGTTTACGCGTCGAAGTTTAACGTTTCACCATGTAGGTGGACCAAACATTTCCGTCCCTCCCTCTTCCCAAATTTAGTTTTTCTCCCCTTTCCTGCGGGAGTCGGTGGTTGCACGCAAGCCGTGTATAGAATCCCCAGCAATCCCCCATGATTAGAGGACATTTGAAATTTATTTACCTTTTGCTTGTTCCGCCCCTCGCTTGTCCTCCGAGCCCGTTACACTCGTCTTTGTTCACATTCTTCCCGGTCATCTAGTTCCGCCATGATGGTGTGAGATACCTTTGCACTGTGCGTAAGGTCAGCCCCAACTTCCTAACCGTGCCGTACTGGCTTTTTCGTATATTTGCACTATCGCCCATTTATAATGGGGTATCGGCCGAAATTTCTTTGATTCGTATTTTATGCAAATTGAATTTTTGACTCCCCATTCTCCCTAGTAGGCCACATCTTGTTTTTGCAACCATTCCTTTGTCTATCCACGCTCGCGTCTTTCGCTCACCCCGGCTCAGTTAGCTGTGTTTTTTTATTTTTTTGACCTGCTTATGATTTGTAGTTATTCCCCGCCTTTTCCCTGAATGTGTTTGAGCACCCTGGGCATACCTAAGTCGCTCGATGACCACGCCCTAAGTCTTTTATAAGCATCCTATCGACTTGCGACAGCCCAGTTTGTACCCCCGCTGAACCGGTCGACGATTTGTTATTCCTCTTCATCCTCCCTGCAGGCAGTTGATTCCCTTTGGATTGCTGGCTCTCACTTTCATCAGCTTGCTCTCCGTAGCGCTATGAGCGTCTCTGTACTAGTTTCTGATATGAGGATTTTTTTTTTCGTCTTGACGCAATGGACTTTTTTTCCCTACTGTTCTTTTAAGGTTTTGTAGCCCCGAGCGGAAAATCATCGTTTCCAAAAACTGTATTTCCAAATGACCACTCACCATCCTCATTAGTCCCACGTTTGTGTGATTTGAGCTCCCTCGACCATTTGTCCTGAAGGTGCGTGGCTATGGTTCCTTCCCTCCCCACTTTCCACAAATATGAGTTGCGTTTGTCCCTTATTATGCCTCGTCCTTGACGTCTTCTTTGCCGTATGAGGTGTCTTCGGGTTTGTTTGATTGAAAGATGGCCTTATTTGACTTCCGCTCGGAGTCCCCCCCCCAACCCAGGACTGTGTACCCCTTATTTTATGACGCTTACATCGTGTCGGTTTGGATCCGCTTCTCCGTGTTCCAGACTTCGTTTTTTACAAGGTGCCTCCCCCTTTTTTTTTTCGACGGTTCCATGATATAGCGTAGCGGCCTCACGACCCCTTCGTCGACTAACTTTTACACTTGATCTTACTGCCTCCTCCCAATAATTTTTATTGCCCGGCCCCCTTTACGTGACTCTGGGCGTTGTCATTTTTTCTCTGCCTTTATTCAACTCTTGTCACGGCTCCGTGACCCAATCTCCTTTTCTTTCTTTTCAGTTATCACCACAATCACGAGTTTTCTCCTTTCTCCACGCGATTTTTCCTAGCCAGGGTAACGTGCCAAGTTCTACGTCCTCTGGTGTTGCCGTTTCTTCTTGCTAAAGCTGCTAAACTTATTTTGCCACGGTCGTTCTTAACCGCGGTGCATTTATGTGAGGCACCGAGTTCTCCCCCAAGGGATTTGCCATACGTTCAAATATCTTCTTTTACGTCTTCGAGACAATACCCCTTTCCCGGACGAATTATTAATTTCTTCCGCCTCCTTCCCTCACCCCCTCAGATTATTCCCCACTGCATGGAGAAGGAATATACTATCTATTTTTAGGAGTGATTGGCCTTTTTTCGGCCTCGAGCTGGTTTAATTTTACTTCTGTTGACCAGCTCTCTTCGTTTCCAAGCCTTCCCTCTTTGTGCCCGTCCCTTTCCTCCTACCCCAGAAGAGCTCCACGCACTTCTTTCGGAGTTGTTAGCATCTGCCCGCCTCGATATTACCCAGCTACTTTTGTTATCCCAGGCTCCGTCCCTCTTTTTCTTGAATACCTTTAACGGTTTCCCTGTAGCGTTTTCCCCCCGTTCCCTCAAGAGAGGGAATTATCTCTTTTAGACGTTTTGAGCCACTGCCCCTCAAGGGTCCCCTTATGTTCA
>Ga0179593_1389936_pt1 | contig 15551 bp, 16 predicted proteins | sample CZODoug2_1_08_16_FD_185931 | JGI IMG/M metagenome (GOLD analysis project Ga0179593, IMG submission 185931) | Vadose zone soil fungal communities from Angelo Coast Range Reserve, California, USA - CZODoug2_1_08_16fungal (PacBio error correction) | ecosystem: Environmental > Terrestrial > Soil >... | reverse complement strand
GATCTCCCTATCAATCCCCCCTGATGTACTTCCAGTTTCGCTTGAATATACCGAAAAGGTGGCCCGCTCCGGTTCTTTCCTTTTTGCTGTTACGTCACTATACGACTTGACACTCTCCACTTCATCGGATTGCCCCCATCTTCCACGCTGCTTCGGCTGCATCGCTGTGATGTCTCCATGTCTACTTCCGAAACTTTAATTTCCGGTCAGTTTAAATTTCCCTCTATATCCGGACTATTTGGGTAACCTTCCCTTCTATGCTCGGATCTCTTTTCCCGATATGGGTGTTGACTTAATTAGTCGCAATAACCTAAATCCTGTCCCCCGTACAGTTTTTTGGATTATCTTCCATTTTTCGTTCCCCCCCCTTATTCCATTCTCTTCCCATTTTGCACCTAACGCGTCGGTTTTGCAGTTATATTTTATGTTGGTTTCCCCTTGCCTCTGCGCTTTACGTCAATGGGATAATGCGCTAGTTCGGTGTGATCTTCCGCCCCCGTGAGAATCCCAACGCGCCTTGACCACCCGACTAGCAGACCTAGTGACAGTCATCCAAACAAATTCTCCGCCACGTTCGCCCCATTCCTTTCCAGGATCGTGCCATCCCCCCCGAGCTAAGGAGGGAACCCTTATGGCCTCGATTTGCGGTGGCACATTTAGTCCCCGTCGTCGTATATATTTTCCGCTTTGCGTTCACCCTCCGCCCCTAAGATACCCCCAATCTTTGCCCACCCACCGAAACTTTTAATTGGTCCCTTCAAGTCTGCAGGGAAAAAAACCTGTTTTGTAGACAGTCCACGAGGGCGTTCTAGGTGATAAAATCTTCCTTCCCGTCCTTCGGCTGGACCCCTCCGTCCCAAATGACGCTACCCGTTCCGGTGTTCGTTCCAGCCCAAGATACGGAGGTATCCCAGGTTCGGCCCCATGATCCCCAGCAGACAACCGGTGTTGGAACGACTTCCCCCACCACCACCATTTCCGGCGCGGATCGCCTTCTCAATGCCACTCCTAACTTATTCCGCGATCCCGTTTAGAAGACTATCTTTGGCTTCCCGGCGACCTTTTCTCCGACGCCGATCGCCACCCTTAAAACTCCAGATGTTACACCCCGTCTTCTCCCTTCTTTACGTTATTACTCCTACCGATCCTACTTTTTTTAACTTAAGGTTTTCCCAACTCTTCCTGTTGCTAGCTTACCCCCCCCCCCCCCTGGACTTTTTTTTCCTTTTATTTTTTTTCTCCTCTTTTCCTCCCTTCCCTCCCCTGGTGTTGTTGGTTTTTCTGATATCCAAATTGCACAAAGCCCGTGTCAGGTCCCCTTCTTTGAATCACTCTCTGTTGCCCCGTAAGTAGGTACTGAGTCTTGTACGTCTCGAAGAGCAATTCCTCCTCTTGTCCCACGACGTGGTTATCCCTTCTTTTTTAGTTGTTTGCTCGGCGTTGTCGTATGGTTTATTCGACTCGCCTCCCCAGATAGCGTGCGACCTCCTTCTTTTCTCGCCCACTTTCTGTTCGCTGTTCTGAGATGCGAGGCAGAGCTGAGATTTTGTGGCTTTTGTTCTCCCCCACCTGTCCGCTTTTCGCTCGAGCAGAGACATTATTCCTCCCGAATTTGGCTGAACTCTACGGTGTTAGCGCTTTTTTTGGAGTATGGGTAACCCGTCTTGCCCGTTCCGAGGATTTTTCAATCAATCCATCAAAGAAGGCTCCCGTGACCTTTACTGTGACTTGTCTCATCGTTGGGTGCTCCTCTCTTGTGTTACCCTAAAACATTTTTTTGTGCCCTCTGTTTTTTCCTCCCCGGGGCCCGGCTTTGGACAACTGAGTCCCTCGGGAAGATTCGCCTCTCGCCGTCGCGCCTTTTTTTCCTACTCGACCTGCCTCCTTTTTCCTTTTTCGCGGGGTTGAAGCAAAGCGCCTTTTCATCCTTGTTTGGCGAAATTTTGCCTCTTGAGACTTTTTGATGACTTTTGTCTCGTGCTTTCTTTTTTTTTTGTCCCTTGGATCGTTTAGCGTTATCACTGGAACGGTCAAACGCCTATGCGCATCCCATTTACTTCTTTGCTAAGCGGCCGGTCACCATCTGATCCCTTTTCTCCCTTTCTCATGTTTTTTCTTTCAAATGTTATCTTGCAATAAGTTTGAAAGCTGTTCCGTTTGATAAAGGCTCAGTTGGGCGGTATATTTACTAATTGAGTCGTCCCCATTCGGGACACGGCCATCCGCGCCCTTTTTGGACGTCCCCCCCCCTTAGACCGGTTGATGAGGTCGAGATTTTCTCGAGTTTCAATTATATCTTGCGGAAGTCTGTAGTTTTTGAATCCCCCCATTAATTATCTTACGTCTTTGGACAGAAGCATGTTCCAATTCTATGACACTTTTCTAGTTTTTCGCTCTTGCTCAAGTTCACGCGCCTACTCCCCCTGATCGTCTCGGATTGCTGCAAACGTGACCCTTTTTTTCATTCTGGTTCCTGATATTGAGATAATGGATCTCCCGCACTTGCTGCCACTCTTTTCGCCTTAACCCCCGGTGCCTTTTTTATGTTTTTTCGGTATCCCTCCTTATTCCCTTTTCTTCTGTGTAAAAAACATCCCCCTTTTAAATAGGCTCCCCTCTGTCTTGGTCCCCCCCGCTTTCCTTGCTTTTCTAAAAGGGAGATCGGTTCTTTGCTTTTCATCGATCCTTCTGAAAGGTTATATTTCTTCTGATCACCGCAGGTAAGGGTTCTCTCAAAGGACTTTTTCTTCTAGTTTGTGGATCGACAGCGAGCCCCCATCTGAAAGTTAATAATTTTTTCCTTTGGCCCCCCCCTCCCTTCCTGCAGTTGTGTTTCTGATTTTGGCGCGGAACTTTTTTTTCCAATGTGGGAGGCTGGTGTTTTCGGCTTGTTTCCTAATATTGCCTGCTTGCTTTCTGATTCCAAGCCCCGCAATTCTCCTTTCCTAGGTTCCCCACAATGGCATGGCTCGTTTTCTTTTCCTTCAGACCGTTTTTTCGGATTATAATTTTCTCCCCCCTCTTTGTGCGAACCTTCGGTGACGCTTTCAAGCTTTCAGATATCCTTACCCCCGAAAGTATTTAGCCTTTTCGTTCTCTCGGTCCTTCGCAATTGGGAAAAAAAGTTGTCTCTAGGTAGTCTCCGACAAATTTTTTGGTATCCTGGTGAGAACCCTCCTTCTGACCAATAGGAGCCGTTCCCCTTTCAGACTTTTCCTTCCCCTGGTTTTCGCTCTTTACAAACGCAAGCACCCCTGTAGATTAATAGCTATGAAGCGGTCTCGACCTCTTTCAGATCCGGTGTCCCTCCTGACCCCTTGGCATCTTAGTTGGGGGTTTAGTTCTCCAGAGCCTTTTGCCTTTTTTTTTTCGCCCGCCATTGACTCCTTGCGATTACTGCCCTTAATTGTCTTAGCTTTCGTCAAGTTCGCCTAGTGTCGGGTCCCAACAATCGCTCATAGCCCTTATAAGCCTCTTGCTTTTATTCCCTCTCGAACTTTCTCTGGTGCCCTGTCTTTCCGGCCAGCGTACGGTCAACGCGTTTCTCTTTTATCAGTGCCGTGGTCACTGTTCGTCGGCCGCTGCTGGGAGAGGTCTTTTATTCCTTTAATCTCTTCTTTTTTTTTTCTCTACTCGTTGTTTTTTTTCTGCTCGATTAAATTCCCGCTCCTTCCCCCCCAGCATATGGCCGCAGAACAGGTGAACACCTGGCTCCGGCTTTTCCCCTCGCTAGTTGTGGATTGAGCGTTTTTTTCCTCGGGCACTTTTCCGGGTAGAGGCTCTGCCGACTTCCTTCTTATTAAGCTCTTAGGCCTATTTTTTTGAAACCACATCGCGTCTTTCTTTCCCGCTTAAGCAATAAAAAAGTGGTTTTTTTTCAATCTCCTATTCTATGCTTGCTCCCCCCGTAGGATACTTTGATACAATCACCCCAAGTCTGATTCCCGGGGCAGGCTTTGCAAATGTTTCTTTTTTTTTTTCATCCCCGGTTCTCCTCCCACGCTTCTCTATTAAAGATACCGGGTGGTCTTTCCGTTAGTAAAAGCGCCGACACCCACATGGTTCCCCCCCCTGCGTTTTCGTTTAACGCTCCTAGTGTTATTTCCTCTCGGTCTCAATCCCCTCTCACCATTCCTTTTCGCGATTCTCCCGTGCAATGCGCCAAGTCACGTCGCGAAAGAACCGGCTAATCAGTTCTGTACCGGAATCGGTAACTGCTTCTTAAGAGCGTCACCCGGCTCATTTTTCCGCAGTACCCCTTTTTTCTTCTTCTCATACTCCGTTACCCTTCTGAGGAACTACCCCGTTTCCCTTGCCAGTTTTTAGACTAGGACGGTCGCTTGCGCGGGCGGGAATCCATTCCTGACAAGCAGTTTCCCCTGAGTGCCCGCCCCCCCCCCAGGACACCCCAATCCTCCCCCGCCAATTTTTTTTTTTTTCCCCCACAAAAAACTTTTCCTTTTCCTCAGAACCCCTTATTCAGGACATTTTATTTTTCCCCTTCTTCTTTTCGATGGCTTTTCTTTTCTTACCCCTGCCCCTGATTGAAACCGGAAATTTTTTATCCTCCGATATTTTCTTTCATACGGAAGATCTTGAGACCGCCCCTGAGTCTCCCTTTTACGAGGAAGCCCCCTCCCCAAAAGCGCGTGTGTCCCGGACTCTCCCTCTTCGCGCGTTAAAATTTAGTGTTTTCCCTTCAAGATTGACGCCTGACCCCCACTCCTGCCCGGTTGAAGTGCCGCCAAGCTTTTTTTCCTCCTCGTAGCGGCAGCAATTCTGCTTTTTCCTATAATCCCATTTCTTCTGCCAGTTCCTACAGCCCAGATGGTTGCCTCTCCCGGTGTTTTAGATCTTTTTTCTTTCTTTCTGCCCCCTCGGACACAGCATCTCATCGGGCATGTCCCATCTTTCCCCACAGCTGCTTCGCGACCTTTTTCGCTGGGATGTTCTCCTCATCTTTCCGCCAGATTCTCCTTTCGCTAGCAATTATCAGTACCTCTCGCCTTTCCAACTATTTGGGTAAGCCGGATCCTGCTCCTTATTCTTGCCCTTTATGTTTTCCTCTTCAATTTATCTGTACCTTAATACCTCCGTACCCGGCAAGCCTGGTATATCGGAACTGCCTTTTCAAAAACCCCTTCTCTGCTATCACTTTGCCTAATTGAGACTTTTGCGAGCAGTTAGATAGCTGGTCCCGGCCTCTCGGTTTGACCGTCAATGCGGATGCTTTTCGAGTTGGACCGTTCATTTATAACGCTAAACGTCCGCACGGACCACACGTACTTCGTCCTCCGCTCCCTTCATTCCCTAAAAAAAGTTATCCGCCATCTCCCCCACTATCCATGCGTGTCTTTCCTGCGCTCCGTTGCGTTTTAATTAGCCTCTATTTCTGGTGCCCAAGTACGCGCTCGATAGTCCGTCCCCCCGCTGCTCCTTTTTGGACCCCAAAGAAGCAACTCGATACCACATTTGCCCCCCTTGAATTTTTATTTACATCACGAGCTTCCCGCCCCCCAACTATGCTCCCGTTCACCCGCCGTTTTCCTTCTCTAGGATTGGATTTCCCACCCCATCTCGGACCCTGGTTCATCAGAGGTGATTTACCCATTCCTTCACCCTGGACACTTTTGTTCCTCTGTTTCCCATCAATTCTTTTTATGCTATTTTTCGCGCTCGATTCCAGCAGCCCCGGTTTGGACCTACCTGCCCCCCCCCCCCATCCCCGCGTCTTTGCATATCACGTCCCCCTAGAACCTTACTTTTCACTTTCTTCTCTTCGCGCTCTATGAGTCCTCCCTTCTTAAAGGCCGTCCCGACACGGCGACGCACCCCCCCCCTAACACTCCGATGTACAACGTTAGTTTCCAGGCTCATTTCTGCGACGACGTTCCCCGTACGTACTTACGTACCGTGTAACCGGCTCTCGATTCAGTATTCTTCCCCTATGACGACACGCTGGTTGCCCCTTTTATCTCTTCAGCATAATCCTTTTGTGTCTGAGAGATCAGGTCATTTTTTTTTCCTTTTGTCCTCTATCATTTCTTCCTCCGCCCTTTTACCTGTACTAGGACGGTCTGCGAGGATCGGTCGTCGAAGCACTCTTCATCCTTGAAATCCACGGTGGTAACTTTTTTTTTAGGTGTTCTCAGGCTTTTGTCCCTTCTTCCCCTTTTTGTGGTCTCCTTTTTGCTGCTTAAGATGGTCTCCTGTTTTCTTCTCCGTTTTCCTGGTATCGAGTGTCCTCTCTTTTTTTCCCCTGTCGTTCAACCGGTTCTTCCTTTTTTCTCCCTCTCGCGAACCCCCCATCACCTCAGCTTGGCTGTGTTTGACTGAACGAGCCCGGAACGGTCGTTAGCTTCCCCCCCCATTTTGGTCCGTTCGGGTTCCCCATTGCTAGTCCCGGTCCGAGTTGGTGCAATTGCATCACTAGAACCTAAGGACGTCAGTAGTTACTTTCACAGCTGGGGTTGGCGAATCTTAGGGTTCCAATTAAAAAGTTTTGGCAAAGATTTTTTTCCCGCGGTGCGGTCTTTTGGCAAATGAGCAAGCGGGGACGTCGTCACTATCGCCCCCCGCGATTTTTGTTTCCACCTGCCTCCTGGCTCATTTTTAAATTAGCGAGGGGGACCATACCCACCTTCCTCTTTTTGGAATTCTGTGCGAAACTTATGTTTCGGAGAATTTTTTCTTTGACTGTTATGTGCTTCTCGGCGTTGGTCGTGCTCTGTTTAGTCTTTTCCTTTCACTGAACGGTCCTCCCTCACCCCCAGACCGGTCTCCTCCGTAGGCGGGCCCATCCGATAACCTTCTCGCCTATTCCGTTAGCACCAATTTATCGAATGAATATGATTTAAGCCAGACCCGGCTTCCGGGGTCCCGTTGAGGTATTATGTACTACTTTGAAGTCGACCCCATCTCGGTTCCATCGAATCCGCTAACATATCTTCCTTTTTACCCAAATGGACTTTTTCGAGCCTTCTTCCAGTTCTCGCTCTATCTGTTGAAGATGACTGGAGTAGACATCACACTCGAATTCCCGTACTTCTGTTTTGCTACGATTGTTCCCCTGCCCCCCTATTCCTTGTCTTTTCAGGAGGATCTCTAGTCCACAGCGCTAAAGCCAGCTTTTGTACCCCTCCTTTTTATCTTCCCCCAACCAGACCCATTTCAAGAAATCCCTGGGCTGATAGTCCCTCTCTCCTTTCTGCCCTCCCTCTCTGAAAATCTTTTACGCTCCCCCTTCTGTTTTTCCTTTTTCCTGGACCCCAAGGACCCCTGCAAAATTTTGTCCATTTTCCACCACCTCCCTTGCACGATTCGAATCGAGCCTTTTCTGGACCCGCTTCTTTTTTTTTTGCTCCTTTTCCTTTCTCTCTTTTCGGTGAATAGCCTTACTCTGAAAGTTTATATGTAGTCTCACCTTTATTGGGTATTAGAAAGTTCCCGGTGTTCCCGGATATAGTTGGGATCGAAGCGGGACCCTCTAAGGAATAATTTTAAAGAACATCTCCACGGGCGGAGTCTTTTTGCTGAGCGAGGAAAATTTTCTGTGCCGTTTTCTTTGTGGTCCGCGTGCTCATTTTTCCTGATTGGTCGTGGCTGTTCTCACGCCCGCCATTCCTTCCCTTTTTCTCAAATGGCAGGGCCGTCGTTTTTTTTTACCTCGGAAAGACATGGGTTTTTTGGGCAACTTTTTTTTTATACTACATAACATCTTGGTACTTGCCTCCCGATCTCCGGGTGACGGCTCTTTCGATAGCTTTCTATATCAGGGACAGAGGTCTTGTTCTTTCGATGAGCTACGTCCTTCGCCCCCTTTTCCCCCTTTTTTAGCTCCGGTAGTATCCCGAACCGAGGGGGAGCTTTTGTCCGCTCCGTTCACCACACTATTTTTGAGTTACTGTCTGCCTTTTTCCCATGGTTTCTACGCCATTTCTTCCTCAAAAACGAAACTTCCCCCTTTATAATATAAGTTAGTCTCTTGAGTAGAACCTATCAAGTTGCAGGTGCAACACTTGCCGTGGGTTTCAACGCTTCTCTGGGGGTCCTTGATAAGTAGCATTCATTTCTTCGCAAGTCAGTAGGACTCGGCTGCTCCCTTCACCCCTCCACTTTTTATTGCTTCTGCGTCCCCCCTCATTCCGCTGTTGTCCCCCTCCCTCCCCGGCCACTAGATTTAATCCGAACGAACTTTTCCCTTCTTTGTTACCGTCGCTGGTTTTGCGTATTTATTTGCTTGCCGTAAATGTATCAAACATTGCTTGTCCCGGTTTTCCCTTGTAGGGCCGTGATTCGGGGTCCTTTCAGGGGCCAGATGCGGAGAGGCGGTTCTTAATCTCTATCTTTTCTTCCTCTTTGTGTTGTTCTCCTTAGATTCGTCTTTTAAATTAAAGCCTCTTCCGTCCTTTTTTACGTGCCCACTCAGCCTGCTCCTGCGGACCCTCGCTAGGGTGGGAGCCTGGTGTTTTGGCCGTACCTACGGTACTCGACCTTTTTATTTTGGCGTTCTTTTTTTGCACGTCTTTTTTTTGCCTATTAGGCGATTGTGGGCACACACTTTTCCGCTTTCTTCCTGATCTCCCCCCATCCCACCCCTTGGGGTCCAGTTATTCTCCCGATTATGCTGCTCCCCCTTTCCTGCTACATCACACCAACCTTCCTGATTGCCCCGGGTTTTTGCGTTTCCGCTTCTTATCGGTCGAAGCCCATGCTATTCTCCTTTTTCACAAGATCCGTTGGTTCTTTCGTTTAGTAAACTTCCTAACAACCCCCTGGGAACAACTTGCTGTTCTATTTTCCCTTCCTAGTGGTTGGGTTTCTTCCCTCTTGTTCTACAGACGTTCCCCCCTCTTGCGGAGTACCCCCTGATACACCTTTTTTCCCTGCCTAAACTTCCCCTTAGCGCACGAAACGGCTTCAAGACTTTTCTGTTTTTCTTTCTCGTTTTTCCATAGTATCCGAAGAGGCGGTCACCCTTTCTCTTTTTCCGCAAGGACAAAGCTTGTTTGATTCTTTCAATATTCCCTTCTTCGGTTCCCTAACCCGACGCCATGACATTTTTAGAACATGTCAATTAGTAACTGCGGGAGTTTAACCCCCGCCCTTTGGACTTGAGTTCCCGCTTTTTTACACAAATCCCCCCTTTTCCATTCACCAATTTTTCCTCGCCTAGCCCCCCCTACTGCAGGCCATTTTCGATTTCCCCTTTCCAATTTCTTCTCTTTGTTCTCTGCTCCTCTCCCCTCTTTCTTTCCCCCCGGTCCCTTTTTCTTCTAACCCTCTTGTGGACCTCGATATTCCTTTATATTTGCCCTATTCGACCGACGCTTCTCCTTTTCCGAGGACAGCAACCCCCAAGAAAGCGGGGTCCGAATCGATCCTCTCTCCTCTTTCCCCCTTTAGGTTTTTTCCCTGAACCCTTTGCAGATCTATCCCGTCCCCCCCATGTCCCTTCAACGGGTTCAGCTCCAACCGATTTTTCATCATCGGAGCGGAAGCATTATCTCTATCAATCCCCCTTTCTTCGTCCCTGTCGTTCCCCAAGGCCCTCGGTTCCGCTTACGTTGCTTCTCTCCTTCTTTTAGATTATGCCACTCTCGGACGACCCCTACACCACTTAATCCTTTCCTCCCCCACTCTCCACCTATGCTAGATTCAATTCCTCTGTTGTGGATGTCCCCATTCATCTTCCGCCAGATAATTTCTCGAGAACTTCTTTTCCTCTTTCCTTCTTCTCCTGGTTTTCCCCTGTCGGTCTCTTTCTCGGCTTCTTTTTTACGATGGGGTTTCTCAATTAGTCCCTTTCACCTTAATAACTCCTACCTTTGCCAGCCGATATCTCGGCAACAGCTTTCAAACACGCCCAACCTTGGCCTCCCTTGCGAGAGGGCGATATTTTTATATCTGATGTTTCCGGCTTCGCGACGTAATGGGATGATTTTGGGTGTCCGTTTTTCAGTTTTTAACCTTTGATACACCGCCCCCCAAAACCGTGACCCACGACCTAGAGCCCATGAGACAGTCATCCTCCACCCTGGTTTTCCGCCTCTTTCCCCACCACTCTTTCAAATGAGCTTGCCCTTTCCCCCGCGCTGGTCACTTTTTCTCTGCGGTTTTCCCCAATGTAGGCGGCGTAGTACTCGGTCCGATTGCTCAGTTTGTTCCCCCTCCGCAACTCCCGTCCCCCCCATTCTTTGCACCCACAACGCACTGTAATTGGCTTAAAGAGAGGAGACCCCCTCTTTTCTCCCCTTCACGCGTCTAGTGATGAAAACTTCTTTCCGTTATCTCTTAGGCAACCTCCGTCCAACTTGCGCTCCACACGTTCCGGTTCGTTCAGCCAATCTTTTTTTTTTTTACTGGTTCGCTCTCGAGCTCCAGCTGACTGGTTTTGGTACTTCCTTCACAAACAATCCAGCGCGGGTCTTCGCCATCTCCTTCACACCTCGAAAGGATGCCGCGATCGTCTGCTTCTCTCTGCGTCCTCTTCGCGTTCTCCTCCCCCTTTTGAAGCCTGCCCAACCTAAAACTTCCAGCTGTACCACTTTAGGTTCATAGGATGATTTCTTCTTCTCTGTATTTTACCTCGACGGTTGTCAACTGTCTATCTGATTAGTCAATGATTCGATTACCGGACAAGTGTGGTGCCTCTTTTTATTTCCCTGTTCAGAATAATACCTGGTTTTGTCGATTTTAGCTAAAGGCCCCACCTCCCGTTTTTTTCCCCCCCTTTTTTCATGCTCATTGACTGAATCCGATAAGCCGTTGACACCGTACTTAGGTACGGAGCGTCAGGATACGTCGTTTCTCCGTCCGCCATTCTCCTCTCTTCCCCTCAAACGGTTTGCGTCCCCTCTTTCTTTTTTTATGCTTCGTTATCCGGGTGTTCGTCGGCTAGAGGGATCCAACCTATCTGCGGACGACGACGGATTCGCGTCAGTCTGTTCGAGGTTGTGCCTCTTCGTCGAGGCGCTCCCCTTTGGATTGAGTGGTGGAAGTCGTTCCCCCCCCCCATGTTTTCCTTTTATGCTCGAGCTAGTCCTTCATACCTATCTTTGTTTTACTCCCAGAACGGAACGGTGTAGCCCTGCATGTTTTCTGAGGGGTCCAGCTTCTTTACTTCCTTCGTTTTTAATCATCCTGACCCTGAACCCCCGGCTACTGACTTTTCTCCTCTTTTGTGTGGGTTTTTTTCTTTTCGGCCAACTACCAAGTTCGTTTTGTGCCCCACCGGGTGTTATCGCGGTTGCCCGGAGGTTTCCCCCACTGAGCAACTTCTCCCCTCCTCTGCACGATCCTCCCCTCTCTGGTTCCCTTTTATTCTTTTTAATGTTCCCTTAGTGTGGTTTTTCACGCCAGTTTTTCATTGAGAAATTATGGTTTTGCGAACGATTGGAGGAGACTTTTTAGCTGGATTTGTTTCGGTCGTGTTGTTCCCGTTGCGCTTGTCTTTTTTTTCTCAATGCACGGCCACCCTCCTTTTTCGGCACCCCCCATTTTCTGGAATTGGCCGGGTCAACCTTATTAAACCTGATCGCCCTCTCGTGCCGGGAGGAAAATGGTATGAATGATACGTGTTTTTTTATCTGTTCCGCGCTCCCGTTCTGGGCCTTGGTCGGAGGTATTATTTCTATACCTTTTTATGATCAACACTCTTGGACCCCAAGAATCATTTTTTGAGTCTATCCGGACCGTTTACCCCCAAGGATTACGGGGGAGAGGATTCGAGAATTCTCGAGGCCATTATATTTGCGGAACTATGCTGGCTCCAAAGCCACCTCTACATTTTCCCTCCGTCAGCGCTTTTTTTGTCTTTGGAACTTTCTTTTCCAAAGGCAGAGAGCGTTGTCTAGTGTCGTCCCTCCTCTTGCTAATTCAACGGTACCTCCCGGATAGTCCACCTTTCTTCTTTATGCCCCCACGACCCTGGACGAACCAATTGATTGATAGTTTGTTCTTGGTCACGATAATTTTTCCCATCTTGCCTTCCCCCTTTTTGCGGTTTTTTTTATGGTTGTGGATAAGACTTCTTGCCAATGCTTTGTCCCTTTCACCCCCCCCCTTCCCCTTTCACGGAGTAGAATATCTGATCTTCCGGAACCCTCCTTCTTTTTCTTGTTCTTCTATTTCCCTTGAGACTTCTGTTTCTTTAGAAGAGGATTCCGTATGTCCCGTTGATATAGTCGGATCCACCGAGTGACTTTTCTATGCAAAGGCCGGGGTTTAAGGATTTCTCTGGGCTCAGCGAGTCCCATGAAAGTCCCTATTTTTTTTTACCTGACCCTTCCCTCCATGGCCTTGTTGGGGCTAGGCTGGGCGTTGAAAATTCTTTTTAAAATTCTTCGGGGTAGTTTTTTGGTCCGGCGGGCCTCCTCTGCCTGCTTGGCGTGTGCTGTGTCTTCCAAAAGCCCCCGCAATTTCCTTCCTCTTTCCTAACACTTATCCCTTTGCTCGTTTAGTTTCCCTTGAAGAAGGTGGTAGGAGTAGATAAGAATCCACGCGTTTGTCTTTCGTGCCAAATGATCAGTTTTTTCGCTCTTCGATAATCTTTCCGATATCCGTTACCTGAATCTCAAAGTCTTGTATCGTTTTATTTTTTTTTCTTCCCGTGCGCTACGGTCCTTTCCGACCCCCCCCACCCCCCCCCCTTTGGAAAAAGTTTGGAGTCGACGGTAGTTCTCCTCCAAAGAGGGGAGCGGTCTGTCTTAGACCTAAGTATAACTACCCACTAGGTAAGCGTACTCGTCCCCAGCGCCTTTTGTTCAAAGGTTTTTTCTCTCTTTTTATTTAATTTGCACGCCCCCGTTACTCTTATCTCGATTGAGTGATTTTCTTAGAAAGATCCGTGAGCCGGTTCAACCTCCTGTCCCGGGGCAATACGCTCTTTGGTTTTAGTGATAAAGTTCGTCCTGTTTCCAAGCAGTAGGCATCTTCTATTTTCCAGTTCCATAAAATTTGTTCTTGCTTATCTGTCTCACTCAGACTATTTTTTCCACAAAGCCTCCCTAGCCATTCCCCGTCCATCTTTTGCTTCTTTCGTAGACATTAGATGGTTGCCCGTCGGTCGTCAGCCGTTCCAGGTATTCCCCAAATCTCAAGTATTTCCGCGTTTCTTTTCTTGCTCGTTTTAGTTGGCTCCCACTTTCTTGATGCTGGATGGTTTTCCTTTCCTTATATATTTCCTACTTCGGGTGTTGTGAGATAGATTCCCATTACGCTCTCCGCATCTTGGCCCGACGACCCAGGTTCCCACCCTAGCCCTTCCTCATCTCCCCCTTCGCTAGGTTGGTCTACGGACTTTTCCCCGGCCCCATTCACTCTTCGACGGGTCGATTTCGATCCGCACGGCTTTCTTATTCGGCTATTAAGCCGATTGTTGGGCCCCACATCGGCGCGCGTACCGCTCACTCACTACCCAGTGTCGGTGTAACGGTCCTTCTCCCTCTTCCTACTTGCTTTTTTTAAAAAAGTAATGCCCTTTTCCTCACTCCCCCCCAAAGATCGTCTGGACCTTGCAGGAGTTGCTTTGCAGATTGAGTTCGAAGCCCCCACGCCCCTTCTATTAGATACCGGGGGGGCTTTATCGTTTTATACAACTCTGGCAAAACACCATGGTTCCCCCCCTTCCTTTTAGGTTACGCTCCTAGTGGGTCTGTCACCTTCTTGTTACCAGACCGATCCCACTCTTTTGTCTACCTTCGCCTCAAACTTTTACACCTTGCGAAAGTGCCCGCTACTTGACCGAACCGTCTTACACAGACTTTAGGTCCCCGTCTACCGCGAACGATCTACGACCCATCCCGCCCCTGATCTTTTTTTTTTTCCCGACAACTCCCAGTCTTGGGATTTTATTAATATAAGGAAACTCTCCCGGGAAATAACATACGCCTTTCCATTTTTACCTAGGTCCAAGGTGAATTGCGGGCTTGGATCCAGCCCGCCCAGCAGGCCTCTGAGGAAGCCTTTACCACACTCCTCCCGTTCCCCACTTTCAATTTTCCCCCATTCACGAAGAAACTCAGGTCCTGGAACTGCAGATTTCCTTCAAATTAGTCAATCGATTGTCTCTTCTCGATCCCCTCTTTATCCCTTTCCCCGGTCCCTTTTCTCCACCCCTTAACTCTGGTGCCCCCCTCCCTTTTTAAATTGCATAATTAATTTTCGACCGACCGAGTCTCCTATTTTTTAAGAGGAGCCACTCAACCAACTCAGTTTGGACCTGAATCGCATCATTTAGCCTCTGTTACAATGTGAGGGTGGTGCTGCAACTCCCCCATTGTTCTTACGTTTCTATCCCGCCCCCCATCCCCAAGAACGTGGGGTCAGGCTGCCCCTTTTTTCAGCCTGTAGCGGGAGTCATTAGTCCTTCCCCAATCCTGTGATTCGTCCAGTGTCTTTTCATACCGAAAGAGGTGGAACGGCTCCTTGTGCTTTAGCTCTTTTAGTTCGCAATATCGACGACCCCTCTACCAATCTTAGGCATGAACATCTCCAAGCTTTCTTCTATTCTTCTCTGTGTGAGGCCCCTTTTTCCTCTCTACTTGTTTCTCTCCCCTTATTACTCTCTCCCGGTACTCCTTGGGTAAACGTCCGGGATCTTGTCGGATTCTTTTCCCGTCTATGGTTTCGTCTTCCCCCCCCCTTTCTTTCTCCCCATTTAACTCAGTACCCGTCAAGCCGGTCTATCGTTTTCAAAGCTTCCCCACCTGCTAAGTCTATAATTTTGCCTAACTGCGAGTAGGCGAGCCTTTATATCTTTTTCCCCGGCCTCTTCTCCTTGCCTTCACCTTTGGATTAGCTATGAGGTGGACCTTAGTGGAAACTAAATTTTCGCCAGGACCACTTGACTATCCCCTCCCAGAGACCTCTCCTAAAAAACGTCTCCGCCCTTTTCGTTCGAAACACTCAATTTTTTCCAATTGCCCCCTTGGATTTCCCCGCCTCTCACTTTCCACTTTAGTTTTCCCCCCCCATGCGGTGCACGTACGCGCGTGCGGTGCAATAGGATTCCGATTCCCATACGTTTGGCAACCTCGCATCGATCAATCTTTGCCACCAACTACCTTTTTAAATGGACCTCACGGCTTCGCCCGCCCCTCTCTCCGTTTCACGCCGTTCTTTTTTCTTATAGATTGATTGAAAAACTTTCTCGTGTCCCTTTCCTTCTTCTTTACACCCCTTCGTCCTTTCGCACCCCACAGTTCAAGGTTCCCCTCCCTTGTTCAGCACATGCTTCGTTGATGATAGTTTCGCGCTCGAGCTCCCCATCAGAACCGGTTTGTGCCCTCACTGCCCCCAAACAATCTCATTGCGCTGCCCGCATCTCACCTTACCTCGAACAGTCCTCATCAGATCCCCCGTATCTTAGCCGCTATCCTTGGCGTCCTCCCTGGAATTCTGACTACCGCCTATCACCCCCTCACACTGACCCCCGTTTTTTCCCTAGGATGAATTTCTTTCCTCGCCATTATACCTTTCCCAGGACGTTTTTCCCAGTTCCATTGATTCAGTCACTGCGTCGTTCCCTTCCCCCACGGATGGTTGCCTTT
>Ga0179593_1588813_pt1 | contig 15552 bp, 22 predicted proteins | sample CZODoug2_1_08_16_FD_185931 | JGI IMG/M metagenome (GOLD analysis project Ga0179593, IMG submission 185931) | Vadose zone soil fungal communities from Angelo Coast Range Reserve, California, USA - CZODoug2_1_08_16fungal (PacBio error correction) | ecosystem: Environmental > Terrestrial > Soil >... | reverse complement strand
CCCTGAGGACATCGACAGTGCTTCTTTCCCTCGGCTTAGGATTGGTCTTCCGGAGTCGGCGAATTTGTGGGCGTCGCGGAATCTAGTTTGTCTTTGTTCCCTCCTTGCGTTCGTTTTTTTTCTTTTTTTCTCCATAGAACCAGTTGTTCTCACCTATCGCGACCAGTCAAACGGCTTTTTCTGGGGGCCCCCCCGATTTTCTCGAAGACACACTTACGCCTTCCCTCCGCTTACCCACCTGTTCGCCTTTTTCCCTTTCTTTTCTCAACCTCCCAGAGGATTTCGCGTCAACCTTTCCCTTATAAGCGTCCATACACGATTTTTTTTTAGCAGAAACTGGAACAGAAGAAGGATTATGTACCTCCCCCCCCTTTTCCCCCCCCTGCAGGTGACTAACCCCACAACGATTTTCCCGGTGTTTAACACATTTCACACTGCTAGAGTTGCTTTTGTTTCTCTCTTCCCCCTCGCCAAGATTTCTGGAACGCTTCCCTTTCACTGGGCATCAAGGTGCATCTTCCTTCTGGAAAGTGGAGATGTACTTTTTTTAAAATGGAGATTGTTCTATCCCCTCAAAATACCGATTCCTTCCCTTGGAGGAAGGGGGTTCCGGCGACGGAATTAGAGATTCTGAGCTCCATCCCATTTTTACTTTATGGTTTCCCGTAAAAAAAGATTTACCTCCCTCCTTTCCTTGTAGAGCCTTAGGTAGGTCCTTTTCTTTCTTTCTTCTCCATTCACTTCGCATCAGAGGACGCTGAGGCTCTTCCCTTCTTCGGCACGCGTGATGCGCTTCTATTTATAGAGTATGGATGCCTTTACCGGTGAGGAGCTCGTGTCTCTACCTTTCTCTTCTCAGCTCGGGAATAGAGGCTTTTCGGCACATGTGAAGTTAGTAGTTGGCTTTTCCCCTCCTCCCCCCGACTTGAGAAGAATCTCAAGTTGTCCCCTACTATCGGAGCGAGCTTTTGTGATGGAGAACGCGAAGGATTTTCGCTTTCCCTTCTTTTCTTCTGCGTCTTCTTTCTTTCTCCTGGAAATAAGAGAACGGTGCTCTTTTTGAATTGTTGGGTACGTGCGGATTTTTTTTTTTTTTTTTCCCTTCTGTCCCGCGAAGCAGCCTTTCCCTCTACTGGAAAGTGTGAACGCTCTTTTTCATCGCATCGCCATTAACGGCGCTTAGACAATTCCCTCCCTTCCCTTTCCTCTTACTCTCCCGGCATGACCCCCGGGAAACACACCAAGTCCATTTTCTCCTTGGAAGTTTCAGAAAACGATCCCCCTTTTTCAGATGTTCCGGCGGAGAGTGTGACCTCGTGTCCTTTTTCTTCGTCCATCCCTTCCAAAACGAACACCTCCCGGACGAACGGGTTTAGAGTTTTCTCTTTTTCTTTTTAAGAAAGGACCTCTCCTTGCGCTCGGGTCTTCCTCTCGGTCGATAAGCAGACGGATTTCTTTTTTCACTCCTCCCCAGTCTGCGCGCGGTCTCCCCCTTTTATGGAGAAGATGAACCCCCTCACGATTGCTTTTTTTTTTCTTCCTTTTTTTTTTTTTTTTTTTTGTCTTTTTCTTTTGTAGAAACAGGATTTAATGTTCCTTTTCAACCCTGCCTCCCTCCCCGCTTTCAAGGAGGTGCGAAGGTACCCAGGGTTTCCTCTTTTTCCCCCCTCCACACGTGATTGCCCTTCTCTCAAAATAAATGACACCCCGAAGGCCAGACTCTCTCCACCTTTTTACGATTCTGAGCCACGCTTTCCCTCCCGGAGGTTTTCCACTTGAAAGGTTTTTTTTCCCTCCCTTTAATGAACGTACACCCTCCCTCCTCTTGATAATTTGAGCGACCCCGCTCCCCTTTTACCTCTAAATCGATTCGTCCCTCTCTCTCGTCCGTCCCCACGAGTGGCTTCTTCTTCCCCAGAAATCAAGGCCTTTTTTCTGCTCGCCGACCGGAGAGGACCTCTTTACTTCTTCCCCCCCCCTTTCCCCAATTAGGCGCGGGTGCCTCCTCCCTCCGCCGGGGGGACCCCCAGTACCTGGGAAACGGATCTTTTCCCTCTCTTTAAAGCTCCAACCAAGTTCTCTTGTAGAATGGGATCACTCCCCCCCTTTCTAATGCGTAGGCTGGCGGCAAGCCGAGCTCCTTCCTTTTTGAAGACTTCCGGTTTCATATTCCGACGCACGATGGGTGATCTTTTTTTTTTTTTGTTTTTTTTTTTCTTGGTGAATCTGTCCGGCGCCTTTCCTTTTGGGCGAATGTCCCGTTTGCTTCAACCTCGACCCCGAACCTTGTCTTTTTTTTCTCCCCTCGCATCATCTCAATTCGCCTCCCCGGCGCGGTGTAACATTCGAGCTTTTGCGAAAAATCCTGCTCGATGTTTTTTTTTTCTAGTTTACGAGCACCTTGCGGTGCCGCACTTTTTGACGAGGCTAAAGGCCTGTTTTTCTTTCCCCCTTCTCCTGATACGCATGGACCGTCTTTTTTCCTCCGGACCACCCCCCTCTGATCGAGGAGTCACGTCCTCCTTTCCCTTCCCCTCCCTCGTGAAATCGACTGCCTCCCCCCTGGCAATCGAGGCATTTTCTCTTTTAGATCGACACAGATGATGGAGGAGTTTCCGGTCCTCTTTCCCCTTTTTTTTCCTCTATGCTGCCAGGTTTCAGACCTTTGGGAGACTTCTATTTTCGAATATCTCGGAACGATTCCCCCCCCTGATTCCCTTTTCCCCCCCTATTCTCCTACGGTAATTTCATTGCCCTCTTTTCTCAAGGTCGCATTTGTTTCCCTTCGAGAACGCATAAGTGCGGTTTCTCTTCCTCCACCCTCCACAACGCGGAGTTCGATCGGATAGCAATCTCCTCTTTTCCTTTTGTTTGAGAGAGATGCGATAAGACCCCCTCCCCCTCCTCTTTTGTTTTTTTGGTTTTCTAACGACGTTGCCTCTCTTTTCTCTCCGAAATCGTGGCAGACCAACAATGTTTTTTTTTTTTCGGACCAGATCGGAAAAATGATTAACGTAGTTCTGTTTCCCCTTCTCTCCCCTTTTTCCTTATATTCGGGAAAAGCATCCTTTTTCAAATTTGGGCTTCCCCCTTCGAGGACCGCTCGAACAAAAGTTTCGTAATCTTCTTCCTCTCCCTTTTTCTGATATGGACCTTCGGTCGGCCCCCTTCCCTTCAGAATGTGTAATCGAATTCTTCCTCCTCTTTGCAGTCGCGGACCAAGACGCGACACTTCCTTGGGGCCGGCAGCGAAGCCTCTAAGGTAATCGCGTAGGCTTCTATTCTTCTTTCGCCCCTTGGCCTTGGAGCCTCGGCCCCTTTCTTTCTTTTCGTCTTTTCCCACGTCAGTACCCCTTGCGACGTAAACTTCCACGTTCTCTTCCCCTTTTCCCCCCCGCCTCGAGCAGGATTTTCGCCCTTCCTCTTCCCGGAGAGTACACCGCTCTTTCTTTCCCGAATTGAGAATGATGACTTTTTGTCTTTTTCCTTTTCCCCCCCTCCTCGGTCCTCGGGGGAGAGGTTGAAGCGTCCCTTCGAACAGATTTGCCTTTTTTCCAGATTCAACATCGCCACTAATCCCCCTCGTTCTTTTTTCCATGATACCTCGTCTCCCCTTTCCAAAGAGACGCTATCTTTGCCGCCGGCAGAAACAATTATTAGAGTGAGTCCTTGTATCCCATTCCCTTCCTTCCTATCGCGTAATTCAGATCTCCTTTTTCCTCCGGCGTCGAGTTCCTTTCCATCTTTTCGAAATAGGGTCCGCCGGAGGCTTTCTGAGACCCCCTCCCCCCTCCTTTTTCTTTTTTTGTCGCAGAGTTTCGGCGCCATCTTTGGCTTTTTTCTTTTCCGGCACGATACGGTTTCTCATTTGGTACCGCTTCTCGAGCCGCAAATTCTATCGGCTCCCATTTTTTTTTTTTACCGGTCATTCCGCGCGTGTCCCCCTTTCAACCCCCCACAAAATTAACCCCCCCCCCACCCCCAAACCCCCCCACAAACCCCCCACAACAAAAACAAAAAAAAAACACCACCAAAAACAAAAAACCACCCACCCCCAACACCCAAAACACCGCTTTTTGTTTCTCTCTTTCTTTTTTTGTAGTATTCTTCTTTTTTCGTTTGGTTTTTTGACCCCAAAACAACCCCCCCCCACCCCCCCCCCCCCCCCCACCCCCCCCCCCCCCCCCTCCCCCCACCCCCCCCCCCCCCCCCCCCCCCCCCTCAACCCCCCCTCCCCAAATCAACACACCCACCCCCCCCCCCCCCCTAAAAAAAACCTCCCCCCCCCCCCCCCCCCCCCCCCCCACCCCCCCCCCAAAACACACCCCCCCCCCCCCACCACAACACCCCCCCACACCAAACAAACGACCCCCCCCCCCCCCCCCCCCCCCACCCCCAAACCCCCCCCCCCAAAACCCAAACAACCCCCCCCCCCCCCCCCCCCCCCCCCCACCCAACCCCCCCCCCCACCCCCAAACATGAAACACCCCCAACACACCCCCCCCCCCCCCCCCCCCCCCCCCCCCCCCCACCCCCACCCCCCAAACCCCAAAAAATACCACCCCCCCCCCCCACCAAAAACCCCCAACCCCCCCCACACCCTCCCCCCCCCTCAAAAACCAACCCCCCCCCCCCCCCAATTAACAACCCCCCCCCCCCCCCCCCCCCCCCCCACCCCACCAATAACCCCCCCCCCCCCCCCACAAAAACCCCCCCCCCCCACAAAAACACCCCCCCCCCCCCCACACCATCCTCCCCACCCCCCCTCCCCCCCCCCCCCCTCCCCCCCCCCCCCCCCCCCCCCCCCCACCCCACCACACCCCCCCCCCCCCCCCCCCCCCCCCCCCCCCCCCCCCCCCCCCCCCCCCCCCCAGGAAAGTGGAATAAAACCCCTTCTTCTTCTCTTTTTTTCCCTCATCGGAAGGCCTGTTCTTTTTCAAAGTACTTCTCTTTTGACCTTCAAAAGAGAAAAATGTTTCCCTCCCCTTTCCCCAGTTAGGGAAGCTTTTTTGAAATAATGCCTTTTTTTTCAAAAAAAGATTGGGATTGGAGACCGTCACTTCTTCTTTCTTCTTTTCTTTTCTTCCTCTGCTGGAATCTGTTTAGGTCGAAGTCGGTAGGTCCTCTTTTCTTTCCTTCCCTTTCTCCAATAAGTTCGCTTCCTGGCCGCTGAATTTATTTCTCCCCCGTTTTCGCGATTCTCGCTCCGTGATACCACCCCCCTCGACAAGTCTTTTTTCAAGGCCGAATATTTGTTTCCTATTTTCCTTCTTCGAAGACCCTTCGAAGAGGGCAAACTACGCTTCCCTTTCCGTGATGGACTAGGTCGAAACCTTCTCTTTTCCTATTGGAATTGGTGTGTTCCCGGTTTTTTCTCCTGAAGCGGCGCTCCGCTTATTCTTCTCTCCAGGAGATGAGATGATAGCCCCTTCTCCCCCCGTTCCGTGCGTAGGGACATTCTTTCCCTGGACGCCACACGATCCCCGAAAGGCCCAAATGCAATTTCGACTCTCGCTTTTTTTCCTCTGCTCTCGAGGTCATTTTTTCTCATCGAAGATTCCCCCCTTCCCGGAGAAAAGATCTGCCTCCTCCCCTTCCCCCCAATACGTCAGCGTGCTCCTTTCCTGAAGAAGACGACCTTTTTTCTTTTTCAGACCTTGAGATTTTTTCTTTTCTTCTGCCCACCGATCTTTCTTACAGAAAGTCCCCTTTTTTGGCGTGAGAAAGAATAGCTCGCTCTATTTCTTCCCCTCCCCCCCCTTTCTGTAACGCGCGCACCGGTCAGATTTCCTCCCGAAGAGAGAAGATCTCTTTTTTTTTTTCTTTTTTTTTTTTTTTTCTTCTTTGTTTTTTTTGTTTTTTTCTTTTTTCTTTTTTTTTTTTTTTCTTTTTGTTTCTTTCTTTTTTTTTTTTTTTGTTTTTTTTTTTTTTTTTTTTTTTTTTGCTTTTTTTGTTTTTTTGTTTCTTTTTTTTTTTGCTCTTCCCTTTTTCCGGACGGGTCTCGATTTTTTTCTCGCTGAGGCGGAGTCCTTTTTGGCGATAACGAGCCCCGGTACCCTTCCCCTTTCTCGACCAGATGCCCCTTTCAATCGGTGGGCGTCCCCATCCGTAACCTATCGTGAGAGCAAATAATCGTCATGTTTTTCTCTCTTTTTCCCCCCCCACTCCCCAGTAGTGCCCCGAGCAGCACTTTTTTTTTTTTTTCGTGGGTAAGTTGGACCTTTCGAAATCTCCGGATTATCCCCGGCTTCATCCCCCTTTCTCCTTGCGAGCTTCTATGACCAGTCCCCCCATCGCGGAAGCGTTCCACGAACATAGGACTTTCTCTTTCCTTTCTCACACCCCAGAATCAACGCTGTCATTTTTTTCCCCCCAAATAGGCACTGTGTTAACCCTTCTCTTCCTCTGGTTTCCGGTTTCTTTAAATACCTATATTGACTGTCCCTTTCCCTTCCTCTTTTTTCGTGTCCTCCCTGAAATCGTGTATGACGTACTTTCCCTTCAAAGTTTTGAAGCTACCCTTTCCCTGCCTTCCATCGAGGGCGCAGGTTCCCTTTTTTTGGGGGTAAGCGGATCTTTTCCCTCCGAGGAGGAATTTTTCCCATCCTTTATAGGTTATCGGGGTCCTTCCTTCTCCCCTTTGTGACTTTTTTTTTTTTTGCTGCTGACGCAGCAACTTCTTCCCCAAACCCATACGCACAAACCCTCTAACCTCCCCCTCTTGCCTCCCAAGCAAAACATAAGAAGAACCCCTCCCTCCGAAAGAAGATGGGATTCACATCCCCCCCCTCTTTTCCCTTGTCCAAGGGCGCTTTTTTCCTATTTTCATAATCCTCCGTTTTTTTTTTATCGAACAGTTTAGAATGTCCCCCCTTTCCCTCTTTTCTCCCTTCTCTGCGCGTCTTTTTTTTTTTCGGTTTCTTTCTTCGGCGAAGTTTTGGTTTTTTAGAGGTGGGCGTCGTTTTTTTCCTGCGACAGAGAACAAGTTGTGCGTCAGATCCCTCTCTTCCCAACGGCGATAGCGGAGGGCCCCACGATACGTCCCCCCTCTTTTCACTTCCGCCCTTATAGGATATTTTCAATCATCCCCCCCTCCTCCTTCCCCCTCCCAGTGAGTACCGTCAACAGAAAGCGGGATTTCGCTTCCCCCCGTGGACGCCATCAGTCGCAAGAAACGAGGTTCCCTGTCCCCCCCCCTTCTCCCTTCCCCTGTGACAGCAAGATCCTTCCCACCGAGGGGACTAACCACACACCTTCCTGGTGTTGAACCATTGATCTTTTCTTCCCCTCCCTCTTTTATTCTTTTTGGTTGCGATTTACACTCTCTTCCCGATGTGAGGGGACCCTCTCCTCGATGGAAAGATTGATTGATGCCTTTTTCCCCCCTACTAATTCTTCAGTGGAGTGAAGCCCTTTTTTTGGAGATTTTCTTTTTTCTACGATGTTCACAACACTCCCAATACGAGAACTTGCCCTCCCTGCCGGGTCAAATACTGGGGCTGTTCCCCTTTTCCTGTCATTAGAGAATAGGTGATGCTCCCTCCTGGGATGTTATTGGTTTTCCTTCCAAGTGGTAAGGAGTTCTTTCCCTTTTCTCCCCTTAGGACTTCTCGCGGATAGAAGACTTTACGCAGAAATCCTTTTTCCTCTCTTCTCCAGGAGGAGGATTCGGCCCCTGTTCTCTTCTTATAGAGTATGGATGCTTTCTTCCTTGATCGCGTGATAGTACCTGTTCTCCTGCCCTTCCTGGACTCTATTCCTGAGGCCAATTCGGCGAGAGGTGTTTACTTACCCTCTCCCTTTTTTTTTTCCCTTCCTTTCTTCGGCCCTCCGAGCGGCGCCAGGATGTGACCCTCTTCTTCTCCCCTCCCGAGACGGATTTGTGTTAGAGCGTTTTCTCTTCTGGTATTCAGTGTAGATCCATTCTCCTTACCTCCCTTTTCCTCCCCTGCCGAGATAGCGAAATGGTGCTTATGCGAATTTTCCCCGCGCCAGAAGCAATGCAGCGGCTCTCCTTTTTTTCCTTTTCCCTCCCCCCTCGGGCGATCATCTCCTTTTTTTCTCCTTTCGACAAGGCGCCGAAATAAGCGGACGCGTTTTTTTATGATGAAACACCGTTTTCCATCCCCTCTCCCATACCCGGCAGTTTCGCTCCACAACTTTTCTTCCGGCGGAGTGTGACCACTCGTTCCACTCTTTCTCGTCGCCGTCGCTTTTTCCGACACAAAGATTCCCTTTTTTCCGTTTCAAGACAAGTCCACCTTTCCCCCTTCTCTTCCCGTACATAGAACCGCGCTCTCTACTCGGCCTCTCACGGTTCCTTTCTTTCCCGCCTTCATCATCAAGCAGGCTGCGACGTTTCTCCTTCCTTCCCGATGGCGCAGCTCCCCTCAGCACGATCGGACCCTTTTTTTTTTTCGCCAATCCCAGCTTTTTTACCCCTCCCCCTTTTCCCAGGGAGGGTCGCCTTTTCGGATGACCCGAGGTGACACGAAACGGTTTTTTTTTCTTTTCCCTTTCCTCTCAAAATCAGACGACCCCTCTTTTGCGAGGAAGAAGTAGCACCTTTTTCCCCCTGCGAGGGCCATTCCCTTCTTCTCCACCTTGCCAGGTTTCTTCATCCTTCCAGATTAAAATCGTTTCTTGCTAATTGAGGAGAGAGACCCGCTCCCATCCCCTTTTCCCTTTCCTCCGTTATAGCCTCTCCCCGATGGGAGCCTCCTCCCCCCCTCGCCACGAAAGGAAACCGCTTGCTTTCCTTACCTTTTTCCTCTCCTATTTCAGATACTCCGTCCCTTCCCCCCCCTGCGGAGAGGCTTTTCCCCCGTGCAGCCAATCAATCACAAAGTTACCGTGTCCCTCTCCCCCTTTCCTTCAGCGACCCTCCCAAGCGCGGAGAATGGTTTTTCCCCATCACGGAGATATGGCTTTTCTCCCCCCTCCTCCGCAGAAACGTTATCTCCTTTTTCTTCGAAGGGAGAAGATTCCCCCCTCCTCCGCATGCGGTGAGATTTTGTGTATTTTTTTCTTTTTCTATGCCAAGCTGGTTTAAAGAATCTTCCGCTGCTATTCAACCTACCCCCCCTCCCCCAGACTGCGTCTGCTCCCTCCTAATATATAAATTCCCCCCTTTCCCGGCGACGGGGTAATAGACTTCCCTCTTCTCTTTTACCCCTTTGTCCGAGGCGGACTGGTTCTACGAAGTTTAATCTTACGGACCTTTTGACGGTAAATCTTCAGATTGAGCCGCTTTTCCCCTTTGGCTCTTCGCGCTGAAAACCCTCCTCCTCCCTTCCTCCCCCGAGGGACTCGGCTACGCGCCTTTCCTCTTTGATCGGGCGGGCGACCCTCCCTTTTCCGGGCCAGACCCTTTTGCCCCTCCGAATTCGATTACAATTCCCCGGGGTCGTCATTGTCCGGAAAGAAGGGCGATATTTCTTGTTTCGTTACGCGGTCCTGTGGTTCAGAGAGGTTTCTTTCATCCTTCCCAAATGTGAAGGATGTTCAGTCCCCTTTTCTCCCTTATCGGCATGAGGCTACCTCTTCCCCCCTACAGTAATTCATCTTTTTCCTGATGCGGGGGCATGCACTTTTTTTTCCTTTCCCCCCCCCTCTGCGCAGCCGAATCACGTGCGTCCTGTTAGAAAAACCTCCCTTTTTTCTTCTCGCAAAACCTTCTTCCCCCCTTTTTTCTTCTCGATTGCTATATCCCCCTTTTTTTTTTTTCTCCCTGTGAAGGAGGGGGTTGAGAAGGGGGTGGATGAGAGACCTCGGCAGCAGAGCGTTGTCATGTTCTTTCCCTTTCCTGGCCTTTTTTCACCCCCCCTCGCGCGAAGATTAGACGGCAAAACCTGCAGCGTCAGATGAGTCAGACCTCCTTCATTTAAAGTCTCCTCTTTTTAAACTCATGAAGATTTTACCTGCATATCTTCCCCTTCCTCCCCCTCCTGCAAAATTTTGTCTTCCTCCCCGATGCGCGAACCCTTCTTGCGCGCCTGTCTGACATAAGCAATCATTTTTTCTATCGCCCTTCCCGGACAATGAATCTTTTTTCCTCGAATTCGGATTGCAGATGCATTCCTTTTCCCCCTCCTCCGAGACGATCCTTCCGCGAAGCCGATTCCCTTCTCGCGTAGGCACTCTTTTTTTGAGTTTTCCTTCCCTTTTTCCCCTTGAGACGCGGCTCAATCTTTCCTGCCAAAGAAAATTTCCTATGTGCTAGTACCCCTTTCTTGAGAGCACCCTCCCTCGAGAAGGATTTAGTCCTTTCTTTTTTCCCTGCTAGTAAACCGAGACCTTCTGCACTCCTTTACCCATCTTCCTGATCCGAAGCGTACCTTCGAGGGTAGATTCCTGGTTCCTCGGCCTTCCGTCCCCCTTTCCTTCCGGAAGATTCCCCGCAACTCCCTCCAATGCGGGCGTCCGGAAGGAGGACCCGTCCCCCTCTTCCCCCCTTCCCTCTATAAAGTTGGATTCGGCGCTTTTTTTTCCTCCCAATTAGATCTTCTTAGTAGAGAAAATTCTCGTTGATTTTTTCTCCTTTTTCTTTTCTCTCTTCCTCTTTCCTTGTAAAATGGTGTGTAATGGTCTGCCCTTCTCTCTCAGTTTTGATGCGTTAAGGGTATCTTCCCTTTTTCGACGCCGAGATTACGTAAACCCAATCGGCTTTTCTTCCCTCTTTCTTCGGCCGCATTTCCCGGCTTGAGCGAGGCTCCCCTCCGGCGACCTTAGATGATTTCTTTGGGTTAACGTTTTTTTTTTTTTTCCCCCAGGAGCAAGTTCTCCCTCAGCAGAGTTGTTTTCCTCTTTTTCCGAAACATGTCCCTCTCAAAGAAGACGCGCCCTTTCTCTCGTGGAGACGTTTTTTTTTTTCTGAAGGCGGCCCCCTTCGCCAGTAGAGTTGTAATTCCGTTTTCTTTTCTTTTCATCTCCAACGATTAATCACAGTTTTCTGGCCCCTCTTCTTTCTCCTTCCTTTTTCCCCTTCTCCCTAATGATCTGCTTTCAAAAAAAGCTTGGGATGGCTCCCTTCCCCCGCTCGTGTGTCTTCTTTCTCCCCTTCTGCAAATTCTATTCCCTCGCGAAGAATGAGGATGCTCCTTCTTCCCAACCGTTCGGCGTATTCCTCGTAGGACGCGTTTCCGTTATGAGACAGATTCCTGGTAGAGTCGTGATCCACCCTCATTAGCTTTTCCCGGAACAAGACTGATCTTTTCCTTTTTTTTCCTCGGACGGCCTTTCCTTCGAAGAGGGCAAAACGCTTCCTCCTTCCTTTTGTGATAGGGGAGAAATTGGAATTGGTGTTCTTTCCCCTTTTGGGAATCATTTGGGCGCTCCTCTTTTTTTACCCTCCTTTAAAGGGAGATGAGATTTATCTCCCTCCTTTAAGTAGCGCGGGAGCCCTTCTTTTTTCCTCGTCCAGCAGGTAGACCCACCTACATCCGCCCCTCCCCAATTCCAGTTCGACTCTTCGATCACCGCGGCTTTCTTAGAATAGGGAGACCCTTTTCTTACCATATCGAACTTCTTAGTCCCTTCCTCCCCCCCCCCCCCCTTCTCTTTCTGCATCCCGTCGCGTCAGCACCTTGGGCCGGAAGAACTGATCTCAATCGTAGCGGCGGAACCCCTAGCTTACCCCTTCCCCCGTCAAATGTGCCGCCCCTTCCCGCCGAAGTCAGAGCGATCTTCTTTTTTCTCCCCGCGCGACAAAGGTAAGACGTCTCTTCCTCCTCCCTCTCCTCCTCCAGATTCCTCTCGCGAAGGAGTTTCTCCCTTTCGCGGCCGCCCCCGCTGATTGCTTTTTCCACTTGGTCCTCCTTCCTCTCAAGCGCACGGGAAACTTTTTTCCCCCAGATGAAAATAGCTCTCTCTGTTGGACGTTCAAACAATACCCGTCCCCCCTTCTTTTCACAATAGTCTAATGCCGTCTCCTCTTTTTATCTCAAGTAGTGAAAAGAGCCCTCCCCTTTTTTTTTTTCTCTGTTATTGGGTAGTTTGAACCCCGTATCTCCCTTCCCCCATCCCAGATTCTCAGGTCCCCGGGACGTAAGAGGAGATTTTCTTTCCCCTGGGATGCACAGTTTCCCCCCCCCCCCCCTCTAGGAAGCGTTCCCCCCCCTTCCTGTGGCGATTGGTTCCCAAACAAAAGAATCCCCTTTGCCCCTTTTTCCCCTTTTCTTCCCTTTTTCACCAAATCCCCATCTTTGTTGTTTTCCGTTATTTTAAATAAACTATTTTTTTTCACCCGCCTGACCTCGGATGGACGACTGATTATGTCGTCCCCATCTCCCCTTTTCCTCCCTCTCTTTCCTTGTGACTGCCGTCATTCGGGGCTGCGGAAAAAGGTGGGGTAATCTTCGAGTCCCCTTTCTTCCTTTTTCCTTTTTTTCTTCAATCTGTCACCGTATGTGTTCCTTGTGATGGAGCGAGATGATGGTGCTGCGACTTTCCTTCCAGGCCAACAAGAAGAACAAACTTACGCCCCTCCCTCCCCTTCTCCTCAAACGAAAAACCACTTCTTTCAAAATGAACCCCCCTCTCCCCTTTCAACAGAATACTAAGTGTCCCTCCGTCATTTCCCCGTTGAGAAAAATTCTTTTCCTTTGTTGGTTGACTCCTCTTTCGCAACGTTTAAGAGTTCCCCATCTCCCTCTTCCTTTTGAGAAAATCTTTTTTCGTTGGTGCAGGTTTTTTCTTTTTTCTTCGCGGAGTTTTCTTTTTGCGTATGGGTTGGGATGCGCCATAGTCCCCCTTCTGCAGCACCATCATAGAGCCAGTAAAAACTCACCGATCTTCCCTTCTCCCCTTCTTTTCCTCCACACTTCTCCTTAGGATCTACTCCCCTTTTCCCCCCCTCTCTTCAGAAAGTGGAGTCCCGCCTTTTCCTCCGCGGCTTTCGCGTTAAAAACTTTTCCTTTTCTTCATTCGTCCCATACACTGAGGTCAGGGCGTTTTTTCTCTTCATTCCCCTTTCAACAGCAAGGAGAGGGTTTTTTCTTTTCTGGGATAACCCAAAAAACGATGGTTCTTTCCCTTTCTAGGTTGATTGAAAGGTCACTGACTCTTTTTGCTCCTTTTTCCTTTCTTTCCCCCCAATAGCAACGATCTTGCGGGAAAGCTTTCCCCCCTCTTTCCCACGATTTGTGATGATTTTCTCAGGTCTCTCGCAGGAGGACGGCCCTTTTTTTCTTTCCTAGAACCTGGAAGATCCTTTTCCTTGTTCAAATGACCCTTGCAACCCAACTTGCGTCTTTCTGGGTCTATGGTCACGCTGCCAAGAGGGCGACGGTCTCTCCTCTTTCTTTGCGCGAAACGATTAGGTTATTTCCTTGAACTTTCCCTTACTGCGTAGATTTGCATTGGGTTCCCTGAGTTCTTTCTCCCTTTTCCCTTGGCCCCCCCGGACAATTGAAAATTTCTCTCTTTTTCGCCGCGCGGAATAGATCCACGTCCCCTGGCTTTTTCTTCCGTAATTTTTTTATGAGAGATTGAATCTGCCCCTTTTTCCTCCGTGCTATGACCTGTTAGCATTTCGACTCTTTCCCTTTTTTTTTCTTTTCGGGCACATGTACTTTTTCCCGAGGGGTTTTTTCTCTCCTCGCGAATGGAATCTCAAGGTTTACTTCCCCTCTTGCGAGGCTGCTGACCCTTTCTCCTCTGAAGATTGGGAGCTTTTTCGCGAGCGTTTCGGATTCCTTCTCTTTTCTCCCTGCAATGAACCTTTTTCCCCTGTGATATCCTGCTAGTAGAACTGTACTTTTTTTTCCCCTTTTCCTGTTTGATAGTGGTTTCTCCCCTCTTTTCCTTGCAGCAGCACTGGCGAAACTCTTTGACCCTTTTTCCCTCATCCAAAAGCCCTATGGGAGATTCCTCCTCTCCCTTTACCGGAGATTAGACAATCCGTCCCCTTCCCCTGTAAGCGCCCGGCTTTTCGCAACAAAATGGGCCCCCACCCCCAAGTCCATAGCCATTTACCCTGGCCGTTCCTCCAAAAAGCCAGGTCGCTTCTGTTGTGGAAAACTTTTTTTTGATTCGTCGCTCTCTTTCTCCCTCCCTCACAAATCCTCTTTTCCCGCCTACACGAAAAGGGTAGCTGATTCCTTTTCCCCTTACCTCGAACCCTGGTCGTAAATTCTCCTCTCGGTAGATTACGCGAACGGCGAGTCCGTCTCTTTCTCCCTAGTTGCGCGCTTTCCCCCTCCTGACTACGAATTGCCCCTCTTTCTTAACAATCCCGAGGTATCTTTAAGAAAGAGTGGCCTTGCCAAGAAAAAGAGGGGGGGTAACCCTCCCCTCCTGACACGTCTTTGTAGCCGGTACTCCCGGTGACCGATCTGGTGCCCGAAACCTTGCTGCCTTTTTCTTTGTGAAGCTCTCCACTTACAAAGCTAATTTGCCCTCCCCTTCGCCAGGAAATTCCTTGATTCGCCCCCCCCGCGAGGATGCCCTTTCCTTTTCTGCAACCTCTTCTTCGCGGATGAAGAACAATCCTCTTTTTCTTCTTTTTTTATCTCCGAGGTAACCCCCCCCCCCTTGTCCAGCCCCCCCTCCCCTTTTTCGAGATAAAGGAAGTCCTATGGATCCACTCAGAGAAACAGAACCTCCCCCCAGTCCCTCCTTTTTTCCGGTAAGTATATCGCTTTTAGAGCAAGATTTCTCCTCTCCCTCACACAATGCGGCGACGGCGACCCAACACATTTTCCTCTTTCCCCCCCCCCCCTTTTTACCGGGAAAGGCGCGATCTTCCCCCCAGCGATCAAGATCAAACCCCTCCCTTTTGGCTCGACTACGACCATTCCCGATAATTGGCGTCTTTTCAAGAAGTGAAGAATCCCCCCCCTTTATCGCTGCGCTGGTTGATTACTTTCCTCCGAGGGTCATTTCTTGGGAGATTAGTTTTTCTTTCTGTCCGGAGCAGATTGCCCCGTTATGTAAAGAGGACCCTCTCCCCAATAGGACCCTTTTTCTTTCTATTAAGCGGAGGAATAGATTTCCTCTCACTCCTCTTCTCCTCTGCGAGGAGTACTTCTCCCTTCCCGAATGGAGAAAAATCTCTTTCGGACTTGTGGAGTGATATAAGCCGTACCCTTTTCTCTTCTCTTTAAGGAAGGTTTGGGTGACGCACACTTCAGCTTTCTCCTCCTTTCTTCCCCCTTTTTTCTTCGCGTGAATCTTCTACGCGAGACCGCGCTGTTCCTTCCCTTGGCCGGCACCAAGGATTTCTCTCTTCCCTTCTCCTTCAGGCCAGCCTCCCAATCCGAATCGATGACACTCGATTTCCTTTTTCGCGGCATTGTCAGGACTTCTCTGTTCTCGTAAACGATGATGGCGGAGTCCTTCCCCCGAACTGGTGGTCGAGCGGTTCGCCGGTTCAGACTACCCAATGTGCTTTTTTTTTTCCGAATATATCGGAACTGATTGAATGAGATTTAAAAGGGCCCCCTTCTTGGTAATTCATTTGAGATCTGGTTCCTTCTTCTCTTTTCTCCTTGGTGGGAGGAAAAGATTTCGGTCTTTCTTGGTTTCATCTCCCCCCCCTTCCAAACCTTCCAG
>Ga0179593_1511795_pt1 | contig 15552 bp, 20 predicted proteins | sample CZODoug2_1_08_16_FD_185931 | JGI IMG/M metagenome (GOLD analysis project Ga0179593, IMG submission 185931) | Vadose zone soil fungal communities from Angelo Coast Range Reserve, California, USA - CZODoug2_1_08_16fungal (PacBio error correction) | ecosystem: Environmental > Terrestrial > Soil >... | reverse complement strand
CTTCTCCCTTAGGCGGGAAAGATCGATCCTCGTGCCGAGGTTTGCTCTCTACTTTTGCGTCATGATTCTATGGCGGATTTCACTTGAGGCAGGCCTGCGGCCTTTCTTTCAAGTCACGCCTTAGGAGCTGATTCTCTTGTCGCGTGGGGCGGGTTTTCTTTCTTCCCCCGAGGACGTCAAAGACTGACTTTTTTGAGATCGTTGGGTGAGGCTTCTTGCGAGATGGTGAGCCGCAGCCCAACTTGAATGGAACGGTTCCGGAGCATGCCGGCAGTCCTTTTTCCCTTTATTGGAGACCCTTTTCCTTTCTTTGAGAGGCATCGATTCGCTTTTTTTATTTTGTTAATGCCTCCGGACCATGCACTCCGGGGTAAGCGTATTCTTTTCAGCGCTGGGTGTAAAGTGTTCATGCTTGTGTTTTTTGTTGCAGCTGAGCGTTTTGAATGGACGTTGACGGTGCAGGTATCCTCCTTCTTTTTTCCTCGGAGGGAGTGGTTGCACTCGCAATTGGAGATTCTAGGGCAGCGCCATCGGCTTTTTTGCGGCCCCCCTTCCTGTTCGTGCAGAAGCGAGTTTTCCTTTACTTTCCCCTAATAAACACCAAAACCCACTTTACACTCGCTCTTACACAGTTAGGAGCTTTTGATTCACCGTGCGTCATCAAAGTTTGAGACGGTCTCTTTGCGCACCTCCAAGGCTAGCGGTTTTAGAGAGTGCGAAAAGACAGATCCTACCCCAAGAAATCTCAGGACTGCCTTACCCCTAATGGGCGGCCCTCTAATTCCTTTTCTCCCATCATGCCAATCCCCGACACCACCCCCCTCTTTTCCAACCCAGGTCTGCTCGTTCTTTTTTATAACGTTTAGTTTCCCTGTTTTTCATTGACCTCTCTCTGCTGCTTTTTTTTCTGATACGCAATTGAAAACTGTCTCTCCCACCCGACTAACGCCCCATTGGGTGAACCTGGTCGTGTCTCATTTGTCTCCTCGCGCCCCCCGGCGCCTTGTGGGCGACCGTTGCTTGGTTTCTGTTCTTTCCTACTCTACACAGGCAATTTTGCGTCGGCGGGATTTACTTTTTCCCGTACCGGCGAGATTCTGCAGGAGACCTTGAATAACCCCCCTAGATTACCATGCCTGCTCTTCTCCTATCATTTTGCTGCCGGATTTATGTCGTTCGTGCGGGCACAGTTGGCCCTCCTTTTTTTATACGTGCAAAGATGCTAAGCGCTTTACGAACTTGAACTACTACTTGTTCCCAGGTGTTCACGACGGTCCCTTCTTTTCTTCCCTCAAAGATTTTTGGTCTCAACGGTCCTCTGAAAGCTCCCTCCCCAGTGGCGGACGAAGGAGACCTTATGCGGGGCGCACTCGTCTCCCTTTGATATGCCGAACTTAGGATTTTTTGTATACATATTCTCTCCCCCCTCTTGTTGAGAGTCGGGGTGGATTCCTCGGATTAAGTAACGGACCGGACCCTCTTCAATAATCTTTCTCTTCTTTTTCCTCATTAAGTTTCACTTGAGAAAATTGTGCACTTGCGCTTCCGCGTTTCGAATCAAACTTTTTACCTCAAATCCGCCAGTCCCTCCTCCTTGTTAACACCGTCTCCATATCCCATTACTTTTCAATCTGAAGATCTTTCTCCTCAGTTTCCCCCCGTAGTGCCTCAGTAATGCAACCTTTTTGGGCCGCCCCCCAATTATGAACCATACACCACCCCCGCGTTAGACCGCAGCTCTAGCGTCCTATCAAGGTCGTCTCCTCATCGTTTTTCCTGCGTAACTCGCCTCAATGAAGAGCAATTGAATTCGGTCGTCTGACCCTCAAACCCACACTTCCCATCACGCAACTCTTTTTTTACCCCCATCCTTCGCTTTTGCTTTTTTTCGACATTCGCTCGAGCAGACCCCTTTGGTTTTCCATCCTCTGGTTTTTTTGTAGTTTGAGACTCATATTCTTCTCTACATTATTTATCTCCCCTTTGTCCAGCACGCGCCCAGCCTCGTCCATGTCTCTTTGTAATGGCTAATTACCGAGACTTTTTTTTTGTAGCGCGGAAGGGTTTTTTTAGTCTCTCCCCAGGATTTGTTTTCGTAGCTGCGCAACATCCCTTCGAATTTGCAAATATATACTTTAATTGACTCTTTTTCCCCTCCTATACCTACCACCTCATCCTTGTCGTGTTTGATGCGCTCCCCACTCTTTTTTTTTTTTTCCGCATTCATCTCTTCGCGCTCCTTCGCGAAGGTAATTTGTCAGTGGCCCCCCCTCTTCCCTCTTCTTAAAAATGTGTGCCGCCCACGCAACTTTTTTAGGCGAGCGCCACGAAGACAGTTTCATGCACCTCGCACGCCCGCCGCTGACTAATCCTTCTCACTGCCACAGTTTATCGATACAGCCCCCCAGATTCTTTTCCCCCCCCCCTAGCTATCGTAACTGCTGTTTCAAGAGGCTCCCGACCTGGCCGCTCTCCCATTGGGGTCGCAATTCACACAAGCAACCCCCCACCCATCGCCTCAAAAATCCTTTATCTTACCCCCCCCCCCCTTCCCAGATTTCTTCCTCTTTTTCTCCTCACTCCCTTTGTAGGGGCGCAGCATTTTCAACTCTCGGCACTATCCCCCGCACAGGCACGTCCCTTTTCCGCCCCACCTAAAGTTTCCTCCCCGCCACTTAATAAGTCCTCCCTCCCCCTTTTTTACTGAGTATCCAGGCCGTGCAACCAGCGCATTGCCACCGGTTTCATCCGTGAACCGCCTCAGGATATCGATTGTCCGCGGCGTAAACCATATTGGCCCCTGCCCCCTCCTTTAACCGACTCGAATTCGCCCTTCCTCTCTTTTATCGGGAAACGCGGTCGATCCATCAGCATTACCTCTAGGATTCATTTCCACATTTTCCCCCTCATCTCTCGTTTAAAGCGCATCCGCCACACTTCCCCCCCACCCCCGTGCCCTCCATCGCCGCCCTTTCGGCAGCCATGCAAATCCGGGCTAACGCCACGTCGCAGAAACCCCCCCCGCCCTTTTTTTTTCTCCGCCCGCCGCCCCCCGCTTTGACCTCATCACCTTTTTCCACCTTTGGCCCCCCCCCCCCCGCCGGCCACCCCCCCCAACACGCGCACACCCTCACCACCCCACCCACCCTGAACCACCCCAAGACCAACCCCCCCCCCCCCCCCCCCCCCCCCCCCCCCCCCCCCCACCCCCCACCCCCCACCCCACCCCTTTTTTTATCGAAGCCCACCTTCCCATTCTCCTTTTTCATCGAATCGTAAGCCTCTTTCTTTCGAATCTTCCGTCACCCCCACCTCTGTCCCGGACAAGTCCCGCGCCGCTACTTGAGCGCACCTGACATCCAAAGTCCTCGAAATCCCAGCTAGCCGCACCCTATTTTTTCACTTCCCCTTCCCCCCCTTGATTGCAGATTTCACAACTGGACCTCTCTTCTTTTCCTCCTCATCCGTTTGTGGTTGTCTTCCCATTTGTGATTAGACCATGTGACCGTAGATTTCCGCGGCCGTTTTGCGGCCTAGCTGGTTTAGGATTGGGGAGGCTTGGCTTTCTTTTTCGCCTGAGGTTCCCAGTTCGGTTCGCTGCGCTTGCTCGCGGTCCTTCCTGCGCTTGCCCCCGTGCCGGCCGTCGTATGAAAACTATCCGGTGACCTTTGATTCTTGAAGGCGTCCGTAGGTTGCGAACACAAAGGGTTTGCTTCCCTCTCCCAGCCCTAGGATTTAGGGAGGCGATCGGCGGCTTTTTTAGCTCCTTGGGTCGTACTTGATCTTTCCGTTGCACATGGGTCGATCTGGAATTGATCGGCGCAGCTTTCTTTTTTTTTTTTTTTCTCTGGGCTCTTGTAGAAGCACACCCTATTGGACCGATGTCTTGTTGGATTCGCGAGGTTCCGATGGATTCTCGTAGGCGTTCGATCGTTTTTCGAGGATGCCGGCGGACCTTCCTCTGGTGGGAATCGTATGGTGCCGAGTTTTGATTCCCCCCCTTTCTCCCATTTCGCTTAGTTTTGATAGATTTCGTATACGGACCCCCCCCCTGCGTCCGGTTTCAGGTGGACTCACGACGAAGCCAGTAGGTCCGCCTGTTTTTGTGTTGATATGAGTCTGTCTTTTTTTCTTTCCCCCCCCTTCCCTTTATGGTCTGAAAGAAACTTGGTCGGAGGTTGGGGTGTGGCTTTTTTATTCCCAGGCATTCTGCGCCCCTACCCGGAACGTTGCCCCTTTCTTCAACATGCAAGCAGGGCCACAGTTTTAGTCAGGTACGTTCTCGTTTCTCTTCCGAAATATGGGGGGATTTGGGTTTCTTTTTTCCTGACTACGCCAAATTTTGCCCCTTAGTCGGTTGAGATTTTTTCTTTAACAGCCCGTGGACTTCACGTTCGGGTTCCAGAGTGACTTTGTTCCCCTACTTCGCGGTCCGCTGCGTTCTTCCTTCGGCCGTGGCCCCGGTCCCTTTTTTTGCTCTAGAGGTCTGGAAGCGGCGGGATTTCTGTCGGTGGGGTGATTTTTCTCTCTGGCCCCCTCTCTTTCCCCTTTTTTTTATTCCCCCCTTTCGCGGTGGAACCGAATTGTGTTAAGCGACTCCTCGCTTTCCGGCATTACACAAACAACCCTTTCACCCTCTTTTTTTTAGATACACAGGAGAGCTCGTCCTCCTTTGACCTCTTTGTGAACTTCCACTTTCCCTCTTCGGGGGCGCGGCGCTGCTACCCATCGGAGTGCACAAGAACCAGATCCTAGACTGACTTTTTTCCCTTTTTTTTCCCAACCTTCTAAATCTTTCGACACTCTGTCCATCCCCCACAACCCTTAAGATCTGTCCCTCTTTTTATTCCCTTTCATCTTTCCAAGTCTCCTCCACTCATCGGCGCGTGTGTCCCCCCTCGCTACTCCCGGACCTTTGATCATATGATTGCTCCATTTCCGGAAGCTCCCCTATTCTTTTTTCAAAAATGTTTGCAATTTCAGATCCGCAGAGTCATTTTTTTTTTCCTGTCTTGCGGATGATTTTCCCCCCCTTTTTCCAGGCACTGAGTTTCCTTGCGTTTTTGCGCGCATTTACGACCTTCGTGCTTGTTTGCCTATATTCCTTTCTACCCTCCCCGCTCGATTCTTTTTAGCTGCTGCCGCTCCGAGGGGATTTTTTTTTTTATGTGTTCGAGGTTTTTTTGTCCCCCCTCCTCTTTCCATATGCCCTTAACCCGTCTGCCCCCCGCGGCTCGTATTCCTGCCTTTCCTCTCCGTATGGTTTTGACGTGTTACAAGGTGTTTTTTCGGTTCTCGGGTCGGTAAAGTTCCATTTTGTTTATTTTTTTCCCATTGAGATACCTTCCACCCACAGAAGCACAAGTGTTTCTCTCCTCCCGTTCTCTTTGGCCCCCTTTCCGAGAAGGCACGATCCTTTTCTTCTGGCGTACTTGTTTGCCTTCTCTCCTATCCCTTCTCCGGTTTTGTTGCTCGCGATTATGGCTCATGCACCCCCCCGGATGGCGCCATCTTTCCAGGGTAATAGTCTTATCGTAAGTGAGCCTACTAATAGTCCATCTAATAATTGTGATTTGCCTCTTTCCCTCTTCCTTCTCCTCCACTGTTTTGACCTCCCATCTCCTCTTAAGGAACCCTTTCACCTTTTCCCTCTAAGTCAGATTAAAGTTATGCGATATGAGAGCGATTTATATCCTTCGTAGTCCAGAAGTAATTTTAGATTTTCCCCCCTTACTCCCACACCCAATCACCACATCGAGCGTCCATCTATTCCCCAGAAGATTTGCATTAAGGTCCTTTCCCCCCCCCTCTCCTCTCCAGTCCTCTATCCATTGCTCGCACATTTTTTCCCCTTGGAGGCGTATTTTCCCCTACTGCTACATATATGGTAGCCCCAACGCGGTTTAGGTGGCCATTCAGCTTATGCCAGAAATTTTCCTTTGGGGTTCTTCCTGAGTATAAGTTTCTTCTCCAATTCCTGCGATCTCTTTTGTCCTCCTTCCGCAGCCTGTCAATCTGTTTCTGTTATAAAAGTTTTCCCCTCCTACTAAAGTGTGGTACATGATAGAAAGTGGTGTAGTTTGCTTCGTCCTCGTTTTAGAAAGATTTTTCCTGCGACACCACCCTTTCCCTCAAGTCTCTCCTATTCATTTCTGGTCCATTTCTTTTTTCGAAATCCGTCAAGATCGTTTTCAAGCATTGACTCGGCCCCTATTTGCTATTTTCTAGTGACTTCGTAATCGGTAGTGTTCCCCCTTTCCTTTGAAGTAGTTGACCGTCTTGGGTTTGGTGGTCATTCAAGGCCGAGCCCAGGGTCCATTGAACATTTGTGTGCCGTCCTCCACTGACCGACCTTTGATTTGAACGAAGAGAAATTTCTCCTAAATTTACACCTAGTCCTCCTCCCTGCAGGTCCTCATACTGTCCCTTTAACACATGCCCCTTCCCGTCCCCCGAAGGACGCTAATCTCCACGCAGAAATGAGCCATTTTACTGGACAATCGTCGCTTTTCTAATTTGTTACGCCCCCAGCGCGCTCACCTCCTTCTTTTTCGCCTCTAAAAGGATTGGCGCGTACCCCCATCCCCCAAATCAACCCCCCTCCGATGCTCTCTCCACCAATTCTTCGACCCCGTTTTCCTTGTGACGCCCTTCCATTAAGTTTTAGGTTAGTATGCTTTCTAGGAGATCCTCACCTTATCTTTTCTTAGCCCGAATTTTTCCCTCCCCCTCCTTTTTTAATCGCCAATAACCAAGACCGACTTCATTTGAGACCAGGACTTGAGACCGAGGGGGCTCCGCGTGATCCCTTAGTCCTTTGTGCACCGCCTGAAGACCCTACCAGTAATGTCAGAAGGGAACAAAAGAATCTACCTCCCGAGTCCCCCACTGGCTTCCGCGATCACGCCTGTCTTTCTCATCGGCAAAATAAGCGTTTAAACATGCCGCGATATTTCCCATCTAGGATTCCCCGCAGCACCGAAGGGGCCCTAAAGAGGCCCGCGATAACGTCTCCCTGACACCCGAACCTACCCAAGTAAGTACGTCCTCCCTGAAAGAGTTTAAATTGCATGAGTCACCCCTCGCAAGCATGGACCCCGCAAGTCAAACAGCCTGAATTCCGTGCGATCCCTATTCCGCCCATTTCCATTCCTTCGCGGCAATAAGCCACGTTTTTTACGTCCCGTTTCTTGATAGCACTTGCGCCATGCCCGCCGACTCTTCCCAAACCTCCGTGGCGAAATGACTTGACCCCCAAGCCGCCTCATAGCTCTCGTTCCCCCACCTCTTTTATAGACCGGCTCCCAAACCAACGAAGCCTCAAGAGTCCTCAGGCCGGCCAGACACAGGCGACCCGACAGTCGTAGGCTATAACCCCCGGTTCTCTCCGCCAATCAGCTAGGCCTAATTTTCATCACTCTCCGTTCCCATTTTTCTTTCCTCACCAGGGCCATCTCCTATCTTTTTGAATACCGTTGTTTTTTCCTCTAGTGTCAGTGTTCCTTTTAAACTCCCCTTCACGGAGTATTTAGGTTTGAGCTTTTTCTGTCCTTAGCTTTGCTTTTTTCGGCTTTTTTTCCTTCTATTGAGTTTTAGAGGGCGCTGCTTATGGAGCGTGAATTTTCGAAGTAGTATGTTTTGAAGATTAGCAAAAAAATGGAGTATATTTACCCTTTCGATGAGTAGATTTTCCCTTTATTTTCTCCGAGGTTTATCAGTTTTTGTCCCACCGGTGCTTCATTCGTTCACGTATTAAGCGAGTTATTGAGGTCTCCCGTCCTACCTGCGTTGAGGGAGTCGTTCCGGCGCGGTACCAACGGTGAAGGGATTTGAGACGGTTTTTTTTTGCTTGATTTTCTTCCCATTGTTACCGCATGGGATCTGTTCTCCCCAATCTAATTCTATCCGCGGTCTTGAGTTTTTCCGCCTTTAGATTGACGCTGATGATTTTCTACTCTTGTGTTGTTTTCAAGATTGGAGGAGGAGTGGATCTTCTTCGATGCCGAGTCTGTTTGGAAAGTCATATTGGCCGATTTGTGCTGATCAAGATTTCTCTTACCTTTTTTGAGGATTGATTTACCCTTGTCCGAGATACGGTGGTTTCTTGAGGTTTCCCCCTTCTCAGGGGATAAAGCAGTAGGAGTCCAGCGTTTTAGTTTCCTTCTGTCTCTTGTGAGGGTTCTTTTTTTTTACTGTTTCTTCCCCCGAGTTAGGGTCGGACCCCTGGTAGGCTTTGTTGAATGGTGATTTGGATTCTGCATCATTCTCCCTAACCCCAGGGAATGTCAAAACTTGGCTATCTTCAAGGCAAGCAGCTTTTTCCCCCTGGTGAGATCAGTGAAGGTCTTTGACTCTCTTCTGCCCTATTGGGTTTTGTGGGTGTTCTTTCAGCCCATGCCACCCTTATCTCATTCCCCCTTTGAATGTCAGCTACTTTTGGTCCCTCCGTTTTACATAAAATAGTTTCTCTGGGTTTTTTCAGCTTGTTGTAGTAGGTCCGGAGTATGCCGTGTGTGGTGTTTACCTAAGTCGATGCCCTCCTCTAGGAGGTTACCAACCCCCCCTTCCCCTAGGTGGTGAATCAAGGGAGTGACCCCCCCCCCCGTGGGAGAGAGTCGTTGCGTTCTGGGTCGTTTTTTTAGGCCCAAGACTTGTGAGCCATCCCCCACTCCATCCCGCTTCGGAAACAAACCCTCCACAGAGTTAGCGAATTTACATAGCGGAGCCGGCGGGGAAGTCATGTAGGCCACTCTCTTTTCTCGTCTCACCCAGGGTCTAGCGTTTTTTCTGAGTCTCCCCCCTTCCCTCTCTTAACCACACCGGAATCTCTTAGGAGCCTTCTAAGGGAGGCGCCCCCTTCTAAACCTTATCCCGAACCCCTCCGCGCTGTTCCACAACCCCACTTCTCCTCTTCCAGTTAAAGATTCCCGTGACGATACTATGCCCCTGTCGGTCACCGAGACCTTTTTTTCCCTAGTTTCGACTTCTTTCACCCCTCTTTCAGCTTGTCCCCCCCCTTTTCGCGGCATTAGGCGAATCCTTCCCTCTCCTTCTTTTGGGATCCAGGTAGAGAGTGCGGTTGACTTTTCTTCAGACGCCTCACCACGGAAAGGGGAGACGGACATTGCTTCCGTCCTTCTACTTACCGGGATATTTGTCTTGTGCGTCATCTTTTCCCCCCGCGCGATTTACCGAAGTGGATGGAGCTCCATCGGTTGCTAGGTTAGAGGTTGGTCGGTATGCCTTTCGCAATACGTGCAAACCGTCTCCCCGTCTGCTTTTCTTTCCTAGAACGTGCCCGCTGTTCCTTCTCTTTCTGACCCCCCTGTGTTCAGTGACTCCCTTTCACTTTTTGCTGAGGTCACTCAAAAACCCACCCCCCCACCTTTTGATTCGCCAGCGAGCTCCCCCGGCGATCGCCCAAAATGTCTACCTGAAGGGCCGCTTATTCTTTCTCATTACAATCCTCCCCGAAGCCGCCTACGATGGCTCTTAATTGACATCTTCAGTTTTACTTTAATCCCTGTTGCGAGCTATGCAGTCTCCTCCCAGGTTAAACAATGAATGGATTTTATTTTCCAAGTTATTGCTTCTCTTACTTCGCCCCGCTTCAGTAATCGTCCCTTCGTCGCTCACTTTTTTTTATATCCCTTTCTCTCGACGTTTTCCTACATTTTGACTTGGAACAAACTACAGACCCTTTCTTCTCTTCCCTACCCCTATATCTTCCGTCCTTAGGTCTGAATTCGTTCCCTCCGTTCTCATCTGAACCATTTAAGTATGTACCCTTCTTTCCCGCCAAGAAACTCAAACCCCACCCCTCCGATGTTACACTTTCAGCTTTTAACCCTCTTTCAGGTCAGTTATTCATGCCCCCGCCGACTCCTCCCGGATTTAAATCTTGCTCCCCCCTTAATGATACCCATTCCCTGGTTAGGACGTATTGTCCCCAAGATTTCCTATCCCTTCCCCACCCGTTTTCCCTGGTCGCCATCTCGACGGGGGTTACTTTTCTCCCCCCCATCTCCCGCGCATCCATTGTCCCCCTTCTAGGGCTCCGTTCTAGAATTAACCTAATCCATCTGTCCCGCACTCCGGCCTCCTCTTTCGTTCCAATCGTTCTTTTCACCCTGGGAAGCCCTCTGAACCTTGGGGTGTTCAATGCTTTTTTCAGGTTTTTATCTAGACATGTTTAATTCTTTTTCGCGGTGCCCCTCGTTTCCGTAAAGTCCCGACCTTGTCTTGTACCCTATCCCCTTTTTTTCTTTCGAAAGACAGTAAACCCTCCAGAAGGCCCACGCGCCCCAATTGTTAGCGCATGTAATTTCCAGAGATCTCTTTGATTCCTTCCCTCTGTTAGTGTTTTTTTTTAATTCAGGAATTCCTCCGATTATTCTCGAACAATCTTTGGTTGCCGCCCCTCGATTCGGCTTTCCCTCGAGCCAATTATAGTCCACTTCTCACAATCCCCCTCCCTCCACTACAGACCTGAAGCCCTTGCCCACTGCACCTTTACGGCCTCCGCCGTTCAGCCCCCTCCTACACAAGTCCCTTATTCCAACCCCCCTCCCCCGTAGTTAGTCCCTTTCGTTTCGCCCAGAGCCCCTTTTCCCCCAGCTCTTCACTTGTGTTTATGGTCGTCGAATCACACCCGCCCACCCCGCTCTTCGCTTTTTCTCCCTTCCCGTCCCCTTCCCCGCGATTCTGATGCTTTTTTGACGTAGCCCCCCTTGTAGTGTTAGCTCCCCTGCGCCCCTACTCTCTTATCCCTCCCCGTGCAACATTTTACCTTATACTTTCCGCCCCTTCCTCCCCTTTTGAAGCGAACTAAATTTCAACTTCCTCTCCTTTCCTTGCTTGTATCACTATGATCACTAATTTTCTCAAATTGTTTCCCCCCGCAGATGAAACGTTTCCTCCGAATTCAATCCCCCTTTTAGTCCACCAACGTGATACCGGACTTCTCAGCGGTCACCCCCTTCCCGGACACCGGTTCCCCCCCATTGATTCCTCCAATGTCTCCCTCCTCTTGCACTGCTTGCACTCCCTCCTTCCTCCTTTCATTTTGCTCCATCTCCCTCGACGTCCGCACTCCCTTCCTTCCTCTAGGTGTTTTTTTTCCCTGCCCTATTCCTGCCCTAACCATGAAACTCCCCTCTTTAATTTTCATTTCTATTCCCCCCGGTGTACCTCCCCTCCCCTCGCACATCAGCAAGCTCCTTTTGCAACCTCAGCATCTTCTATCAGCCCCCACGGGCCGCCCACTCCCCAACGGTTTTGTAGCCCAACCTTCCTCACCCCCCCCGACTGCAACTTTTTAATCCAACCCCCTTCCCCCCGATCCCATTTCTTCGTTTGAGCGCGGCTGACCCAAAAAGCCCAACTACTCCCTCCCGTTAAGGACCACAACTTCCCGAGCGCCCAGAGAGCACCTTCGAAAAGCTCCTACTTTTAACAATCCCTCTTCTGACGTACTTTAAGAAATATTCCCCCTTCTCCTTTTTCTGTCCCCCACTGGACCATTTCTTTTTTTGAGAGCATTCGCCAAAGTAATCCCTTTTACCTTTCGTTCTTGAGGCTTTTCCCTTCCTATCTTTTTTTTTTTGCGATGCGCGTTTTTCTTATTCCGTTTCTGGGCTAGCCCATCGCGTGTCTCCTATTGATGATTGCGCCTTTTCAGTTCTTCTCAGGCTTATTGTGCCGTTTTCCCGGCTACAACTTTTCCAAATTGGAGCTCTGCGTTCAGACGATTAGCGAACTTTGAGTTCTGGTTTTATTTCGTCCACCAACCAGTCTTACTCCTCGCTCTTGGCGTTTTTTTTATTTCTCCCTCTCGGGCTGCAGTTCTGACGCGGGGTTCTCGTCGCGGTCCCAACGTTTCATCCGGAGAGTCGCGCCCGATTCTGTAATTGCTTTGCCCTTTTTAGTGCTGGATCCCCTCCCTTTGACTAAGACGAGGTTTGCGTTTCCCTCCTCCGTATCGTTTCTTTCTCTTGGTGATGGTCGGCCTTAGTACCGATGTTCTTTGGTTTGTCTCTTTCTGAATTTATGGGGGGCCACTCCGGAGCGGTGCCTCGTTCCCCTCGACAAGTCTTCCCTTTTTCTGAGATGAACTTTCCCCTTCCCCTACTTTTCCTGTGTTTAAGGATGCGTTTTCCGGCTCCCTTTCCAAGTATTCTCTTGTGTTTTCCCCTCATGGATCTTGAGCGTGGGAGGTTTGATTAGCTTCCGCCACCCTTTCTTCCCTCCCTCACCTACCTTTCTCTTTTTTCCGTTTGAGGATCTGGTTTCCTTTTTTGGATTGCATGCTGAGTCACCAAGGGAATGAACGGTTTTCAGATCAATGCCACGCATTTCTTTGTGGTCCAACAGTTGTTCTTCTCTTAAGTGTTGGGGACGGTGATGGAGATGTTTTATTTGTTTTTCTTGTGATTTTTCGACCCCGAAAATCATTGAGCTTAAAGCCCTAGGGCTCAGCTTTTTTTTTCCTCCCGTGAAGATAAGCTTTTTTTCGGTTTGTGACCCCTGTGTAATTACTGGAGGTTTTTTTGCAAGTCGTTTCCTTCCGGAGGCCGTGACGGGCTTGGTTGACGACGGATGATGTGCAGCTTTTTTTTTTCTTCCCTGGAGTCCTCCTTTATAGAATTGGCGTCGGTTCTGCGCACATCCGTTTGTTTAAGACCTCGATGACGCGATTATCGTCCCGCCGAATTCCCCCACACCCCCCACTTCCCTCTTTTAGGAGACTTCCCCTCGGTTCACTTTTTTAAGTCCCTTAAGTACCAAATCGAACTTAGTTTGTTCTGCTTCTGCGCCTACATTTCTCCCTGTTATGTATTGATACCCCCCCCCCCCCCCCCCACAACAACCCCCCACCCCCCAACCTTCCAGATCAAGCCGGACTTCTGGTTTTTCCTTTACTTTCGGTGCGCCCGCGACAATTCTCCCCCTATTTTCACTTTTTACACACTTCAGCGCTGTCCCCCACCCCCAGTTCGTTCACGAGACCAGAGGATGACTTCCTGAGTGCTGGCCCTTTCCGAATTCAGTTGACCTACTTTTTCTTCTTAAACAGCTTCCACGCCCTCATTTGAAACCCATGGCTGCGCGGCTGCGAAGGATTCTTCCCCCTTTTCGCAGGCGGGCGAAAATTGAGTTGTGGCCCTCTTTTTTTTCAGACGCCGAAAAACCCGGGCCCGAGTCTGCTGATCGGAACTCCTTTCTCTGTGTGAGGTTTCCTTCCCTTGGACAGTCATACTACTCTTGCTGAGATCATTTTGGATTCTGTGGCTGTATTTTCGAGGTTTTTGCGCGGCCAGTTTTTATTTACTTCACCCTTTTTTCCCCGCTTCCATTCTATGGATAGATTCCCCGCCGAAGTTTTTTTCCTGTTTCAAGTTGGTTCCGGAGTTTGGAGAGGTCTTCGGGTGAGTCAGCCCCAGATTTGTTAGACGGAGGATTCGGCATCCCAAGTCAAAATTGGCGGTCATACCTACTTTCCCTACTCTCCGGTTGACCCCCAGACAGTCCCAAGCTTCCTGGAAAGTCTGGCTCAGGCCTTGTGGTGTTTTTTCTTATCCTATATATCTTTCTTTTTTTTTCTTTTTTCTTTAATCCTCCTATTGTTTTCTCGCTCTTTTAGAGAATTTCCCCCCCCCCATCCGTCGCCTCTTCACTTCCCCTTCTTGTTGATTTGCCACGCACCAGTCTGCACTTCGAGTTCTGGTTTTTGCGATTGAAGTAATCTCCCTTTGACTCCCAAAATGTTTATCCCCCCCCCCCCTTAAAGAAGTTACCCTCCCCTTTAACCAATGTAACCCCTCCCTTCCAAATGTGGGTGGCAACCAAAGTATCCTAGAGCCATCTCATTTTTTCCAGTTTTTCCCTTTTCCTGTTCTTACGATGAAGGGAAAGACCGCCCCTCCTTACATACCCCCCCTCTCCCGCTAACATCTGTACGTTTTTTTTCCTACCCTTTGAATGAGGGTCGTATTCAAGGTTCGCTTTCCTTCCAAGACAGACCCTCCTCCCTTGAGCCATCCAGAGAAGCAATGCCCCCCGCTTGTTTTTGTCCGACCCCCCCCCCTCCGACCCGCCCACTCCGGTCGCCACCACCTGCGCTTGTTTGATACTTCGACATCGCTCTTTTTCCGTTTTCCAGTTATCTGGTCTCTCGCCCCTTTTAGAAATTCCACCTCTTCGACCATCCTCTTGCTTTCCGCGCCGCCGCATCTCCACTCGTTCTCTTTTTATTTAAACGGGCACCTACCTTCCTGTCCCTTTGGGTGGTTCCAGCTGATTTTTTTTTGATTTTGCATCTGCGCATGATGTCTCGGCTTCCCCTCCCATGAAATTCCGGTTCCCTTCCCGTTCTTGGTGCGAATTCTGTTTTCCCCTTTTGCACTCTATTAAAAAACAGCCCTCCGTATAACCGCGCCCCTTGATCGCGACTTTCTGGATCTCCGCGCTTGTTTCTCACTGTGCATTTTTTTTTTTAATGTAGAAATTCCGACTTTTTTTAAAGACCACACTGGCGGCAACGCAATGGATGGCGTGTCTTCGCCCCCATTTCTTTTTTCCCAACTCGCCGAATTTATGTGTGCCCTCCTTTACACTCAAAGTAACTCTCGACTGCCCTCAGTCCCTCACGCCCCCCTTGAAGATTACGTTTCCCCTACCTTTAAGCGTATCTATTCCTGAAACCGATTCTTTACCCTGCTCCCGATTCCCTTAGTTAGGAACTCCCCCCAGTTTTCCCCCAAATCCCCCAGCTAGTCGCGATTTCTCAACCATCCCCCTGTCCCTTCCTGAAAACACTTACTTTTTTCTTGTGTAATCTCCCTCCCATTTCACTTTTAGGGGCGAAGCCTTTCTCCCCGTTGCCCCTTCAAAGCTCAGACTGTCCGCCCCCTCGGCGGGGACTGTACATCCTCCCCCCAGCTAACTCCTTTTTTTCTCCAAAACCGCTGCTTTCCTGAAATACAATTAGTCAAGTTTTCCCAGCACCCTCCTAACGGATTTCTTAAGTTAGACAGAACGGGAACCGTAGTTCTGGCACTAAACTCGTTTCCCTACCTTTCTCTTCATTTCCAGCATAGGAATATCTCCTCCCGAAAGCATTTTCTTCGGTCACGCCTTTACTTAATTTTTGCCTCGGCCCGTCAGCCCCTTTCAAATAGTAAATATACTTCCCTTCCTCCCCTCCCCCTCCCAAGCCTTACTCCTTCTGAGGCTTCCTCTTTTCTCCCCCCCCCCTTCAGGAGACGCCCGCTTCTCAGAGAGTCTCCTCCTACGATTCCGCCAGACGTTCCCCTGGTTTCTTTTCCCCTGTGACCAGAAGTGTCCCCCCGAACGCTAGCCACCGTCCGATCTGCCCTCCAGAGATCGAGGTGTAAGCGTCAAGGCCAAAACCGACCCCTAAGTTCCTCTGAAGTCAAAGTTCCAATCGCCCGCGCCCTCCACGGCGTGCTTTTTTTCTATCCACACTCGCCGCTTTTTCCCCTCCCCTCTGGCAGCCCACCCCCGTTTTGCACATTATTTTTACATTCACCC
>Ga0179593_1510713_pt1 | contig 15552 bp, 19 predicted proteins | sample CZODoug2_1_08_16_FD_185931 | JGI IMG/M metagenome (GOLD analysis project Ga0179593, IMG submission 185931) | Vadose zone soil fungal communities from Angelo Coast Range Reserve, California, USA - CZODoug2_1_08_16fungal (PacBio error correction) | ecosystem: Environmental > Terrestrial > Soil >... | reverse complement strand
TTCTTTAGTAAGAGTTTTTGACGGACCCCCACTTTTGTTTTTCGTGGTAGCATATCCCCCCCCTCCACCGCTAAAGTCAAATGACTATTTGCATGTCGATCCAAGGTTGTACCTCCCCATCCCTCCCCATTTCCTCTTTGTTGCTTATGTCCAGGTAAATGCTGCTCTTTCTCGTATGATGTTTCCGACCGCTTGCTAACCCCCTCGTCCGATCCAACTGTTAAATATCCCGATCCCCTACCCCTCGCGGAGAGGTATATTTCGGTTAACTTCTGACGGGAAGGGTCCTCCCGGCCGCTGCCAGTCTTAAACCTCTTTTTTCTGGGGGGTGTTCAGCTCCCTCGTCGACTCCATTCCTAGCTCAAGAACCTAATGTTTCAGTCCCAGGGTCCCCTCTTTTTGATTGTGATCCCAGTTGCCGTGGTAGGATTGCTTGGGTGCATGTTGTTCCGGCATTAGTTTTTTCTAAGGCAATTTTTAGATTCTTCTCTTTGCTTTGAAATACAATTAAGTTGCTTTCCTACTGGTAAGGAAAATCTTCAGAACGAGTATTTCTACTGTCTTTTGCCTTTCTGCCGTACTCCATCAGTGTTGACCAGTTAAAAAACTCGCGCAGGTTTTTCTTGCGCGGATTGTTTGCTCTCGTTCTCTGTGTCTGAACTCGGCAGTTAATGTTTAACGAGCTTTTTTTGCTTTTTTACGAGTAGCCAAACCTCTGATTAGAATATAGTCTGCGGCTCTTGTCCCTTCACGTAGCTCCTTTTTTAAATCCCCTTGCTGCCCCTCCCCCACCCGAGATGTTACAGTAATTGTTAAGGGGGAGGTAAGCGGTAAGTTGGTCCCTAGTCACACACTGGCGCGCCTTTCCCGGTCGTTTTGATAATCTACTATGACCCATCAGTCCCCCCCCTCTGTCGTAGAGAGGTATAGTTTCACATCGGTTGTTCTCCAGAAATCGGATTGCAGAGTAAGTCTTCATCTCCTTATTTCCCTGGTTTAATGCATCCCCCTATTTTCCTCTCTTTTAAATTGGAGGGTGATGGGTTTATAGTATTCGAGGTATGATGATTGTTCCTCTCTTCCCATGATTTTTCTTTACCTTCTCCAGCTGGGTTTTTCATCACTTTCCCTCCGATCTACTCATTTTATGTTGTTACCTAGACGCTTACCGCCACACAGCGTGGTAAGGGCCTCTGGTCAAGGCCGTTCCCTCCCCTTTCCGAACTTTTTGGCCGTTTGTTCTCAAGGTCGTTTCATGCGTCAGATAAATTTGCTTTTCTTCCCACGATTGACGGCCGTGTTGACAGCCGGCCAATTATCACCACTCAGGGAATTTAACGTCTTTTTTTCGACAGATCCCCACTATCCCTTTTTCATGTTCTACTTTTCTTCCAATACCGAGAATAGACCCTTTAAGGGCGGGTCGGGAAATCCAGAATTGCTGCTTTTATTGGCTGTTTTCTTCTTTGATTCCTCAATCACCCCCCCTTTTGACCTTATCCCCTCCAAGAGTGGATTCCCCCCCGCCAGTGGAATTTTTACGTTAATGACCGGCGGCTTTTCTCCAGGGCTTCCCACTGCTTTCCCCTTAATTCCTGCGCTACCCCCCCCTTCACGCCGAGTTGTTTCCCGGTTGGCTGCATGTGTTCTCCCCTTCCCCCCCAATCGTATCTATTATCCGCCCAGTTGTTGTTTATCGTCATGTAGATCAGAAAAAAACATGTTATAGATTCTTGCTGACTGGGACCCGCTTGGTTTCCTTCATTGGGGACTTTCCTCCTTCTAGGATCCTTCCGTCCTAAGTACCCCCAACTTTTGTTCCACGGCCAGCCAGTGCCATGACCCATGTTTCCTCCCCCTAATAGGCCCCCACCTCCTAAAAAGACCCTTCGGTTAAGACTTGACCCCCCACCTTCCGGCCCCCTCTCTGTTCGTTTTCGCCCCCCGGACCCCTTTGATTACGTGCGGCTACAATTCACTTTGGTTTCCTCTGAAACGGAATCGGCCTCTCCCTATTGAATACTCCCTTTTTTTGACCGCGATGTAATAGACTTTCCCCCCAACAGGCACTTTGCTGTCTGGCCTCCTGACACCCCCCATACATTTTTCGTGTTTCCGGCTGTTTTTTCGGTTGCCCCTATTTCAATCGTTTCTTCATTTCCCCCCCCACCTCAATTCGTCAGCAATCGTACTTCACTTTATCTATTTGTTCCCCTTTAGCACCAAGCAGCTCTCAATTCTCGATCCTCTCTTCAACCGCCCTCCCACCCTCCCCGGTGCCCTCCCTCCCTTGATCGCCCTTTTATGGCATGTAACGCCTGTCCCTCGCGATGTCTTCTTTTTCCCTCATTTGGGTGACCCCCCCCCCCCTGGTCCAGGCTTTCCCCCCTCCTCTTGACCTTCTTCCTCAAACTATTTTTCATTCTACTTTTTATCTTATTATACGCACAATCAACGAAGAGCTGCTCCATCTTGGACCATGGCGCCACAGTCAACCTTTCCCGTCTTTCCTTTTCCGCAGAGACGTGTGTGCGAGCTTTGAACGCTATTTCAACCCTATCTCCACATTTCTGTATGGTTTGCGAAGCGTAAGAACTTAGTAATTTCCATTGGTCGTTACGGTCTTAGCCGAGAGCAACCACTCATAACGCGTTCTCCATTGGCTGTCTTTTAACGTGTACTAAAATTAGTAATCTGTTCAAAGGCGAAATAGAGTTTTGATTCCCCGCTTTTTTCCTGTCCCAACTCCTAAGCGTGAGTGCCTATGCCCCATCCACGTTCCTCGGATGTCTTTTTTGATGCCTATTCTCGACTTTAGCTAATGTATAGAAACAGCCGGTACGACCACCCAATCCATGAACTGCATCCTTATCTGCATCCCCCTTCCCAATGGAGATCCCTCCAAATTTACCGAATTTGCCTTTTATAAAGGGCCGCGATGGCTTCCCGACTCGTTTCGCGAAACCCGGGGTCTGACTCATTTAGGCCCCCATCGTCTTGTTCCCCTTCATTTTTCTTTCGCTCACCATAAAGACTTCCTGACAATTGGAAAATTCCTCATGATCCGATTTCGGCCTCCTGGATATTCTTCCTTCTTCCCCTAGTTTCCCCTCCTCACCCTTTTCTGAGGTTACCTTGTCCAGCCTTCCGCCATCCGCCAACTCCATTGGTGGTATGCTGATTGGTCACTATTTGGAGGCTCATTCCCGCAGTCACCCCTTGACTCCGTTCCATGTTGTTGCGAGTTTTCTTATATTATAGTCCAAAGAAAAGGTTTGTATACCTTTTCCCTCCCCCGCCAAGGCTCCCCCTCTCGTGCAATCTTTCCTGGTTGTTGTGAGAGTCTTTCCCCTTACGTCCCCCCCCTCGAGACTTTACTATTCCCCTCGGTTCCTATACAACCCTGTTGTGTTAAGTCCTACTCCAGAACCCCCTCCTCCTCCTGACGGACTACTCGTTTTGAGATAGTAACCGCGGACCATGAATCTCAAATGCGATGTTGCGTCTTTTTAAACTTAATAAAGCTTTCCCATTTTATGTTTCCCCTCGTTTAGTGATTGATCAACATCCGACGAGCCGCTAAATAAGAATAGTCAAGATCCGGTAACCTTGGCAGGGCCCCTTTTTCTTTTAAAGTATTGACGACTGGCCTAAAAACGACTGACGTGAAGTTAATATCTTGCGCCCTTTTCGTCCTTGTGTTTGTATCTCTGCTCACTTCGTCTGGAATTCTCCTCTTCCCCTTGAAGAACGAATGTCTAAATAATTGAAATTCAGCGGGTTATGATCCCCCCCCTTTTCCGTCCTGCCTTCATGTTTCCTTTTCTGGTATTTTTTGGCTCCTCCGTGATTTATACAGGAAATGGTCTCGAGTTCGTTAGAATCTTCTCCCCCATACTTCGAGTGTTTCGTTTCCAGAGGGAATAGGATAGCTTTCTAAGTAAAAAGAGTTGAGCAGCGTGCGACGTATTCTTCCCTTCCCCATGATGTTCGGACGCAAAAACGACCCTGGCCCTCTATGTCGCTCCCTTTATGGGCTCCAAGGTTGATTTAGCGTCGGTATGAATCTAGTTCAAGTTTTCCTGACGCCTCTGTTTTTCCAGGACGATTTCTCCCACCCCACATCGACTACTTTACGAGTATTCCTTGTAGTAGAGCTTAACCCCCCCCCCCCCCCCCACCCCCCCCCCCCCACCACACTAAATTCCCCCTCTCCCTCCCAACGTCCTCTCTTCAGACAAAGGGGCATGGTTTGGCTCTTCGTGGTCGATTTGAAATCTGGATTTCATTCCCACCGTTCTTTAGGTCCCCTCTCGATTACCTCACATGAACCTCATTCTTTGCGTTTTCAGATTTTTTCCCCTAAGTTAAAGGTTTTTTTGGGTAGCCGAACCAGCCGGCTTTTGGCAGGAGCCAAGGAGGCACCTTTACTGCATGAATCGAGCATGATCTCTTTTCACCTTGTAGGTGTGTTTTTCTTACCTAGAGGATGAGATTTGACCTCTGGTGCGGCCTTCGCATCCTGGGGGTGTTATCGAAGATTGAAGGAATGTCGGGTTTTTACCTTCCAGGCGCTTGTGGACGACAATTCCCCAAAGTAAGGCCAGTTTTTGCTTTCCCTGTGCTGTAAGGCAGGGACGCCTTCCAAATGGCGTTGCTCCTTTATAGCAGGCGGTTCGATCCTGTCTTTCTTTACCCCGAGACTCTTCCGATTTCCGTTTGCATTCGGTCCAAACAATTCTTAATTCCCTTCCTTGTTTTTTTCGAGCTCAGAACATTGATTCGGTTTCAGTTAGGACCGGCAGCTTAAGGAGCTCGGGGCCGAGTTGGCTGATACATTGAGTCGGTTTTCTTTTCGACCCGATACTTTTTATCAATAACCCATCCCCTCAAATATTCTCCCTCCTTGTCCCCCCAAGGCCCTTGTGCAAAAAGTTTTTGATCGTCGCTTAACGAGAAGGCCTGATTCAAGGCTGCCCTGCGTACCCCCAAGTATAACAACAGACAGAATGAGTGTGCACCTTTTACTAACTTTCTTCAGACCAATCTTATTATTCTTTTAAACCCTTTTTGGATGAGATTGAGTCAAAGTACCTCCACGGTGAACTCGTCTTCCTTGGTATCTTAATTTTTTTTTTTCACATGAAGGGTCCCTACAGGGTCTTACAACCATCGCCGGCTCGTTCGAATTGGACGATTGTAGAAGGGACTGTTACCCTCTTTCTGGATGTCAACAATTATTGTTCTTGCTGTCCTTTTTTTCCCCCTCAGTTCTATCCATCCCCCCCTCAGTGATCCTTCGGTATCAGACGGACCAAATGTTCGATACGGATAGATTCCCCCTTCCTTAGACCGTCCCCCCCTTTACCTTCTGCTCGTTCCCCGTCCTGGCAACTTCTCTTGTTTTCTGGTTCCTTTTCCCCCTTCCCTCGCAGCTTTTCATTTGTTCACTTGACCCCGCCTGCTCATCGCCCTTATCACCAAAGGACAGTGCGGAAGGGTTCCAGCCTTTAATCCCCCTTCCCTTTCCCCCGACCCTTGCGCTTTGTGTTTGGTGGGATATTTTTCCCCTTTCGTCTGCAGTGCAAAAAAAATGTCCTGCAGAGTTACTATGAACCCCATTCAACAATGTGGCCTCTCATCTTTTCCCTTTCCTCGCCGACGATCTTAACCTCTCAACGCAAGTTAACCGCCTCTGGAGGAGATTCAGGCACGCCATTCTTGAGTTCGCTTAACCCTGTTTTTCTTTTATTGACCAACACCCCCGGTTCACAGTCGTTCCCACCTTATCCGCTGCCGAAGCGACCCCCCCGATCTTTTAAGGTTATCGTAAGATTATCGTCGCCGTGAACGCATAAGGAGCCGCATCTTGGACCATTGCGCCCCGGAACCCTGCCTTCCCCAGGCCCTTGGTTTCGTTGCCGCGTCAGCGTTGGCCCCGTGGGAACGGTTGACCATTTATTTTCGCCAACAGGGATCCCCAAATCTCGATGTTGCGTCCTCCCAACCGCTGAGTCATTCACTTGAAATTTACGTGCCTCCCCGGTGCGATCTCTCCCCGCCACCTATCTTAATCCTCTCGTGCGAGAATGCGCTTCGAAAGGAAAGAAATACATTCAGCAGTACGTTCAAGACCTTCGTCCATCGACGTGCTCACATGGTCAACTAAGCCCTCTCAGTGAGACGAGGTCCTGAAGACTGAATAAGATTTCCGCGCTCAACTTTTTATTTGCCCGATAACCAACCCCACACCATCGCAGGTTCCAATAGGGACCCACTTGACGCCCCTCCTCATTTTGTCACCGACCCAGTATGGCTTTTCGACCATTCGGCTCCTGGCCCGTCCATGGATTCTACGTAGTGGATTACAACCCCCTTCAACGTCGCCACAATCGTACTTGGTTTTGAACTTCAAGCTCCCTGGCCGTCGGCCCTTCGTCCGAAGTTCCCTCATGATCCTCCTATTTTTTGCGAAACATCCGCTTCTAATTGCTGTCGGGTATATACGTCTTGCCTCCTTTTGAGTAACTTCGGATAGGAATAAAAGTTATGTCATTTTTCCGCCATCCGCAACATCCTACCCCCCTTCTTCGGTTGTAATGAAAGGTTTGAGATTTTTCTCATGCCGCCAGGAGAATTAGAGTGTTTATATCTTACCCCCCACACCGTTTGGGGTACCTTCCACCTACCTCGCCCTGAGATATCGTAACTTCTTTTTTCTCCCTTTTTTTTCTGCTAAAGAAGTCGAGGACCTGACGCAGGGGTACGGCTGCTATCCCCACCTGTGGTTTGTAGAGAATATCCCGCAATTGATCAGAACCCCTTGGCGGAAGTATTTTTCGGAGGGACTTCCCCCACGGTCGTCGACCAGAAGCAGACCTTGTAGATGTTGCGTTCTTTGCGCCCATGACCTCAACTCGTCCTTTCCCCTAGGCAAGTTGTTTTTTTTTGCGCGTGCTACAGCTCCTCAGAAATTCCCGCCGCACTTGCTACTGATATCGTATCGCCGAGACTGGTCCAGAGCGCTAATGCTTGGGCTCTGAGAAACCCCCAGTCAACCAGACCTGGACGTTCCAATCCCTGATGGTCGCACTTCGTTCCGAGGTGTTTTTCCTAACTTGTAGAATCCCTGTTCTCTGGACCTATTCAATCCTACGGTACTTACAGGAAATAAATTATTATTTATCCAGAGGAGGTGTTTAGGATATAATTTGACCTCTCACATAACGAGTGGTGTGCTTTGTTCGTTACTACGATTTTCTACGGACAAATTCTGTAGCTAGACAGTGCCGAAGACATTCCCAATAAAGCCAAAACAGTTCAGGCTAATAGTTTCTTAGGTGACTTCCCTAAAGAGGGTATCCCCAATCCCGCGAGTTAGACCTTTCCCTGCGGGAATTTCAAGGAGTACTTTTCCAGGGCGGAGCGAAGAAAGAAACGGGATGTAGCCTGATTGAAGTGCATGATTGGGCGCTACGATGGTTGAAGGAGACGGAGAGGTCTTCCACGTCTCCGTTCAATTTTTAAGGTGTGGGAAGCCTCCTTGGCAGTTTTACCGCCCCCCCCCATGACGAAGAGTAGTATCTATTATTGCTTACAAAGAAGAATTCTCGAGCGTGCCGCGTGCCATTTCACGATCTGTCCCTTCAGCAAAACGGAATTCTTTTTCCCGCGTGTAATTAGAAACAATATTTGTCTAGCATTCTTGATGTTCCCGGTAGGGACTTAACCCGAGCCCCCCTTCTCCTTACCGACCTACGTAGACTTGGGGGGTTAGTTTCCTCCTGTTCCTTTTGTTTTTCGCCCAGTGAACCATACCAGGCTCGTAGCGTACATTTTTCCTAATATTCCAATTTAATATTATAGAGACCTAGAGAATGCAACCTTGGCGGTTCTATTTTTATCTGTTCTGCTGATGTCTAGGATGTGCTTAAGATGCCCCGTACTGGTGATACCAGGAACCCGTTGGTTGTAGATAGAATCTAATGTCCGTGAGGAAGAATCTTTGTGCTGAACATGTCCTGCCCCTCTTGTCTCCAACCTCAAACAGAAGGACCAGTTTCTTTAGGGAAAGTTTCTTCTTCCATTCCGTCTAATACGGTGTCCTTTGTATATGGCGCTTTATCGTGCTTGTCTATCCATTGCTTTCCTCTTTTTAAGAGACGTTTTTCATTTCCCTTTTGCTATGGGAAACACGCTTCTTTTAAATGGTTTAGCAAGTATTGAGTTTTCATTTTCGTCCTGCCGGTTGCGTCTCCTCCCCACATGGACTTCCTTCTCCCGGGGTTTTCCCTGGGATCAATCTCCTGAGTTTTCCATGGTGAGTGCTATCTTTTGATTCTCATAAAGATTACATTTAAGCCCCGCCTTTTTTATATTTCCAAACCTTCTTTTCGTCCAACGTGGTTGTCTAGCGTTACGAAAGAGGCCCCATTACGGCTTTGGAACAGTCCGGGCCCCTCGGGTTTCCCCCCTACACTCGTCTCTCTCCCCAAGAAGACTCTTGTTAACGGTGCAATGTCTCCGAACATCTCTCTCTTATTACTGTATGATTTTATTTCTCAAAATTGCCTCCAAGTGTCACTCGTAGTAGGGGTCTAGCGACTGAGGGGAAACCTGGGCCTTCCTGGACTCAAGCCCCCTAGACGTCCCAAACCCACGGTTCAGAACCCCCGTGCCGTTTTAATCCATTTGTTCATATGTACCATGGTCCGCTCCAACGACTAGAAAAACCTTTTACCTGCTTATCCCTCAGGACCTTTCCTGTCCGTCTCCCTGTGTACGTCCCCCGATCCCCCTTCTTCGCCAGGACCACCCTTTGACTGCGGCGCGCGAACCTTGCGTACGGTGGGTATGGCCCCCATGCAACCTTCCATCTGTGGTCCTCTTTCTGTTGTCCTAAGTCCCTTTGATCTTAAGCCTTTTATCTTCCGAATCAAAAACCCACCGTCCGTCTGTGTCGAAATCAAGTCCACTCCTTCTGTGGGCCCCGGTGTCCACGTTTCCCTCTTCTTCAGTTTTCACCCCCGCGTCTAGCGGATCCGAACTCTCGGCAACTGGAGATTTCTCAGGAGTGCGCCTTTAGAATTTTCCGATATTCCTCCATCTATCACTCCGACGATGATTCCCACCGACTCCACCAGCCCCCCCAGGTTGACCCAGCTCTCTTATCTCGGAGATTAAAAGCGTTGTTCCAGTATGAGTACTCTATGCCCAATATTTTTTCTTTTTTCTTGGAGACCCCCCCCCCCTTCCCCCGGATTTAACCATCAGTTACCAGTCAGCGCAAATGGGCCTATGAAGGTCATTCCCGATTATCCGACGCCAACTCTCGGTCTCCCTCTTGTTGCTCCCATTTTTTCAACCTGGAACAGCTCGTTTCAACAGGAACGGGGTAGGTCTCAGAGTAGTGGCCCCGTTCTCGGTCCCGTTTCACTGATGGGACGAAAAGTGATTCCTCCATCAGTATCTTTGGTTGTTGCGACTCGTCCTCCACTCTGCTCCTTACAAGAAATGCCAGAAGCGCGCCTCGTTTTTGAAAATACCGAGCTTCCATGCTCGCGCTCCCCTCGCAATTTTTCTTGTTCCCTTTGTAAAATTAGCATTAAGAAGGTAAGTCCCAAGGCGCACTCCTGACAGTTTCTGCGTTCCCCCCCTTTGGCTTTTTCCTCCCCCCAGAAAAGGACATAGTACTTCTTTCATCCGTCGAGGAGGAGTGAGCCTATTAGAGAACGTGCCTTATTTGGAACACCGGCCGATACCCAACACCTCACCTTCCGTCCAGAATGATGGAATGACCTAACTGGAAACTCGAACAAAGCAAGGTAACCCTCTCCATTTCTTTCCTGTGTTCCCCATTCTTTTTTCTTGCCTTTCCTTATCCGACTTCTTTTCAGGATCATGAGACTCCAACGCTGAAAGTTCCATTTTGATTCTGAATTTTCCGGTCTGTACCCCCTCATTTTTAAGACTCTTAGAGATGATCTGCGTCGTATCAGTTAGGTGGAGTGCCTGACTAAGTATCCCGCTGACCTTCTCTTGGCCCACTTCCCGCTTTATGGCCCTTACTTCAACTAGAAAACCCCAGCGAAAAGTTGTTTGTTGTACGGAAGGTAACGAAAACCTTCCTGGCCGTCGTTTTTCTTCCGATTTTTCTTTCCCCACAACACAGGTGGGGTCGAGACTCTTGATAGACGTCGTGACATATATATTATCTCGTTGTTGTTTCTAGTAGATTCCCCTAAACGTACTCCGAATTTGACGAGTGGTGCGACCTAAAACCCGTTGTTTAGAGAATATCCCGAACAAGGTTCAGCTTTTTGAACCAGTGTACGGTCCTTCATTTTTTATTTCGAGTGATTTATCTCTCCCACCCTTGTCCCCCCCACTCTGCCCCCTTCCAGCCCAGAGAATCCATCGACCAGGGTGTTACTGACAAGAACAAGAAATTCTTCAATGCAACCGTACTCCTTACACTAGGTTCTCTCTGATCACAACTCAGGAAGAGAATCCCAGACCCGACGAATAAGTTCGAATGTTCAGATTTCTCTTCTTCGGTGACTTCTTTACTAACTGTAAACCGGCGGATGCGTCGGAGTCCTCATTTTCTCCTTTTGGTTGGGTTTTTCTTTACTCCGAAATTCGTAGAATTCCTGCCGCTTGGAAGAAAGAAAGTAAAGTCCAGACTCCTTCCCCTCTGAGTTTGCGGAATATTTCAGTTGCCCTCCATTAGCTTTTTCATTTTCTGTTTTGGTATGGTCTTAAAGGCAATTAGAGAGTTTGTATCCTTCCCTCCCCCCTTCTTCCTGATGTTTCTTATGCTTTCGTGTTGAAGGAAAAGCCCCTTGGGAATTTTTTCAGCACGTCTTGCGTGAGTTGCATGGGTAACTTACGCAGTGGAGGTCTTTCACTCAAAGCCCTTTTTTTTGCGCGCGGCTATTTTTTTGTCTTCGGATGTGCGCTCGTCTAGGAGAATTCGCAATTTATCCATTTCAAGTTTGCCTGACGCCGCGTTGTGCGAGGTATCAAACCCAGCACGACTCTTTATGGCGTCTTTTCCTTTCAACAGTCTGAGTCTTTTAAGCGCCTCAAATCTAGGAACCAAATCCTTAGGGCTTGCCTCCTTCGTGTTTCTCCATTTCCTTTCCCCATTGTCCATATTACTTTTTCCATTATGAATTAACAATGAATTCCTATTCCCCCGGAAGAGTGCTATTCCCTCCTTTCCATGTGTCTTTTTTGTTGCCTTTTTCACCACCCTACCAAGCTGTGGCAAGCGAGTTGTCTTATCAGAGATAAATGATCCTTTTTTCCTTCCTAGACCCCTGAGCATCTCTCTTCTAACCTTTTTCTTTTCAGGTTTCATGCGCAGGATATATTTGTTTCATATCTTCCCATGTCCTTGTGCTAAAGTTCGCCCCACACCTTTTGGTGTAGCTCATCTTTAGATGCAGCTTCCCGCATGTCGGCGGTCCCCTTTAGTGACCGAACAACCATTGAATTTACTCTCGGCATTGTTTTGGTGTCCTGTTTTTCCCACCGCCACCACCCCGCCGGCAGGGTCTTTCTGGCAAGGCGTCTTTGAATGCCGTTGACAGCTTCCAGCTATTGTGAGGAGATAGTTATGTGATCTTCTGAAACCCTCATTAGACTTCCCTGATGTCTTCATCTTCCCTACCCCAAATTTTCGGACTTTTCTGAAGGTTTCGCGCCCCTCCGTATGGGTGAAAAGGAAGGGAGCGCATCCCGTAGATTCCTTCCGGCCTTGTTGTGTTTCCGTTTTCTTCCTCCCATAATTCCTCTGTTGCGTGGTCGATCGTTCTCCCCCCAACCCAATCCTTTAAATAGGAATAACATTACACAACCAGTTGACTTTTGCTAACCCCCTGTGGTTTTGAGCTCCCCTCAAAGAGAGACAGAGTCTTTCTTCAGGGACCTTCCACTTAAGCGACCAGAAGAGGCTAAACGCGATGCTGTGTAGACTAACATATTCACTTATTTTTCCACCTCCTCCCTTTTTTTTTTTTTAGATATCTGTATTCTACACCAATTTTTCATTCCCCTTTTCCCCCTCTTTTAGGGGGTCTCATCGTACTGTTTCCCGCAGGGCCCACCCTCAAATTCATCGAAGTGCCCATCTTCTTCCCCTCCATACAACCACTTGTGCCGGCCCGTTTTTTTTAAATAAACGGAGTTTCTTTCTCTGGCAACTTATTTTGTATAATCAACGAATCAACCCCCCTAAGAACCCACACACTATTTCCTCCTCCGGACCCCCCGGCAGCTTTTTAGCTCTAAACAATGAAGTTAACTTGACAAGGGAATGTTTTGGAGAGACCTTTACCAACATACTGGTAAAATTCCTTGTTTCTTGCCTCTGAAACCCCTGAACTTAGGCCCACCATTGGGTCATAGTAGAAGCCTCTCATCATCCCCTTCTTTCACCATTTTCCACTTAATCATGGAGGAGTTCCCGGACCCTGGCCGAACGCCATTTAACCTGGAAGGATGTGTTATTGTGCCCGCTTCACAGATTCTGCCATTTCACCACCACCTCCTATGGGTACATCGTCTGAAGATGATCTACACACCCCTGGATGTCGCCTTTTTCTACCCATCATGGGACCTCTTCTTTCCTCCACTCTCTCCCTCCCCCTTTCCGATATCAAACTGACGCCCAAGTTCAAATCTGTCACCAGTTGAACAGACGTGGACCATCTTCGCTGCTCCTTACTCTTCTTCTTTTTTTTTCTGGCAGAAACCCCTAAACCCCCTGGAATCGGGTATTACCTGAAGAAGAAATACCTGTATTTTCCTTCATTTCTCGTCTATTCTTCTCCAATGAACCCTCCTCTCCATATGTAAGACCCCTTTTTCCGACCACTGGAACCGCTGCCTAACAAAGGAAAGGTGTATGAGATCCATGTTTTTCTTTTGGCACTTCCTTCCCCTTCCCTTTCTACTGGACACCGAGCCCCCAACTAGAAGGGGGTTTGGGTTCCCCTCCGCCCCTACCCACCGCCCGGAGTCCCTTGTAACGTCTACGGAGACCCGCGATAGCGCAGAACCCCTCTCCCGTTCCGATCGCCTCGCTCGCACAGTTTGACACGTCCCCACTTGTCGCGTAAAATGTAGCCTTTGTTAACCTATTTCAGTTTCACCTTTACTCGCTCTCTCCGAGCCCCCGTCCGTCTTTTTTCGCTGAATATCCCAATAAAGTCCCAAAATGCCTTCCCCCTCTAACCCCCCCAAATCCATCCTTCCATCCTTCTCTTCATTGCCACACTGGCTCTCCGCAGTCCAACGACATCTGGGTATCTTCTACAGTGGCCGCCTTCCATTTGACTTCAGAATCCTTTCTCGAACAAAAACCCCTCTGCCTGACTGCCAAACAGCTGACTACATTCGCTTTCTTTTCCTCTTTCCCTAAGTACCCTTCATTCGCTCGACTGCCAATAGTACTTTGCGTTTGAGATTTGTCCTCGTCGATTTTTACTTCAATCTCCGACCTCTCTTTTTACTGTACCGAGTTTCTTCATTTTCCGAAACCTAAACCAGACAATTTTTAGGTTGATGAGGGACCCATCGTTTTCTCTCCTATATCCTCTACCAAACTTCACGTCCGTCAGTGCTTCGCCGTGCGTCTCTTTTCCCCCCCCCACGTTTTTTTTTTTTCTTCATGCCACCGAACTAGTTTTACTTCTCTGCTGTAAATATACATAAGTTTTTTGAGATTCTTTTTCACCTAGTCTCCCTACGATGTCCTCGTGACGAGACCACGTTTTTTTGGTAGAGAACCTCCCCCACCTTTTTGATTACTGAATTAGTAATTGGATGGCTATCTCTACACAACGTTTCCAGAAGACTCCTCCCTACCTTGGTTTTTGTGTCTGCTTTTTTTCCCTTCCCAAGAAAGATTACAGTGAGGAGGATTCATAGCGGTTATCGCTTTCAAAGATTAACGATTTAATATAAAGACACTGTCATTTATACGACTCTCCTTATTGACCTCCCTCAGTCTTCTATATTGTCCCGAACGGTTTCGAAGAAAACGAAATCCCTTTCCTGCCCTCGATGGTGAGACTAGCCTTTGGGGTTACTTTAGTTATGTAGAATGTCACTTTCGCTGCCCCCCCTTCAGCCCATGCCTGGTGCCCCCCTAAGGCAAGGATTCCCCGTCCTTCCGAGTCCGCATTTCGGTATCAGAAATGTGTCCTCATGGCCACATTATGTCAGTCATTTGTCTTCTGGTGTTTTAAGGTTCCATCACACTTGTATTTTCTTCGCAGAGTCGAGTAACTTCTTTTTTTTTTCACGCTCTTCGCTGGTCCGTCCTCGTCTTTCTCGGTGACGGCCCACTTTTTGACCCCTCATTTGCTGTAGTTCCTGACGTTACACCTTAACTCAAGTTGATGACCAGTCCAAATCAGAAATGGACTTAGCGGGATCTTGCGCTCTATTGGTTTTCTCAGATTCTATTCTGAAGTATGAATTAGAACTTCTCAACCCCTGTACTTCCCCTACGCGGTTGTCTCCTCCAGGTTTACACCAGATTCGGCCCTAGGATGGATTGTGGTAAAAGTTCGATTTTTCCAGCATTTGCCGTCCCTCCAGCTATTCTCGGCCTCCACCCCAGGGCCCTTAAGAGGACGAGGTTCAAGTTTTTTCCAGACATTCTTCCCCCATATGGCTTCCCTCCCCTTTTTCCCTTTCATGTGAGTTCGGATACCTGCCCGAGAAAGACAATTTTCTGAGGGGATATTCTTGTCCGAGGATATTTTCCCAGATGCGGAAATGTTTTTTTGTATTAGGCCATCCACCGCAAGCTTGTTTAGAGAGTACGATTCATCTCACGTTTCTTTTTTCACCCCCCTCCCTTTCATGCATATCATCGATTATGAGCGATTTATTTGGTCGTGGACTCCCCCCCTTTTTTCATATCGGCGGATCGGTGGATGCTTGAAGATCTGCTGGTCATCTACCTTCCCTCACCCCGGTTTTTTTTTATCTCAGCGTGCGCCCTAGGTTGTCCGGCCTTTTGCCATGTAGCGGGTTGTAAAAGCCCTGCCTCTATACCGCCCCCAGCCCTCCCTCCCTGGCTGGGCCATTGGTGTCTTCTTTCTAACGTTCTTCATACGTTTGTCACGTGGTGAAATTCCCCCTCTCTGAATTTAGCTATTTCATTTCTTAGACCCCCAGCTGAGGACGCCAATTCCCGTTGCAGCGCTAAAAAATTTGAATTTAAGTGAAGCGTTTCTCGGACTCCCATTATTTTTTTTCCGTTCGGACCTAGGTGGCGTTTTTTCGGCTCGTTCCTGGTGTTTAGTGGTGCTAAATAGTTTTTCATTTTGGACTTGGGTTGCTTGTGCTGCTCCTGTATTAATCAATCCACCCCCCTTTGACAATGCCGCCCGCCGTGGCCTTCCACAACGGCCGTTTTCGAAAAGGAGGTCGCTCGACTACAACTTTTCGGCTCGGGCTTTTCTCAGTAAGGCCCCTCGGTTTCCCCTTCCTGAGAGCAGAAAAAGCTCTTTGAAAGGTCTGACCTTCCTT
>Ga0179593_1339970_pt1 | contig 15552 bp, 23 predicted proteins | sample CZODoug2_1_08_16_FD_185931 | JGI IMG/M metagenome (GOLD analysis project Ga0179593, IMG submission 185931) | Vadose zone soil fungal communities from Angelo Coast Range Reserve, California, USA - CZODoug2_1_08_16fungal (PacBio error correction) | ecosystem: Environmental > Terrestrial > Soil >... | reverse complement strand
CTATTTCCACTCTTTGCTTAAACAATCCTTTCCTCTCGCCCACGACAAACCTTAGCTTTCACTCCTCCTCCTATATGAGTCAGAGGGGTCATTCGCACCTGTTTGATGCTTTGGAGTCGTTTATACTTTCTCGGACGCCATTCCCCCTTCGCCGCTAGACCCCCCTTTGTTTTTTTTCAACCTTATAGTAATACTTATCAAACAAAGATTTTTTCCTGAACCAGTAAGTGGAAAACTCACACAGTCCCCTGATATACATACCGACTGCTATCGGTTTTGAACAATGGTCCCCCCGGTTGGTTTTGGGGGGGGGAGTTGTTCTTCTTCGTGCGGGGGGGTTGGTTTTTGGGGTGTTTTGGGTTTGTTTTTTCTCTGCCATCAGGTAGAGAATCCCTGATGAACTGACTCGTTAGACCGTCTCTTCCTGCGGGACACGACCCCTCATTCCCAGCTAAGGGAATTGTGAGGCGTTACTCGTCCCCACGGTCTTTTTCCCTCCGTATCGGAACAGCCGACACACCTTCAGTAACCTTTCACTCCTTTTGTTGTGCTCGTTGATATTTACCTTTCCTATGGTAATTAGCCAGGACGCCTCTCTTTTCGTATTCTAGACCCTTCTTAATTAGCTGAAGGATGCTTTCCCGCGCGTCCTACTTTCCCCTTTGTGTTCCTTTTCTTCCCTCTGGGTGGACCCGCGATGGAAGAGACAAGAGACGCAGTTATAGAGTCCATTTGAGCGGGCGTCGTTCACTGGCGATCTTGTGGTGATCGTTCCCCCCTTTTGGGGAGGTCCGCGTTTAGAAAACTTAGAACCTCTAGTTCTCCCCCCCCCCTCCCCAGACTTGTCCCCACAAAAATTTTTGTTGCTCAGGTCTTCTTCTTCGCTGAAGGGTCTTGAAAATTCAAATGAAAACCGGCGAAGGTCCTGCATGCTCTTTTCTTTCCTTCTGATTTTGTAAGCGGAGGTTTTTTTCCGTGTCCGGCTCGCCTTAATTTTGTTCAGAGTTTTCCACTTTTCCCTCCGGTCTCTTTTCCCCTTACATCTTGAAGTGGGTTATGAAACGAGTATATGAGGTGGTGTTTGGGTTTGCCTTTCTCCCCCTTCGGTCTTTCCCTTTCCCTCCAGACCCTAGGGCTAGTTCGACTACAGCCACTTGGTCAGGATAGGACCCTTACGCCTTGTCCTTTTCCCTTTTTCTTTTTTCCTTCCAAGCACCGGGCCCGATTAAGGGAGTGTCGTAGGATCATTGGGGGGTAAAAAATCGGGGAGTCCTTGGAACGGCTCCCTTGTTTCTTTTTCGCCCACTTCCCCCATTTTCCCAGATTCCTCACTTTTTTCGGTCTGAAATTGTATGACATCGTTTTGAGACAGACTTTTTTCCTAGTGACGGTTTTTTTGGGATCTTTTCTCTTGCCCCGGTATCCCATTTCCGTATTACCTTCTCTCCACCCAGTTTCGGTCCTTTCTTGACCCGGGTAGAGTTTAGTCCCACCAACCCCCCCCTTCTTTTCACCCGGTAATAGCTCCCTTTGGAGTTTCTTGCCCCCTTTGTCCTCTTACGCCTAAAACCCAAGCCCCCCATTTTCCCCAAAAAAACTACAACTGCTTACCCCCTGCCTAAGACCTGAATCTTATTCCTCTTCGTCTTTCCCTCGTAATCCCTAGCCCGGTAGCTGACCCTTTTTATTTGACCGTCCCCCCTGAGTGTTCGAGTGCTTTCTTGAGTCATCCCCCTTTTACGATCCCAACTAGCCCCTCCAACCACCCGCTCGAGGGTACCTTTGCTTTCCCTTTTTTTTTTTCCTTGCAAACTTAGCCCCTCCATCAATTTTTCCAACTGGTTTTGTGGGGCTGTTAACACTGTTGTCCGCCCCACGGAGTCGATCTCGGCGCCGAGGTTCCCAGTCCCTTCTTCCTCTTTCTTTGCTCTTTTGTTTAGGTCTGACCCCGTGGAATGGAATGCGATTTTCCTTCCTGGAGGTTCTCGGAGTCTGCTTCCCCTTCATGGCATTCTATTGTGACGGGTGAGACATAGGTGAGATCACTTTTGAGCCGAAAGCCTTCCCATCGCCTTACAGCTTCTTCTTTCACCGCTCCCCTTGACCTGTAGTTTCCTTCTCCTCACACACTGACCGAAAAAACACTTCCGCTCGGCGAGTTTCAGGTCGCCCTATTTACTTTTGGTCCTTGGTGATGTATGCGTCCACCCACCCCCCCCACCCCCCCCCAGGAAACCTGGGTAGGAGCGAAACTCATGAACACCAGACGCCCTGGCACAATCTTTCCTTTTGTTGCCTTCCTCTCTGATGATTCGCGGGTATGCTTGCGGACCCACGCAGCTTACCCCTACTTATTTCGGCCCTTCACGGGGCTCCTCGTTTTCGGCAGTCCTTTTTTGCATTCCTGTCTCTTTCTTTCCTTCTCTTTTGATTCTTAATGACAGGGCAATAACGTGTACCTGGTTCGCGGAAACGGTGACCCGATTCGTAAACCCTAAAACGGCCCTTCCCCGCCCCCCCCCCCTTTTCCCTGGGTCTTTCTCCCTTCCCTCCAGTTTCGGACCCGGATACGTGACTTCCCCGTCATCCGAAGCCCTATGGCGTTGCTAATACAATGTAGGTGGTCCCGTCTGGGAAGTTTCAGGTTTTTGCGCCCCGAAAGCTGATCTTTCCCCTCTCTTTTCTAATCTCTTTTTTTTTTTTAGATTTATGAAGAGACCATCTTTAGAAACCCAACCTTTCCCAGAAGGACCCACTATTGTTACGGACCCCTTTTTTATCGCTTTGTTGGGTTGTTTTTTTTTTTTTCCCTTTTCCCCTCCCTTCCTGCAAAACTCTTATACAAAGGTTGAGTTTAGTGACCTTGGCTTTTTTCCCGTTCAGTTGGAGTTTTTGTTTACGCCCCCGAGGCATGTCACCTCCCCCCTTCCGCGCATTTCCCCTCTTACCCGGATCTTTTAGTACGGACCTCGTCAAGCTCGACCCATCACTCTCCTTTTTCCCACCTGTGGCCGAACACACGTCGGAAGCCCTCCTCCTGACTACAAACCTCCTTAGTGGTCCGCCCCCCCCCCCCCCCCCCTTTTTTGCAGAACAGCAGCAAAACGCTTTTCGCATGCCGATGGTCCGATGTGCATTCCTTTCCAATCATTTTGGAAGGCAGTAGCCCCCCCCCCCGGAGTCCCCCCAAGGCCCACCCGTTCGGTCTTCATTTAGGTGGCCCCCCTTCTTCTTCTGTCCTACTTTGTTGGGAGTCTCAAGCGGTCGCTATCTTTAGATTTTTTTTTTTATAAGTTGCCCGGCCGCCACTTTTATGCCCGAGGTGCAGGTCTTTTCTCTTTTCTACCGTATTCCCTCCGGTATGCACGGTTACCACCTCGCCTTCTAGACTGTTGAACTTGAACCCCCGCCCAACTTTCATCCCCCCTTTCGGTGGCTCCTTGAACCTTCGCCCCCACGACCTAGATTCTGGACCTATCGACCGCCTCCTAGAAAATGAGTAGACCTTCCCGTCCCCCCCCCAACCCCCTTGGGGGCATCCCTATTTTGGTTTTTACCTGTGTGCCAATGAGACCCTCCAGAACCTTAGCCGCCCTTACCCCTTTATGTTTTTCCTCTTCTTCCTCTAATTTTTATCTCGTTAGCGGTGTCGGGTGGACTCCTCGTCAACGTGCCTGCCACCGCCCCGGGCAAGGTAGTCCCGAACCTTCCCCTGGATCATCCTCCCTAAGGTGTTCTCGACTGCAGTTTTCCCTCTTAGCTTACGTTCATGACCTTCGTGGCCTTTCCCTGTTCGCCCTCTTTTGTTCTTTTTCTGCTTTACGCTTGCTTTTTTTAGGCTTCCTTACCTCTACGGTTTTACCTCCCACCCCACAATTCCCCATTTCTCATGCGAGTCTTTCCCTGGATGGGGAAGATCACGTGTTTGTCCTCCGCTGCCGCGCCAAAGTCCCCCCCGTAGCGTTTTTTCCCACGGAGTGGAAACCCATTTCCAACGGCTGATTCTTGACTCCCCCCCTCCCCCTTCCTTGGCAAACGTCACAAACTTAATTCCTAGGACCAGAAGCATGGGCCCAATCCAGTCGCCCCTGACGGGCAATTTCCCAATCTCCTTTTCGAGTTTGTTTTTTTTTTTCCAATTTCCTTTCCTCGGGTCGACCCAGAACAACCCCAATTTGATTAGAAGAAATACCCATAGCCTTTGTTGTTCTGGAGACTTCCCCCCCTCCCATTTAGCCTTCCCCTTTCGTAATGTTAACTGACTTGTAACTTGTGTGTTTGGTCGGGCTTGACACCTTATACGAGTTTTATGGGAGGCCGTCCCCGCCGCGTCATTTGAACCTCCCCCTTCTGACTCCTTCCCCCCCCCCCCCCCCATTACCCACGCATAAGCTTCGTATCCACCCCCAATCCTTTTTAGGGTCTTTCTTCTTGAGGTTTTTCCGTGACGACACTTTTTTTTCTAACAAGCCCGACTCCCAGCTCACGCCCACACTCGTTAATCCGCACAGTTTTTCCTCGTCCTGTCCCTGGGGTATTTCACATGTGTTTCGAGCTCTTTTAAATGCTCCCCGTCGCCTTGCACATTTCTATCCGAGCCCTCCTGTGACCCAGCCGCTTTTTTTTTCCAAAGTTTTGCTTTTTTTTATTCATTTCCCGAATGTTAGCATCTGGAAGGCCCATCAACCACCTTTTTCAAAGAGCCCCTCCCCTTTTCCTGAACGACGAGTCCCCAGAGAGAGCTCACCACACGGTGCCGCTGTGCCTCCCAGAAGTGTGAAGTCCAAACTGTTACCCCAACTGAGGTAGCCGCACCCCCCTTTTTCTTCCCCCTCCCTGGACCCCACTCCCGAGAAAGCATGGTCTTAGGTACTTTTCTTTCACCTTTACGTTTCCTCGGAGAGCTCGACCGTGAGAACTCCGGAGTACGATATCCGTTACGAATATCCCCCCATTTTCAAGAGTCGTACCTTTGTCCCTCTGCTGGCTTCTTTTTTCCCCTTGTCGAGATCCCGCCAGCCCTCCATCCCCGAAGTCAATCCAGAGACCCCCCCCCTGCGGCGTCCTTTCTTTTCGTAGATCGGTCCAGCGGTGGTCCCCTCAAGGGTGGGCTTCGTGCCAACCTTTGGTGTCACCGTTTGCTTCCACGGGTTCCTTACCCCCCCCTTCCAATCCCATCTCCTGGAGGGACTCTAGCAAAATTATTCGTGGTCCTGTCGATTACTGGGCTTTATCTTTTTCCCCTTTTGGTTTCCCGACATCAATTCCTTTTTCGGCTCAAGTCATCCCAGTCCCCCCCCCAGACCCCCCCCTCTTTTCCAACAATTATGAAGCTTCTTCATTTTAATGTTTTTGAAGTTATACTCCACCGACCCACCTTTTTCAAAGTGTCACTTTTTTCCCCCCAACAACCTTTTCTTGACAGGGGTAGTAGGTTGCTCACATGATGCGGAATTTTTTCAATTGAATCTTCCCCTTGGCTCTGGCCCGGATTATTCTTCCTTTCCGAGAGTTCTAGGTCCCCCACTCCTTTTCGACCCGCCTTCGAGCTCCCCCGAAATGAAGTCAATTTTTTTTAACGTCTGGCCTCCCTCCGTGGTTCCGTGGGTTTGCTTTTTTTTTCTCCTTGTTATTTCTTCAAGTCTATGCCAGTTCAGTTTCTCCTGGCCCTCTATCATCCCCCATCCCCCCACCCATCAGCCCCGGGCCTCTGGGGTCAACCCCTTATTCCCCCATCGAATTAACTTTTTCGGAAAATACAAAGGAATTTTGTCCCTGATTTTCTTTCCTCCGGGGTGTAACTCATCGGGCGTTTTCCCCCCACGGATACCCTTTTAGATTTTAGCCCCTGTAAAATTGGATGCAGCAGTAGTTGATCCCCCCTTTGACACCTTCCATTTTTCTTTTTTTTGTCCGTCCTGATCTTTTGTGACCTTTACCCTCCCTGGGAAAGGCAGTTTGTAGGGCAGACTCCCTGTGAATGATTTTTTTCCCCTTCCCGAAGTCCTTCCCTTTTTCCTGGCAGACGTCCTACTTTCCCAACAATTTACTTATACGGGCTACCATTCAGGCTCTTTTTTGAGTTCGGTTCTTGTTTTTTTCCCCCTGTTTTTTTTCGGGCCATCAAAAGAAGATTTTCCCGACCAGCCCCTCCCCAAACCTTCTTGCGTCCATTGCCTCCCTCTCTCTTCTTAGCGCATCTATGAACTCTCTCCCGGTAGAGTACCCCCTTCGGCCAGTTTCCTTCTTTCACTCGACAATTTCTAGTTTCTTTCTGATGAGTCGGATCCACCTGGGGAACCGAATTCAAACTGCCCGATCGAGTTTTACAACGAAGGTTGTGACGGGTCAAAGCAAGAATTTATCCAGGGTTCCTTTTTGAAGGTATAATATGTTCGACGTAGTCGCCTTTTTTTTCTTTAGCCCCCCCCTCCGGACATTCGCCGGTGGGTAGCCCGCCGACTCGGTTAGAGTTCTCCCCCTCGAGGGGCTCCGTTGGCGGCCAAGGTTCTTTTTTCCCCCCTTCCCTGAATTTCCCCACTTGGGTTGAGTGGACCTCCTTATGCGTAATTCATTAAGTCCAGGCCTGTCCCCCCCTTCAGACCCTTCTGTCTCTTCCCCTTCTCCATAGACTCTTGTAGCTTGGTTTCTCCCCTTTCCCCCACAAACCTTGTTCTCCTGGAGCTTAACTTCTGGGAGACCTGCGTCCCCTCCCCTGGGTTCTCCCTTTTATTCCTTGCGTTTCCCTAATAGTCAAAGCGCCCTGCCCCACTGTCCCCCACTCCTTCCCTGCTCCGTGCCTTTGCTGCGTGCTGTTCTCTTTGAACCTTCTCCACAAAAGCATGGTTATAGAACGTGTTCCAAAAAGTCAGGCCCCCAATTAATGCTTCAGGGTTTCCTTCTTGTGTGTAGGGCCTTCTTGTCCTCTTCATCTTCGCTGACACCTTTTTCCCCCCCCCCTTTTTGACTATTTAACAAAGACGTTAATTTCCCATGGCCGCAGCCAGCGCGACGTGTATCGAGTCCTTTATTGTGCGTCCCTCTCCCTTTCCCCCGTAGCATCTTGTCCCCTGTCGCTTGTTCTTTTTGTGGTACCTTTTCTTTCCTTGGTGTTTTCGGCCCCCTCCGAGAGAGATAGTCTTGTCTTCTCAGAGAGTAAAGCCGATGACCGACACCTGCCCTGAATTTCTGTCCCCCCCTACTATGGTCCCTTTCAGCGCACTTCCCCTTTTCCAGGCTTCTTTTACCTTCCTTTCATCAGCACGTATGATTCTGTTTTGCGAAGGGGACCCTGAACTTAGGTACGTTGTCTTACAGTTTTCACCTTCTTCTTCACGACTTCGCTACTGTCCCATTCAATGAAAAGGGGACTTGCATAGTCAGAATCCATCCTCCCTTTACGGCCCCGTAATCTTTCTGGCCCTCTTTTTTTAATCACTAGGCCAGCCCGCATCGAACAATTTCATGTTTGTATTTCTCCCCCCGGTTCTTCGCCGCAAGACTCCTCCTAAAATAGGGCCCCCCTACGTTCTTGGTAACTTTCCTCTTTTTTCCTTCTTCTGTCACAACCATAAACGGCCCAACAATTGCCCCCCCCCATGTTTCTATAATCCGTTGTCGAGCGTCTGATCTCCCCTGACTCTCCCGGTGCCTTCTTCCCCTTTTGCGCATACTTTCCTAGTTCTTGAAAGGACCCGGGAATGGACATCGTTAGTCGTTCTCTGATCGCCGTTTGCTTTTTTCTTCAACAGCTTAATTGCCATTCCTTTACCTTCCGTACTCACCCTGGAGAACTTCAATCTTATGATCTTCTAACCCCCACGCACCCCTCTGATTTATAGATTTCTCGGCGCTTCGCCTTCCCCCTGGGGACCTCCAGAAAACCCCTTTAACATATGTGCTTTCCAGCTGCGTTCCTTTTTTCGCTTCCACTTGAAGTATCCTCCTCCCAGATATGTTTATAGGTTCGTACGGGTTTGGTATTGATTACAGTTTTGGTCTCCCTAGCTCACTGAACGACCCCCGGGCAATTGGTGACTAGGTCATTTTTCCTTCCCTTGAGGCCCTTAGCGTGGCCCTTAATGGGATGAAGGTTACCTCTTTCTCTCCTTACTGGCTCCATTTCCTTATTGAACGCCTTGAGGGGGTTTTCCAGTCTTTTTTTGTTAACCTCCCCCCCTCCAAAAGCGGTGTTCCCCCCCACCGCACCCCCAGTTTATCAGTCTCCTTTAGATGCTGAACTTTCTACCCCGTTTGAGTTGGTTTTCGAATCCCTCTGGACGGCCCGCCATAATTGGGACACCTTTTTTCCCCTTTTCCGGACGATTTCCTTTAGACCCCTCCTCCCCCTTCCCTTTTGTCATTTGTTCTCTTTCACCCGGTTCCTTGATCGGGAACAAAACTTTGGTTCTCCCCCGTAGACCGACGATGCTTTACCCGTTTTTCTAAATTTCCAGTGACTTGCCCAGTTTTCCGCCGATGAATTTTCCAACAGTGCTCAGTCCCAACCGCGCCGGAATAATGAGGTCTGGATTCTTAAATCCCCATTTTCCTTCAGTGTTTGACCCCCCCCTTTCTCCGTTCAGTTCTTGGTATGTTGTGGCTTTTCCTTCTTCCGTGACCAGGTGAGTATGACACGTTCGTACTCGCCTGCAGGAATAACCTCCCTGCCCCCCCCTCTCATCTCCCCCCCCCTGCCAACCCCCTTTCACCATTTTCTTTTTTTGAGCGCGCATCCAACGTCTTGGCATGAGGCTCTCCTGCGTTGCTGGTGAGTTGTTTTCAATACGATGAGCGCAACCACAGGAAGGGCGTCCCGAGACCACAACGTCCGTTGAATCTCTTATCATTTTTAACTTTCCCCTAAGTGTCATGTGATGTGAAACTTAGCTAGTCATCCCTTCCTCCTATGCCCGTCAGCCATGTCCTGTGAATATGAACAAAGCGTGGTTGTTGCCCGGCCCCCTTGATTGTCTTTCCCCTACCACCCCCTTGGATCTCTTCAATCCATGTGTTAATAGAAAAATGATTACGGAATAATATCGCCGATTTTCCGCCACCACTTTTTTTTCCTCCCCCGTGCCCGCCTTTCTTGGAAGTTTCACCTTTCAAAATGTGGTTCCCCCTCCGAAAGTACGACGGGTCCACTACTGCCCTTCCCCCTTAAAGTCTCCTTTGTTTCCCCCCTAGGCAGGTAATTTCAGTTTATGCTGCTATTTCTCTTCGAAAAGTCCAACCCCCTACTGGAGTCAACTCTTTCCCTTCGTTTGATTCTGATGGTACACTGGCTTTGGATCGTTTTCTTCTCCCTCAAGGCAAATTTTTGAAATTCCTCCCCCGACCCCTCGAGACCAACTGAGCGTATTTTCAGACTGCCTTCTGCTTCTTCAGACTTCTTTTGACATCCCCCCCTTTGACATGTGGGTTTGTGACCTCACACGATAAATCGTTCGGCCCGCCCAGCTCTTTAAACTGGTCGTCGCCCCCCCCCCCCCCCCCCCCCCCCCCTCATAGTTTTTCATTCAGATTCCCGAACAGTCGTTAAGGAAAGTCCCCAACCAACCTACACCTTGCCCCAACCAACCCCTTCCCGAGGCAATAGACTTCTTTGGCATCCACTTACCCTCCCCCTGTTTCCCCTTTTCCCACCGACCTACCCGGCTCGGAACAGGTTGGCGGCGCTACTTTCGGACTGTTTTCCCTTTAAGGACGTCCCCGGGCCTGATTTTTTTTTCCTCTTCGGGTATAGGGCACTCCAGCTCTCCCCCCCACCGCCGTTGCTTCAACGATCCTCCTTGAGCCTGAGGGTTGGCTCCCTCTCCTTTTGATGGAACCCCGCTTCGTCGTTTTTTCCTTCACGTTTCTTTTGGTTCTTAGAGTAGCAAGTCACAGCCTCTCCCCATTCGTCTGTCAAAACGATTTCCCCCCCTTTTTCCCAATAATGTTGGGATCCTCACTCTTTGGCCTGATTGAGGTTGTTACTCGAATTTCTTTTTTCATTGGGACCCTCCCCCTTTGCAAAAGGGCCTCTTTCGATTTTCCCCGCCCCACTGGTCCCCGTTTTTGATCGTAGTTGTCCGAAGTATACCTTCCCCCTTTCTTCCCTCGTCTTTTCTCCCTGTCCGGTGGTTCTTTCCCCAACCCCTTTTGCCAGCACCTGTGTTTGTTCAGCCTTCTCTTCCCCGACGACCTTTTTCTTTGAGGGCAAACTTTGAGCGTTTGTCCATTTTCTTCGCCTTCCCCCCCCCCCCCCACGTGAGAGTTCCCCCTGTATCCGTTGTAGCGCCCCCTCATGCTCCTGATCCTTTAGGCTGTCCAAGACTTCTTTGAATTCCTCTAAAATCAAAGCCCCTGTGGTCCCCAGCCCCCCCCGCCCTCCCCCCCCAATTGTTGCTTCAGGACCTTGTCGCTTAGTCAGCGAGAAGATTTTCCGAGTGAACTTTCATCCCGGTTTTCTCTCCCTTTCGAACCCCAGGTTCCCTCCTTTACTGTAACCGCTGTGCTTTGTCGCTTCAAAGAGAACTTTCCTCCGCGAAACCCCAGATACGAGAGGCTGGGGTAAATGTTTGCTTCAATTTTTTATGTCATTTCCCCCCCTTGAAACGGATTTGTCCTGTCCGTATTTTTAGACGACTTCTCGAATTCTCCTTTTTCAACGAAGCGTCTGAACTCCCCTTCTTTATGGAGTTTTGTCTTCTCTAGTCTGCAGGGTGAATTTTGAAAAGTTTTTGAGATTATTTCCCAGTAATGGCCCCCCCCGTTCTTGTGGGACGTTCTAGGTTTTCCCCTCCCCTTGTCTCTATCCCCCTCCTGAATGACGGACCTAGTCCTTTGGAGACTCCAGAGTCGAAATGCGTCAGGCTAGCGTCCGGCGTTCCCACTCCCTCCGTCATTAGAGGGAGAGCCTTTTCTATCACCTCCCCCCAGCTACCTCCGTTTGGTTATTGGGATGTCCTCTTTTAGCCCGCCCCTCTTCCCCCTCCTCCTTCCCCCCCCCCCCCCCTCCTCTGCACCACCCCAGGCGCGAATCGTTCTTCGCCTTACGTCAATAGCTACAACCATCCGGACGACTATTAGCGGTCTGGCGCCTCGTTTCTTCCCCAGCAGGGGTGTCACAATAATTACGCTGAAGTCAGTCTTCGTCGCCTAACGAAAGTCCCTCTCTTTCCCCCTTTTTAGAGGACCTGTCACGGTGTTGTGCCTACTATTTCTAAACCCCCCCACTCAAGTAGGGATAGATCCCTTCTTCACCTGATGCCGCCTATTTGCAGAGCAAAGATCGCTTTTTTCGCCTTTTTGAAAAAGGAAGTGCCCCGTTCTATTCGTTGTGCCAAGTAGGGAATGTTGTTTTCCATCGTCCTCTGGCGCTCTCTATCTCTTCCTCCTCTACTTGTGGTTTCTGCTGCATTCTGAACGGAAACAAACCAACTCCTCCGGGACACCACTACCTTCTTGGTTACCCTCTCCTTCCCTCTCTCATGTGTCGCCTCTCACTTTTATATTGACTCCTTCCCAGGCTCGATTTTTTTCTTTAGGGACCCAAGGCCTCGCTCAGATTTTTTCAGAACTTTCTTCCTGCTAAGCCCCACTGCAATAACTAGATAACTGGATGCCATTCCCATTTTCCCCTACAGCACTAGCGCCCCCCCCCGGAGTTTCTACTTTCAATTCTCGCAACGCGGAGCCAGCAGACTTCCCTTTCTTTTTTCCTCCCCAGTTTTATTTTTTTATCTCTGAGCCTTTCGAACAGCATTTTACCATCGCTCCATGTCTACTATTGTTCCCCTTTTTTTTGAACTGTACCTCGTTCCTTTCGTCTTTGCCATAGTCCTACCTTTTTTTCAGTAGGTTCCGATATGTCTCACTCCATTCCTATCCTCCTCCCTCCCGCCCAGCATTTGAAGCGGCGACGCTCCTGAGGTCGCGGGCCTGAATCCCGGTCTCCCCTCGGGCTTGCTTCGGTATGGCGAGCATCTGAATTAGTGAGGGCTGCTGTGCACGGCCCAACACCCTTCCCCCCGTGCCAATGCCTTTTTTTACCTACCATCCTCGTAGTTAACATGGCCTTCCCAAAGTACGCCTTTCAACGCAGAGGATTACAAAACCCCCCTCCCGCCTAGTCACTCGTCCTTCTTTTCCCCTCCCAGAGACTTTCTAACTTCCTTCAACTGGTACTTGCCCCCAGCCAACCCCCACTTTTTCAGGTCCCCCTTTTTCTTTTCTTTTCATCTTTTTTTCCCTGCTCATGCCCTCCCAAGAAGAACGTTTTTTGGTCGTCACGGGCTGTTGTTCGAGAGGCACTTGTTCCCCCTCGATCCTCCCTCTTCACCCACCTAGTCCCTGTTCCCCCCGCACTTTTTTAACCGTCAGGTCGACCGTCCTAGTTCATCTTACCTCGTCGTTTCTCCTTCTTCCGGAAGCATCCTTTTATCCCCTCCCTTTTTTTGGGTAGCGGGTTTTCCCCAAGATTGTTTCGGTTTATTCGTTAATACCCCCCCCGATTTTTTTATCCCCCACCTCCCCCCTCCAAATTTCTCCTGCATTCGATTTTGTATACCGCCCGTTGGTGTAATCTCGTCAACCTATCTACGTAAAGTTATGTTCCAATCCCTTTTTCCCCCCTCCCTCCTCTCTTCCGACCATGGCTCTTTCTTTTCAACCAAATTGGAGCAAGGTTCAAAGTAACGGAAGTATCCACCACCGTGATGCACTCTCAATGTTTTACCCTTTTTTTTACTCCCCTCCGGGAGTGTCTTCCCGACGATTTTTTTCCCAAACCCGGCCTTCCGACAAGGACAACTTTAGCTGATTTTCCCCTTTCTGACCTTCCCCGTCTTCCTTTTTTGTCCCCTTCTCCTAAGTTTGGCTTTTTTTTTTTTACGGATTGACAAAGGGAGCAACGAGTTGCTTACCTTCTTAATACCTCACTTTCATCCTCCCTTCCACCCCAAGGATATCTCTTTCCCGAAACACTTAATTTTGGCCCTCCGTCATACCGCGGGTCGCACGAGTTTAATCCCCTGATTCTCCCTTCGTCCCCGCATGGTCCCCCAGCCTTTCCATTGCAACCCCCCTTGGCTTTGCTCGGCTATGGCCTCGAGTGTTTTCCCCTGATTTACGGTCTTTGCATACGGTGGCCGCTCCGCTCCTGAACTCGCTTCCGTCCCCCCGACGTTTTTGCCAATTGTGATAGCGACTATTCAAGAGTCACCAACCTTCTCTGTGAAACTAGAACATAAAATAACGAATTAAATGAAGAGACTTACAGAGTTAACGTCCTGTAGACCTGTTCCATCCCGTGTAACTCCCTTTGACACTTGAGTGACCCCCCTTCTGGATCCAAGAGTTCCAATTGCCATAATTGAAATTCACGTTCCATAGTCGGTTCTTAGTACCTTCTGCCTGCCTTTTTCCCGGTTTTTTTTGCCAACCGAATACTCCCCACTCCTTTCCGTTTTTTTTTTTTTCTATCTATTTCCCTTTGAGCTCTGTGTTTTCTCGGAGAGGACCCTTTCCCCCCAGCGCTTCCCGTGACCCTGCCACATCTGAAGCGAGAACATGTTTTTTCCTTCGTGTTGAGATCGTTCCTCAAGCCCCTTTTTGTTCTTCCCATTCTCCCCTCCCTTGTGTCCCCGGCCGGGATAAGTTACTTCCTTCGGGGCGGCTGCGCTTTTTTTTTTTCTTTCACATCTCCGAGATGTTTCTTGCTGGTGCGTTGCACAAGTTTTGTTTCTTACACTCGCCGATTTTTTCTATCTGAGGTAAAAACAAACTCCCCGACCGCAAACAAATGCTTTCCTCGTGTTACTTTTTTATTCCCTCCTGTATCGCTAAGAGCAGACCGGTTCCCTGAAACCCTCACACATAAACAATGAACAGTCTTGATTATGAGGTTTGACGGAGGGCCTTTTTTGAATTCCCGCGTTTGTTAAGACCTCTAATTAGGTCTACCCCCTCTGTTATATCCAGAGATATGAGTCCATAAGGACGTTTTTTAAAACGTCCCCCCTCGAGCTGGTGGTCCTGGTTGTTTTTCACTTTCTCTTTTCCCCTTCTTTTCTGGACAATTAGCCTCTATTTTCTCCCAGCGTCATGCTATCCCATCATCCCTTTAAATTCACTTAGGTACTTTACGCTGTCTCTACCCTTTATAAGGACTCAAAAAGTCCGCCGATTCGAGTAACACTGGCGTTTTTTTATTACTCGGCTCCTGTTTTTAACCTACCCTTTTGTATTTCCACTCTGGCTGATCAATTGTGAGCCTTTCTTCTTTCGTCTTGGTTAACTGCACTGCTTCTTTTCCTCGTCCCTTTATCCATACAGAGTTCTTTTTTCCCCCCCTCTCCCGTTTTTCACTGGTTCTCCCTTCTAGAAATCCGTTTTAATGAGATTTGGTACAAGTACGCGTCTTTTGTCGGTCGGGCAGCGTATGAACAACCCCCCTTTCTCCGTTAACCGGTCACCCCCTTTAGATCTGGTTGAGTGTTGGCAAGGTGGGTTTTGATTCTTTGAGAGACTCCTAAAACCAACCGCTCACAACCTGAAACCCCCCCCAAGGGCGGTTCCCACAATTAATCCGACCCCGATCTTTTATGCTTTTCTCCTATTCATCTTCTTATTGACATTGGTAGCGTCCCCCAGAAAGTCCTTGATTTTTTTTCCCCTTGCCAGCTGTTTTCGTGATTTTTGAGATTTCCCCCGATCGACCGCAGCGCTAAGCCCCACCCCTCTCCCTCTCTCGCGGGCTATTCGTGGGTTTTCGCAGGGCACACAAGCTTAAACGCTACGATCCCACGGGGGTTGTCGGGGTAATGGCTTCCTCCCTTTGTAGACTCTACGTTCCCGTCCCGGGCAGCAGCGAGGAACTTTTTTTTTTTGGTTGGGTCTTTGTTCTCTGGCGCCCGTAGTGGATTTTTTCGTGGAAATTTTTCTTTAGCTTTACACTACATGTTTACGTTCCCAGGCCCAGTGACCATTAGGAATCCGGCTGCCCAGCCACTGAAGAACTCCCCACTTAAAAAGCAGTGCGCTACAACTTCCGAGCCGAGTCGTTATCCGCGCCGGCTTTTTTTCCTTGACACCCCATTCGGAATCTTGAAGTATGACTTTATGGCGAACTCCATAGTCTCCATCCGACCGGGTGTCTGGGTGTTTTTTAGCCCCGGACGTTGGCCGACCGCCTTTGTCAGTGCGTCTGCACGAATAATTTCCCCCCCCCCACCTGGAACAGGAGCAGTTTCGCGAGAGTTGGGCAGGGATGTGATTAAAACTTTCCCCCCCCGCAAATGTTAAGAGGAAACCTCAGGCCGCTTTTCACCCCTTCAGCGAGGGCGCATCTCGTGCTGTGTCTCCTTTTTTAACAGCTTCACTTTTTTGCCAGGAAATTTCCCTATAGATTCCAAACTCCACCCTTTTTTCCGTCGCTGTTTGTGCCCCTGTCCGAGACATCCCTTCCCATTTCTGTGCAACCGCGAGTGAAGATTTTGGCTGTAGCAAGCAATACGGGTACCGTTTTGGGAAGGGAAGGGTTATGCCGTCGCGAACCGAGCGCGT
>Ga0179593_1325957_pt1 | contig 15552 bp, 22 predicted proteins | sample CZODoug2_1_08_16_FD_185931 | JGI IMG/M metagenome (GOLD analysis project Ga0179593, IMG submission 185931) | Vadose zone soil fungal communities from Angelo Coast Range Reserve, California, USA - CZODoug2_1_08_16fungal (PacBio error correction) | ecosystem: Environmental > Terrestrial > Soil >... | reverse complement strand
GGCTCGGTCCTTGGACAGGAACCCCCCGATTTCATACTCCCCTTTTTTTTCGAACTCGTACTGCATGGCTTCTTTTGCAAAAAGCTTTTTAACTATTTTTTTCTTTGACCGTTTTCCCCACCCCCCTCCAGAATGACGCTCTGTTCATCTGTGAAGTGTTTGATTTGATTGCCCCCCTGCTTATCCCCTGCCCCTTTGATTTTTTTTCGTTTTTCTAGTAGTCCGGGGGCGACTTTCTACCGGCCTTTCTGTTTTTCCCCCCTCTATGTTTGCAGAAACTCTTTCCCCCCCCCACTCTCCGGTCCCCCATTCCCCCCACTGGCTCTCGTTTTCTTTCACTTTTTTTACCAATTGAACCCCCCCCTGTTGTTTCGATTTCCTGTGAGAAGCTGGTCCCTGTTGCCCATCGTGACCCCCCCACCAGTTATTGTCTCGCATGGCCTGGGGAGGTAAGGTTCCTGAGTTTGAATTTTTTTCTCGATGTTTATCGTCCGCCCCAACCCTCCAGAAAGGCCCCCCCCAGAAACAGGGCCCCCCCCCCCGTGTTCACCGAGCCTTTGCCCCTTTGCTTGGTTTCATCATTGGTCTTCGGCCCCGCACTACCTTCCCCAAAGGGGACGTCAAGGACCCCAATGCCAGGATTTTTTCTTGTCTTTTTTTTTCCCCCCCCCCCTTTTCACCTTTTTTCCCTTTATGAAAAAACGTGAAATCGGCCCCTTCCCCCCCGACCATTTCTTTTTGCTTTGGCCCACGTTTTCCTGGCCCCTCCCTTCTTTTCGTTTGTTGTCGACATCCGTCAGGCTTTTCTCTAGGACGATACGATCTGTGTCCTGATTTTTTTCTGTCCTCTTCTTTGGTTTTTCTTTCTTTCAGCCTTTTTTTCCTCGAATTGCCGTTACGATGTTTCCCCCCATCTCAACTTTTTCCTTCCACCCTTTCCCCCACTCTTCCCCCCCTTTCCACTTCTTTTATGGGCGTCCAGATGGTTCATCTGTTCCCTCTAAAGCGTTGAGGTGAAGATCCCCCTCTTTTCAAACAGCTCCCCCCCCTGCCAACTCCAGCACACTGATCTCCATTTTTTCCCCCGAGGTTGGGTTTGTTTTTTGGAGTGACGGGCCTTCTCCTGGAGATTTGTTTTGCCTCGTGTCTATTCTTCTTGAAAGGTTCTTTTTTTGTTCTTCTGCAGTTTTCGCTTTGCCCCCCCCCAAAACAACAGCCGATTTTTTTTTCCAAACTTGATCTTCCAGGACCTTACCCTTCCTTGAGTGGGACTTGTTTGGGTTGTCCTTTAAGAGGAATACAATTACTTTTCATCCGTTAGTTCAGTGTCCTCTTTTCCCCCTTGTGTTTTCGTGCCTTTGTATCCTCGCTTGAAGCTTTTTCACAATTTTTCCCTCCATGACACACACCGTTTGCTGTTTCCGTTACGTTTTTTCCCCTCCCTCCGTTTTCCCCCCCTTTGTCACTACTGCTCAGGGTTTTTCCCGGTCTCGTCCCAACTCTTGCTTTTTTTTGTTTTTCCCATGCAGCGGCCGTAGGCCCCCTTCTTCAACCGTTCATCCCTGGCCCACCCATCCGTTTGGTTTTCGTTTTCCCCTTTTGAAGCAAGTTGGCTCCCCGGGTCTTTCCTCAGGCAGTTTGTCTTTTTTATCTCTCTCACTCACTTGTTTTTTTTTTTTTTTGAGTTTCCGATCCACTTTGCAGACCTTTTGGGTCAGCAATTCCTCCCTAATTAGTTTTTTCCATTCCCGTGGTCAGCGTGAGGAATTTTTCTTTCCCTTTTCCATACCATATTTTCGACCCCCTTTTCCCCCTCTTTTTGGCGCCGTTCCCTTGTAGTTTCGATACTGCAATTTCTCCTTTTCTTCCCGTTTTTTTAGAACTTTTTTCCTCCCCCCTTTTTTTGCTTGTTCATGTTTTTATGTTCCTTCTTCCCCTTTTTTTTGCACGTGATAGCCTGCCCCTTTTTTCCCGTTTTCCGGAACGCGTCTCGTTTTGGTTTCCTCCCTCGGCATATTCAAAGTTCGCCTTCCCCTCCCAGTTTCCCAAAACCTTCACCTCGAGATCCTTTCTGAGAGCTCGCTTTTTTTTTCAGAACTGCGGCCGGAACCCATACTTTTCCCCCCCTAGCATCTTTTGCCCAGTGAAGCCGGACTTTTCTCAATTATCGGCCCCCGTCGCCCCCCACCCACTTTCCCCCCAACATGTCTTTTCGTTGTTGATGGACGTTTGTGAAGCGAATGCGTGACCACCTTTCGGGGTTTGTCTCCTTAACTAGCTTTAGAGAACCCACTCTTTTTTCTCCCAATCCCCCTCCCGTTATTCTTTTCCCCTTTTTTTCTTGACCCTGGTCTTTTTTTTTAGATTCCACTGCACACTTTTAACGAAGCAGGTTCCCGATTAAACCACGTGGCGTGACCTCTCTCACCCCCTTTCTTTCCCTCTTTCCCCTCAGATTTTTTTTTTCTTGTGCAGATGCTTCTCAAACGGCTTCCCCTTTCCTGCATCGGCAACCAAACAGGGTACTCCCTCCTTTTTTTGCTCGAGACCCCCAGTGTACGGTTCCGTTTTCCCCCCTCTTTTTCTATCAACTTTCACACCACCCACTTCTTGCATTTTCCCTTCCGACACAGCCGTTTTTCTCGTTTATTTCTTTTTTTTTCACGACGTGCCGAGACCCTCTTTCTGCCACCCCCACAAAATTGCCCTCCCCTCCCTTTTGCAACTTTCCCCGTTTTTTATATCCCACTTACACTCCTCTCCTTCGCCTGGCATCTCAACGCCGGGCATATTCCCGCCACTAGTTGGAACCTTTTTTCTACCTTTCCCCCTTTTTCCGTGGCGTTCGTATATTCGGTCACCTTGTTTTTTCTTGTCCCCCGTCGTCTTTTCTTGTGTGTGAGCGTTAGTCCTTCTCCTTTTTCCAAAGACCGCATGGGACTCTCCTCCTTTGATTAGCCCTCTTCTTTTCGCTAATGTCCCCAGAGGCCACCGTCGTTTCTCCCCTCTTCAGGTCTGACGTTTCTTCATAGGCATATGGGGGCCCCCCCCCCCCCGTACGCGTCCTCCTTTCAATTTCGTTTACTGTCTGGGTTCGTATGTCATTTTTTTCGTAATTTGACCTAGTTTTGAGGGCACAAACAGCTTTTTCTTTTGAAGATTACAAGACTTTCTTACGACTGTTTGGGGACGTTGGTAACGCAAATTTCTTTCCTTCCTTTCCACGTATATTTTTCCTAGTCCCTCTTTTTTTTACAAGAACTACTTGTTTTTTTTTTTTTTTCCCGATCTTTTATTCCACGGAGTGCAGACATTTTACATTGTCGGGTTGGGGGACCCCCCCCTCCCCCCCCCCCCACATGCCCGCCTTTTCCTTTCTTTTTTAGCGGGTCCCCCCCGTCCTGGCACCCACCCCCCAGTGCTTTGATCGTTTGCCCCCTCTTCTTCCTGTCTGGCACTCTATTGTGCATACTCCCAGGGCCCGACTTCGCCCTTTCGGCCCCCCCCCCCTGCCCCCCATTTTGTTTTCCCCCCCTTTGCCTGCAGAAGATTTATGGCAACCGACACCCCCCCCCTCCCACCTGGTGCCGGCAACTTTGTGCCTTTTCCTGGAATTGCGCAGTCTTTTTTTTTTTTGATTATGCTTTCTTCTTTCCCGGTTGCCCTGAGGCTTTCCGGCATGATTCGTTTTGGCAAAAACGCCTCTTGACGTGAACCGCTCCACCCCCTATCCCCCTCCTCCTTTCTTCCCCTCGTTTTTTGCCTTTCCGGACACAAACGGTCTTTTCTTTTTTTTTTTTTTTTTTTTTGGTTCAGGTTCGGACCCTATTGCATAGGAGTTTTCCACAAGGGCCGTGTTCGAAATGTCCCGCGCGAAAGGCGGCGTCCCCGTTCCCTTGTTACTTTGCCCCAAACCCCCTTACCCTCCTCGTTGCTTCCTGAACTTCACAAAATGTGTTTTGTTCTAGGCGTCTTTTTGAAATTGCGTGTCCCCCCTACCCTCCCTCCTTGCGTTTACCCTTACTCTACCTGATTGAATTTTCCTGAGATGGCCCCCCCCCCCCCTTTGTTTTTCCCCACTTTCTTATCTTTGAAAGGCCCCTTTACGGTTTTTTTCACCCTACACGGTCTTATGTCAGCCAATAGTTTCTCTGTCCCCTCCCGTTGAGTTTTTTCGCTCCTAGGATTTTTTCGTTTTTTTTCTCTTGACGATTCACCCAGACTTAGTTTTTGGCTCGGAGTAACGTGGGGTGTCTCTTGTCTTCCTTCCCCGTTCCCCCCTCCCCCTTCCCATTGTCTTTTCTCGCTCCATGCGACAACCTTTCCTTTTTGAAACCCCTTTGGTTCTTCCCTCCCGTTCCTTTCCCCTTCCATCAAAGGTTCCCTGACCATTCTTTTCCCCCCCTCCAATACTTTCCAGCAGTTTGGTCTCCCTCCTCCTGAGGTTGATGAGGTAACACCTGATTCACCGCCTTTCCCACCCTTTCTCCCACTACCTCCCTCCGGCGAACTCATTTTGCCGGAGGTTGTTTTCTTTCGAGAATTTCTACTGTCAGTGGCCCCGGCTGGCGTTTTGTTCCCTTCTCTTTTTTTCTTTCTTCCCTTCCCCCTTTACGCGTTTGAACCCCCCCACATGCGCCTCCAATTGATCGGCCCACAAAAGGTTTACGAAGTTTTTCACCCCTTCCCTTTTTTGGTTAGGGGACGGGGGATTTGATTTCCTCCTCTTCCTTTTTCCTGGCCCCCTCTAAGAGTTTTTTCTCTCCTTTTTTCTCTTTTTCGTCCGTTCTCTTGACACACCACCTGGTCTCCCTCTTTTTTTTTTTGCGAATAGGACATTCACAGCCACCCTCCCCATTTTTTTGATCCCCTCCTTCTCTTTTCTCCGTTCAATGTCCCTTTCCCTTTTTTTTCCGTCCCTTTTTTGGACGCGGCCTTGAGGAAATTGGGCCTCCGCGGCGCCGTTTTTTCCTTTCCCCTTTGTTCCCCGCTTATTTCAAAAACCTCCTCTTTTTCCTCCCTTTTTCCGGGATTTACCCTATTAACGTGCGGTTTTCCCTCAAGGAATTGTTTATCTTCCTCCCTCCCTCTTTTTGTTTTGTGTCGACCCCCCCTGCTTCTTCCCCCCCCTGACCCCCTTTTGGGAGAACCCCCCCGTTCTTTTCCTCTTCAAATCACGGTCCGGCGTGCGTTGTTCCCTTTACCGCGTTGCCCGATTGGGTCGCGCCGAGCCGTTTCCCCTTTTTTGGCATAGGTTCTCCCCTAGTCCCTTGCCTCCCGGTTTTCTAGTATTTATCTCCTGTAATCCGTTTTTTTTTCCCTTTGCTTTTTTCTCCTTTTCCGCTTGAACCCCATGCACGTTGGGTTTTTCACAGATCACCTTTGGTAAAGTAAACGTCTTGTTTTCCCGCGTGATCTCCTTTTCTTTCCCCCATGAGAGCAACTCCCCCCCTTTTACCCCATTTCTCATGCGGAAGGATTATTCTCTTCCCTCGATTGTGTTTTGTCGATTCCTGGCAGGCCCTAACACGCCTCCTTCTTCACTTGCGCTCCCCGGTCCCTCTAAAGTCTCCCCTTCTTTCACCCCACCACATCTGCAAACCTTAAGTTTTTTTTTACTGGAGTTGGAAGCTTAAAGTTTTTTGGGATCTTAACCCTCTTTTTTGGCTTATCCCCTCCCTTTTCCTCGACCCATCTTTCTTTCCATTATTGCGAACTTTTTTCCTTTCCCCCTTTTAGCCCTTGGATCGGTGCACCTTCCCAATTTTCACGACAGGTGGTTCCGTCGTGTCCAACACCCCCCCTTTTTTTGACTCCTCACCTCTTCCCTGTCTCCCCCCCCCTCTCGGCGTTCCCCTCCTTGATCGTCCTTTCTCAAACAGCGCAACCCGTTTTTTTTTCAACCCCCCCCTCCTGTAGGTTCTGTTTACTTTTCTCTCTACCCGTTGCCGTTTCCCGTTTCCCCTCTTCTGTCAATATTCCCACCCCGTTCAGGTGCCCATCCGGCGCCGCTACGGCCTTATTCTTCAAGGAGCTTTGATCCCGGTTTGCGCCATTTGAGGCCTCCCGCCAGACATTCTCCCCACCGCATTAAGGTCATCAACCTTTTTTTTTTCTTTTTTGGGCGTGCGTCTCCAAATCTGCAGTTTCGCGCTCTTTAAGAGCAAGGCACTCTTCCCCACGCTTCCTTTTCCTCATTGCACATTCGCCCTTTTCTCTCCAATTTTTTTTTCCAGGTCTCCTACTCCCCACCAAAACACCCCCCTCCTTAGGGTAGATGCTTATTTTGTTTTTTTTTGATCGTTACGTCACATGGTTTCCCACCCCGACCAGTGTCCCTCGTTTTTTTTTTCCATGGCCTTTCTCAAGGACGCTCCTCCGTAATAAGCATTTCTCCTGACGCCTCTAAAGTTAGGTGCCAAGTTCATTTTTTTTTGCCCCCTTCCGATCTTTTTTTCCTCCCCCATTTCATGAAAAGTCCCTTTCTTTGCTTGCCCCGGAAGGCGCTTGGCCCCGATAGTTTTCATGTGTAGTTTTTATTTTCAATACTTTTTCTTTTCTTTGTCCGCTCGACCCCTCCCCGGCTGTCCGTACACTCGTCGGCTCTACCCAGATTCGATTCCCTCGTGTGGGTTGTACACCTTTTTGGGCCACCTTTCCCTTGTCCAAAGATGATTTTTGTGCGACTGACTTCTTCTTTTCTTTTTCCCCTTTCCTTTTGTGTGTTTCTGGCGGTCGGACCTTCCTTGGCCTAAGATCTTTCATTTCTTTTCGTCTAACTTATCTTGGGTCCTTTCCTGCCCGTATACGTTCGTCTGGCTTTTTCACCCCAATGTCCCCCCAGTATCACCGTCTTCCCCTCTTCCACGGGAACCCTTTGACAATCTCCCTTTCTTTCCCTCCTCCTTTTCATGACGCCAAACTTTCCCCCGACTTCAAGGACGACTTCGTGATTCCCCCTCGCCTTGGACCCTCTCCCCGTCGTGTCTCTTTCCTGCCCACGAAAACCTGACTTTTTTGGCCCCCATTCTACGTTCCCTCTTGTTCCCCTTGCTTCAGGCTTGCGACTTCCCCTTTTTCGCATTCTTTCCCTATTTCTTTCCGGCTGTCTTGGATTTTTTTCACACCGCGAGTACGATTTTTTCACCCTCTTCAGTCATTCCCCCCCCTGTACCCTTTTATTTTGCGGGCCCCTTTTAACTAACCCCCAAAGGGTGTAGATCGGATTCCAACTTTCCCCCTATTTTCTGGCAACCAGCAACACGACTGATTTTTTCATAACTTAATTATGGTTTTTTTTTTTTTTTGTTTTCGACTTTTCCCTCGCCTGTTGACAGGAGAAGGTTCATTCTTTTTGCCTCAGCCCCCAGACCCACCTTTGTAACTTTTGCTATCCCCCCTTTCCCCCCCTTGATTGGTTGGTTTGGGCTAGGCCTTCGATTCTCCCGTTCCACCCAAACACTTTTTCAATCCCCCTCCTGGGCTGTCATTTTTTTTTTTCTTACGGTGGCTTTTAGGAGTTCTGCCAAGAACCCAGTGGTTTTTCTCTTCCCCTACATAGGTCCAAGGGACCACCTTCCCCCCCCACTTTTTTTATAGAGGAAAAGTCTGCGGTCCCCGTCTGGGGTTTGGTCCTCAAGTCCTGTTGCTCGTTTTAGCTAGGTGATTCAGTGAGTTTTGTTTTTTTCTCGTTTGGTGGATCGTTTTTTTTTTTCTTTCCTTCCTGGGTGGATCTTCCTGGCAGTTAACTCTTTGATTTCTTTTCAGGTTTATAGCGCCTTGAGAAATAAACCTTCGTTCCTTTTTAGTTTTTCCAAGCACCTTTTCCAGGTCCGTCCCCTTTCCTCTCTTTCTAGAGTCATTCACCCCCTCTTTTTTTTTTTTTTTTTCTCGCAGCGGAGGACTTTTCTTTTTTCCCCCCCGATTTCACCGATACACAACAACCTTCGCTCAACACTCACACTCCACACCTACGGTCCCTTTTTCTTCCCTAGGTGGTTCTTTTTCCCCTCCCTTACTTTAATGAGGGGTTCTTGTTTCTCTTTTCCCTTTCCTGGCGGTTTCTGCCTGGCCTTTTATTGCCACATACCCCCCCCCTTTAAGATTTCTCAAATGTCTTCCTTCATGACCCTTCTTGGTGGTTTTCGTGGTGATTGCTGTCTTCCAGTTGGACCTTCTTTTTTTCCCCCCTATGCAATCAGCGTGTAAGTTGTTGAGGCTTGGTTCCCCGATCTGGCAGGTATATATTTCTTTCTTTTCCCTGTTCTTCCATTTTCAATCCCCACAACCCCTCCCCCTCTCTCGCCTTATCATTTAGAATTGAAACTTCGCACGGTGTTGCCAGTCCAGTTTTTTTCCCCTTTCTCCCAGTCATTTTTTCTGTATTCAAGGCCTGCCGGCGAATCATTCTGCAATTTTTTTTTCTTCAAAAGACTCCGGTTCATCCGGGTTAGGGTTTTTTCCCGTTCACCCTTGTTGCACCCCCCCGTTCTTTCTCACAATCCTTTGTTTTTTTTTCTTTTCTCTTTTTTTTTTTGTTTGAGATCTCCACACGGATGCAGGTGACTCCCTTTTGAGAAACTTCTCCCCGTTTTGTAATTCGAAAATTCCTTTGACACCTCTCTTTCCTTTTTTTCGTCTTGAATTAACAAGTCGTGAAGACGGTTTCCCCCTTTCCCCCTCATCCTCCCCCCCACCCCTTCCACGACGCCCCATTGCCCCCCTCCTTCCTCCTCTCCTCATCTCCCCTCCTTCTCAGCCTTCTGTCTCACCTCTCTACCCTCTCTTCGCCTCTCCTCACCCCTCCCTCCCCTACAACCCTCCCCGCGCCGCAACGCCCGAAACTCTCACCCTCCCTCTTGCTATTCTCGACGAGTTGCCTCTTTACACTCCATTGTTTAACTACGTGAACGCCCGATCCCCCACCCCTTGCCCCAGTCTTCTCTTTTTCTTTTCTCCTTAAGTAGGTTGCAACGCCCCGACCAAGACCCCATCTCCCCCACGACGGGATGGCCGACTCTTTGTATCGCCCTCCCCCCCTGGTGTTTCAGGGTCCCCCCTTCTCCCCCATCTCACACTCAGCTGGTCCTTGACCGAGGTGTGCAACCGCACCACCACTCCGGAATCCATGACCCTCCCCTACCCGAGATCACCAGTCCGACCCAGCGTCCATTCTTCTCCTTCCATACTCAACCTCTCTCCTCCGATTCCCACACTCCCAGCCCAGGGAAATTGACACACACCCCCCTATCTGGTTCAGTCCCCCCCCCTACCTTCCCTCTGTACCCCCCCCACCTCTCCCATCAACAACACTAGGCCCCTAGCCCGGGAAGTTAATCGGTCAGAGGAAATCTAACTACGTTGTGCTCCCCCCTGCACCAGCCCTGACCGAAGTTCACCTGGTCCCCCTTTTTTCATTTTGAGGTGGCTCCTCTCTTTTTCTTGGGTTCGACACTCGGGGCCGCCTTGAAAAGTACCCGAAGCCCTTCCCGCAGCGGACTCTCCAATTATCTTCTTCCTCCACCCCCACCTAGGCAACCTCTTCGCTTTCTTTTTTGTTCTTTTTTTTGGCTGTTACCTACTGTTTGTGTTTCCTTTGAAAAAATCGGGGGTGTGCTCCCTCCCTGAGCCCCTTAGTGGATCTGCCCTGATCACGAAGTCAGTCCCAAGGGTTTCCCCTTTAATAGTTTTCGCGATGTGGTCCACCTGTTGGGTCCCAACTTTTCGAATGGTTTCGGCAGGGTTCATAAAACCTTGCCCTTCAGCTGGAACTGCTCACGCTTTTTCCCCACTACCCCCCTCCCCCTTAGACCAGAGAGTCTTCAGACTTCCTTTTTCCCTTAGTCAAATGCTCGCCCATGACTTCGGGCAACACCAAAAAGCCGGTTTCGGCAGTCGCCTGGCGAGGGTCCCTTTTTCTTGTTTTTAGGGTGAACGACTGTCTTGCATTTCCCCCTCCACCCCTTTTTTGAAGGTCCTTCCCCTGGGGGCCAAGCCCTGTACGCGCGGATTTCGAAGTGCTTCCTCTTTGTACCTTGCGTAATTTCGGCATCTACTTGGCCTAGCCAACACCCATAAATGTTGTCAACTTTTCCTCCCCCCCCCCCTCCCACTGTTTATGTTGTCCTTTGCCCTTCCCCTTTTAGGAACCGTAGACTGCTCCCCCGCTTTTCCTCCGGCATTCATTGACACACGGCGCCTCTTGACCTGAATAGGGCCACCCCCACCCTTTTTTTCCCTTTCAGGCTCGATTTCGGCGTTTACCCTTTCCTCATTTCACACTCTGAATTTAGGGTCGTCTTTTTTTGTTTAGCGAGTTAGTCCATTCGCGGTTCAAAAAGACACCATGCCCTTTGACTTGATCTCGCCCGGCGCTTCTCAAAGCCTTTTCCCCTGTTACATAAGCCTTGCACGCGTGGCCACCCCAAAGTTCTTTTCCTGCCCGTTTCATCCTGTTCGGTGGGCGGCAATATGTCCTTTCTGCGTGAACGAGCATAGTTTTAGCGTCCGACATTTCGTCTGGCTTTTTCGCTGGCACTGTGAGTTTTTTTTCCCTGACCTATCAGACCCCAAGATCCCCTTTTTTTTATTCCCCCCGTTTCGAGGGAAAAAATTCATTTCCCTCTTGGTTGTCTTCGGTGGGCCTGACACCCTCTCCCTCCTGTCACCGATCTTCGTCCACGTATCTCTCTTTTCCTCCTTCATACGTGGTGTTGGTTTGCTATCTCCCCCTTCGGAATGCCCCCTTTGTTTCTGTGTCGGTTGTTTGTTTGTGTTTTTCTTACGTCCCCCCCCCCCGCTCCTCTTCTGCTTGAACTGCGGTAAACCGTGACGTGTGCAATTGCTACGTGGGCGCCTCTTTTTTTCCGCAACGATTTAATCCTAAACGCCAACCCGGAACGAATTTTATTTTCAACCTGCCCCAGCTCCCTCTTGGTTTTTCCCCCCTTCCCGGGAAGCTTTATTTTCCCCGTCAAAGAACACAGCCCACTGACCCGAGTGTTTCACTCTCCCCCTGTTCATCTTTACATGCTTCTTTTTCCACGGGGGACGGTAGTGGCCCCCTTGGAGTGATTCCCCCTTCCGGGCCTTTTTTTTTATCTTTCCCGGCTTTCGTCGTTTTCGCCCCACCGCGTTATTGGGACAAAACTCTCCACATCTCAGTGAACACAGCAACCCCTCGAGTTTTTCGCATTCTTACAGAACCACCAACGCCCTCCTTTGGAGAGGAATGTTCCCTACCTTCGGAAAGGGTCTAAGTGTTATCTTTCTTTGCATCCAGTGGAGAGTCTTTTTTCAGACTGTTTCTTTCCTTTCTCGCCATGCCCCAACACCCCACAGTGCAAGGTGCGTCCTTTTTCCCCCCTTCAAAATGGTCTTTCCTTTTTGGGGATAGTTCCAGTTCCTCGGCCGCCCCCAACTTCAGAGTTAAGGTTGCCCAAAAGAGTCCTTGGCGGAAAAAAGTTTCCTTCCTTTTCCTCTTGTCTTTTCGTGCCTGGGCTGATGGCCCCCCCCCGTTTTTCTTTTTTTGTTGTCCGGATGGAAAGACCCTCTGTCCCCCGGGAACAAACCTACCCGGTTCTTCCGTTTGCGCCCCAACCAAAGTTTTGCCCCGACCGGCGGGCGGGTGCAATTCAGTCGATGGTGTGATTGGTTTGAGTCTTTGGAAGCAGGGGACGATCCTGCTTTTTTTCCGGCCGCCTTGTTTTGTTGATCTACGTGTCTTTGGCAGGCGATTCCCTTTTCCGTCGAGTCGATTGTTGCGTTTTTTATTTTCGCTCCTGCGGAAAAACCTTTTCCCAGTTGCACAGTTGCCGCTTCCCCTCTTAACCAGTCTACTTTTTGTATTGCCCAACCTTCTCCCCTCCCTTGAGCAGGTCAGTCAATACATATGTTCTTTATGTGGATGTGAGCTTGTCAAACCCCTGATTTTCAAAAGATTCCCCACCCGCTTCCCCCCCCCTCACATCAAAAATTACGTTATCTCCATTTTTGAAGAGGTGGGTTTTCTGCCGATCTATGATTTGGACGTTTCCCCCCGGCTGCGGCGAGCCAGATGCTACGGATGTTTTTTTTTTGACCACGGCATGCGTTCTGACCCCCCCACCAAGGGCCGTCTATCCAACATGTATTCTGCGCATCCTCCTTCGGGGTGGGGGTCGGTTGACTGGCGCTCATTGGAAGAGGGCGGTCCCCGATTCAGCTTCCGGAAGCTCGTTCAGTCAACGCTTGATTCTGGCCGTCCCTGTTGCCTGTTTTGCCAGCTGGACCTCCAGCCAAGGCGTCTTGTCTCGACGGATTCGGACGAGACCAGAGTACCTGCCTTTGGCGGTCCAAGGGCTCTTTTTTGAAACCCTCGGCTTGCGTGCCTTTCCGCGGCCGTCGGCACAAACGCTCCACGCCCTCATCCGCGCGTCGTTTGCTTCCTCTTCACTGGAGAAGTTCTCCCCCCGTTCTTTCTCAGTCCCTTTTTCATCTTTCTATTTTTCCTTCTCCTCCTGTTTGGGTTTGCTAATGAGGCCTCACAACCTGTGCCCGGTGCCTTCCCGGGGGAGCAACTCTCCCCGGGTAAACGGTAAATCCCCGGGACGCGGTCTGCAGTCTAGCGTGAATACCTCCCTTTTTTTGCAGACGGCCCCACAGGCCGGTCCCCTCCTATTTATCCGAGCCCTTTTTGACGCCACAGGTCTTCCTTTTGCTTTCTCGTTAATCCGTCCTATACACGCTTGTTCTTTTCCCCTTGGTACTTGTCCGCGTGCAACGGCCACCTCTTCCAAGGGCCCGGTGCCAGGTCTCACCCTGACCCGAACGCGCCGAAACGGGTTTCTTTCGACTATTCCTCTCAAAAGTGGGTAGATCCCATCCGGCCCCGTTGGTTCATGAATGCCGTACTTTTCGACCGGGCGCTGTTTTGTTTTTTTCCGTACCACGGGCGGACGGCCTCCCCACACCAGACTCCCCCCCCCCCCCCCCTTTTGTCTCTTTATTTAGCAGCCGGCCCTCCTCCCTTTCTGGAGTATAACCCCCCCACCTCGTGCACAATCCTTCGTAGTGGGTCATGGCTTTGAAGCGAGTTGGTGATTCCTTTTTTTTCCCCCCCCCCCCCTCCTTTGTTTTCCTCTCCCCCCCCTCCTCCCTTGACTGACATAGGGCACCTCTTCGTCCCTTACGTCTTGTTAAAAGGTAGGACTGGACTGGTGCGTCGCAGTGAAACTGAAAACTTTTTCACAAGGGTTTTTTTCCTTTTTTTCTTTCAGGAGCTTCCCAAACAAGGTCCCTCCTTTTCCCATCGCTACCCACCTTTTATACCGGCCCGGCCCCCTCTTTCCGCCCCTGCCAGTATTCGGATTGTCCCCCTCGCTCACAACCTCTGACAACCTGAATGATCTTCACACCCAGGAAGGATTCCTCCTCTTTTTTTTTCGGATCCATACACCTGTAGGTTACCGGTGCCTGATGTCGTATACCCCTACACACGTGTGCAATGGTGCCCCCCAATTCCCCCTTTTTCTCTCCATCAGTTACCTCTTTCTCCCGTCTACTTGCGTGTTTCCCGACTTTTTTCCCCGTGGCTGCAGAGACGTCCCGACAACCCCCAAAGACCAATTTCTGTTCTTTCTCCCCCCCGTTCCTGTTTTTTCTTCTTGTCAATTTATGAAACCCGTTTTTTCGGCCTTCTCGGCATGCATTCTAAAACGAGAACTTTTACCCTCCTACTGGTCACCAATTAGTTCTCCTTCCTGCCGTTTTTTTTTTTAGTTCCCGAATTCTTACCCAACTCGATCTTTCCGGATGTGGGCTTGAGTGTAGTGTTCCTATCGTCCCACCTTCCTCTGTTTCACCCCTTCCCCCCCTTTTTTCAGTTCCCCGTGAGCCCTTTTTTCCTCCCCGTTTTGCTTTTTTTTCTCCAACCAGGTTCTCTCCGGAGAATTTATTCAAGAGCACCAAGTCTCTGACCCTACTGTCTTTTCCTTTGCGAATAGAAGCTTTTCCCAGCGTGCCCCTGTCTTGATTGATACCCGGTAAGTCGTCAGTGCGGTTCGTCTTAATAGTTGAGTCATGACCCCGAAGCTCCCCCCCGCCTTTTTCCGTTCCCTTGTAAGAGGTTGCCCCCGACTTATTCAGTCTGGGTGGACGTGTTTCACCCGCACCCCGACATCATTTGTAAACTTCTGCTCCCGTGATCTATTTTTTTCTTTCCCATTTTTCCTAATAACTTCCCCTTTGGTTCTCTTTTGTTGATCTAGTATCCGGGCGTTCCGGATCTTTTTCCTGATTTTAGGTGTGTCCTGCCCCACGTCCCCCCACAGCGGAATCCGTTTCGGCTTCTCTGTCCCCAGGTGGAACCGGCCCCCCCCCGCGTTAGTGTCGGGACTCGTCATTGCCGAAGATTGTGTTCCTCCACGAACACGACACCGGACCTCCCTTTTCTTTTCTGAACGTTGCCCCAGTCGCGTCTTTTTCACGTCGCACATCTTTCTATGCCGACCGAAACATCCACTGACGCGTCATTCTTGCTCCTTTTCCTTCTCTCCCGGGCGGTCTTACCGTGCGAGGCGCCTTGTCGGATCCCGGCGGCTTTTTGATTTTCTTTGGAAACCCCCAGCGTTTTTCCTTTTGACTTTTTGAACTAGCCCAACCTCTCCGAATTGACCCGAAATCGAAGTAGTGATGAATCGGAAAGACCCCTTCTCCCGGAAGCCTGAAATGTTGTATCTTAACAGTCGCGTGGGGGTTCTCTAATTTCCTAGACTCAGGAGTCCCCCCCTCTCTTCACTCTTGGGCTTTTCTTTCTTTGCAACACAGAAACAGGGAAACCCCCTGTTGCTTCGCAACCGGCAAATTGCTGGTGGTGCCGGGCGTCTAGTGCCCGCCTTTACCTGACGTGGCCAAACCTCCAAGCAGAAGGCTGAAAGTGATCTTCCTTGGCTTTGGTCTGATTGCCAAAACGCCCCGTTTTTTTATTCACGACATTTTTCATCGGAACCAGGCCCCCCTTGTTATTTTTCGGCGCAAGTTCGCCATTGCCTTTTGGTTTGAACTTGATACCTTCCCAGTGTGGCTAGTTTTTTTTTGGTAGGGGACTCTCACCCCCTTTTCTTTTTTTTTTTTTTTATTTGACTTCCCCCTCTCTTGGTTTTTTTGCGTTCCGTGGGGTGAATGCCTGAGCCAGTTTCTCGGATGGAGGTTACCCCGAGGACCTCCGAAACCCCCTTGAAAAGTTTTTCCCTTTCCTCTTACGCCCTTCCTCACGGTAACACTCCCCTTTTCCCCAGGGGAATTCCCTTTTCTTTTTTGTCCGAACTATGGTTCTTTAAGGCTGTTTGAGTCTTCAACCCAATCTTTCAAGTTCCACCCAAACCTTTTTTCTCTTTTTCCCCATCGACCCAACACTCCATGGTGTTTTCTCCTTTCTTTTTCACGTTTTTTTGGTTTGTTTGTGGAGTTTGACGCTCTCATGTTCCAGATTGTTTTCCCTTAGGACGGCATTCTCGGTAGGTTTTTTTCCCCGCGGGAGTGACCCCAACCACTCCCGCCCCAGGATAGGTTTCC
>Ga0179593_1783471_pt1 | contig 15553 bp, 20 predicted proteins | sample CZODoug2_1_08_16_FD_185931 | JGI IMG/M metagenome (GOLD analysis project Ga0179593, IMG submission 185931) | Vadose zone soil fungal communities from Angelo Coast Range Reserve, California, USA - CZODoug2_1_08_16fungal (PacBio error correction) | ecosystem: Environmental > Terrestrial > Soil >... | reverse complement strand
TCTTTTCCCAAGGGAATGGTTTTTTTTTTTTTCCCCTTTATTTCCCGCCAGATGGCCTTTCCGCTCCTCTTGATAGTTTTTTTTGAGAAACGCGATTCCTTTTTTTTCCCTTTCAGGCGATCTGACTCGTGTTTCCTTCAAGACGGACTGCCTTTTCAAGTCCCCCTCTTAACCCTTCCGGGAGGGCGGCGATGCGGTCTTTTTCTTCCGCTCAGCTGAGATTTTTTCGCAAGCGCGTAGCCGGCGACACGTCCTTTTTCTAGGACGGGGGTTTTTTCTTTTTTTCCGGCGAAAAAGGCGCCGTCCTTCCCACTTCTTCTTTCTACGCCGAGCACGGAAGCCCTTCTTCGCCAGCGCCGACCCCTTCGTCCCCCTCCTATTTTTTTTTCTGAAAGCGGAACTCGATGCGATGCCGCGTTTCTTTCTTTTTCATGACGACTTGCCGGCAGCAAAACCTCTCCCCCCCACCCCCCCAAAATCGCCCGTCCCTCCCCCACCAAAAAAAAAAAGAATCCGTAAAAAACCTCCCCCCCCCCCCCCCCCCCCCGCCAAAAAACTCGGCTCCACCCCTCCTCCCCCAAAAAATACCCGTTCCCCCCCCCAAAAAGAACCCCCCTTCAAAATCTCCCCCACCCCCCCCTTGCTCTTAAAAACCCCCCCTTGAAGACCTTCCAAACACCCTCCTCTCCCCTCCCCCTCCCTTTCTCCTCCCCCCCCCCTCAATCCATCTCTTTTCTTTTCCGCAAAAAAACCCCTCCCCCCCTCCCAAACTTCCCTCCCCCCCCAAAAAAAACCCTCGTTCCCTCCCTCCCACTACCTTCTTCTAAAACTCCCTGGCTCCAAAAAACCGTTGCCCCCAAAAACCCAAAAAAAGAACCTCTCTTCGCAAAAAAACCCCCCCCCCCCCCCCCCCCAACAACTCCCTTTCCCCCCCCAAAAACTCAAATTCCCTCCCAAACCAAAAACCCGCCCTCCTCCCCCCCAAACGCCTTCCTCCCCCTCCCGCCAAACAAAAAAATTCTCCTCCCAACCACCTCCCCCCCCATAAAAAACCCCCTCTCCCCCCAACCCTCACCACCACCCTTTTTCGCCCCAAAAGAGACCCTCCCCCCCCCCCCCAAAAAAAAAACCCCTCCCCTCAAAAAAAAAACCCTCCACCTCCCCAACCCCCCTCCCCCACCCCACCCCCCCCCAAAAAAAACCCCCCCTCCCCCTAAAAATCCCCCAAAAAACCCCCCACCCCCCCACCACTCCCCCCCCACCAAAAAACCCCCTCCCCTCAAAAAAAAAACCCTCTCTCCAAACCCTCCCAACCCCCCCCCCAAACCCCCAAAAACCCCCCCCCACCCAAAACCCCCAAAAAAAAAACCCCCCCCCCCACACCCCACCCCCAAAAAAACCCCCCAAACTTCCTCCCCCCAAAAAAACCCCCCCCAAACCCCCCCCCAAACCCCCCCTTTTTCCGAAACCGGAAGGAGTTCTTTTTTTTTCTCGCCAGGTATCGTTGACGTTACCATTTCTCGAGTTAATATGATGTCCCTTTTTCGTCCTTTCCAAGTTCCGTTTTTTTTTCTCCTGAGGTCGAAGCCATCCATGTCTTCTCCCCCTCGATTGCCGCCTTTTTAGGAGGAGATTTTTTTCCGTCTTTTTTTTACCGCCGTTCTTTTGCAGAGACAGACCTCCTTTTTTTTTCCCTCTGAGGCGGGTATCGGCCTTTCCCGAACGAAACACCGTCCCTTCTTTTTTTCCCAGCCTTCCCTTTTCTCCTTGACTTCGCTCCGCCGAGGTGCGAACGGTCTCTTTTTTTTTTCCAAAATGGCCATAGGACGACCCTTTTTTCCGATCCAGCGCTGAGGATCCTCTTTTCTGTTAAATTCGCCTTCTTTTCTTGTCGAAGAGCCGTCCGCGCCGCGCAGTCTGTAGCGCGATCGCTTTTCTCAAGCCGATGCAGAAAATCAGGCTTTTCTCTTTTCTCCCTTCCTTCCCTCCCGGCGGAACGGATTTGATTTTCCCAAGTCATGGGTCCTTTTCGAGGACGTGGGATTTTTCCATTTTTGCCATTTTTTTTCTGCGAAGAGGACAAGCAGTTTTTCTGCCGGTCTACCAATCCTCCCGCCACCTTGACCTTTTTCCTGTGTGCTCCCTCGGTCGCGCTTTTTTTTTCCTGCAGAGGAGTAAGATTTTTCCCACATCGCGACGGACCTTTTAATTCGAGATGCTGCCGCCGCATCTTTTTCCCTCCTTGACTCCTCCCGATAACTGTTTTTTCCTTCCAGCGGTAACCCCTTTTTTTAGGGAACGACTGTTTTCCTCTCCGCGCCCAGCGGCGATCTGGAACGGCCTCCGCCTCTTTCGATTCTTTTTTCCGAGAGGATACAGAAGTCTTTTTTTTTTTTTTTTCCACCATGCAGCAGGCGATTCTTTTTTCTTCCCGGTCGAAGCCTGCCTTCTTCCCTATTCCTCCTCTCGAGACGCCCGTCCCCTTTTCTTTTTTTCTTTAAGGATAACGGACGATGACTTTTTTTTCCCCGCGAGAAGCTCTTTTTAGAGAGGAGTAGCCCGTCCCCGGTTTTTTTTTCAGCGCGATTCCTCGAAGAGATTCCAGAAGAGAAGGAGATGGTAGAAGGAGCTTTTCCCCAAGAAGGTTTGCTCTCTTCTTTAGCAGAGACTTTTTTTTTTCCCCCGGGATTGCTCTTTTTTTCCCCCGGAGAAATGCTTTTTTTGAAGGAGTGGGGTCAAGGCTCGGTCGGTTTTTTTCAGAAGGCGTCTTTTTTTTGGGGGAGCGTGACTCTCTCTGCGTCTCCGAGCTGGATCTCTCCCGCCAGGTTATGGCAGATAATCTTTTTCTGGCAGTTGCTTTATGGCTTTTTTTTTTTCCCACCTGATTTTCGCTCGCGACGTAGGAGCTTTTTTCTCAGCAGCCTCTTTTTCCCTTCGATCCAGCACCTTTTCTCAGAAGCAGGTTTCTCAAAAGAGACCTCCCAGAGAGAGTGCTCTCTCTATTCTTGTACGTCTTCCAGGTTTTGCTTTTAGACTAGGACTTTTTTCTAAGACGGGTATTCTCTGCGCCTCCTTTTTAGGTACTTTTCCCCGGTCACTGAAAGACTTCCTCTCCCGGAACGGAGCGCCCTCTCTTCTTAGTTTTTTTTTTGAGTGCTTTTTTTTTCTTTGAAGGAAGAGAGAAGGGGATTTTTTTTCGAGAAAGCTTGACGATTTTCCATGAAAGAAAGTTCCCCGCATGGGAGGATTGATCGGCGGTAGTTTCCCTCGGTTTCTTGGTAATAGCGACGATTTTTTTTTTTTTCTTGATCTCTCTCTTTTCCCCTTTTTCGAGAGAGAAAGTAGCCAGGCAGCCTTTCGGGGTTTCTCCCCCTTCTAAGCGGTCCCCCCAACTTCGCAATCCTCTTACTCTTTCGAAGAGATGATTTTTTTTTTTCTGATAGCTTGATATCATCTTGCTAGGCTTTTCCCCTGATTGTACCTCCCTCCCCGGACGGGAATTTTCTGGGAAACTTCCTTTTTTCCTTAGTTCCCTTTCGGCTTCTTTCCCCGTTCAGGTGACCTTGGCGACCGCCTTTTCTTTTGCGCCGATTTTTTGGCCCTTGCTTTTTTCGGTTCCCGGCATATTGCTTCCCACCGGTGTGTACGCAGTCGTCTTCCCTCGCTAGCGTGGGGGATTTCGGGTTGGGTTTCGGCGGAGGAGGAAGGATTTCCCCCCGGCTTTGAGGGTTGTTTTCGGCGCCGTCCCTTCGGCGGAGTTGAAGGGGAACGCCCCTTTTCTATTTTTTCTTTTTCAGGTGAAATCTCCTCCAGCAGCAGGACCCTTTTTCCTCCCTGGCGTTTATTTTTTTTTTTTCAGAGGCCAGCTCTTTCCCCGAAGGAACTTCCGTTTCCTTCTCCGACTGCCTTTCCTCGTAGATGTCTTTCTTTTTCCCAAAACGGCCCCTTAGATATGCCCGCCTTGCCTCCTTCCGACTGCAGTTTTTCTCGGATAGCACATCTTCTTCGACACGTTTCTCTGTCTTAAGAAAAATGATTGCTTACGAACGGCGCGCCGTTTTTTCTAATGCGCTTTTTCTCGTTTTTTTCCTGCCTTTTTTTTTCGTCACCGGGTAGTGATTTCCCCCCCCCGAGATCCCCAATTTTTTTTCCCCGCCGCGGTTTCTCCTTCCATCGGCCCGTTCTTCACTTTTTCCTTCTGCTCGAGGACGGCTTTTTTTTTCTTCCCTGGCGTTTCTCTCTGCTGAATTCGCGGAGCCCCCTTCCTTATGGATCCTCCTTTCTTTTCTTCTACGCCCGTGCTCATTTTCTTTTTTTTTTTTCAGATCGCGAATGGGGCCTTCCCCCGCCGTCGTTTCCCTATCGCGTTCTTTTTTTCTTCGTTTTTTTTTTTTTTTTTTTTCCCGTTTTTCCCCCCTCCCAAGGAAGATTCGTCTTTCTGTCCCGGCTTCTACCCTCTGGCTCCCCTTTCTTTCCCTTCGAATTCGACCCGCGCTTCTTCCGTAGCGATGTGGCTTTTTACGCCGATTCGATGCAGCCCCCTTTCCAGTGCCCCCCGTTTCCCGGCAAGGTGGTTTTTCTGGAGGGTTTTTTCCCCCTCGCGCTTTTTTGCCGTTTTTCCGACGAAACCTCTTTTTTTTTTTTTTCTCAACGAGTACAGCATCTGACCCACGCAGCCCTTTTTCCTCCCCTCGTGGCGGGCTCTGTTCGTGGCCTCAAATCCTTTTTTTCGGCCGCCTTTTCCCGATCGTCTTCTTCGCCCCCTCATGTTTCATCGGCTTAGTCATTCGTGCTTTCCCCTCCCCCCCTTCGGCTGCCTTTTTTTTTTTTCGACACGGCCGGTTTCCCTTTCTTCGCATTTTCGAGTGCTTTTTCCTTCAGCGGGCTGTCTCTTTAGGGCGGCAAGCTTTTCCTGGCCATTGGCGGACGGCCGACGCCATCGTTCTTCTTCGGTTCGTGACGTCTATTGCGTTTTTCCTACGCAGTCCTGCTGCACGCCCTTTCTTCCGTGTTTCGCGGTTCCCTCTGCCGATTACACGCCTCACGTTTTTTTTTCTCTTTCTTTTTCTAGTCCTTTTTTTTTCTGAGTAGATCGCCATGCAGCTTTTCTCCGCTCTCGCGGCGCTTTCGGCCCCCTTTTTTGTCTTAGAAACATCGGCTTTCCTTCTTTTGTTTCCTTCCCCATCTTTTTTTCCCCCCTCTTGAACTCGCGTTCCCCCCCCATTGGTCTTCCAACGGGTTTTTTTCTTCCTGCACGCTGCTGCTAAGCGCTTTTTCCCCTCCACCTTGCTGACGGCTTGCTCGTCGTCATGCTCTTCGCTTTTCCCTTCTTTCATCTTTTTTTTCCCTCGGCCTTTTTCTTTTCTTTGTTGGTCGTTCTGTTTTTTGTCGGCGTTCTGAAAGGTTCCTTCGGATTAATAGACCCCTTTTCCTTCTTTGCCGCCTTGTCTTCTCTTCCTCTTCCCGGTTTTTTTTTCTTGTCGCGGCTACGCGATGCTCGTAGCGAACTGGCTAATCCTCAAGACGATCTTTCGACGCTTTTTCGGTCCTTCCCGCACGAGCTTATGGTCTTTTTTTCTTTTCGTCAGCATCTGGGACGCCCCTTTTTTCCGCCGTGGTTCGCATGGGCTTTTTTCCGTCTTCACTTGCGCGGTTTTTCTGTCATACGGGCCAAAACGAGGCTTTTTCCCCCCATCGCGCTATTCCTGCAGCCTCCTCTTTTTTTCCCCCCTCTATCTCTTGTCACCTCCTCAGTGGTTGTTTTTTCCGAGTTCTCCCCTCCCGCTGAAGTTTCTTTTCCTCGCGCGATAGAGAAATTTTTTTTTCCCGGTATTTCACGCCTTTTCTCTTTTAAGAGCGGCACCGTCTTCTTTTTCGGGAACTGAGGCCTTTTATTTTCTTTTTTCCTCCCCTTTCGGAGAAGATAGCGATTTTTTTTTTTTTCGTAGAAGAAGGTCTTTTCCTATGGCGGCCTCTCTCCCCTTTTTTTCTCCTTTTCGATGAGAAAGGTCGCGCCTTTCTTTCGCGGACGACAAGCCGAAGGCTTTTTTTCCCCTAGCAGAGAAAAGAGGTGGTGCGCCTTTCTTTTTTTCCTTCCACCTCGCCTTCTATGTTTTTTTCGCACGACGCCCTGGCAAGAAAGCCCTTGCCGACACGACGTAACTCCCCCAATCTTTTTTTTCTCCCCGAGCGAAAGCGGAACCTTTTTCCCTGGCCGCGGAAGATCCTTTCTTCGACGAGAGGGATGAGACGCCTTTTTTTTTCCCGCACCTGTACTCTTTTTCTTTTTCTAGCAGAGCCAGGTCTCGTTGCTTTTTTTGGTGACATCTTTCATGATGTCGCCTTGTTCCCCCCCCGGCCTTTTTTTAGGATGGCCGACGCCCTTTTCTCCATGATGACGTACTCGCCTTTCTCCTGCGAGAGCGAGGAGGAGCGTCCTTTTTCCTATCTTCCTCTTTTGCTGGGAGCGCGCCGCCTCCTCCCCCGGAGAATTTTCGTGGTATCGGAATCGCAGATCCCCCCCCTTCCGGCGCTTCCTTCCCTTTTTTTGCAGCAGGACGGCGGTAGACTTCTTCGCCAGCGACGTCGCTCCCTTTTCCGGCGCGATGGCGTCGGCCGTCCGCCTTTTAGGTCTTTCCCGTCTCGGTCCCCTTTTCTGATACGAGAACCTTTTATCGAAAATGAGCAGATCACGTTTTTCGTGTCGAAGAGAGTACGAGACGGCCTCTTTTTCCCCTCTTCTGCCTTGATTCTCTTTTCCCAGGAGGAGGCGTCTTCCCCTGATCCGAAAAGGCGGCCTTTTTTTCACGGATTTGAGGCTCCCCTCACTTCCTTTTTTTTTTTTTTTTTGGGATACGATGCGACTCGTTTTTTTTTTTTGTCGGGCCAGGCGATTTTTTTCTTCTGGCAGCGCGCTCTTCCCCCTCCCTCTCCCTAAACTTTTTTCTTTGCATGTGTGAGCCCATGTTCTTCCTGCGATCTGCAGAGGCTTTTTCTCAAAATCGCGACGCGCCCCCCTTTTTTTTCCGCGATCTTCTCGCCCTCTCCTCCTGTGGACGAACGATAACGATCCTGCGGCCGGCTGATTTTTCCCTCGGTAACCATGTGCGCCAGTCCTTTGCCACTACTCTTTCCTATCGTCTTCCTCTATCTGAAACCGGCCGCACCTCTTTTTGCACGCGGTCTTTTCCCAGATGTTCTTTCTCGGCTAATTCTTTACGATTTTTCCGAGGGCCCCTTTTCCTAACTGGTAGTGGCTTTCTTTTCCGCGAACAGCATGATGCCCGCTTTTCGAACCTTTTTTCCTCACCTAGTAGGGACTCCTTCCCCCGTGCTTGTTTCGGAGTAGACGTTTGGTGCCTTTAAAGAACGAGCCCTTTTTTTCTCGCCCCCCTTTTCCCGACGAGAGCGGAATCTCTTCTTCCCCGCGCAGGAGATCGCTCTTTTTGGCAGGTAGTAAGCCCCCCTTTTACGATGTCTTCCGATCCCCCTTTTTAGGCAGGCCCCCTTTTCTTCGCCGAATGTTTCGAACGGAAGGCGTTTTTTTTTTCTTCGTAGTTTTACTCTCTAATGCTTTTTTTTGTCCGGGACGCCTTTTCAGGCGTCTTTTCCGTGACCCCCAGTTGTTGGCGGATCTTTTTTTCCGCGGACCGTCCAATCCCGCTTTTCGATATCATGCGGTCTTCTTGATGCTTTCTTTTCTTCCCCCTGATCCGAGTTTTCCTTATCACGGAGACCGTATCCTCCCTTTTTTCCGGCCGACTCCCTCTCCCTTTTTTCCTCGCCTTTGTTTTCAACCCGAGAACGCTCCGAGCTTCCTCCCGAATGCTGTTCGACCTACTCTTTTTTTCCCCCATAGCGAAGGACTCTTCCCTCCGGTACAAAGATCCCTTTTTTTCTCACCGTCATTTTTAGTTGTAAATCCCTTAAAAAGAGCCCCTCCCTCAGCGCGTTTCCTTGTCAGGATTTCTTTTTGAGTGAGTCTTTTTCTTCAGAAGAGGCTTTTTTTTTATTTTTAGCGCGATCCTTTTAGATTACATGACCCTCTGAGGCCCTTTTCTTTGAGGCGTTATATTTTTCTAGAAGTTTGGCTGAGGCCCGTTAATTATTTGATGCCCTTCGTTTTCTTTTTCCTATACTTTTAATCCTCTTTTTTTTTTTTTTTGTTGAGAGATCCCTCCCCGACTTCTTTTTTTCCCCCCCGTCTCCCATTCCTCCGCCGGGGCTTTCGTCTACCTTCCCTCCACTCGCCTCGTTTTTTAGCGATTCCTTTCCCGATGCCGCGGATCGCTTGCTTTCTCACGAGGAGAGTTTTCCCTGAATGTTTCGCAATACGCACGTTTGGGTTCTGGCCCTTTTCCGGACACGGCTTCTCGCGCTTCGTTTGCGGCGATTTTTCGGTGACCCCGTCACGCTCGGCAGGGAGTCTTTTTTCAGAAGATCTTCGAGGATTTTCGTCCGTCAATTATACTCTCCCCCCCACAGGGTGTCGTTCTGTCGGCAGATGAGGATCTCGAGTTTTTCGGGTTCTTGTCACTTTCGGAGTGGCTCTTTTTTGAGTCGTTTGACTTCGTTTCGGGTTTTGAGAAGGTTTTCAAGGAGCTCGCTCGGTTTTCGACGCCCTTCTTTTCGAAAAGACATTCTCTCCCTGGCGGCTTGGAGGTTTCCTCTCCGGCGATCCGCCCGACGTTCACCTCTCCCCTTTTTTCCCACAAGCAGTCCTCTTTTTCTTTTCAACACCGTCCCGTTTTTTTTTCCCCGGACAATTTCTTTTTCCCTGCTCTCCGCCTGAAGGTCGCCCAAAATTCGGATATTCATCAGGCATACACCTTTCCTGGCTACCCTCATCAGCCTCTGTGGAGGACTTTCTCGAGCTCCTGCGCTCTTTCTCGCTCGGCTTATCCTTTTTTTTCGTCCCTCGATTGTTCTTTTTCGGCACCAAATGGAGCGTTCGGCGAAACCTCCCTCGGCCCGGTCTTCACCTAAGATCTCTCTATTCGGTGCTTTTTTTTTTGTTCGGCTTTGCGGCCCGGGTCTTGCATGGTGGAAATAGGCTCTTTTCAGCGCCTTCCCCTCTGTTTTTTCAAGGACGCTTTTTCTCCCACTCTGGAGGCGGACGGTTTCCTTTTTTTTTTTTTCGGCGGATTTTTCCTCCTATCGCTGCGACTTTTTTCCTTGCGATACATCATTCTCTTCGTAGTGATAGGCATTTTCTCTCTAACTCTGGCTTTTTCGTCCCTCCCGAGCGGGGGCCTTCTGCCCATGTGGATCGCCTCCCCGCTGCAGATCTTTTTCCCCTGGGAGCCCCCTTCAAGTTCCAGACGTTTTTGCCCCCCTTTCTTTCGTTGGGAGTGGGAGCGCGCGGCCAGAAGTTTTTTTCTTTCGACTGGACAGACTCGCGCCCCTCATAGAGATCCCACTCCCCCCCTTTTTGAAACATTCTTTTCGGGTCGCTGGCCTCACTTTTCCTTTCGTCTTGTTTGGTTTTTCCCTTAAGAATGATGGCCTGATTAGTAGTCGTGATCTTTCCTCGTTGTCTTTGCTTCTGTTTTTTTTCTTTCTGACACGAAGTGGTTCAGCGTTCTTTTCCTAGACAGATAGGGTTATAGCTCTTGATGGATCTTTGAGGTCGTTCCCCTTACTTTACCTAGTCTATGGAAATTTCTTTTTCTTTCTTCTCCTAGAGAAGGTTCGAGAGCCTTCTTCTCCTTCTTCCCGATGGGCTGTTCATCTCTTTTCGTCCTGCGAACTCCCCTCCCTCGAGGACGGTGTTTAGCTTTCTTCCCCCTATCGTTCCTCGGCCGATACCTTTTTTTTCGCCCCGGGGGGATTCGGCTCCCCTCCCAGAAGACGGAGGAGTTCTCTTTTTTTCTGCTCTCTGCCTTCTTCTCACCTTTCTTTTTCTCATCATGGTGGCTTCGTCCTTCTCGGCATACTCTGACTGGGGCGCCGTTTTTTTTCGAGCTCCTTTTCCCCTCGGCTGCACCAATATGGGACCTTCAAAGAGGACTGGCTCGTGCTCGGCGTCTCTCTTCCTCTCCTTCCCTTTTCTTACCTCCCCTCTTTTTACATAACCTCGTTTTTTTTTCTTCAGGCGGCATCGCTTGAGTTTCCCCTTCTCCCCCCCTCTTTCCGATATCTCGGGGATTTTTCTTCGTTCTGTTGCTTTTCTTTTTCCGTCGTGACGGCTCTTGGTCAAGGTGCAGGGGACGGATCCTTTGTCGTCCTCTTTCTCCCTTACCGCGTCCTCTGCGGCCTTTTTTTCCCGCTGCTCTTCTCGACTTTTTTCCGACGAGCGGCAAGACCGACTTTTTTTCTCCGGCCCGCCCGAGCCTTTTTTTTTTCCCTCTCCTATCGTCAGACTCTGGGAAGCCCACTCCCTTTTTTTTTTTCCGCCGTGGTTTTTGGCCCACCTTTTCTTTTCCGATATACGGCGCTCTTTTTTTCAATACAGGGCCACCAAGAGGAGCGGTTCCCTTCTCCGATAGAGATATTAATGCGCTTCTTCCTTTTTCCTGGCCATCTCTCTCCTCCCTCATTCTTTTTTTCTTTTTTCTGTCCAGAGGTGATCGAGGGCTTTTTTTTTCAGAATGAGCGAGATCGAGAAAATTTCTTTTTTTTTTGGGGAACAGGTATTCTCTTCCTCGGCTCCCCCTTTCCGTGTCCACTTCTCCCTTCGAGAGGAAACGCGCTTTCTTTCCCCAAAGGGCGGGCACGATCTCTTTTTTCTAAAGAGGCTCTTTAATACACTTCCCTTTTTCGGGCGGAGATAGGCCTCTCTTGTGAAGGATCTCTTTGAGGATTTTTTTTTCTTCCGAGCAGCTAGTCGCTTTTTTTCCCTCTTAAGCAGAGGACGGACTTTTTTTTTCCCCGGTGGTGAGGCCGCCCCCCTTTCCCTTGGCAGTCGATGTAGCTTTTTTCAAGCCTTTCTCTCCAGCGCCGACCCGTTTCTTCCCCTCCCAGAGATAGTTTTTTTTTTTCCCCTCGGAACTCGAAGCGACTTTTTTTTTCCTCTCAGCGCTTAGGCTTTTTTTTTTTTTTTCCTGCGGGATGTAGACATTCTTTTCTTAAGCAACCGGGAAGGCGCTTATTTTTTTTTTTGACAGCGAGCACGATCTTTCCCCAGATTGGTTCCATCGTTCTATCTTTTTCCTGGCGTCGTTCCGGCGCCCCCTCTTCTCCGAAGCGCTTTTTTTCCTTGTGATGACGTACATTTTTTTTCACGCGTTCCTACGGAGGTCTTTTTTTTATGGATTTTTTCGCAGGAGGCTGGTTCTCGGCCTCATTTCCCGGGAGACCTTTTTTTTTTCTCCGGAATCGAAGATATGGGGACTCTCCTTTCGGACATAGAGGAAGCCTTTTTTTTCCGGCTTGTTTTTTTCCCCTCTCCCCGCGAAGTGCTTCTTCTTTGCGACGGAGCGATGGCTTTCTCTCCGAAGTCGGGTGCAGCCTTTTTCAAGCTTTCCTCCCGCCGCGTTTTTTTTTCAAACCGAGCGGCTTTCCCTTCCGCAGATCACGCTGCCTTTTTCCCCCTGCCGTCCGCGAAGGCGCCGTTTTTTTTGCGCGATCTTTCCGAAGGTTTTTTTTTCCTCTCTTCCAGACATTTTTTTTTTCAGCGAAGGAAGACGATCGTTCCCCTTCGCAAGGAGGAACTTTTTTCCTTCCCTAGACCCCGAAAGCAAACCCCTCTTTTAGGAGGGGGGCTTTCTTTGTCTCTAGAGGATGGACTTTTTCTCAGGGACGTTCGTTTTCTTAAGAGGACCCCGCTTTTTTTTTTTGGTAATCCCCCCATAAATAGCCGCCCCCTTCCCGGATGGAACTCTTCTCCTGTCATTTTTTTTGGACGATCGGCATCTTCCCTTCGAATGGACTTTCCCCCCTCGCGACGAAAAATCTTTCTCATTCGAGATGCTTCTTTCTTTCAGCCTGGGACTTCCTTTTGCAAAAAAATTTTCTTTAAGAAGCTTCCCCAGGAGGATCCTTGTCCCTTTTTTCCAGAAGGAGTGCTTTTCTCTCCGCCTTTCGTATTAAAAGCCTTTTTCTTTGAATCCCGCGGTTTTTTTCTTAGCTGTTAGACGCGATTATCAAGAAGTCTTCTTTCGAGAGGGCCACCCCTTTTTTCTTCTTTTTCCCTTCCTCCATGCTGCTTTGTCAACCTGTTCTCGAAAAGCTTGATTTTCCTCGGCCTAGAGGATTGCCTCACCTAGTAGGTGAATCTTTCGATTCCCCGTGTTTCGGGAGTAGACTCTTTTTCCGATCTAGTGGTTTCCCCCTCTCACGGTGATTTTCTTCCGCCGCGCCTTCTTTTTTTCTGGATCCAGCTTTTCGAGGTAGACTTTTTTGTCGTCCGACACAGTTTTTTCTCTGACGCTGTATTTAGACTTTTTTAGGCGGCCTTGTTTCTAGAGATGTTTCCTTCCGAACTGCAGGAGGATTTTCTGAGTGTTTTTTTTTTAAGGGCTTCTTGAGGTTTTCTCCGGCGGACTGCGGTTTTTTTCTCGGTGATCCGGTTTACGCTTTTTTTTAGCGAGCTGGACTTTCCCATCCAGCCAGGTTCTTTTTCTTAATCTGCGGGCCCCTGGCCTGCTTTTTTTTTTTTCCGGATTGCCCTTTTCTCGAGACGTGGAGCCTTTCTTCTAGACCCGTTTTCGGCCTCCTTTCGACGAAGCTTTTCCTTCCTCTGAAACCCTCTTTCCCCCCGATCTTTCGGGCCGCATTCAAGCTTTTTTCTTTTACAGCCCGGTTGGGCTCTCCTAGGCCGGCCGGCTCGCCGACTTTCCCAGTCTTTCCGCGCACAGGATTTGTCCTCTTCGTTCCGGAACGACTTCCGACTCTTTTTCGAAGGCTTCCCTCCAGTGTCCTTTTTCTCCCCGCCGTTTTTTTTTAGTCGCATTCCTTTACGAGTAGCATTTTTTCTTCCGGGCGTTTCTCCGATCCGCTTTCTTCCAATAATTTTTTTTCCGCATTTTGGCGCTTTTCTAGTTTCCGCCAAGATTTTTTTTTTCTGGTTCGATGCCGGCGTTTTTTAACTTATCTTCCTTTTCTTTTTGAGAGAGGAGATTCAATCGCTTTTTCTTGAGCGGGTCTTTTTTCCCCCTAAGGAGGAGTCGCGATCTGACCCCTTAGGGAACGCTTTCGGTAATGGCCTTTTTGTCTCGATTTCCCTACTCGTCATCAGTTGACCTCTTCTGATCCTTTTCTGGCGACCTTTTACGGCCGTTTGGCCTTTTTTCCCTGCGGGTCGCTTTTCGGGCGAGGTTTTTTACCGTCGTTAGTTTTTCCTCGACCGCCAATTGGGGATCCCTTAGTTCCCGAAGAGGGTTGTATGTTTTCCCCGGCAGGCGATTTTTCCCGGAGAGTAGGATCCTTCCGAAAATTCTTTCTTTTAAAATCCCCCCCCTGCGAGGATCCTCGATCGGGATTTTCCTGGTCTCGGGTCGTCTGGCGCTACGTTTTTCCTGTAGGCGCCGTTTTTTTCGTCTCTTTCGTTCGGCGGCGGATATTTTTTTTTCTCTTCGCGAGGAATAGTCCTATTTAGGAACAGCCATTAACCGCTCCCTAGGCTTATAGCAAGGAACTGGCGTTTTTCCTCTCGGCTTCAGCTTCCCGTAAACTTTCGTCACTTTTTCGAAGAAGAAGAAGGAGTCTCCCAAGAAAGAAGGATGATTCGGACTTTTCCTTGGTCTTATAAAGACTGAACTTTCCCCATAGGATATCTTTTTTCTGAATAAAGCTCCCTTTTCCTCGGCTACTCGTAATCCCCCAATGATGTTTTAAGACTTCCCCCTCCGATCTTAACGCTTCTTTCGCTTCGGGATCCTATTTTCGAGGCTTTTCTTTTTAGGACGCACCTTGATTTGGTCTTTTCGATCTTTTCCCAACTGGAGCGTTAAGCCGCGTTCTTCCCCGTCATCGGCCAGTTCTTCACTCTTTCTTTTGCTGACCGCATTCTTTCTCTCTTTTTTTTCAGAGGCAGCATGATGTTCTTTTTCTTCCCCATCTTCGCTGCTCGGTTCCTTCTGGCAGTCGTCAGCGCTTTTGCTCTTTTCCCCGCTGGATGCAGACGCCCGCGTTCCTTCAAGCTGGAGGTCTTTCGGTTCCGATCGCCTTTTTTCGGCGGCGATAGTCACTTTTTTTTCCCTATCGCGGGCGCAATTTTTTCCTTTCGTACTTTCAGCTTTGTCGTGCTATTTTTTTCCCTCGGGGGAACCGCGTGGCGCCTTCCGGGTTTTTCCCCTATGTGGGTCGCCGTCCCCTTTTTCTCTGCAGATCCTTCCCATGAGGCTCACCCCCCCTTTTCCCAGCCGGCCAATTTGGCGGCGATGGATTTTTTTTTTTCGACCGCGCGCTTTTTTTTCGTCCTGTCGCTGAAGCCTTTTCCGAAAAAGCTCTCGAAACGAGTACTTGATCCCACGCCTTTCCCCTTCCGGACCCCCAGTTTTGATTTTCTCAAATCCGTGCCGCCGGTTTCTTTTTTGCGATCGTCTTCTAGCCTCCGATGATTTTTTTCCCTCTTTCGTCCTTCTTGCGATCCCTTTTGCCTTCTGTTTTTTCGAGGACGGATCTTCGACAACTCCTCTTTTGATCTGCCGCATTTTCGAAGCTTTTTTTCTCCCTCAGGGTCTTTTTTTTTCCCCGATTTTTCAGCCTACGCCTTTTCCCATTTGCGGACGGCCTTTCGCCGTTTTTTTCAGCCGCTTTTTTTTCCCTGCTTGGAGATGTTTCATCGCGTTTCTTCACGAATATTCCTCTATGACCGATTTTTTTTTTCCCCTCCCAGGTAACAAATATCTTCTTTTTTTTCTCCCCCCCGCCTCACCCCTTTTTTTTCTCATTTTTCTCGCACAGCGCCGTTCCCCTTCCCGCTTCTGAAGCTCCTTTCTTTTTCCCGTCGCTTCTTTTTTTTTCATTCTCATTTTCCTAATCATGGATGCTCGTTTTTATCCTCTTAATTGGGGCGCCCTTTTTTTCCTTTCCCCGCGAAATATGATGACCCTCTTCTTCCCCCATTGGGACTTCCGATGCATTTTTCTTTTCTCGCGCTTTTCCTCCTCAGTCCCGGTGGCTTACTTTTCCGTTCGTACATACCGCTACGTCTTTTCCTTCCCCCTTGATCTTCTTTTTTTTTTTATTTCCGATTTAGCGAGAGCCGCTTCCGCTCTTTTTTTTTTCTTGCGTCGGTTTCCCCCCTTTTTTCCGTTCTGCCGGGGCGGGTCTTTTTTTTTCCATCGACGGCTCTGTGGGAGTTTTTTTTTCCTTTCCCGCTTCTCCTTTCTCGGCGCCTTCCCGTCCTCTTTTTTTTTTTTTGGCTAAGCGGGCGCGCCGCGACCTTTTCTTTCTCCGGCTTCTCCTGTTCGGCCGATCGCCGCCGCCCGCTTTTTTTTTTTTCATCGCGATCGTCATTTTTTCTCCCTCCCGCAACGATAAGAATCGCCGCCCCTTTTTTACCAATTTCTCGTTTTTCTTTTTCGTAACGGCGTTTCTTCCTTTTTTCGGGAAATACCGGGGCCCCACGTCTTTTTTTTCCCTGATCGCGCTCCTTTTCCTCGGCGGG
>Ga0179593_1757882_pt1 | contig 15553 bp, 31 predicted proteins | sample CZODoug2_1_08_16_FD_185931 | JGI IMG/M metagenome (GOLD analysis project Ga0179593, IMG submission 185931) | Vadose zone soil fungal communities from Angelo Coast Range Reserve, California, USA - CZODoug2_1_08_16fungal (PacBio error correction) | ecosystem: Environmental > Terrestrial > Soil >... | reverse complement strand
TGTCCCCCCCGTAGGGTCCTTCCTCCTTCTCAAACAGTTTTTCCTTTTTCCCAGTCGTCCCTCCCCCCCTTCTTCTTGAGGTCCCCGAGGTGGCGGGTCGATGTCGAGACAGTGCAAAGGCATTCGCGTTTCCCCCCCTTTTCCAATCGATCCTTTGGTCTTTTTTCGGTCGGGGCCCCAAGTCCTTTCCCCTTTCTCTTTCCCCCTCTCTAGGTCTTTTCCTCGAAACAATGTCCCCCTTGTCCGAAAGACGTAGTAGTTTTCCAATCCTCCCCCCTGGCGATTTTTTTTCCGTTTGGCGGAATCCCTCGAGGTCCCCTTTACCCCAAGGTGTTTTTGTCCCCCCCCCTATCGACGTGCGTTCCAAAAAGAGTTCCTCATCCCTTTCATCGGCTCCGAACCCCCCAGCATCCCCTTACCTTCGTCTCTTTTTTTAGCAATTTTCCCTTGTGATTCCCCTCGGTTGCGGGAAAGTCTACAGGTGTTTGGCTGCGAAAGGATTTGGCGTCTGGGCCCTCCCCCGAAACGGTTTCCCGTCCCACGTTTTTTTTTCCTTTTTGTACGATTAGTCGCGCTCTTTTTTTCTTCCCCCTTTACCCTTTCCCCCTTAAGAGCTGACCGAAGGATATTGCTTTTTGCAGCGCAAGTAACAGCATTTTCGGATATCGTGGCCTTGTTCGTCTCCTTTTTGGGGTGCTCTAGTCCCCCCTTTCCTTGCCAGGGTTCCCCCCAATGACTTTCTTTTTTTTCTTCCCCCGAGGGTGAAGTTTCTTTTCTTCCCCATGGAAGTGTGTGCTTCACAGGGGACTGATGAACCCCTTTCCCCCCATCCCCTCAATAGCTTTCTCGATTGGTTAAACCGTTTTTCTTAGTCTTTCCCACTTTTTACTTTCGGCACCTTTCCTTTCCCTCCCCCAGATGGTTCCCCTCCAAAGAGCCCCTGACGCACGCATTTAATTCAAGGGAAAGATCTCGTGGTATCGAAACTCGAGTGTGCCACCCCCTCTTTTTGACCTCCCTCTTTTTACCATTTTCCTTTGCGCCCTTCCCCAGACTCCCCTCCTCTTTTTCCCCTAGTTTTTTTTTTCCCGTGGTGCACTGTGAGAAGAAAGGTTGGGTCCTCCAAAAGGCACAGTTCTTTCTTCGGTTCCCGTTCCCTTTTCTTTTTTTTTTTCTGTCACCCCCCTGTTCAACTCCTTTTCTTTTTTTTTTTTGCCGAAACCCGGCACAACGGTTCCTGATTTTGACAGGTGAGATCGCCTCTTCTCTCGAGGATCCGTTCAAGCGCCCCCCTTTACCTTCCGCCTTTGGGCCGTACTACTTCTTCTTTCCTTGTGGTGTTCTCCTTTTTTTTTTTCCCCCCCAAAGTTCACGGCCGGACCGCCCACAAGTTTCTTTCCGATTTAATCGCGTTCGCTACATCGACGTTTCTTCGTGGTTTTTTTTTCTGGTCTCTCCCCCCATTATCCTTCTTTTCTTTTTCCCCCCCCCCCAATTACTCCCTTTTTTGTTGGTGGTGGTTGGAGAGAGATATGTAGTACACTCTTGACCGGCCCTCCTCAACCCCCACGTCCCTTGAACTCCCCTTTTTCTTTCGTCCCCCGCCCCTGTTGGCAGGAGTCTGAGCCCGGTGACCTCACGCCCCCCCCCATTTTCCACTTTCCTTATTTCCAAAATTTTTTTTAGGCAAGGACGGGGCAAAGAGATTCCGTGCTCCTTTCGCCATTACCCCCCCCCTCTTCTAACAGTTCTCGTGATAAAAGTATCCCGTGGTCGCTCGGTGCGGCCCTCCCAACCCCCCCCTGTTTTTTTGTTTTCTTTTGGGATTCCCCCCCCCCCCTTTCCCTTTTTCTTGAGGGGGGTCTGTGGGATTCCCCTTTTCAACCTCTCTTTTGCCCCCCTTTTACCCCCCCAACCCCCCCCCCGCTTTGGAGTTCTCCCCCCAAGTGGCACTTACCGTCTTATTCTAGTTCGAAGGCCTCTTAAATTCCGCGCCCAGCATACCGTGTTCTCCTCCTTTCTTGACCCCCCCCTTCCCAGATTGCTGGTGACCCCCCTTGTTTTTCCTTCTTCTTTCTCTTTTCCCTTTTTCCCAACATTCTTTCCCTTCCCGTGTTTTCCCCTTTTCCCCCCCCCCAGGCGATAATTGTTCTAATGATAATGGGGGACCACCCCAGCCCCCTGACGAATTTTCACCCCCCCTCTCATTCCTTCTTTCGGCCCTCTTCCTTTCCTTTCTTTTCTTTCTCCCCCCTAAACTTTTTCAGCGTCCGTAAAACAACTAAATTTTTCCGCAACACCTTCGTCCCTCACTCATTTGCTTTCTGTTTATTTTCCCCCACGTCTCCCCCGTTTTTATTTTCCGAACACCCCCAAATAGAACACCGTCCCTTGATAACCCTACCTTTTTACCCTCTCTTGGGTCCTTTGTTTTTCCCCTTTGAGACTTTCCCCCCTCCCCTTGCAGATATTTTTTTTCCCCTTTGCTGTTGAAGATTTTCCGCTCATGAATTTCGTCCTCGCGCTTGCCCCCCCCCCCCTGATCAGCTTTTCTTCTCCTCCGTTCCTTACAGCCCTTTCCGAGGTCGCGAAACGGCATCCTCGCCACCCCCATTTTGCTTTCCCCCCCCTCTTTCACTGTTCCTCCCTTGATATTCGCCTTCCTTAACCCTTTTTCCCTCCTGCCGGACATGACCCTTGCTTGCGGAATATTTAGGGGAAAACGCTTTCTGGAGCCCCCCCCCTTTCCTTTTTCTTCCCTTTCCTTTTTTTTTTGTCCTTTTTACGTTTTTTTCTCCCTACATATCTATTTGTTGACCTGATGAGGGGCCCCTAGCGACTAAAAACCCCCCCACGTCTCCCTTTGCCATTTTTCCCCCGTTCCTATCTTTTCCCTTGTTTTTCTTTTGATCGGTGTCGGGCAGACAAACAATATTTTTTTTGGTGACCCATTATTTTTCCTTTGTTTCCCGTTCTCTGGGACTTGTTCCCCCCTTTCTCAAGTCCCTCCTCTCCCATGTGCTTTTTTTTCCCCATGGATTTCCCCTGCCCCAAAAAGGCTTTCCCCCCCCTGTTCTTCATTGAGGATCCCTGCAATTTCCCCCTTTTCTTTTTGTTTTTTTTGTTTCAGAAGCTTGGTGACGACCAGGGGAAAGGGGGACGCAATCTTATCAAGATTTGTTTTCCATCTGCCTCTCTGATCTTCCCCCCTCTTTGCTGGTCTCCCCTTTGAGACCGTTCTTCCCCCCTAAGAGCCCTTTTCCAGAGATTTCGCAAACCGAACCCGGAAGAACATGGGGGGTTCTTCGAACAGACCCACCCCAACTACGACATCCTTCCTGGTCCCCTTATTCCCCTTTTCCCTCTCTTTTTTCGGTCTCCCCAATGAGGTCCTTTTTCAAGAAGTCCGTTCCGGCGTATGTTCAACGCATCATTTTTTCACCCAGAGCTGATGTGCGCAACCGGTGGCGGAACTCCCCCCTTTCTTTTTCTGGTCCCTCCTTTTCCTTTCCCCCACTCTTTCTGATCTTTCTTTTACAAATCTTTTCCTCCCCTCCGGCTAGCGAGTGGTGTACCGGAAGGGACGTTGATCGCAGATGTTCGCTAAATTTGTACCCGTTCCCCCCTTCTAGACCCCCTTTTTTCGACTTCTTTCTTTCCCTTATCCCAGGTAGGTTTCTTCCCCCCCCCCACTTGAGGACCTGGTCTGGGCCTGAACGCTGCAATAAGGGATCCGTCCGACTGCGGGTACGCTTCCGAGTTGACCCTTTTATCCCATGTTTTTTCCCGTAACTTCCTTTGTTGTGTAGGTTTTGATTCACCTGTTCTTTTTTCTTTTTATGGCCTTCTCACCGGGGGGGTGGTACCACGTGGCCCGTATCCAGGTGGGTGATTTTCTTTTTCCAAGTCCCCCCCATGTTGAACCCTTTCCCTTCCTCCCCCCCATTTTTTCCTTTGAAGCCCCTTCTTCGCCCATTCTTTCTCGCGTGAAATCGTAAGGGCGTTTTTGTTAGCCATGATGACTGAGCTCAGGAGCATTTTCAACTCCCCCCTCGTTACTCCCCCTCCCATTTCCCCCCCCCCTCGAGTACCCTAATTCGGTTGGGTTAAGGCCTTTGAAAACCCCCATCGATCCAAAACATATTGATTGCCTCATCTTGGAACCCTTCACTTTTCGGGGGCCTCTTGCCAACACCTTTTCACCTTTTCTCTTGCGTTTCCCTTTTTGCGACCCATTTCGGTGGTTCCTCCCCCACGTAGTGGTATTCAGATAAGTTGTCTTGTTTCATCCTCCCAAGGAACTGGGTCCCCTTCTTGCCCGTTTCCCCCCCAGAGGGTTTTCCCTCCCCCAACCTTCCCTCGAGTTGTTTTTATTCATATTCCCCCCTCTTGGTGACGAGAGGTATATCTATTCAAATCAGTCCGTACCTTCCCCCGTTTCTTCCCATTTTTTACCCTAATCCCCTCTCCCCCTTCGAGGTGGTTTTTTCCTTTCCCAAGTCCCCTTCCTTTGTTCCAAACCTTCCCCCACATGGTAGTGATTGTGACGCTGAGCGTTTCAGCCTTCGCACTTCCTTCGTTTTCCTGTTTTTTTTGTTCCCCCCTTTAGTCTCTCTTAGTGGGTTTTTTTTTTTTGAGAGAGATATTGTTTTGAAAGTACTCCGGATTACCCCCCCTTGCAAATTCCCCCCCTTTCTTTGTCCCTCCGGCCTTAGATTCCCTTCTTTCCAAGAATCACCTGTGGGGGTGGCTTTTTTTTCTTCCCTTTCCCGTTCCCTTTTTCCTCCCCCCCCCCCCCCCTCACATTCGAAATAGACTCTCACCTTATTCCGGGGGCGCCCCTTGGTTAGGTGAAAACGGTTTTTCCTGTCTGGGCGTCCCCCTTCTATGACCCTTTGGAGTCCCCCTCCCGTCGGAAACCTTGAGGGGGGCTTAAACCCATCCCAAACCCTTTTTGCTTTCTTGCGTGGGTCGCCCCCCCGACCCCCCAGTCTGGGTAGTCTTAACAAGCCCCGAAACCTCCCTTTTCTGTCTTTTCCCCCCCCCCCCTTTCCCCACACTGCTGTTTTTCTGAACCAGTTTCCCCCCCGTAGTGTGGATCGAATTGCCCTTTGTTGGGGCCACCTTTCCTCCTTTGTTTGAGTCCTCCCTTTTGGCCCTCTTGGGCCTCCGTTTTTTTTCAGGAAGGAGTTCCGGCGAGAGATGGTGCGCGGAATGAAAATGGTGTTTTGGACGCCCTTTTTCGGTCTTTTTTTAGTCCCCTTCCTTTTCCATGGGCCTTTTTCCGCCGACACTTGACAGAGTTAACCCCCGAGAGGAATTTTTTGCCAGCTGCCTTTTCGCGGCCTGGTCCTCCCCTCCCCCAAGTTTTTTTTCCGGTCCCCCCCCTCCCCCCAAATTTTCCCTAGGCATCAGTTTTCATAAAAGGTCCCCGGGCCCCAAAGTAGTCAGACCGTCCATTCAGCCCCCACTTCCCCCTGTCTTCCCCCGTGCCCCCTGGATATCCCCTTTTGTGGTTCCGTGCTTTCAGCCCAGTCCCTCCCGGTTTTCATGGTTTTCTTTGCTGTTCCCCTTCGGTCTTCTTCTTTCCCTGAATCAGCCGGATTTAAGAAAGAAAAAAGTCCCCCTGGGTGAATCCGTGGTTTTTTTCTTTTTTTTGTCCCGCACTCCCCCCCTTTTTGTTCATTCTTTTCCCCCCTGTAGCCCCCCCGTTAGAATAGAATCGATGTTTTTCCCTTGTGCCTTATAGACGTTCCCCCCTCTTAAGTTCCTTTCCTTTATGAGGTTTACTTCTTTGGGTGAGGGACGGCACGTACGATTCTTTTTTTGGCCCATTTTGGTTCCCCCAGTTTATTTTTTTTTCCCCTTTCTCCCCCCCCCCCCTTCGGCTTTTCCCCCCCCAGCTTTTTTTTTCTGTGGCCTTTTTCCCCATCGAGGCCCCGCGGCTTTAAACGATTGGGTGCAGTACAATTTCCGATCTTGTTTCCCAGTCGTTAGTCTTTTTTTTTTTTTTCTCAACAACTCTCTGGTCGGTTGCTTGACTTTCCCCTTGGTCCCCTTTTTTTTTCGGTCGAATGTCCTTTCTGGGCTCAACTCCCTGCACCTTTTCCCCTCAGGCATTGTTTTTTTCCCTTTGGCACCCTCTTTCACCCGGCTTATTTTGCTTCCCCCGGGTTGACCACCATCTATCTCTTTTCTCCCATTCCCTCCCCTAGAGAGTTTTTTGTTTACGCACCGCTCATGAGACCCTTTTTTTTCCCTTTTTTGCAGTTTTTTTGCCCCCTTCTTGGCTGCTTCCCTTGTCTTTTTCGTTTTGTCGATGTCCCTTTCTTGCCGTGCACAGTCGGCCGCGTACCGGGAACAAATTTAGGCCCACTCCACCCTGGTTTTTTGCCCTTTTTTCCTCCCCCCAAACCCCTTTTCCCTTTTCCCCTAGGAGTCATTTCCCTAGCAGATTTCTGCCCCACCATGAGGTAAGTTTGAAAGGCCCGATGTTTACGGCCTGCCCCCATTCCCCCACTTTTTCCCTCAGACTTTTTTCCTCCCTGACTACTTTCCCTTCGGCCCCCCTTCCTTTTGGGATGACCTTAATTTTCCTCCTCCCAAACGGATCCGCCCATTTCGGTCATTGCAAGCATACGACGGCCCCTGAACATCTTTTTTTTTTTCGCCCCTTGAGGCACCTCCCCTCCTTCGGACCCTACCGCGGAAGACCCCCTGTTCCCCCGATGAGTCTTTTTCTGTGGCGGTTCTCCACGGTATGTTTCGTAACACTTTTCTTCTTTTCTTTTCCCTTTCTGTTCTTCTGATTTTTTTCTATGTTTTTTGGGCGGAAGTTCCACAAGAATGACTTGATGCTTTCTGTTCCCTCCGCAGCCCCTCCCTCGCGGGTCGTTGGCTGTTGCAATTCTTTTGCCTTGCTTTTGACACAGTTTTTTTCCTTTGGGACCTTGTTTCCCGTTATACCTTTTTGGATATCTTTGATGGCCCCGCTCTCGTAAGGGTTCTGTGTGGATGCAACACTGGACGCTCCCCCCCCCCCCCCTCCGCATAGCTTCCCCTTTCGGCCCTTTCCCCCTTTTTTGAAATCGGTCCCCTTTCTTTCCTTTGTTCGTCCCAATTCTTTTCCCCTTTGCAGGAGACGGCTTGACCGGAAAACGGCAGCCAGTCCTCGATCCCCATTCGGCCGACCCAGTTCCCCCCCCAACCCCCCTCTCTTTCCCCATCTGATCTCCTTTTTGCGGAACCCTTCCCTTTGCCAGACTCCCCCCCCCTTGAAGCGAGGATTACACTCGTTTACTGGGGTCCTTTGCCACGCCCTTTTTGTACCTTCCCCCCCTTCATTTAAGATCTTTAGGAGTTCCCCCCCTCCCTCACATTTTTTTTCTTTCTTCCCCCCTTCGGACCCACATTTTCCCCCCCCCTCAGGCCCGGTTTTTCTTGACTCCCCCCTACTTCCCCCCCTCCTGCCCTCTCTCTTCCCTTTTTTTCCGATTTTTCCCCTTTTCCCTCCCAAAGACGCCCGAATCCGTTTCCGTACCATGTAAGCACAGGAGGAAGGTCCCATTAGATTGTGGCCGTGGTGCTTCTTTCCCCAACCCCCTTTTTTCCCCCACCTTTTCAACCCCCCCCCTCCAGTCGTGCTCCCCCCCTAAGAATCTTTCTTCCCCTTTCCTGCATAGACTTTTGTCATTCTAGTGGCCTTCAAGCGGTGAGTTAATGAACCATTACTTCCCTTCCTTCCCCCGTGTGGGTTTGAGTCTCTTCCTTATTTTTTTTTCCCTGCTTTACTAACTCTCCCCCAGGCAAGAGGCACATGCGATGCGTCCCTTCTACTCGTTCCCCTTCCCATTAATTCAAATAAATGGTGTTACACAGGTTGGCAGTGACGGTGGGACCTCTTCCCGTGCACCCTTCCTTCGAATCGTCTCCTTTTTTCCTACCGTTTCCCCTTCCTGTAAGGTTTTCACCCCCTTTTGAGCTTTTTTCACTTTGGACCTCGCGTTACCAACGGAGTAGCAAAGTCCCTTTTCCCTTTAGGTTGGTTTCCTCCCCCCCCGACCCCTCTTGACGTCCCCCCCCCTTCAACCCCCTTTCTTTTTTTCTTGAGAACCCCACCCTAACCCCCTAAAGGGAGGGGTAATAAGTTTTCTGGAACCCCCCTTTTTGCAGTTCCTTGAAACCCGAGCAGGTTCGCAGACCCCGCTTCCCTTGTTGGTCTTTTTCCTGTTTCCGATAATTTTTCCCCTTTCCAATTTCCTTTGTGCTCGATTTTTGTTTAAGAAGTGCGTACCAGCTCTCCTCCTTTTTCCTGTACCGGGGGTCCTTCCCCTTTTTCAAAATGTTGTTTTGTCAACTTGGGTGAGAGTTCACCACCAGAGAAATACTGTCCTTTTCTCCCATGGAACCCAAATTCGCCGCCCCTTCCAGAGTTTTCACCCTTCGGTCCCCCCCTTCTTTTGGTCCGTTTTTTTTTTTTGGAAATGTTTTCCTCGTAATGTTTTTTTCTCACACACTCCATTTAAGTAGGTGCACAACTAGGGTACATCACCCCTTTACGGGCACTTTCCCATTTTTTCGTCCTGCCCCCCCCCCCACTTCCACTGTCCATTTCCCCCCGCACGCCGGGACTTGCGTTAATTGAGAGAAGCAGACGGTCTGCTCTAAGCTCCGACATTTTCCTTTCCCTCTCTCTTTTTTTCCTTCTTTTCATTTTAGTCAATTTTTTCCCCAATTTTCCCTTGTGAAGTCCCGAAAAAGTTGTCCGATGCAAGACATCCGTCTCCTTTTCCCACAGTTTTTACCTCCCCCCCTTCCCATGCAGAGATTTTCCCCATTGCTAATTGCGATCGCCCGGAAGGTAACCTTTCGTAAATGATTAAGTTAGCCCATGGCGTTACTATTGAGGATTTCCCCCTGTTTTCAGATCGTTTTACCCTTGGTTTCCCTCTTTAGTTACTTTTTTTTCCTTTTCTAGACCCGGTCGCAATGTTCGCCCATCGTCTGTGTTTTTTGGTCCCATCCCTTTTTCCTCTTTATACCCAGTACTTTTTTCCAACTTTTCCCTTTCCCCCCGAAGCTCCCTTTGTCTGTTTTAGTTGTCCCCCCCGGTACCGGTTTTTTTAACAACCACCCTTTTGCTGGTTTTCTCTCGTCCCTTCCTTTTTTTTTTTTTTCCCTTTTTTTTCGAATGTCTTGCACACGGGTTCAGGAAATAGCACCCCCAGTCCCACCCCTTTGCAGCCCCCTTCCTTTTCGTTTGTCTCTTCCCCTTTCCACCCATTGAGGATTCCTTTTTCTTCATATATTAACTTTGTGGGAAGATTTGTTTTGACCTTCTCGCACTCCCCCTTGTTCCCCAGGCCGTTTTTTTTTGTTGCCCCGTCCCCATGCTTTTTCCCCCTTCGTTTCCTGATGGTCCCGCCTTGCAAGGGCCGCGCGAACAACGGGAACTATTGGCACCTCCCAGAATATTGGTGTTGCCTTTTCCCGCTCCCACACTCCGACCCACCTTCGATCCTTACCCTTTCCATGGGTGCTTTTTCCTTCCCCAATGTATTTACTTTTTTTATAAGCAAGTCTGTTCGGCAATGTCAACCGCCCTCACCTCGCAGGGGGGGGGGGGATTTCTCCCCAGGTACGGCTTCTCCCTCCCCACCATTTCTCTCCCCCCTTTTTTTCCCCCCGGTGGTTCCATGGTCTTCGGAAAGTTCGTTCCTCAACAAAGAGGTCGTTTTTTTCATGTGTTCAGCCGGAAGCATTACTTTCCCTTCCCCTCATTCTCAATCCCCCCCCTTTTGATGGACTGATGTTTAAAGGAGAAGAAACCCTTTCTTTATGCGTCCTCGTGTTCCTTTTTTCTCCCCCTCCACCTTCCTTTTTTCCCCGTTCCGTTTCTGTTCTTTCTGGCTCACGGGCCTTCCCCGTCTCGATGAAGATAATCTTTTGAAAAGCTTACGAAGGCATGATGTTTCCCATTGCGGCTGCATTACTCCCCTTTTTTCCCTTTTTCTTTTTTTCCGTGTTTTTGCTGGTTTTTTTTTCCTTTGATCTCCCCCGTTCGCTCGTGGACCCAGTTCCCATCCATGGATGTCATCTGATGGCCCTTTTTTTTCCCCTCCCCGTTTATCTTTTGTTTCTTTTTCCTTTTTACGCTTTTCCTTTTCCCCATCCCTCCCCCTCTTCCTGAGGCCTTTTTTTCTCTTGGGTTGACCCGTCCAGGGGCGGGCGCATATGTCTAGTTTGAGCTCAGGATCGTCTTTTCCTTTTCCCCCCCTCCTCCCCTTTCACTCCCCCTTTTTTTCCTTCCCTTTTTGTACTCTCCCCCAACCTAGACTTCCCCCTTGATTGGATTCTGCGCTGTGACCCACCCGTTCGTGAGAGCGGAACCCCTTTCTTTTTTTTTCAGACCCCGTTCAACCCCTCGGACGTTCCCCCTGTGCGTCCCCCCTCGTTTTCCCCCAACCACCCCCTTTTCTTTTAATTGTCTCGGGTAATTCGGACACCCGAAACCCCCCCTTTTTTAGGGGCCCGCGGCCCTTCTTGGGGTTGTTTTTTCCACTTCCCCTTCGGGTTTTTTTCTTTTTTTACGTCCTTCTTTCCCTCTTGATCTAGGGATATAGTTTTTGCCAGCGAAAGGAACCCCTTTTTACCGTACCCCCCCTCGATTTTTCCCCCCCTGCCGATTACGCTTCTTTTCGTCCTTTTTTCCCCCCCCCCCCTCTTTTGACAACCTTTTATTGAAGTATTTTTGAGTTACTTTTCTCTAGTAAGGTCACCAAGAGTGTCTTCCCCCCCATACTCTACTCCTCTTTCCTCTCCTTTTTTGTTGTTTTTTTTCTCCTTTGGTGTTTCCTTTTTTCCCTCTTCTGACCTTTTCCCCCCACCTTTTTTCTTTTTTTTTTTTTTTAAAGGCTCCCCCTCTTTCTTCGATCGTTTTCCTTTACAAGACCATGGTTTGTCTTTTCCTGGTGTCCCCTCCCCTCCCCCACGGCACCCCTCGGAATAGTGGCTAGTCTGGACGACCGGGTGTCCCAATGGTCTTTCCCCTGTTTTTTGAGCCCCCCCCTATATCCCCCCCCCCTTTTTCGGCTCTGTGGGGATAAAAACGTCCTCGTTTTTTTTTTTGAAGTTCTGGGTTTTTTGTTTCCGACCCCCCCTCTGATTTCCCCTCGGGTTTTTTTTTCCCCCCTACACCCTCTTTTGTTTTTCGATGAACCCCGAGACCCATGGATTTTCCAGTTCTTTTCCAGTTCCCCCCCCCCTGTTTTTTTGGCTCCCCCTTTTTTTTTTTTCAACCCCAACGTATCGGGGTTTTTTCTTTGGGGATTTCCTCCTGACTCTTTTTCCCCGTTGCCTTTTTAGAAGCTTCGTTTTAACTTTTGAGGAATGAGGTTTTCCCCCCTTCTTTTTCCTCGATTTGTTTTTCAGTTTCCCCCTTTCCTACCCCCGGGTCTTCTTTCCGGCGGCCCTTTTTTGTTTTTTTCATTGGATTCCCTTTTCCAAGAGATCCTTTTTTAGCTACTGATAATGGGACGACCCATTTTTTTTCCGAACCGAAGCGTCAGCCCCTTTTCATCTACTCTTCCGTCTTTTTTTATTTTTTTTCCCAGTGGTTTCATCGGTTCCTTGTTTTCATACCCAATAATTACAGAGGGCCTGTTTTCCATTGATCACATGGCCCCCTTTTTTTTCCTCCCCCTTCCCTTTCCCCGTCTTCCCCTATCCCACAGCCCCCCTTATTTCCTAACCAGGCCAACTAAAGCGTCTAGACATGAGTTTACTTTTTGCTCCCATTTCTGTCAACTTTTACTTCGTTCATTTTTGTCATCTTCCTTTTGAATGTTCTTTTTGAAGCTTTCTTTTTTTCTCCATGAGTCTTTCTTTCAAACACCCCAGGAAAAAATTTCTAAGGTTAAGGTGGAACACTAACCCTTCTGTTCTCTTTCGATCTTTTCATAGCCCCCCCTGTAGGTCCCTTGTTAGACCGTCAGTCGACGTGCCACGTTCCCATTTTCCTCCCTTTTCCCCTTTCCACGTTTTTTCCCCCCCGCTTTTTTTTTTTGACCCCACTGCTCTTGCCTTCCTGTTTGGGAGGTTAACGCAATTAGATACTGGTTTTTTTCCCCCCTTTTTTTTCAATGTTCCCCCTCAGGCGCTTTTTTTCTGTTTACTTCCCCTTTTTCTCCCCTTGTAAACCACAATTTCCCCGCGTTTTTAGTAGGCGGTTTTTCCCCCCCTTCTCTTCCTTTTTCTTCCCCTCTGTGCTCTCCCCATTTTTGTTTCTGCGTTGTATTTTTTTTGTTGTGGATCGGTTATTTTTTTGGACCCCCCCAATATTTTTGGGTGCTCTTTTTTTTTCCCCCTTTCGTTTTTTTTGCTCAAGTTTTAACTCCCCCTCTTTCATCTTTCTAAAGTCCGGGGGCGCGCCGGCTGCACCCTGTCTCATTTTTTTCCCTTTTTTTCACCCACACTCTTTTTCTTCCTTTTTTCATCCCCCCCTGTTTTGAGTCTGCACCTTTTTTTTTTTTTCTTGAGAACATCCTTTTTTTTGGTGAAAGCTCCCTCATGCTGTAGATGCTGAAATTTTTCTTTTGCGTGGTTTCAGGATGTAATTTTTTTTTTTTCCCTTTTGACACCCGTTCCCCAGTCTCTTCCCCTTTCCGACCCTTTTTTTTTTGTTGTTTTTTTTCCCAGGCATACCCACTTCACCCTCACCAGCTGGAGTGCGATAGCTTTACTATTATACTTTTCTTTCTTTAACCCACTTTCACGGTTTTATTCTCCCTTTTCAATCTATCCGCATTTCCCCCCGTTGCGACGATGTTTTTTCTTTCTTTTAGGAGGTGTTCGACTCCCCCCCCCCCCCCCCCACGAACCCCCCTTGAATATTTAGGTGAAAACTTTTTTTTATGCCCATATCGACTGATTCCGCGCATCTGGACGATTTACGTGAAGTCCATTCTCTTTTCCTTACTTTGGCCCCACCTTTTTCCTAGTCTTCCCGTTGTAACGGTGTCCCTTTCCTTTTGTGCCGATTCTTCCTTTTTGTTGGTCTTCCTGTGTCAGAACCCCTGTTTTCGCAACACGTGCTTCTTTGTGTCTTTGGGTGTTGACGATAAGGTTACTTTTTTGACTTTTCTTCTGGATTTCCTTTTTTTTTTTCTTAAAGCTCCGGATTTTCCTTTCCTCCAGACACTTTTCCCTCTTTCCTCCTTTAGAGTTGGTGACTTTCCCTCGCGAGTGTGTCTTGGTGATCTTTTCCTTTAGACCTGAACCTTCCCCCTTTTCCGTTCTGATGGTTTTTCGGGGTGTCTTTTTTTCGACCCCTTTTTCAGTTTGGGGTCTTAAGGGACGTGAAAACCCAATTTTCCTTTTTCCCCTTTTTTCCCCCCTCTCTGCGTCCATCTCGTTTTTTTTTGTGACACCTTTTCTGTCCCCTCCTTTCATTTTTTTCCCTCAGGCTCCTTCGCTGACCGTCTTTTTTTTTTACGACTTTTTTAATTTTAAGACGTACAAGATCTCTAGTGTTACGTCCTTTCCCCCCCCAATCGCTACCCAACCCATCTTCTTTTTTCTTTAGCTCTTTCGCGTCTTTTTTTTTTTTCCCTTACAGTTTTTTTTATCAACTTTTTCCTTTTTGATTGCATGTGAGCACAACTATTATGTGTTTTCCTTTTTCCCCCCACGTTATTACTTACCTCTTTTTTTGGATTTTTTTCTATTCCCCCCCCCTGGGTTTTTTTGCCAGCCGGCCTCCTCCCCGACGGTTTGGGGCCTTTTTTTTTTTCCCATGACGGTTTTCCTTTTTGAGTTTTTATTCTTTTTTCGCTTTTCTCTTCGTCTCCCTTACCTGGCCGTTGGGCGTACAACCCTCTCCTGATTACTTTGCCTCTTTTTTCTTTTGTGCTGGTCTTTCCACCCCCTCCACACCCCTCATACCTTTGTAGGCATTTTCCCCTGTTACGTGTTGTATCTTTTTCTTTCCCCTCTGTGTGCTTCTCACATATCTCTCCCCTTCCCCCTTTTTTCCCTTTTGATTTATGGTGTAAAGCTTTTCTTCACAGCTGCCCAAGGCCCCTATGTCCACAACGGTTTACTATTCCAGTTGCGACCTTGCTCGGCGTCTCCCTTCCGGGTTTTTTCCATACTTGAAGGTTGAAACTCCAAGACCACTGGCATTTTTTTCCCCTCGTATCCCCCCCACCGGTCCTTCCCCAAGGTGTCTCCGTTTTTCAGATAGTAAGAACCTCTCGACCCCCCCCAATAGCCTGAGCCCTGATACCCCGTTCCCCCCCATCGTCGGCCTTTTCTTTTTCTGGGCCCCAAAAATTTTCTTTGGGCCTCGGGGACCTCCCCCCCCAGAACCTTCCTTTTCTTTGATGACCCTGTTTAACCCTCGTATTTCCTTTCACCCTCCCCCCCCAAAATGCTGTGGAGTTCCCCTTTTTTCCGTCAACCGTGAGGTTTTTTGGGGTGTCTTAGAGGACTCTTCCCGGGTTTTCCATTGACTCGCTTTTTCTTCCCCCGTTCGGTTCGGAACTTGTTCAATCCCTTCCCAGATGGGTTTTTAAGTTTGAAATGACGGACCAGAGAGCCCTTCTCTTGAATGTCCCACGGCGGTCACCTTTTTTTTTTTTTTTTCGGTCCCCAAGCGATCTTTACCTCTTCGAAACCCTTTTTCTTCGAGCTTCTAAGATGGGTTCCTTTTTTCTCTTTCTTGAGGATCTCTATGGGTTGCTTCCAGTGACCAATCAGACCTCACAATCCCCGCATCCCTTCCCCCCCCTTCCTGTCCATCAATCCTCATCATTGCTTTTTACCGGCCCCCCTTGTCACAAGTACTTAGAATGTCCTACCTCCCCCCCACCCCCGCTTTCCTCCCACAGAACCCTTTCCTTTGGACCTTAGTTAATTTTCCTTTTTCTATGCTAAGTCCAGTATATAGGTTTTCCATTGTCTGGAAGCTTCCCTTTTTTTTCCATGTTAGTCCTCATCTCTCTTTATCATTACCCCCGAACCCCCTTACGCACCTGTGAGGCACGACCCTAGGCGTTCGTCAATTTTCCCTCTATCCCCTGGATTCTCGTCACTTTCCCATTGATCATTTTTTTCCCTTCCCTTAAAGTACCTTTCTACTTAGCCGCTTGACCCTCCCTGATAATTTTTTTGTGTTAAAGAATTAGTTCCTGCAGGCCACCTTTCCACTGGTCCTCCTATACTTAGCCTTTCCGTCAAACGTCTTCTCAACCATTCATGAGATGGTTTTTCTTTCTGAGGTGTCATTTGGACCCCTTTCCTTCACCCCCGTACCACCCCTTGTTGCTGCCCACCTCCGGATCTGGGATCGTGTTCGTCTTTTTTTTTCCTCCGTTTCAGGGCAGACCCAAACAATATTTTCCCCCCCGGGTTTTGAATTGGCACTTTCCGGTTTTCTTCGAATGGTGTCCTTTTCCCTTGATCCCCCGACCCGGATATATCCCCACTTTTTTGGGCGCTTGCAAACCCGGCTGACACTGTTCCCCCCTTCCGGCCGGTGGTGAGTCAAACACCC
>Ga0179593_1660959_pt1 | contig 15553 bp, 28 predicted proteins | sample CZODoug2_1_08_16_FD_185931 | JGI IMG/M metagenome (GOLD analysis project Ga0179593, IMG submission 185931) | Vadose zone soil fungal communities from Angelo Coast Range Reserve, California, USA - CZODoug2_1_08_16fungal (PacBio error correction) | ecosystem: Environmental > Terrestrial > Soil >... | reverse complement strand
TCCCCCGCGGTCTGCAGTTGGCTGTATTCGTTCCTTTTTGGTTTCCCCGGACTTGGAGAGTGCGGTCCTCTCTTCCCCCTCAATCCCGCCCTTTGGCGGAAAACAACGCCAAGACGAGCCTCCCCCAGCGACGTTGCTGATCCGCAAATCTTTTCTTCTCCCTGCGCGCAGGCGCGCGGCCATGTGAGATACAACCTATCTTGCTTGTACTTAGATCCCCTTCCTTCTTCCCCTAGAGATCGACCGAATAGAGGGCTTTTTCCCCCCTACTTTCGATATCAGCCAATTTCTTTTTTCGATGGAGGATTGGTACGATGGATCTTTCGGCAGTCCCCAGTGACGCTCCGGCTTACGAGGGGACCTTTTCCTGCCCGGGACTTCGGATTGAAGCCATTCCTTCCTCCCTGAGATGGGAATTTTCACCGTGCCACTTACTCCCTCTTAAAGACGTCTTCGCCGTGGGAGAGTGGCGCCCCTAGACTTGTGGGGTTCCCACCTTCCGCTTTCGTTCCATCGAGACGAACTCGAGAACATCGGATCAATCCTTCCTCCTTGACGGGAGTCAGAGTTATGGCCCCTTCTTCCCCGCGTGCGGAGACCTTCCCCAGGAGATGCGTTGCGCCACATACTCGCCATCGAGACTGTCGGATCGCGTTTTTTTTTTTTTTTTCTTCTTCCTACTTTGTGCCTAGCATAACAAGGTCGGAGTCTCTTTTCCCCTTTCCCTCTTGGCAGCAGCGGCAGTCAGGACGCCCTCCCCCCGTTCTGAGAGCGAATGACCAGTGTATTTCCACATTTTGCAACATAGATTCTCTCCCCCCTTTCCTTTCTTTGTTCTCGGATCGTTGTGGAAAGTTCCTTTTTTTCCCCCCCTTTTCTCGAAGATTACGCTCCCCCCCCGTGGAAATGATTACTGAAAATTCGAGACAACAATCCCCCATTCTTTGGCTTTCGAACACCGCCGCCTCTACGTTCTTCTTCCACGTCCTATCAGAGAACCCCTGGCAGTAAGACGGCTTTTTTCCGGCTTCCCATGATGGTGCGATCCCTCGGCGGTGAAGCGCCCGGTTTCGCCCCCTTCTCTCCCTCTGGGCCGCGAGCGGCCTGGCCAGTGTGAAGGTAGGAATTCACCTTATCAGCAAGCGGCAGACGAATTCTTCCAGGTTAGCCCGGTTTATAGATTGGCAAAGAGCGTGTCTTTTCTTTCGTCGTCATTTAGAAGAGCTTTTTCCTGTGCATTGCTCGTTGGAGATCCCCCATGGTCGTATCAGAGTCAGGAAGCACTAGGGAGGTTCAATCGAAATCCCCTCTTTTCTCTTCGCTCCCGGCCGCAACTCCCCCTTTTCTATCGAAGTGATCGGAGCCTTTTTCCTTCTCGACCCTCAATAAAGGTTCGTTTTTCGGAGGAATAGCGCTTTTCCCTCTGTTGGTAATTACATTGCTTCTTCCGCTTTTTTCTGAACCTTTTGGGATCCTTTTCCCTAGACAGCATAGGAGAATAATTCTCAATCAGGTGTTGCTGTGTTACGCCCTCGAAGTACGTACCCCCTTATGACATGGTGCAGATCGCTTTTACTTTTTTTCCGGCGATTGCAAGCTCCCTCTTCAGGGTAATGGCCAAGTGGCGTCCTTTTCTCAACGCGGCTGGCATACTTATGGATTTTGGTTAGTGTTGGCAGCACGCATTCTCTTTTTTTTGCCCCTCTTTGATCATGTCTTTTTCTTCAAGACGCAAGGCGACCATTACCGCCTTGGGGGGAGGCCTTCTTCTTACTGTTTTTATAGTGCTTTTCATTCTTGAATTTGTACGAAGTTTGATGCTGAAGTATCGCGTTCTTTTTTCCTTCTTCTTAAAGTGGTGACGCGCTTCTTTTTCCCCCCCCCCCCTTGGGGCGTGTCATTTTTCCCCCACAGCGGCATCCCATATGTGTTTCCATCCTCCTTGATTTTCTGCGCGATCATGCCGGACGGACAGCGAGAACGTCTCCTCCTTCTCTTTTCCCCAGGGTCGTCGACAAGCCCTTTTTTTCCCCCTCTTTTCACCCCTTAATTTGGGTGGACCCCTTTCTTCTCTCTATGGCAGGGTTTTGTCACCCCCATTCTCCACCGGGACCGAGCGTTCCCCTTTTTCTCTTTTTCTGTGCTCCCCCCGAAGGGATGGGACAGATTTCCCTCCGGCGGAAAGACTATGCAAATCACCGCTACGTCTTCCGCGCGGACCCCCCCTTTTCCACTCTCTTACCAGGCAAATTGTCTCCTTTTTCAGGCTTGATGCAATCTTTTCGCTTGTTTGTGCGTCGCTTGATGTCAATTTGGCGGGAATCTCCCTTTCTTCTCGAGACGGACAGCTTCCCCCCGGTAAAGCGGAATGGAGGCCTTTTTTTTTTCGATTGCATTGAAAGAGGGTGGGGTGGCTTATGTTTTGGCCGACCGATTGTCTCCTCCCCCCTCTATTAAAATACCTCTTTTTTCACCGCGTCATAGTTCTTCCCCTCTTCTGGAGTTTTGGATTTGCCCCTTCTTGGGGCTTTCTTTTCCGTTTCTCTTTTTCGTGTTTCGAAGAGACAGTTCCCTACGTTGTTGTTGGTGAGAGAGATTCCCTGTCCTCCCCGAAACCCTCCCCCGATACGAAACACTTCCTTTTTCTTTCGAGCGGCCAAAACATCCCCTCCCCTACCGCGGAATCAAAGACTTTCGAACTTTATGTGCAATACCAATTACGGTGGTCCTCGCGGCGACAATCGCGTCCACCACAAAACCTCTACCCCTTCCTTTAAATGCAATTAGACCCTTTTCCTTCGCCATTACGATTTAATTTTTTCAGCGCCCACCCTCTGCTCGAAGCCGCGGTTCCCCTTCCCAATTGAAAATCCTTCACCACAAGCAAGAACTTCCTGAAGACGCCTTAAACGCTTCTAAGGGGGTTTTTCCCCCTGGTCCGAGGAGGCAAAGTTTTTTTTTCCGACTGTCAAGAAGGTGATTTGCATTTTCTTACTTAGTTATTTTCCATTTTGCCATCCCTAGGCGTTTCCCCCCCTCTCTCCCATTCCCCCCCCCCTTTCACGTCGCCGGGGTTAGCAGGTGACACCTTGGAGCCTCTCTTGCGGAGTCACCCAACTTAGGGGATCCCCCCCCGATGATGTTGAAAACTCACGTTTTTTTTCCCTTGGTCGCACTTGCTTGTCGCCCGGCCATGATTCGCTCCCCCTATGGTAGGATGCCCGCGGATGACGACCCCCCTTTGCCCCTCTCAGAAAACCCCTCCTCCTTCCCTTTTTTTTTTCCCCCCATCCGCGCGAACCACCCTTTTTTTCTTCACCGCGATACTTTTCCCCCCCCATTACCAGAAGGTGAAATACCCTCTCACCACCAGTCTGCCCGGCCACGCCAAGCTGAGCCCTCCTTTTTTCCTTCCTTTCTGAGATGATGTCCCCTCCCCTTCCCCCCCCAAGAGGGGCAAGAACATCCCTCCTTCAAGCATGCGTGTTCCACCACGTCTCCAAAATCCACCGTTTCCTCTTCGTGGATCCCGCCAATGGACATTTCCTCTCCGGGCCTTGAAATCTCGCACACCCCGTCCCAGCGATATGCACATTCCCCTATTTTTTCCTCCTTTTCTCCCACCGCAAAACCTCTTCCCGGCTCATGCGTATTCTCCTATTTCTTTCCCTCCTGCGGAGCCCAAAGGTTCCCCGCCCACAATTCATCTTCCCTTGTTCGCAAGGATAAATTCCCACTGATGGCCCCCCTTTCTATTCCTCAGCTACAGAAACCTTTTTTTTTTCCTTCTCGGTGCGCACCCCCTTCGAGACGCGTGCATGCGCTTTTCCCGGTGCGGCAGTTCAGCGATGCTCATTTGAAAGCTACTCTTTCTTCCTCCTTTCACTGCCCGTAGACCCCCCCGTTCGAGGATAGCAACCCTTTTCCTGCAAATTCTGGCTCAAGAATCATCGCTTCGAAACTGCCCTTCGTCTTTCTTCAGCCACATAGTTGCCCCCCCTTTCTGGCAACCTTGGAAGAATTCGTTTCACTTCAGTATCCGCACATATCCCAGCGCGTTCCTTCTGCCCTTCCAACTGGCAAAAAGTCTCTTCTCTTCCCTACTCGGATTAGAGATTTCCCCTTTCCGAAACGGCGCGGTGCACAGCCGATGTCCCGAGATGTTCCCGGGCTGCGCGCAAAAGTCTTCGGGCGTACCGCCACACTCCTCTCCCTCCCCTTTCTCTTCCAGGCCGGGGATCCCTTTCCTTCGCGCGGTGTCGAAACCCTTTTTTTTTCTCGAATTTTCAGAAAGAAGTTCAGCTTGCGTCCGCCTCCAACTCTCTTTCGTAATCGGCGTCTCTCCCCTCTCCCTTTCCCCCCCCCCCAACGATCGAGACCACCCTCCCTTTTTTTGAGAGAAGGTATTGGGTTTTTCCCCCTTACATATGCGCACTGGGTCATTGCGCCCCCCTCCTCTTTTCGCATTCTCTTTCGGGAAGTCCTTTTCGGAATCAAGAAAATAAGACCTTTTCCTTTCCAAAGGACGTCAGAAAAACTCCTATACGCCGTCTCCTATTAGTTGTCTGTGGCTTCAAGCGATCGTCCCTTTCCCCTCTCCCTTTGCTTTCCTTCCCCGCGGCCAAACCTCTTCTCTTTTTCCCGTCATTCTTCAAAAGGTTGAAGGAAGTTTCCCTTTCCTTTCCGAGCGGAACGAGAGAACTAAACCACAAGTCTCTTTTGCGTCCACTTCTCCCTTCTAAGACCGTTCTGAGAGAGCCTTTTTCCCTTCCTTTCCCCTTTTTTTTTCGTCCATATCAGGGTAGATGTAGTCCTGCAATCACGGCAGTAACGGGCCCTCTCCCTCCGAGTGAAAGCCGGGTCATTTGGTTCTGATATCAAGGACCAATTCCTCCCCCCCCTCCCCCCCCCTTCTTCTTTGCCATTGCCTTGATATCGCCCTTTTTTTCTGATCGCGCCCGCGATGCGGTCTTTTTAGAAGAATCTTGTGGATTCTCCGAACAGCAACTCTTCGGTTGTTGATCTAATAGATTTTCCCCTCTCCTCCCCCCTTCCTTTTCTTCTTTTTCACCGCCTCTCCTTTTTTCCTTTTCAACGTCGCTGTGATGTATGACCCTTCTGTTTCCGCCAGTGCTTTCTTAAAATGAAGGATACCGTTAAACGCGGACCCCCCTCTCCAGTTTCTTTTCTCCACCACAAGACAGTCACCCTCCTACACTCCCTTTCTGCGGGAGGCATATATCTCTTTCAATATACCCTCTTTTCTTTCCGTGGCTGTCGTCGTTACGAGTATTGTGTTTTCTCTGTAGAGGTATCATCAAGGTTAGGCAAGCACTGGCGGAAACCCCCTCGCCCCCGTCTCTAGGAGACAAGCCCAGGTCATCCATCACCATTCGGCCTCCCCCTCCTCTCCGCCGTTCTACGGTGAACCTTCTTCGCGGCCATCGATGAGATCTTACCACAAGAAAGGGAGTCTCCCCGTGCCGGGAGCTTTCCCTCATCTCTGTCCTCGATCAAGGCTACTCCCCTCCCCCTCCCAATTTCTGAGCCGCCCCCCTTTTCCCTGGAGGATTGGTACGATGGATTCATTCCTTCCCTTTTTCTCCTGCGACTGATTTAATCATGCCCGCGGCCGTTCTCCCTTTATCTTGTTTTCGACACTCTCCCTCTATCTCCCTTTCCCCTTAAAACTGCAGAGGAAGGGAACTCTTTTTTTGGAGAGTGGCGCCGATAGACTTGTGGTGTATCTCTCCACTTTCGAGCACGATCGGAGCAACTTCCTCGCAACATTTTGACTTGAAGTTTTCGCCTGCTTTTCTTCAAATCGGATCGATATTTTTTTTTTCCTGTTTCCTCCCCCTTAAGGGTGAGAATCTTTCCTTTCTCCTCCTCGACGAAAATCGATCCTTGCTGGAAGTCTTTGGAATTGGCGCTCCTCACGGTCTTTTTTGCTTCCCTGCCAGACCCCTCTTCCCCCCTCCTAGTTTCCTGAAAGAAACCTTCCTTCACAGTTATGCTTCCCCGTGCGCAATTAAACCAGTTTTGCCCCTCTCCCTTCCTTCTTTTCCACGAAGAGAGCCTCTTTTTTTCCTCCCTTCTTTCTTTCCTTGTTCGTCTAGATATCGCCGCTTTTTTTCTGAGAAAGCTGGAATGCTCTGACCTTCGAGAACCCCCCCAAACCCCATGGTTTGCTGGCGAACACCGAAGCGCATCTTCCTTTTCCTCTGTTTCCTTCCCGCGACCTCTTCCGCTTTCTTTTTTCCGCCGGTTCGTTGCTCCTCGGCATTCCGCTGATGGTGGGCGATCCTCGGAGGTGTCCACGTCCTGTTTTTCTCCCCTTGATGATCTATATCGTCCCCTCTTTTTCCCTTTTTTGACTGTTACTTTTTTTTAGAAGTAGGCCCTTCTTCTATGTTGAGGATACTGATCAGCCGCGGCAGAACGACTTCTTTCCCAGGTTACGAAGAGTATTTTTTTCCGTGGCTGTCCGCCGAGTAAGAGTTCGTCCTCCCTCCAGAAGGTGCATGTCTCTTTGGCGATCCTACGAACTTAGGTGGATGAACAAAGTTTTCTCCCCCCCCTTTTCCCTCACTCTGTAGGAATCGTCCCCCTCTTTCAAATGGAGCGAGTTTCCCTTTTTTTCATGAACGCGTCAGAATTCTCGGAGAGCCCTTCTCCCGCTGTTCGCAGACGCTTCCCTTTCCCTTTTTTTTTCCTTTTTCATAGGCGCGCTTGCACGCGTGTGTCCTTTTGAACCGTGTCTTCTTGTGGCTGGGAACCTTTTGTTTTCTGCTTGCAACGTCAGCCTTCTTCCTCATGAGCGAACTAGCCCCTTTTTTTGCTGTGTTAGCAATTTGACGGACGTTCCCCCCCACTTCCATGGTGCAGATCGCTGGGAATTTTTTTGCTTCCCTTCCTTCCCCGGCCTCCTTAGAAGTTCCTCCAGTGTCTCTTGGCATCACGCTGATGTTACTTGGACTTTTGGATACGTTTGGCGCATCGTTTATTGGTCTAGTGGGATTCTTTTTGCTGATCCCCAGCATCCTCAAGAAGCAAGGCTCCCCCTCTTTGCCTTGGGTTAATGTTTTTCTAGTGTATTTCCTTTATTGTAATTTTACGATTTTCTTTTTTCTCCTTCTTATCGCGGTGAAACGCCGGCCCCCTCCTTTTCCTTTTTTTTTAGCGGATGGCCCCAGCCGGGTTGGGTTTTGTCCTTCGGACGTTTCTTCATGTTTTTTCTTGCATCCCAATTGAATTACATCCTCATGCTGATTAGCGCGATGTCGAGTCTTCCGCGAGAAACGATCCCTGCTTCTCCCTTTTTTTCTGGTAGTCTACAAGCCGAGAATCTCTTCTTTCCCAATCTTTTCCCCCATAATTGGTTCTTCTTTCAAGATAGGCTAAACTGCGTATAGGGCAGGGTTTGGTCAACTGTACCCCCGGGACCGCGGACGTCCCTTTTGTTCTTTTTCCACCGCCGGAAACTCCCTTTTTTCCTTTTCCTAATTGCCCCTACTGAGGAAAGCCTTTCCTGGACAGTAGTCCGCGCGAACAAAACTCCGCTTTTCACTTTTCTGGACCCCCTTCCATTTTTCCCTTCTCCAGGCGTTTAAGGACATTTTCTCTTCCCTCTTGTGTTGAGCGTTTTTTTTCCCTTGGGCGCAGGAGAAAATTGGCCCCGCGGATTCGAGCTCGTGCGTCCCCCCATCGGGTTGACGAAGTACTCTTCTTCTTCCCTTTCTATCATTCGATTGAATCCCCCCTTTTTTTTGCTGGATTCTGTTTTGGCAGACGCTTTCCCTAATTGTATTGCACATAAAGTATCGGAAGCTCGTTTCCCCTTTTCTTTTATCCGCGTATTTCTTTCTTTTTTTTTTTTTTTTGTTTTCCTCGCCTGTCTTCCGGAATTTTTTGTTTCGATCGAAAGGGAATCCCCTCCTCCGTTGTTGGGTTGGAATCAGATCTTAAATGCAGCCCCTCCACAAGAAAACCCTATCCCAGGTCCCAATCCGGATAGCCAGGCCGAGGACCCTCAAACGAAAGAACTTTCCCTTTTTAATAAAAGATGAACGAGGTGACTTCTCCGAACTTATTTTTCTTCCCCTTTTGGGAATAGCGGAGACCCCCCTCTCCTCATCCAGACCCAAACCCTCCTGTCAATGCAATCTCCCTGAGTACATCCCTCTTCCCTCATCTCTCGTCATGCGACCATCCGGGGACCCCCCCCCTCTTCTCCCACGAACGTCAGGTAAATTGTTGTGCCTCTGCGCCCCCTTTTTTTTTCCCCCCCCCTGCGCGTCACCAAAAAGCTCCCCTTCCCGGCAGCAAGAATGCACTCCTGGTTGAAAGAAAAAAGTTGCCTGCGCACGAGAGTAACTTCGTCGTTTGTGTTCGTCGCGGCTCCCTCTCCCCCTCTTTTGATTTGCAGCTTCTTTAAGCAGTAGGGGCACATGATGAAATAAATTATCTTTTTTCCTTTTCCTCGACAACCGGGAAAAAGTAAGGTAAAGGGGTTATTCCTTTTTCCCCCCCCCCCTTCCCCTGTTGAGCCTATATTTTTTTTAGTCCCAAAATTAGGGGTTCCTTCTCCATTTTTTACGATATGATCGGATTGTAGACTCACCCGGGTTTGGTGTCTCACCCCTCATCCTCCTCCCTCTTTCCGTAAGGATCTCCTCTTCCCCCCCCTATCTTTTTTTTTCCCAGATGGGATGCAGATGGTGGGTTCCTCCTTTTCCCTGCAGAAACTCGGAGACACGCCACCCCGTCTTGTGAAATCTTTTCTCCCCTAATCCGCAGGAAATTTTTCTTCTTTTCCTCTAATTCAGCATCAAAAATTCGTACAAATTTCCCGAGGTCACCCCCCCTAGAAAAACAGTAAGCCCTCCTTCCCCCTCAAGATGAGAAGTTCCCTTTTTATTTTCCCCTTCAATTTCGCTTGTCGGATTTTTTTTTGATCAGCAAAGCCCCCACCTGTCGTGGAAAGCCCCTCCCTCTTTCTCCAATCATCGTGAGCCCCCCCCCTTATCCAAAATCCACGTTTAATGCCATGCGCGTGGTCTCTCCCCCCCTCAGACACTTCCCCCTGCTCAAGTAGGAGGTTTTTTCCCTTCGACGAAAAACCATCACAGCTCTCTGCCACCATGGCAGCTGTGTTTGTTTTTCCCTTTCCCCTGCATGCGACCCCCTCCAAAACAGATTGAAACATTTTTCCCTCTCATGCAGTATCTCTTTCCCTCCTTTCATTGCACTAATTGCCCCCCCCCCCAAAGGTTACACCCCCTTCTTCTTCTCTCAGGGTTCCCCATTTCTCCCCACGAGGGACAAATCCATTAATAAGATAAAGATTAAATTATTGAAACGGTACTCTACACCCTTCGCAACATTTAGATAAGTATCCCCCCCCTGTGCATGAGATGTAGCTTTTTAGCGATGATAATTTGTAAAGATAATTCTTCGATTCCTCGAGTGCTTCAACTTCCCCTCTACTCCCTTGTCAGCAACCGTTCAGAGGACTCCCTCAATGCACCTTAGGGCTACAATCTTCCCCCAAATGTCAGAAGCGAGTACTAGGAGCAAGCCGTTTTGACCCAACTCGTAAAAGACAGGGCTACTTTTTCCTTTTTCGGCGCTTGCGGAGAAGTTTCTCCCCCTCAGCTCGTGAAATTACAGACCCCCCTTTTCTATGAAAGTCTCGGAGGAACCCCTCTCGGCTTAGAGAAGCAATCACTTGTGCCCGAAACCGGAGCCCTTTCCCCCCCCTTTCTGATCGCCACAATAAGAGTCCCTTTTTCCCTTGCTGGGCGCGCCAATACGCGGGCGACTCCCTCCTCTCCCGATCGGAATCTTTTTCCCCCCCCCCCTTCTTTTGATACCCTGATTGAAAAATTTCCTCTTGGTGTTCGACGCAAAATGTAATGGAGTGTTTTCTCGTTCTTTTTCAAGAAGCAGTTCCATCTTTTTCTCCCCCAGAGAATAGTAAATCCTCTCTCTCTTCTCCTTAACCTGCTTCCACAAAAGCTCCCTCCCCCCTTCGGAGCGTAAGTGAGGAGAGAAGGTCTGTGACCACCTTCCCTATGCTGCACTGGGTTTCATTCTCCCTCTCCCCGGTGACGGCAATTTTTTATTCCTTTCCTACTTCCGCTGAGGCCCTATTTTTTATAAAGAAACTACTAAAGGTTGGAGGCTAGCAATTAAATCAGTCCTCAACTCCCCCCACAGAAGTTCGGACTCCTCCTGTTTTTCCGCGGATATGAAGTCCGAAGCCCCTCTCGTCCGGCAAAGATTCCACAAAACATCGATTACTCTTTGCATAACTCTCGCCCCCTTTTTTTCGATGAAGTTGCTACTATCTTTGCTCCCCCCTCCCTTTTTACTCTTTGAACGAGAGACCCCCCCCCCTCTCCCCCCTCCCACGGCTAAAGACCGTTCTGAGAGAGCGTTCCCCCCTCCCTTTTTAAGTCCATTGTAAGGGTAGATTGTAGAAAAACCTCTGTGTCACGTCTTCCCTGGGGAAATGCTTACCACTCCCCTCTCCCTTTTCTTCAATTGGGAGGGACTGTCCCCCCTTCCCCCCTCTCAAGATTCTCTTTTTCTTATATCGAAATCTGGGTGAGTCTTAATTGATAGACCCAGCCTTTTATTCTCCTCGTCCAGTCCCCGGTTTCTCCTTGATCTCAGAACCAGTGCAAATCTTTTTCTATCCCCTTTCCGCTCCTGCGCTGGGATAGTTGTAACCCCTCCTCTCTCTCCGCAACGTAGTGTGATGTAGAAATGGATTCCCATCTGGTTTTTTTTTGTTTTTCCCGCCAGTGATTTCTCCTCCTTATCCCTCCCCCCCCTCCCCCTCCTTCCCAAGTAGTTAGACACACATCCCTCCTCCACTTCATTGCCCCGCGGGGAATATAGATCTTTTCTCTTCCTTTTTTTCTCCACGCGGGGACTGAAGTTGGAGGTAGTAGTTACAGGTATTGTGGTTTATACCCTCATTTTTAGCTTGTGTCCTTTTTATCTTTATCCTTAAAGGTTAAGACCTCCTTTCCCCTCCCTCCTATCTGAGAACAAGAACATGTTTCCCCTTCCCTTTCCATTTCTTTTCTCTCCGTCAGGTGGTCCCCCCTCCCCCCTCTTTTTCCCTCGAGAGATATACAAAGAAAGATGAGTATACGATCCCATCACTTCTTTACCGTGGTTTCCTCTACTCTCCCTTTTGGGCTCCCCTATAAAGGAGCTCTTCCCATCCAGCCAATTTCCGAGCCCGCGGAATCTTCTCCGGTAGGATTGGTACGTATATCCGTTTCCCCCATTGCCCAGCCGGCTTACCGGGGTGACTTTCATTTTCTTCACGGTGACGGCCTTATCTCCTTCCTGTTTTTTAGACCCCTCCCTCTCCCGTGCCCACGGAACTTAACAGAGGAATGAAAGCTACGATAGACCTTATCTTTCCGTTTTCTCTTTTTGTCGCCGATAGACGTGTGGTGTCTCTTTCGTTTTCTCCCTTTCCTCCTAGAGAACTTTCTCTCCTCTCTTCTCCTCCCCCTTTTAGAATGAAGGGAGCCCTCTTTTTCTTCACCTATATTTTGTTGCCGCGGTGAAGGAAGCAATGACTTTAGAATTTCTTCCTTCATACGCTGGAGCCACCTCCTCGACCCCCTTTTTATACTGCGAATCTCCCTTGTTTCTTTCATTGGCGAAAGACCTTTTCCCCCCCCTTTTCTCTTTTCTTGATAAGCGCCCGAAAAGAATCCACATCGCTTCCTTCCCGAACAGGATCCGTCTCCCTTCCGTCCGTTATGAGCGAGAATGCCCCCTTTCTCTCCCATTTTGCAAAATTATCCTTTCCTTTTTACGCCGCCGAAATGATGGTGGGGGAGAGGGATCGTTTTCGAGTACTTTCTTTCCTTCTTTCTCGCGTGATTCCGATTCTTCTCCCATCCTGGAAACTGAGTCTGTCCCCTTCTTTCCACAATAAATTCCTTTTCTTTCTTCGCTCCTCTTACGTGAAAGAAGTGTAGAAAAGGACTTATTTCCCACTCTTCCTCTTTCTTGGTCGGATTTGGGAGGTCGGCCTGTCTTTTTTCTTTTCAAACAAAGCGTCCTTCCCCTCCCTGTTTCTGATCAAGGATTTTTTTCCCCCTCCTTCCCCTTTCTGTCTATATCTAAGAGGAGTTATTCCCTTCTCCTTTGCGGCCAGTTGCATTTCGTCCCTCTTTTAGGCATGTGCTTATATCCCCCTCTTCAATAAGTCCTTCTCCCTTCCCGTTATTTTACCGAGATTGGCCCCCCCCCTCTTTTCTGGAGCCGATTACGCGTCGTCCTTCCCCTCCCTCGCTTTTCTCCAGAGGTGCATTTCTTTTCGATCCTCGAAAGGTTTTTCCCTTTCTTTTGTTCCTTTTTCTCAATAGGAGGAATCCACTTAGCCTTTCCCCCATGAGCATCGCTCTTTTTCTTTTCACGCGAAGCGCATGCCCTCTCCCTTTTTCTTATCGAACTTTTCTCCTCTTTTCGCTACCGTTAAACTAAACTTTCTGTTTTTTTACTAGGCGCGCTTGGCCTCTTTCCTTATCATTGCGAACCCCCCCCTTCGTCTCCTTTGCTTTGCCCCTTTTGGGCTACGATGAGTGAAACTTTGAAGGCCTCAGGAGAATACTGCATGAGTCTACTCTCCCTGCAATCTTTTTTTTTTCGCAATTCTCTTCCTCCAACAATATGAACGGGTGAATTCGTTTCCCCTGGGTGTGCTTTTTTTTTCCCTCCCGGACTCTTTTCTCTGTCCCTTCCAAGTGGAGTCTCCTTTTCCCTCTTCTGTCATTTTACGGTATGTTTGGCCTTTGTGCCGCATGATTGCGTTTCGTTTTCTTGAACTCTGATCTGTTCTTCTCCCCCTATCATAAAAGACTCCCCCCCTTTCCAAACCGGATTTTCATTCCTTTCCTTAGGGCTTACTGTTTTATTTCCTTATTGTCCATTTTTCCCCTTTTTTATGATGAAGTATCTCGTTTTCCCCTTTCGGGAAAAATGGCCTGGATAAATCCGCCTCGGATGGCACCCTTTTTCGTTTCTTCGGCCCGTTCCTCCTCTCCTTCCCCCAGCGGAATCCCTCTTTTCCTCCCCCTCTGATAGCGTGTCCGTGGACGGCCGCGCTCTTTCTTTGATGATCGAGTGTGTCCCTTTCGTATACAAAGCAGATTCTTCTTTCAAAATCCACCCCCCATAATTTGGGTGACTCCCTTTTCCTCTTCTTCAACTGCGATCTTCCTGGGTGTGTCACCTTTTTCCTTGGACCTCGGATTTTCCCGGTTTGTCTTCCCTTTTCTCAAAGCCTCCCTTCCTGGGCTGGAAGGAATTGCCCTCTCCTTCCTACGCAGAAAAATCACCCCTTTCCTTATTCCGAGCGAACCCCCCCTCCCCCCTTTCACTCTCGAACAGTCCCCTTTTTTCCCCCATTCGTTTCCGGCTTGCTGCCAGAGGGGAGGTCTTTTGTTTAGCGTTTTTTTCCCAATTGGGCGCAGAGCAATGCCCTCCCTCTCTTTTCTCCGCCAGTCGGGCGATTGTCTCTTTCCCCCCTTTCTTCATGTGATTGTGATCTCTGCTTCGTGCCTTTTTTTTTTTTTTTTTGCTTCGTTTTGCAGAGATTGTAGAAGCCTTACCATAATTCCCCCCTCTTCGGAGAACCTCGTTCATCGTTGATTTCTTTTTTGGATGGTTATGTTGGGCCTCTCCTTTTCCTTTTCGTGATAGGGTTTCTTTTTCTCTCTCCTCCTTTTTTCCTATAATATGTGTGTTTTCTCTTCTTCAATGCGATCGAAACAATTCCTCATCCGGGACGCAGGCGACCCCCTCCTCTCAGAAACGCCAGCCCTCCCTTTTCCCCTGATGAAAGAGATTTGATTGTGCAATACAATTACGTTTTCCTCCTCCCCTGCGAAAATCGTCGGCCAAACCATCCTCTCCCCCCCCCCCCTCGGTAAATGAATCCCCCCCCCTTCTCTTGCCGCAATTCCGCTTTACCTCGTGCCCCCCATGGCCGCGGCACCTCTCTCTTGTTGTCAAATTGCCCCCCCCCTTTCCCCCCCCATCTCGCAACAAAATCGCCCGTCCCCCCTTCCCTTTACCCGCCTCTTCTCCGGGTTGATGCTGAACAGTTTCGGTGCAACGGCGGCGGTGGTGTTCCTGCGTTTTTTCTTTGAAGCTTCTTTCCGCCGTAGGGGCACATTTGCCATTTCGTTGCGGCTTGATCACATCGACACTTCCCGTCGCGGTTAAGTGTTTTTTTTTCCCCCCCAACCCAGGCAATAGCTAGTTTTCTTTTTCAGGAGGTCACCCAAATTAGTGTTGCCCCCTTCTTTTTTTAAAAATAACGCTATGCCTCTGCCTTCTGGGTAGCAAATCGAATCAGTTTTTCCCTCGCTGTCCGTCACCTTTTTTTTCTTTCGAGATAATCCTCTTCTTTTTTCCCCCATCTGGGATAGCCGATTTTTCTTCTTCCCCCCTCAGAAAAAATCCGGCGCCTCCCACCCAGGCTTGTGCCATCCTCTCCCCCTTTGAAGCAGAAGGCCATTTTTCTTTTCCACTTAAGCATCACAAACTTCCTTCCCCCCTCCTTCGTACAATACCTAGAAAACCGTCCTGCATTTCCCGCTGAGAAAGAAAAGCTTTTCTTGTTTCGCCTTGCGTTCTGTCTTTTTTTTTTTTCTCAGCAAAGCGAACATTTCAGTTTCTCCCATCAAGAGAACATCAATTGCTCTCACAAACCCTACACAGTAATGCCATCCTTCCCTGGACGACGCCTCCCCTTTCCCCCTGATAACTCTGCGGTCCGAAGACACCCTTCCAGCGATCTCCGAGTGTTTTCCTCCTCCTTGCGAAACCAGCCCCAAAAGATTGCCCCCCTTTGCTAGTTAGCTATGTCCTCGTATGAAGTTGACTCTCCCCCCCCCCAAGGTTACCAGCCCCCCATTGAGTCGCCCCTTCCCTTCCACGAGGGCCTCAGCCTATTTCCTCCGCTCCTTCTTCCCCGGTCGCGAACCGTCTCCCGAGCACTTCTTCGTGCATGCGCTCGCTGCTTTCCCTCCCTCTTCTCATTTGAAAGCTCCTTGATTCCTAAGAGTGATTTCCCCGACCCAGCCACCGTTCCCCAAGAGCAATTCCTTCTCCATCAAGCGTAACTTTCCAGCAACGCTCTTTGCCAAATCTTTCGGGACCGTAACTTTTTTTTCTCCGCTTGCTGATCGTATCTTTTTAGCGAGTTGTCTAACCGCAAAACTTTTTCCCGGCGAGGCTTCTATAAATCAAGGGGCCCCCTTTTTGCGGTTTCCCTCGAAAAATCATTCTTTCTTTTAGAGCGCCTCCTCGGCCCCCGCGAGCAAGAGCGAAGAGTTCGTTCTGCTTGACCCCGTAAGTCTTTTTCCAGACCAATGAAGTGAGTGTTTTTTCTTCTTTTTCTCTTTCTTCGCGAAAATCTCCTTGAAGAGATCGAGAAGAACAAATTTCCACAAAAAGATCCGCGCACACACTTCCTCTGGAGAGAAGGTTTCACTTGCGCACTGCGAAA